>Ga0115004_10003407_pt1 | contig 12980 bp, 9 predicted proteins | sample ArcticOcean_MG_C_10_FD_88737 | JGI IMG/M metagenome (GOLD analysis project Ga0115004, IMG submission 88737) | Marine microbial communities from western Arctic Ocean - ArcticOcean_MG_CB11_90 | ecosystem: Environmental > Aquatic > Marine > Oceanic | place: Arctic Ocean: Canada Basin | collected...
AGTTATTTTAACTTAAAGGTTCTTTACACGAATAACTTTCGCCTTGTTCTTGTGAGACCTCACATAAGGCCCACTTTCTGACATGATATTCCAGAGGGCTTACAGCGCATCTCAGAGGCTAATATCAAGCACGGGCGGCAGACGAAGGACAAGCTAGCAGCCCAGCGCAACGCGGCGAAGGTTGAGCGTCGGGTTATTATGGGTGAGTTAAAGCAGCTTGAGCGCCAGCTGGTTGATGCTGGGCTTATGCCTGATGATTAGGACTTCACAAAAACGTTAATTTTAGTAAGCTCCAGTTTGAATATGGAGACACCCAATGCATGCCATACTAACCGCTACAGCATTACTGATTACCTTCGCTACCCAAAGTGCGGCTGTATCGGGTTCGATGCGATTTACAATTAGAAATATCACTTAAAGATGGAGGAATTGTATTTATGTTTACCTTAAAAAATCGCTCGCCTGGTCTCAAGTAGTTTTGTCTGACAGTGCCCTTAACTCAGTAGGCTTTTCCGCGCGCTGACACCGGCCAGACGGTTTCAACTTTTCCGTTGCGCACGCCGACGTACCAATCGTGTACGTTGCAGGTTGGATCACAGTGGCCAGGAACAAGCTTCAGTTTGTCATTAACCGACAGAACATTATCTGGATCAGCAACAACACCGTGTTCGTCGGAACATTTGACGTATTCGACTTTGTCGGTGCGTCCGTAGACTGTAGGTAATCCGCTATCTACTGATTGTGCCTTGAGGCCAGCATCCACAATCGCTTTGTCAGCTTTCGCGTGGGACATAACAGTTGTTAGGAGGAACAGTGCATTCTCCCATTCACCGTCATCGATCCGTTTGCCGCCTTTGTCGAGGATGCGACCGTAGTCTGCGTCCATGAACGCATATGAGCCGCACTGTAATTCATTGAAAACGTTTGAATTACTTTCAAAGTAGTAAGATCCTGTGCCCCCACCGCCAACGATATCGCACTCAAGCCCCTGTGATTTCAGACCTGTGATGGCATCTTCAACCTGCACAATTGCAATCGCTGTCTTGGCTTCGCGGTCAGCGTAGCTGTCCATGTGTTGCATCGCGCCTTGATAGGCTTGGATGCCCGCAAATTTAAGGCCATCTGCGGCGTCGATCATCTTGGCAATATTGATGACATCTTGGGATGAAGTCACACCACAGCGCCCTGTGCCACAGTCGATTTCCACAAGGCATTCAATCTGGGTTCCGTGCTTGACCGCTGCCGCAGATAAGTCTGCGACGTTGGCAGGATCATCGACACAACACAAAACGCGCGCACCCAACTTGGGCATACGGGCGAGGCGGTCAACCTTGTTTGGGGCTGTGACTTGGTTAGAAACCATTACGTCCTTGATACCGCCGCGTGCAAAAACCTCGGCTTCGGATACTTTTTGGCAGCAAACCCCAACAGCGCCGCCAAGCTTTTCTTGCAGCTTGGCCACATCAACAGACTTGTGCATTTTACCATGTACCCGGTGGCGCATACCGTAGGCCTTGGCGTAGTCGCCCATCTTTTTGATGTTGCGCTCCAGCGCGTCAAGATCAAGCACTAGGCATGGGGTTTGAATGTCCACTTCATCCATTCCGGGTTTGGCTGGAATATCATAGCCAACTTCGAATTCTTTAAACTTTACACGATTATTCATAGTCTTATCCCTCTCAGTTGATCCAAGTCAGCGTGTCGAGATCGACATTTCCACCAGTTATGATGACGGTGTGTCATTCCTTCTTTTCGATTGGAGCAACCCATCGCTGCCAAATTCTAGAGATTGGCGACGACGGCGCGACTGAATAGCGTGAAGCGAAAACTGTCTCACACAGCAACCGTCTTGGTTGTGTTTGTCAGGTCGGCAAAATTATCCCTGATGTGTTCGGCTGCGCGGAGGGCAAGGGCGGAGATCGTTGGGGTCGGGTTGACCACGCCGCCGGTCGCCAAAACGGAACCATCCATGATGAACATGTTTGGGACATCCCAGCTTTGATGCCACCCGTTCACCACTGAGGTCTCGGGATCATCTCCCATGCGACACGTGCCGATCATGTGCCATGCTGGCGTGCGGTATATTCCATTGGCATCGCGATAGTCCTGAAGCTTGATGTCAAAAGCACCGGCAGCCTGTCCAACGTCTTGCAACCGGTCCAACATATAATTCATCATCCGGCGGTCGTTCTCCCCCGGTTCGTAGTGCATTTTGGTTATTGGGGTACCATCTTCATCGGTGCGGTCGTGATCAAGGTAGACGCGGTTTTCCGGATTGGGCAGGTCATCGCCAATGGCAAATAATCCAATAGAATGACCGAAATGGCCCTCGAACCAGTTGTGATGATCTGCGCCCCATGGCGCCTTGGTTCCGCTTAACCATCCAGAGGTCAGTTCACCCGCCGAAGGCGCCGATGTCAGACAATTAAAGTTGAACCCGTTTACAAATCCACGCGATACGTCGGTTTCGGCAAATTCGCGGGAAATGACCGACGCGGCGTAGCCAACCTGCCCATCGACTTGTTCGTCCACCCAGATCTGCGCCGAGACAAGCGTGTGGTGCAGAAGGTTGCGACCAACCATGTCTGAGCTGTTGGCTAGGTTGTCCGAGGCTAGCAATAGCCGGGGTGTTCCAACGCCGTTCGCCGCGACGATGACGACACGGGCACGCGTGCGTTCTTCGGCGCCGGTAATACGGTTCTTCCAGACGGCACCGGTTGCGCGGCCATCTGGGCCAGTTTCAACCCGTAACACACGGGCATGGGTCTGTAGTTTCGCACCAGCTTTTAGCGCCTTTGGCCAAATGGATTGCGCATAAATCGTCATCGATCCACGCGGGCAGCCGTTGCACATACCGCAACCATTGCAGGCCGGACGACCGTCGTAATCTTCTGAAACGACGCCGGCTTCGGCTGGCCACCAGTGCCAGCCAAGTTCGTCGAACGCCTTGGAAAGGCGTTGAGCGGATTTAGTGAATGGCAATGGTCCGGTGGGGCAGGGCTCTCGTGCTGGTTGGGCAGGATCGCCGGCCAAGCCGCTGGTGCCCAGCAACCGATCTACCCGATCATAATATGGGGCGATGTCTTCATAGGTGATGGGCCAGTTTGGTTGCAGGCCATGCTCGTCCCCCTTGCGGAAATCGGACGGGCGGTATCGCGGCCAGATTGCGCCGTAGACGTTGGTCGACCCGCCCACACCGTTCCACATCAGAACCTGACTGGAATCGCTGTCGACAGGGTAATCGTCAGGATGGTTTCGATTATTAACGTCCGGGTTCCAGTTGGTTTGACGCTGCCATGCCCAATCGTAATTCAGGTGAGCGTATTCCTTCCGCTCGATCCAATTGCCTTGTTCTAGGCACACGACATCCAACCCGGCCTGCGCCAGAACCAGTGCTGAAATTGACCCCGTTGCGCCTGATCCAATGATCAAGACATCGCAAGTATGGTCTTTAGCAGTCATCGCTGTAGCCCCCATTTCGTGGTGATTTTAGTGTCGAGGTTCAGGCCCGATATATCGACCGGCTTCACGTCAGAGATGCGGGTCCAACTGCCCCGACCATGCTTTGGCGTTTGGGTCGCAAGGTCGAATTTCGGCTGGTCATACCCTTGTACGTGCGGGCGAAGCTTATAGGGTGTCCCACGCGCATCGATCAGCGCAACGATTGCTGGGTTCTCGTAATACGCCTGATAGGCAGCGATCCGAAGCCATTGAAAACGGTTTGGTTCAGATGTTTCCATTTCTTCCACAGCTGTGGCCCGGGCCTTTGCATCGAGTCCGGCGAAAGGTGCGCCAATAGTCTCAAGAGATTGTGCCAGTCCCAGCAGTGCGTTCTCATCGTTTTGTGCGACAAGACGTTCAAGCATCGGGTGCTGGATACCAAGTGTTGCACCGGACGGCCATTCCGCGTTGCCGGGAAGAAGTTCATTAACGAATGCAGCGAGCGCTTGTGAGAGTGTCGGGCTATTTATTGCCTGGATTGTGTCTGTCATGTGCATCTACCTGAGTACTAGAATTCTGTTGTTCACCCGAAATAGGGCATCGGAAGCGAAACCATGCGCAGCTCTGTCATGGCCTCTAAGGTGTGGCGGCCACCGATCCGACCAATCCCACTTTTGGTGCCGCTACCGCCGCCAAAGGGCATGTGGATTTCCCAATAGGTGGTGCCAGCATTGATGTTCACGATGCCGGCGGAAAGTTCACCGGACATCGCCATTGCGGTTTTGACATCAGCGGAAAAGATCGCCATCGAAAGCCCGTAATCGGTGTCCTTCGCGACGCGCATTAGGGCATCATCACCATCCAGCGCGATCACTGGCACGACCGGGCCAAAGGTTTCCTCACGCGCGATGCGCATGTCCGCTGTTACGTCCACCAGCACTGTCGGCGCATAGAACAAGTCGCTGCCAAGTTCGGGCATTGCCTTTCCTCCGGTCAGGCAGCGCGCGCCATCGGCGATCGCTTCGCTGACATGTTCCGCAGTCTTTGTTACGACGCCTAGATTGTTGAGGGGGCCCATGGACGTGCCTTGGTGCATCGGATCGCCAACGACCTGTGCATCTGCAAGTTTTGCGATTTTTGCGGCGAGCGGTTCTGCGATTGATGCGTCGGCTAAAACTCGCCCCGTCGCAGCACAGATTTGACCGGAATTACCAAACGCACCGGCGGCTGCAGCTTCGGCAGCCAAGTCAAGGTCGGCATCCTCGCGAACGATCATCGGGCCGTTGCCGCCTAGTTCCAAAAGCATTGGTTTGCCGGCACCACGTTCCGCAATGCGCAGCCCCGTAACGGCAGACCCGGTAAACCCGATGGCATCGGTGCCGGGGTTTGACACGATTTCATCGCCCACAGTCGCCCCTTCGCCGAGGACGAGATTTACCAATCCTTCTGGTAGACCAGCTTTTGCTAAAACCCGCATGAAGGCGACTGCGACAAGCGAGGTAGTGGGGGCCGGAACCCAAACAACGGCATTTCCGGTGGCAATCGCAGGGGCAAGGTATTCTGTAGGGATGTTGACTGGGTAATTCCATGGTGTGATGACAGCATAGACACCGCGTGGAAAACGACGTGTAAACACGTGGCGACCTGGTGTTTCACCGGGGATGGTTTCGCCAGTCATGTATTTTACCAGTTCAGCGTTCATACGAAAACCGTCTGCAGCCTTGGAAACTTCGCCTTGCGACTGTGACAACGGTTTGCCCTGTTCCATTGACAGGATTCGAGCAAGGTCATCACGCGCCACTTCGATCGCAGAGGCAAGCGTGTTGCACATGGCTGCCCGGTCCCAAAGCGGCACTCGTGCCCATGTCGATTGTGCTGCCCCAGCGGCAGCAATGGCCCTTTGCGCCGTTGCTCGAGTACTTTTTGGCAAGTGCGCGAGGGTATAACCGTTGGCGGGGTTCACCACCTCAAAAGTCTCAGGTTCAACTTCCCACTTGCCACCGATGTAATTGCCGGGGTCTTGAGCAAGCGCGGGAAGGTCAATGTTGATATGTGTTCCGGAGTTGTTCATGCGACTACCTTTCCTGCCTGTTGAAACCATTTGCCGCCTATCACGCAGCCTTCCGCAAAGATGCGTTCGGGGACGGTAACGGTCTCCCTCAAGGTGTCCTCAAGATCAAAGCTGCCCTCGCGAAGTGATAAGACGGAAACATCACCGGCGGAACCGGGGCGAAGCGTGCCAAGATCAGGCCGACGCACGGCGCGTGCCGGTGCCTCGGTCGAGGCGCGAATGATCTCTGGCAGGCTCATACCCAGCGGCAGAAACTTCGACAGCGTGGTTACTAGGTCATAAGCTGGACCGTTAATGCAAAGCGTGTGAACGTCAGATGAAATCACGTCAGGTGGAAAACCTTGCGCCATCATTCCGCGTGCGGTGTCCCAACCGAAGGATCCCATACCATGCCCTATGTCAAAAATCACCCCGCGCGCGCGGGCCGCTAAAACGGAGTCTTTAACGGTACCGTTCCCGTTGAGCGGCGAATTCGGGAAGGGTCGGAAGCAATGGGTCAGTACATCACCCGGTCGAAGCATGTCGACCACAGCTTCGTTGCTGGGAGGCGGTTCGTCGATGTGGCACATCACCGGCAATCCGGTCGCGTCGGCGACTTGAAGAGCGATAATCAGTGGATCAATGCCGGACGGCCCAGAGGCATGGCGGCCGATACGGACCTTGATGCCGATAATGTTGTCCGGATCGGACTTCGCCACTCTGACCGCATCGACTGGAGCCATCAGACGGGCGTCATGACTTTCACCGACCGCTATTGTGTTTGAAAAGGCGAAGATGCCGGCAAACGACACATGCAGATAAACAAGAATGCGGGCAGTAGATTTCTCGATGACGTGCTTTTTGAAACCCGGATAATTGCCAGGCCCGGCGCTGCCAGTGTCAACGGCTGTGGTAACAGCAGAAGCGCACGCGAAGGCGTCCGCATCAACGCCTAGTGATGTACCACCCCAATAGACGTGCGTGTGTAGATCAATCAGACCGGGTGTCACGATCAGTCCTGTAAGATCAGTCACGTCTTTTGCATCGCCGCTTAACGACGGTCCGATGGCGGCCACTTTTCCGTCTTTCAGGGCTACGTCCTGCACTCCATCAATCCCCTGCGATGGATCGACAACCCGTGCATTTCGCAGTAACAGGTCGAACGTCATGGCGTAGTATTTTTTCTAGATGATGCAGAAATCGACGTGCCACTAAGGGCATCTCCGGTGCCTGCATCGAACCGATAGACGCGGTCCGCTGGCACCGAAAGTTTGATTTCCGATCCGGTGGTAAAGCTACCAATGTCATCTGTCGTAGCCTTAATCATCTGTCCATTAACGATCACATCCAAAAAGAATTGCGGTCCAGCAGGTTCGATCAAGGCTAATTCGCCCGTCAGCTCAAACGCATCCTGGTCATCTTGCTGTGTCGCTGGTGTCAGGTCGTGCGGACGCAGGCCCAGCAGCACGCCGTTCTGGTCCGCTGACGTTATCATATTCATCTTGGGCGATCCGATGAACTGGGCCACGAAGCGATTGGCTGGATTGCGGTAAATCTCCATCGGTTCGCCAAATTGCTGGAGATGGCCGTTTGACAGGACGGCGATGCGATCTGACATCACCATCGCTTCTTCTTGATCGTGGGTGACAAATAGGACCGTCAGGCCCAACTCACGCGAAAGTTGTTTGATTTCGGTCCGCATGTGAACGCGCAGGGCGGCATCAAGGTTGGACAGAGGTTCGTCCATCAGCAACGCGGCGGGATTGCGCACGATCGCGCGGCCCACGGCGACGCGTTGGCGTTGCCCGCCTGAAAGATCGGACGGCATTCGATCAAGCAATTCCGTCAAGCCAAGCGTTTCAGAGGCCCAGGTGACTTGGCCCTTTACCGTCTCTTTATCTAGTTTTTGGCGGCGCAGTGGAAACGCTATATTTTCTCGGACGGTCATGTGCGGGTACAGGGCATAATCTTGAAAAACCAGCGCAACGTTGCGTTCGCGTGAATTCAAGCCCGCGATATCGCGGTCGTCGAACAAAATTCGCCCGCCGTTGATGTCTTCCAACCCAGCGACACAGTAAAGCAGCGTGGATTTTCCACAGCCGGATGGGCCAAGTAGAGAAACGAACTCTCCTTCTTTAATATCAAGGTCCAGCCCGTGCAGAACTCTGAGCGACCCGTAATTTTTGACAACACTATCTATTTTGATGGCGGACATTAGTACTCCTTAGCCTTTGACCGCACCGGACAATGCGCCCTGTACGAGGTATCTCTGGAAGACGAAGGCAACGATAACTGGCGGCAGAATCGACACGACCGAAGCTGCAAACATGGGGCCATATTCATGGTACCGCACCTGTGCGAGGAAGCTGGACAAGATCACTGGAATTGTCTGGGTTTGGGGGTTAGATGTCAGGACCACTGCGAAAAGGAACTCGTTCCAGCTGACAAGAAATCCAAAGATCGCTGCTGCCATTAAACCGGGCCGGATCACGGGGAGCATGACGCGGATCATCATCTGGAAATGGCTGCATCCGTCGATCTTGGCAGCGCTATCAAGGCTTCTAGGTACGCTTTCGAAGGTGCTCTTCATCATCCAAGCAAATAAAGGTAGCAGGATCGAAAGGTGAGCAACGATAAGTCCTGTGCGCGTATCGTCAATACCAATTATCCGATATAGGACGAAGAACGGCAGCAATAGGACCAGTGCTGGAGTCATGCGGGTGAACAACATACCCCACAGACCAGCCTGGATCGCACGCGAACGGGGCCAACGTGCGAATGCGTACCCAGCAAATGGCGTGAGGGCAAGGGCGATGCTAACCGTTACAGCGCCGACGATGAGAGAATTTTTTATGGACAACGGAACGCGCTTTGCCAGAACCGTAATTTCGGGAGAGGTACCTTGAACAGTTTGATTTGATCCGCTCCAACCTGGGAATAGAACTGTCTCAAAATTTTCAAAGGTTAAGCGGGATGGAATAACAGAAGGCGGAATGCGAATAAGATCGCTGGGAGGCGTAATGCTCATAATGCCTAGCAACAGAACTGGGAATGCGGACCACATAAAAATCAATATAACCATAACCCATAACCCAAAACTAGAAAGTACCTTGCGCGCTTCCGGAGATAGGATCGGCCTCTTCAATGCGGGCGCCTGCGTGGTGTGAGGACGCGGGGTCCGGAAGGACATACCACTGTCCGCAACGTCAATGGACGCCGTTTTGTTTTGCTTGCTGTAACGCGGGCCTAGGACCAAGACGTAGATTATGGCCAGACAGAACGACAAAGCGGTCAATATGTACAACATGGCAGCGCCCAGGCCGAGTTTCATAAACTTGAAGGAATATACATAGCCGAGCCAGGCTAAAACTGTCGTTGACTCACCAGGGCCACCCTTGGTCATCGTCCAGATAATATCAAAGGCCATCAGCGCGTTAATCGTCGCGATGATTGTAATGAACAGAAGCGTCGGTTTTAGCCACGGCAACGTTATCTTAAAGAAACGGGTCATCGGACCCGCGCCGTCCAACATCGCTGCTTTATGCAGGCTGACTGGCATGGATTGTAGTCCCGCCAAAATCAACAGCGCAGTAAGAGGGGTCTGGTTCCAGACATGTGTTAGCGAAACAAGGGTCAGGGCGCGATTTCCATCTCCAAGCCAAGCAGTCGTCCATGCGCTGAGGCCAATATCATGTAGGAGTGCATTGAGTGTACCAACATCACCTGCATAAATGAAACTCCATAGTATGCCGATGGTGACAGGCGCCATTGCCCAAGGCAACAACATCACCGAACGCATGAAGCCTCTGCCTGAGAATGACTTGTGCAACACAAGGGCAATCACGATGCCCAGTAATGTTGTCAAGACCAGCGAAAAGCCGACGAAATAGGCGGTGTTGTAGAAGGCGTTCCAAAAGCTTTGATCTGATAGAACTGTGAGGAAATTATCGAACCCAACAAATTTGGTCTTTTTGATAATTGGGTTAGATTTATGAGCGGCCAGCCAAAGGGAATAGGCTAGCGGGAACCCGACGACAAGCAGCACCACCAGTATCGTCGGTAGGGTAGCAAGGTAAGCGAACGGTGGGGTACGCGGCCACCCAGATCTACCACTTATTTTTGAACTACTCCAAAATTTTAAGTTGGCCATTACTGAACTCAAATCTATTTCCTAAATATTCTACAAGCAAAAAGAGAACGCAACTAAAAACGGCACCTGCCTAGGATGAACCGCGCGCCGCTGGCAAAAGGCCTGGAATAGGATTGACCGTGTTTTCCCGAGACGTCGCGCGGTTCTGTGTGCTACTGGTATTCGGCTTTTAGCGTCGCTGCTTTATCAGCAAGCTGTGCGACAAGTTCGTCAGTGCTACCGTTTCCGATAATATAGTCTTGCACCTTTTGCATCATGAACAAATCCCATTCAGAGAACCAAAGCTGTTTGGCGACGGTACGTGAAATCCCTTTATCAAGCTGATCTAAGGACACATCAAGGTTACGCCATTTTTCAAAGCTGGCAACAACGTCAGGATCGTTCATCAATTCCTTGTGCCCGGAGCCAAGGCCATATTCAAGCGCCCAAGGCTTACAGACATTGTATTCACCATTAAGTTTGCCACCAAAGAATTGAAGCATAGGCCAAACGCGATCTGCGTCAGAATTAGCACCCATCAAATAAGCGGCTGCCCACGCAAATGTATTCTTGGTCTTGCCTGGCATCAGCGCATTTTGAACCTTCCCAGCAATTTTGGACAGCTCTGGATTGTTAGTAACGCTATGGTTGTAATCGTGCATGGTGGTGAAGACATGGCGTCCGGAACAAAAGGACGAAAGACCTTCGTTCGGTAGTGTCATGATATCTTCGACAACCAAACCCTCGGCGTAGAGTGCGCGGTAGTGTTCGAGGACACTACGCAGCCCGGGTTCGTCCACAAAGTTGTGATCTTCATCAAAAACTTTTGCGCCTTCAGAATACCACGAGCCAAAGATGCTCCACGACAGTTGCGGCCAACCTTGACCCCATGCGCCGTTATAAGGTGCATCGGACACGCCGTCTTTTTTCAGCTTACGGCAAGCGTCCAACAATTCATCAAGGCTGGTCGGGATTGCGATACCGGTCTTGTCAAGCGTTTCCTCGTTGTACAAGAATGCGATGTGCCCAGCGTAATAAGGCATCCCAGCAAACCGCCCATCTGGAAGGGACATTGATGATACAGCGGCAGGGAACATGCCAGCTTTAACTTCATCAACGCCTGGAAAACCCTCAAGATCGCGGATCCAGCCGGGTGCATGCCAACGACCAATGCGGTCTTCTTCGGCATACATCATGTCATATTCTTGGCCGCCGGCCAGCCTGGTTTCCACTATCACAGGATATTCACCAGCAACCAATTCATAGTTTACATTTTCATCCATCATTTTTTTGAAAACGTTAACATTTGATTCAACTTTTTCTGGAGCAAATCCCCATCCAATAAAGTTGATAGGGTTGTCTGGGGCTGCCATGGCGGAGCCTCCTAGCATGCTGGCCGCTCCGAACGCAGCACCCCTTTGCATCACCTGCCGACGTGTGGCAAGAAACCGATCCAGTTTTTTATTCATGGCTTATTATCCCCTTGCTTTGTTGGTTAAGTTTTATTTTGTGCAAATTCGCATTTTTCTGGCGCGTTGGGAAAAATCGTATTTTGTCAACCCATTACGTCACGTTAAAAATCTTATTTTAACGTTGCCACCATTAATGATTCGAGGCAACTAAAACTTTTATTTTTTTGTCAAAAATCTTAACATAGATTCGGATTGGCGTTGTTTTATCCATTTTAAGATCAAAAAATTTCTTTTTTCGATCAATCAGAAAGCGGCCGCATTTCGTCTGGATCAATATGAGACACGAATTGCTGTTTAAGGCGCCGCAAGGTTTCCGCTGACCTGGTTTGGGTTTTGATTGCGGCACCATACGCGATCAAATCGATCATAAGCAGCATGGAATATCGCGCCGATGTCGGTCCTAAAACGTCGCCGTCATCACGAGTTTCGACAGGAATAGCAAGGTTGACGGCTTTTTCCATCCGCGTATTCGGGGGGCAAAGTGCGATGCAGTAACCGCCGTATTCTTGGGCAATTTTTATGGCTTCCAATTCCGCTCGGTTGTTGCCCCCAAGAGAGCAGCATAAGAACACATCGCCGCGACGAGCGGTCGCTGCAAACATCGATTGCAGGACGCCATCGCGGCACGGCACGACCGTCATTCCAAGGCGGAACAACCGGTTCTGAATCTCCTCACACAACCAGCTTGAGACACCGCCGCTTCCATAAGCGTAAATCACTCTTGCGCCCAAGATCTTTTCGATTGTTTTTTCGATCACCTCTTCGGACACGCGCATTGCGTCGCCGATACCGTTCTGGGCGCGCACCGCTACTTGTTGCAACATACCGTAAAAACCCGTCGAAGACGCGGGCTGTTCCAAATAACGCGCACCGACGTGCATCGCGCCTATTATCTTCAGTTTCATGTCCTGTAATCCGTCAAAGCCACTCGCGCGACAAAAACGGGTGATCGTCGGCGCAGAAACACCAATCCAAGGCACAAGTTCCTTGATTGGCTTTTCCACGAACAGACGCGGAGTGGCTAGAATTGCTGACGCAATCTTGGTTTGTGTCCGTGATAGGGAAGGGAGCATTTCATGAATGTGCCCCAGAACGTCGGCGTTTACTGGATTGCCGTGCTTTGGGAAATTGGTCTTTTTCATAGATAACTCGCTTTCTGATCGTGACTTATGCACTTCAATTGGTGCTGTCAACTTAATGAGAACTCGCATCAGATTGCTGGCATAGCCAATATCTATGCGCTCAATAAGCGACGCCACTCAGCGAGAGCAGCAGCACGGTTTAGCTTGAAATTGGTACGTGAATAAAGATGGCGTTCCTGCAGCCCACCCCTAATCAGCACATGCCTATTACGTTTGAAGGTCAGAAACTGTCGTCAGCAGTAGGCCTGTCCTCATTTGGCGAAGGGTTAGTGAACTTAACTTGGTTTCGACGGTCACCCGAGTTGAACTTCCCGTCTCTCAGCCATCCAGCTAAAAGTAAGCTTGTTCTCATGCACCCATTCATAGCCTTAGAGATATTATGCTCGTCGACGGCTGGGGTTAGGTCAGCCAAGGGTGCTTACTGACTGATCTTTACACGTCCGCAAAGGCTCTCTGATGGCTGCTATCCCTTAAGCTAATCCCCTCTTGTCGATAGTCTTAGGGAGTGGCCAGTGATGCTCCTGCAGGCTCTCTAGATAGAGTAGGGTCCCTATGAGCACTTGCACATTGTAAAGCGAAGAGTGCGCTTAATTCATACTGTTTCTCAGGACTTAATGGATGGCTACATTCCTCGAGTAACCCGTGTTGGGCCTTCTAAAATACTAAAGGGTTTTACCGTGGCATTGACCAGCGCTGGGTTATCACGAACACCGGCAAACAGCTCAGACGCCAAATAACCATCTAGG
>Ga0115004_10003412_pt1 | contig 12965 bp, 13 predicted proteins | sample ArcticOcean_MG_C_10_FD_88737 | JGI IMG/M metagenome (GOLD analysis project Ga0115004, IMG submission 88737) | Marine microbial communities from western Arctic Ocean - ArcticOcean_MG_CB11_90 | ecosystem: Environmental > Aquatic > Marine > Oceanic | place: Arctic Ocean: Canada Basin | collected...
GAAAGCCGCCGGCGATGACGCGCCGAAAGCGGCGAACCTTGACGTGGATAAGTTCGTGGACGTGGATGACCTGGTGAACGAGGAGGATATGGATGACGTGAAACAGACACAAGTCGACGTCGACGCTGAAAAAATTGACGCCACGGATTTAGGGCAACTCAGCGCGCGCGAACGCAACCGGCTGAAACGGAAAATGAAACGAGGCGTGAAAGACGAAGCCTCTGGGGTCGATGTCGCGGTTACCGCGAAAAGGCACAAAACCGGAGGCGTTGGTGAAGACCCTGAAATAGCCAAACGGCTAGCGCTGGAACAAGCCGAGGAGGAAGACGAGGCGAACGAAGTCGAAGCGGGTGGGTGGCCGTTGGCGCGGACGTGCGAGAACTTGGCGTACTCGCTCTTCGCGCCTCGGTGGGAGGAACGACACGGCGCCGCCGCGGCGTTGCGGGAGGTTTTGCGAACGCACGCCGCGAGCGCGGCGGTCCCGGCGCCTCCGGCCCGTTCGGTAACCGTGGCGCCCGACACGAGCGCGCGTGCGGCGAAACGAAACGCGGCGTGGCTGGAAGACGCGGCGGTGCGTTTGCTGTGCGTCCTGTCCTTGGACCGGTTCGGCGATTACGTCGGGGACGGCGTGGTGGCGCCGGTCCGGGAAACCTGCGCGCAAGCCCTGGGCGCTGGTTTGTTACCCCTGCCCCCAACCGCGGTTGCCGCGGTGGTTACCACGATTCTGGTGCTCCTAAAACGAAACGAGTGGGAAGTGCGGCACAGCGCGTTGCTGGCGCTGCGGTACGTCCTCGCCTCGCGCCCGGACCTGGCGCCTTTGTTGTTACCGGACGCGCTCCCCGCCGCGACAAGAGCGCTGAGCGACAAGGACGACGACGTGCGAGGCGCCGCGGCGGAGGCGCTGCTTCCCGCATCTACACACCTGCCTATGCACGCGGAGTTCCCGCCGTTACTATCGGGGCTGTGGTCGTTACTCGGCCGCCTGGACGACCCCGACCTCCTCACGTCACCCTCAAACGTCCCGGTCATGTCCCTGCTCGCCGCGCTGTACGCGCTTCCTGTGACGCAAAACACCCCGCCTTTGCTGAAGAAAGGGTCGTCCCTGAAAGACGTCGTGCCGTACCTGTTCCCGTTCGCGGCGCATCCGATCGCCGCCGTGCGCCTGGCGGTGTGGCGCACGTTGCGCCAGCTCATGGGCCGCGGCACCGCCGACACTGGCGGGCCGTCAAAACGGGACGTTTCCTGGATACACGACGTCGCCACCACCGCTTTGCGGGTTTCGTTCCAGGCGGTTCTGTTGGAGGAGGATGAAACAACCGCACACGCCGCGTCGAGCGCGTGGAGCGACTTGTGCCACGTCGCGAGCGCCGCCGCCATCGCGCGTGCGGTGGACGGCCACGCGCAGGACTGGTGTTTGCTCGCCGCGACGCAAACCGATTCGCGCCCCGACCCGAAGCTGCTTTGCGTGGTGAGTCTTTCCCCGTCCGGGCGGAACCCGATCACAGGCGCGGACGACCGCGCGCCTTCGTCAACGGAGGAGTGGGTGGTGCGCACTGTGGGTAGGCTGCGCGCGGTTAGCGCGCTTTCGGAGTTAGCCAAGGTGCTTTGCGCCGTCGACGTCGACTCGGATGTGACAAACGCACTCTTGAAACACACGGCGGCGAAGAAACTGGAAACGCAAGTGACGTTTTTGATGCACCAGCCGTCAGCGACGCGAAGAGCCACCGGCGCGTACCTGCTGACCAGGTGGCTGGACGCCATTCCGGTTGGCGCGCCCAAGCCTCCCCTCGAAGGTACGTCCCCGCGTTTCCCAAATTATACACGACTTGTTTGCCCATACTCATACCAGAAGGGACGTCTTACCTCTGCCCTGACTTTTTGTCCATACATCGCGATATACAAGACTGACAAATCGTTCCACGCATCGCAGTCCCGGGCGCGCGCCTCGGCGAAATCCTCGCCGCGACGAACCCCGCGTATCCAAGCGCGCCGTCGCCGAATCCGTACGCCGAAGCCACTGCTTTAGTGGCCAGGGTGAAGCGTGAATCCGCGGGTTTGCTACGCGCCGCGGCGGACAACAACGTCAAGCCCACGACATCCGAGATCCCATCACCAGCGGCGGATGGCTTCGGGGCGGAACACGCGGTGACGCTCGCCACGGCTATTCCGACGGTGCGTGTTTTTCTTTTTTTCTTTCCAGGTTCGTATTTTTGGAGGTTCCAACGCAACGCGCGCTCGTCTCCCTCGAGCCGCGCGTGTGTTGGTTAACCGTACGCCGTTAACTTGGCGCGCCGACTCCCACAGTAACAGTGTGGTCGCGTTCCTTTAAGCCGGAACGCGATCGGGCACAGCAGGTTTCTCCACGCCTAGCATTGGCTGGAGTCAAGTAGACTTGCCCCGACATATTTTTTCCGGTTTTTTTTTTCCTTCCCATTTGATTTTTCGTTTTTTTTCGTCTCACCGAAATCTCACCGAAATCTACTTCCCCCCCCCCCCCAGGGTCCTTCCGGCGTGGGGCCCGCGCGCGGGGCGCTTCTGGCGTCCGCGGCGCGCCTGCGCGTGGAAGAGCAAAGGCTGCACTCGATTTCCCTCGCCGCGGCGGCGGGCGCCGCCGTGGCATTTGGCGCGCTTCCAAGTAAACTGAACCCGTTTATCCAGCCCCTGATGGGCAGCGTGCGCCGCGAGGGCGACGGGAACATACAAGCAACCAGCGCTTTGTCCCTTGCGAAGCTGATCAAGATTTGCGTGGGACGCGTGCCCTCGCCTGTGAACAAAATCGCAGGCAACGTGGTGTCCCTGGCGTGCGGCGATTCCGCGGTGACCCCCCGGGTTGAGTGGGACGACGTCGCGATTGAGGTTTCGCAAACCGCCGCGTCTACGCACGACGGCCCGACCGAAGCCTCGGTCGCGCGAATCGGCGCGGAGAAGACGCTCGTTGCACTGTGCGACGTTTTCGGCGACACCCTGTTCGCGGACGTACCGAAACTGTGGGAAACCATGTTCGTGCCGCTCGTGGGTACCAACGTGGACGGGTCACCCCTGGGCGGCGACCAAAACGTTTCGCCGCAATCCGTGGTGGACGCGTGTTGCGTTTTGAAAGTTCTCGGAGCCAAGGTTGTTTCCTCCCTCGACGGAGACGCGTTTTCCAACGCCACCAAGGAAAAAGTGTTGGCGCTGATAACGCCGGCGTTCAACGCGTGTACCAGAAAAGACGCCGCCGTGGCGACGCAGCGGTGCGCCAGGTACGGCCTTGCGCGTTTCCCAAATCCGACACACACGGTTTTATCTTCCAGCTGGTGACTGTTTGTCCATACATCGCCCAACACGGGACTGACCTTTCTCGTTCGCAATCACAGCGCGGCGCTCGCGTCCCTGGCGAGCGCGGCCCCCGACACGGTGGTCCCGCGGATCCTCACCCTCGTGGTGCCCGCTCTGGAAAACGCGGGCGAAGCGGACGACGCGGCTGGCGCGCGGCGAGGCGCCGCCGCGGTGGCGTATTCCTTGGTGGAGTCGCTGGGCAACAAACTGGCGCCGTTCTGCGTGCTTCTGCTGGTGCCCCTGATGGGACGCATGAGCGACGCGGTTGACAAAACGCGGAACATGGCTACGAAATCCTTCGCGCAGCTGGTGCCGCTGTTACCGCTGGCGCGCGGCGTCCCGGCGCCCGATTCGCTGACCGTCGTTCAAAAGAAACGCTCCGAAAACGACGGCGCGTTTCTTGAAGCGCTTCTTGATAACAGCAAAGTGGACGACTTCGTGTTACCGTTCAAGTGTGCACGGACCTTGCGGCCGTATCAGCAAGAAGGCGTGAACTGGCTAGCGTTCCTAAGAAGGTTCAAGCTGCACGGCGCGCTTTGCGACGACATGGGTCTGGGGAAGACGTTGCAAAGCACGTGTATCCTCGCCGCCACGGTTTGCGAGCGCCGACAAGAAAAGCTTCCGTTTCTCCCCGCCCTGGTGGTGTGCCCACCCACGCTAGTCGGGCACTGGGCGCACGAAATCAGCCAGTACGTCGGGGCAGGTACGTCTTCATCCTTTCCCAAATCCCGCCGTCCTGTGTGCCGATTGGGGGGCCCGTAGTTACTCACGTAACACCACGAAACACTGACGTTTTCGGTTATGCATCGCAAGACGTTTTGAACCCGCTGGAGTACCAGGGCAACCCCGGCGAGCGCGCCGCGTTGCGACCGCGTATCTCTAGCGGGAAACACGACGTGGTTATTATGAGTTACGACTCGTTACGGGCGGATATCGACATACTCGCGTTACACACGCCTTCCTGGTGCTACTGCATTTTGGACGAAGGCCACGCGATTCGCAATCCCAAGAGCCGGGTCACGCAAGCGGTGAAGAAAATTCGCGCCGAGCACCGGCTGTTGCTGAGCGGCACGCCGATTCAAAACGACGTCGTCGAGCTTTGGAGTTTGTTCGATTTCCTGATGCCCGGGTTTCTCGGCACGGAGCGGGAGTTCAAAACCGTGTACGGCGTCGCCGCGTCACGAAGCGCCGCGGCGAAGAAAGGAGGCGGCCTCACCGAGCAAGGCGCGCTCGCCACCGGGAAGCTGCACAAACAGGTCATGCCGTTTGTGATGCGCCGGACAAAGGATGAGGTTTTGAAGGATCTGCCGCCGAAAATAATTCAAGACGTGTACGTGGATCTGTCTCCGTACCAGAAGAAACTGTACGACGCGTTCGAGGGTAGCGCTGTGAAGACAGATATTGAAACGGTGGTGAAAGGAGGAGATGCGGGTGCTTCTGGAGGCGGCGGCGGAACGGCGCACGTTTTCCAGGCGCTGCAGTATCTGCGCAAGGTACGTGTTGCATTTCCCAAATCCCGCCTCACTGTTTTACCGAAGCTGGTGACTGTTGTCCATACATCGCGATACACAAGACTGACACTTTCTTTTATTTACACAAGCTGTGTTCGCACCCGCGCCTCGTGACGGCGCCGGCTTCTTCGGGCAAAAAAGGCACCGTGGCGAACGGTTTGGGCGCGCGCACTTCAGAGTCCTGGAGCCCGAAATTCCGCGCGCTGAAACAGATTCTGCTTGACTGCGGCGTCGGGGTGGACAAGGTCCCGAGTGAGGACCCGGAGGATGACGTTTCCGGATCGAACCCCCGGGGCGGCGCCGGGCACCGGGTTTTGATTTTCTCGCAACTGAAGGCGGTTTTGGATCTCGTGGAGGACGAGTTGTTCGGATCGCGCGGGGAACTGGGGGGGGTTTCGTGGTTGAGGCTTGACGGCGGCGTGGCGCCTACCGCGCGGTTCGACGTGGTGCGGAAATTCAACGCGGACCCGTCAATCGACGTTTTGCTGCTCACCACGCACGTGGGGGGATTAGGTTTAAACCTGACCAGCGCGGACACCGTGGTTTTCCTGGAGCACGACTGGAACCCGCAGAAGGACCTGCAGGTACGGGCCTTTCCCACCCACCACACACCGCCTCCCTCGTTGCCCGTACGAGACTGACACTTTTCTTTTCACAATCAGGCCATGGACCGGGCGCACCGCTTGGGGCAGAAGCGGACCGTAAACGTGTACCGCTTGCTCACGAAAGGAACCCTGGAAGAGAAAGTCATGTCCCTGCAACGTTTCAAATTGGACGTCGCGAACGCGGTGGTGAACTCGGACAACATGTCCCTAAGCGCCATGGACACGGGCCAGATGCTGGAGCTGTTCACCGCGGAGAAGGGTTCCGGCGCGGGCGGTGGTACCCAAAGCGCGCCGGCCGCGGGCGGTGCGGGCGCCGCCGCCGCCGACGCCGTCGCCGGCGGACTCAAGCAAGCCCTTACCGGTCTTGACGATTTGTGGGACGAGTCTCAGTACAAGGAAGAGTTTGGGCTGGACGGGTTCATACAAAGTCTGAACAAGTGACGATGACGCGTACGCGGGGTTGGACTCGACGTCGCGTAAAACTGAGTAGCTTGGCCTTTTTTTAGAAATAGAAGCTCGTCTTTATTGTTCTACACCGTCAGACAGTGTACGTTTCTTGCATTTCCTCTCACTCTGCCGGAGATGCTTCTCACCGCTCCTTCGATCCTGGTCGCGCCGGGTCGCCGCCTGTCATGCGCCGTCTCTGTGTCGCCAGAAATTGTTTTGTACAATTTCCGCCCCAGGGTCGGCCTCGTCCGGCGCGCAGGCCAACTCTTCACAGATTTGGCACGCGATGCGGTACAACACCGCGTGAAATTCGTCGTCCATCCGTGCTCCCATTTCGATGCCTCGGGTGAACACCCTACCGCGGTCTTCCTCCCTCGCAGCGGCGTACTTATTCTCCTTCGTATCCCGCGCGACGCGGATGCGCTGCAGGCGACCCTGTCGGCACCTGACCGTGGTCCAGGGCTCGGTCACGAAGTTCATCAATCCGCGTAACGGTACCGTTTTTTTGTACTCGAGGTGTTGTACAGTCCAAGAATGTTGAACGTTCGATGTTAACCGCGTATTTTCACGGCTGTTTGGCACTCCGACCCACGGTCGTGACGCCGCACGCCTCCTCGTGAGACCGTGGGTTGTCCTCGCCTTGAAACACCTCCCCCGGTGAACGTGTTCACCGAAATTCACGGCGACATGATCAGCGAGGAGGCTCTCCCCACCGTCAACGTGGATGTGGGGGAATCGCGAAAAAACGCAGGGAGTGGCAAAGAAGATCTCGCCCGGCAAGAGGCGAGCAAGATTCCAGAGAGTGACAAGGTACGTGTACTGAGGCACATCAAGGCTGGTCAGCCCTAGGGCAAGCCCGCGAGCGCCACCACCAACCAACCCGTTCACGTGGAGGTACTTCACGACCGCGACTTTTGGCGAGGACGTGGATGGGAGTTGTTTTTGTTGAGGGGTTGCCGAATGAATTCCGCTTTAGGGTACCCCGAGGCCGCTTCCCAAGCACTACGCGCGGCGGGCCGTGGCGCGCGGTCGTCCCCGAGCGTGGTACCTCGTGACCCTCGTGACTGCGTGCGCATACCGATGTTACCTGCCCGCGCAGTCCCGCCGCCGCCCACAGGCCCACCCCCGACGCTCCCCCCGCGTTTTGGATTCGTGGCTTCGTGAACTCCTTCGTGGCTTCGTGAACTCCTTCGTGGCTTCGAACTCGAACGACAATAGACAGGGAATGGTGGGCTTTGGGTTTCGCGTTCTCTTTTGTTTCCCAAAACAATCGGCCAAGTCGTGCTTGCGTCTCGGAGTCCCCCCCCCCGTCCGTCACACCACGCTGACCACCGCATTCTTCTCCCAAAGTGGACGTTTTGGCAAGCATGCGCGTTGAACACGCTCAACATGTTCGGCACAGGACCGTTCATCACCTGCGCCATCCTGCTTCAAACCGTCACCCCCGCCGGCCCCCAGGCTTTGTACGGGTACTTCGCCTCGGGCGTTTTGGTTTTCTTCGACAGCTTCGTGTGGGGTGAGCTGTCCAGCATCTGGCCGTACACCGGCGGATCATACGCCTACCTGTCCGAGATGTACGGTAGAGACACCTGGGGCTCGCTCGCGGCGTTCATGTACCTGTGGCAGCTGCTCATCTCCGGCCCGCTCGAAGTGGCGGGCGGGTTCGTCGCCGCCGCGAGCTACCTGCGGTACTTCGCGCCCATGAGCGACCTCGGCGCGCAGTTCGCGGCGTGCGGCTTGTCCATCTTCTGCTTTCTCGGCATGTACACCGGCGTGCGCGAAAGCGCGAGGATGACGTACTTTCTGTGGGTCCTCACCATGCTCGCGGTGCTCTACGTCTACGTCGCCGGCTTTTCCAACCTGGACGCCTCCAACTTCAAGTCCCCGAGCGGGTGGCAGAAGAGCTTGGACTGGAAGACGTTTGGGATGCTGATGTACGTGTGTATTTCCAAAATCCAGGCACACTGTTTACTGCCCCGTTCGTGACTGTTTCAGTACACCAGTCATAAAAGGAAGTGCACTACATGCATCACATACGCACTGTTTTACCGAATATGGTGACTGTTTGTCCATATATCGCCCAATACAGCACACCCACACTCAAGACTGACACTTTTCGTTTACAATCACAGGCGCGTCGGCATCTTCGACTTCACCGGGTACTACGACGCGTGCCACATCGGGGACCAGATCAAGAATCCCACGTACACCATACCAAGAGCCACGATCATCACGTGCGGCAGCGTCGTGGTGATGTGCGTCGGTATTTACTGCGCCATCTACGGCGTCCTTGATGCGAGGGACATGGAGAACATGAACGCCAACTACCCCATCTCGGAATTCAGCGAGAAGCTGTTCGGAAAAGCCGTGGCGTGCTTTTTCACCGTCGTCGTGACCGTCACGATTCTGGCGTCGTGCTACTCCATGATCATCGGCTACGTCGTCGTGCCGTACATCGCCGCGAGGGACGGTTTTTTCCTGAAGTGGTTCCACCACCTGCACCCCACGAAATCCGGTCTTCCCGACCACTCCCTGCTGTGCTTCGCGGTGGTGACCAGCGCGTGTTGCTTTCTGGAACTCGAAACAATCATCGAGGCGCTGATGACGACGCGGATCATCGTGCAGTTCTGCGGACAAGCGGTTGGTCTTGTGTACTACCGGTACACGCACCCGGACACGCCACGGCCGTTCAAGTCGCCGCTGTACCCGCTCCCGTCCATCATCTCCTTCTGCGGGTTTGGGTTTGTTTTGATCACGACCAGCAGCTGGATCGGCGGCGACCGCGTGGGTTTGCTGGAGATGTCCATCATCTACCTCGCCATCGGCGGCGTGGTTTTCCACATCTGGGCCAAAACCAAGCGCAACTGGCCGTACCAGGAACTTGCGTCGGGGGAGAAGTACACCGCTAACGATGGCAAAGTAAGTCGCAGCATGGACGTTAACTCGGCGACCGCTGAGAGTTTGTAACCGGACGCCGTTTGTAGACGCGACGCGGATGTTAACCGGGCGACAGCTTAGAATTTTGTATATTCCAGACGCTATTTTATTTTTAGACAAGAGAAGTGCATTTCGAGGCAGCGCCACGTGCGGCTATCGCATCGTCGCACGCATTCACCACAGCCGTGTCGTAGCGTCGGCTGTCATCAGGACCAACGAGAGCGCTCGAAGTAAAAGCGTGAAATGAAATCTTCGGCATGCACTTTTTCCTGCAGTGATGAGTCGGTTTCAAGCGTCACCTCACTTCCGCGGTGCGCACCTGGAAGCAGCACCCGCCGGTTGGGCTTCGCGGATCGCGACACGCCCGTCATGGCGCCTCGCGGTCTGGTGCGCGATTTCACCGACGTGGTTTCCAAAGTCGCCGCGGACTACGCCAAGGACCGGCGCTTGTGTTGGACCCTCGCAGTCGGCGCAACTTCCCTGGCGCTGTTCACCCATCACCAAACGTCACGCCCAGATATCGCGGCACAGTTCCGGGTCGCGAGCGCGGAGTGTTTGGGTAGGGCCCAGGCGCGAAAAAAAGGGGCTTCAGGGTCCGGGAAACCGGCGCATACGGAGGGCGCGCTTGAACGTGACTCGCCAGATGATACGACCCGATCGTTGGATTTGGGTAGCACCAAAACCAAATCGTCGGAAACATCAGTCGCGGCGGTCGCGTTCGTTTCGCCCGCCGTGAAACCCGGCGCCACCCCCCGGCGCAAGGCGGCTGCGGTGGACACCGTGTTTCTGCAAAGGATCGTATTCATTTTGAAAATAGTAATCCCCAGCCTGACCAGCAAGGAAGCCGCGCTGTTGGCGATTCAGACGACGATGTTAGTCGCGCGGAGTTTACTATCCCTGAGGATCGCTAAGAAAGGCGGCGACGGCCTGAGAGCGGTGATGGAACGGTCGTGGTCCAAGTTCGGATACGTGCTCGGGGACTTTTTCGTCTCAGGCCTCGCCGCGTCCTTCGTTAACTCGTCGTTGAAGTACATGACGAACAGCGTGACGAGCTCGTTCCGGGAACGGCTCACCGAAAAGGTGCACCGGGAGTACTTAACCGGCGGGGCGTATTACAAAGGTACGCGTGTGCCGGCTTTCCCAAACCAGGGAGCCTCCCTGTTTTACCTCTAACGCTGGTGACTGTTGTCCATACATCGCGATATACGCGACTGACAAGATTGACACGTTTCTTTCCTTCACAATCAAAGCCGCGGTTCTGCGCGTCGGTAACCTGGACAACGCGGACCAGAGAATCGCGGATGACCTGCACCAGTTCTGTTACACGCTTTCCGATTTGTTCGCGCGGACGTTCAAGCCGTTGCTCGACGTGGTGCTGAGCACGCACAGGATGGGCGAAAACATGGGGTACCGGGGCCTATTGATTCTGTACGCCTACTTCCTAACAAGCGGGTTGGTGATTAAACGAATCTCACCGCCCTTCGCGGAGTACATCGCGAAAACGCAGCGGCTGGAAGGCGACTTCAGACGCGCGCACTCGCGGTTAATCACGCACGCCGAGGAGGTTGCTTTTCTGGACGGCGCGCGACGGGAGGAACAAATTCTAAACTCGCGCTTGCAGAAGGTAACAAGCTGGACACGGTTTTACCACTACCTGCAGTGGAAACAAGGCGTCGTTGACCAGTGGTTGGTGAAGTACCTCGCGTCCATGATCGGGTGGCCGGTTTTGGCGTTTCCGTTCCTGGCGGACAAAACCAACCGGCCGATTGCGGAACTCGCCGCGCTGTACCGCGAAAGCGACACGCTGATTCAAAGGTTAGTATTTCCCAATCACCACATTCCCCGACTGATTGCCCATACGAGACTGACACTTTCTTGTTAATCTCTCAGCGCGTCCTCATCAATCGGGGATCTGATGATGGTGTACAAGAAACTGCAGCGGCTCTCTGGGTTCACGGCGAGGGTGGTGGAGCTCCTGGAGGCGGTGGAGGCGGATGGAAAAAACGCTAACTCTTTACCGTCCGTTCCCGTTCCGGCGGATAACGACGCGTCACCGCGTGAAAGTGAACGTGTTTCCAGTTCCCAAACCCCAGGTACAAGTAGTGAGCGCGATTCGTTTTCCTTCCACAACCTCACCATCCACTCCCCCGACGGCCGTTTGTTGGTCAAGAACATGAGCCTGACGTTGGGGGACGGCGAGAACTTGTTCGTTTCGGGGGCGAACGGGTCGGGGAAAACGAGCCTGTTCCGCGTGCTGGCGGGGCTGTGGCGCCCGACGAGCGGCGGCGTGACCCGACCAGACGGGCGTTTCGAGGACCACGACCACGGTAACCACTCCAAATCTCCACCCTTCACGAAAGTTTTCTACGTCCCGCAGAAACCGTACCTGTCCCACGGAACGCTGCGGGACCAGGTTCTGTACCCTGATTCGTACGAAGACTTGCTAAACGAAGAATTGATACACGAATCGAACGCGGGAAAGTCTCGAGAAGAAATCAGACGAACAATCGATAAAAACGTCATGCAAGTAAGTATTTCCCATTTACACATTCCGCCTACTGATTGCCCATACAAGACTGACATTTATTTTTTAACATTCAGGCGCTGCGCACCGTGAACCTCGCGAAACTCGTGCAATCGCAACCCCTCGGCCTTGATGTGACGAAACACGACTGGGCGGATGTGTTGAGCGGGGGCGAAAAGCAACGCGTGGGTTTGGCGCGGGTGTTTTTCCGGTCCGTATTTCCCAATCACCACATTCCGCAGACTGATTGCCCATACAAGACTGACATTTATTTTTACAATCTCAGGAAACCGCCGTTCGCGGTGCTCGACGAAGCCACAAGCGCGGTGAACCCGGATGAAGAAGGTACGTACGTACGAGTGCTGCGTTTCCCAAATCCCGGCCTCCACGTTTTTTCACGGTTGTCCGCCCGTAGCTACGGTTCACTACATACAGCACAATCACGATTGTTTTACCTCTAACGCTGGTCACGGTTCAGACCGATTACCCCTCCCTGTTGACCAGGCCATCGTCCAATACATCGCGATATACATTCTACTTGGTGCCACTCAACACTGACACTTTCCTTTTCGAAACGTAAAAAGCGCTGTTTTACGAAACCCTTCGCGCCATGAACATAAAAACCTTCTCCATCGCGCACCGCCCGGAACTCGAGAAGTTCCACGACGTGAAACTCACGCTGCACGCGGACGGGACGGGGGGGTGGAGTTTTGCGAAGCTGGGGAGGGGTAGATAGGCTAGGTGTTGTTGATGTGGAGCTACTTTAAGTGACTCCTGAGGTGTTATTTACGAGGCACACGCTACCGTCAATGCCCGAAGGAGTCATTCGTCATGACTTAGCAAGCAACCTTACGCTTCAGGTCAAACTGACCGACGGGGACGAGTTTCATCGACCGGGTCTTCGCTCAATCGGCCGTCCTTTGAAACGACGCGTTTGGTTTCTTTCGCCGCGCGATTTGCAAATCAAATTGTCGTTCAAGCCCAGCGCCTAACAAGATTTATTTCCGACAGTCGAACGCCCCCGTCGTGTTGGTCCCCTCGGCGTGTCCACCAGTGTCGCGCGCGCCTTTGTGTCTTCGGTTTTTCCGGAGACGAGCTGCGAGGCAAACGGCGTGCGTGCGTGGTGCGCTCGGTGACTGATCGAAACCCGAAGCTCGTGGCGAGTGCAAATTCGATCACATGTCGAATCCGATGCCGCCCACACCCCCGTCGTCCCTTTCACCTGCAGGTGCCGGCGTCTCCCCGAAAGGTTCCGACGTGTCACCCGAGGCTTCGTCGTCGAGCCAGACTTCGGGCAAGCCGTTCAAGCAGTCCAGTGGGAAGTCCTCGAAGGGCGGGTCCGTGAACAAACTGCTCAGCCTCGGCTCCAACCTGGGGTCGAAATTCGGCGGATTGGTGGAACTTGGCAATTCGGTGGACACCACCACCAAGTATCTGCGGGACGCCGTTACGGCTGGGTTTTCCTCTCACGTCACCGGGAAACTCGCCGGTGTGAGGACTCCTTCCGTGTTCGGCGAGTTCAAACCCTCATGCGGGGTGGAGAAAGAGACGTACTTCGAAAGCAAGCTCGTGAAAGGCGTTCTTTATCACAAAGTGCTGAACCTGGAGGCGACTTCCATTCCA
>Ga0115004_10003425_pt1 | contig 12928 bp, 9 predicted proteins | sample ArcticOcean_MG_C_10_FD_88737 | JGI IMG/M metagenome (GOLD analysis project Ga0115004, IMG submission 88737) | Marine microbial communities from western Arctic Ocean - ArcticOcean_MG_CB11_90 | ecosystem: Environmental > Aquatic > Marine > Oceanic | place: Arctic Ocean: Canada Basin | collected...
GTAGTCAGGGCCAGGTCTTGACACGAACTACTTATAACGATTACACTGTTACGAGGGAATTCGTTCAAAGATAAGGAAGGTGCGGGTGCATACATGTATATATTTGTACGTACTTCTTATGCTATGCTTTATCTTTATGCTTGTTACGTGTTTTATTCTGTGTTTTATTATTAGTATTAGTATTATTAGTAGTAGTAGTAGTAGTAGTACTATTCTCGTTCTCGAACGTTTTTCTGTCGCAGTTCTCGTGCCTATCCATGACCGAGAAACTGACAGGACAGGACAGCAGAGTTGAGAGAGTGCTGCTGAGAGAGTGATGATGAGAGACTTATTATTATTTACTATTACTGACTGATTCTGATATCAAATAATAAGAACATGGCCAATACTAATACTAATACTAATACTAATAACATGTATCCAGCGCTTCCAGATCGATACACTCAACAACAACAACGATATAGTCATACTAATCAAAATACCAATAGTACTACTGATTATCGCACTCAACAGACGAGCGACGACGGCATCATCACTAGTTGGAACAACAGTGGTGCCTTTGTTCAACAAACCACTCAACGACAACAACACTATCAACAACAAGAACGCTCTAATAGTAATAATAGTAATAACAATAAACCGCAAGAAGTTCCAGGTGGTCCAGATGGTAATCAACGCTACAGAGCTACTCTGTTTCCATTGACTGATGATCACGACGTACAATTAGTTATTTGTCAATTAGGAATCGACGGTTTATTGATATTAAGAGATACTACTACCGAATCATCATCGTCATCATCGTCTTCGCTGAACGAAATAGTTCAATGCTCATTGAGTAAACTATCTTCGTGGCAACAAATTGATGAAACTATGTTCAAAATTGTCTGCGATGATAATAAAACAGTTCCAATGCGAGAGTTAGTGATCACGGCTGATAGCGCGACGACGAGAGCGATGGGTGATTCGTTATTGAGTGGAGCGTTTCAATGGTGCGAGTTGAACGGACACGACGCGGCGACGACGATTGTATGTAACGAACGCGATGGAAACGAGTGGACGAACGACTCTTCGGATTATAACGTCGCAAAGAGAAGAAGGGAGATATCGACAGAGTATGCATTGAACAATTCGACCGGCGCAAAGGCGATGATGTTGGGCGCGAGCGGCGCTGAAACCTCATCATCGAATGGAGTAAAATATTGGGAAAAACCGTACGAACATTCAGGCTGGTTATATAAAAAAGGTGAAACCGTCCGAACTTGGAGAAGACGATGGTTCATCTTGAAAGATAACCATTTGTTTTGGTTCAAATCATCAGACGTAACGCAGAGGTTGCAACCTAGAGGGACGATTCCTATGAATCGAGTCGATTCTATTTCTCCGGCTGCAGCTCGCGATTCGGGGAAAAATCATTCATTAACACTAGAAGGCGCGTTTTGTGAGCGTATAGGAGCGAGGCATTTGTCAGCAGATAGTGATCACGAGCGCGATGGATGGATTACTGCGCTTCGAATGAGTAATAGCCAAGTGCCAGCGGCTATTATTAGAAGTCCTCAACAACAACAACAACCTCCTTCCTCGTTGTTGAGTAATCAGCTCAAGAGCGCGTATGCTATGCAACAGCAGACTTCGCCATCTAATTTTTCGACGAGTTATCAGCCGACTTCTGTTTTGTCTCCACCTCCATCAAAAGCAACAACGACGACGAGGTCGCCGTCATCATATGCACAGAATGTTCGTTCGCCGCCGACGATTTCTGTAGCTACGACTTCATCGTTATTAGCTGATTTACCCCCTTTACCGTTTCAACATCCCGGGGTTGTACAACAACAACAACAACAACAACAACAGCATCAGTATCAACATCATCATCAACAACATCAAAGCGGCGCGCCAACACCAGCTGCACACCAGCCAAGTCAAGTATACTATACGCCGGAAGGCAGAGCGTATATAGTTGACCCTTTGACGGGGCAGTCTAAATGGATATAGTTTTTTGCGTATATTTTTCTTGTTCTGATATTTTGTGACTCGATGTTTTCTTGCAGTCCATCGTATCGTTCCATTGTGTATATAAATATGTTTATTATTATCGTGTGTTTATTAATACATTTAGAATTACACGCACGTTACGCACACACACACACACACACGCATATTGCTATTTATAATATATACGAACTAAATTACAGAACTTTTTTTAATAAGACGACGGTAACCACAAATGTATATGCGCGATCTCGCCTTGTTGCTCGTTCGTCTCTACCGTTCTCATCACGCCCCCGGCTTGATGAATTGTGTCAGCGGCTATTCGTAACGATTGATCGTCTTCGGGTATGATTTTGAAAGTAGCCTTTTTATTTTCCGCAGCAGTCACTCTTATGGCGACTAAAACTCCAAGAGTCATGGAATTATCGACTTCTAGAGTTTGCGGCCTACAGACTAGTTCAATGTGACCATCCGATGGCGACATTACGAGAGCCGAATCAATCATGCGAGCAATCACTTGCCGAGTGATGTTTTCATTTACGGATACGACACAAGTCTTTTCTTCGTTCTCATCGTCGTCCATCGGTAAAGAAGCAATCATGCTAACACCCGCTGAATTTGCAATTATTTCAGACGTCGCCAATAACGCGGCTACGATAGGAACTACTTCGCATTTTGCAACTGGTTTCATAGCGGCAGAAGAAGATGATGGAGTTGAAGAAGGGAGAAATCTCTGCGAGGCACTTTTTGGCGGCTGATTCAATGCTTTTCCTATACGTGTCTCTGACGAAGCGATAGACTCGGCCGCGGCAGAAGAAGAAGAAGAAGAAGAAGAAGAGGTGGATAAGTCGTTTTCGCTCATTGAAGGCAAAATCATCCTACTGTTTTGTTGGTTTTCGTTTGTCGGGTACAACGCATCTTCGAGCTGTCGAGATAACGTGGCAAGAATATCGCCTTGAGCCATGATAGCGTCTGCCATATCTCCAGCAGGAGAATCTTCGTCTATATATGTTTTCAACATTCCGGTCATCGTGCGAAGTGCAGAGAGCGGGACTTTCGAATCGTAAATGAAATCTCCCACATTTTGCTCTTGAACGTATGTCTTTTTCATTAACAATAAAGCTCGTTTTTGCATTAAATAAACTGGCACGAATAACTCGGCGGCGTTTTTCAAGCACTGACGCTCGCGATCGCCAAACTGATCTTCTCTATTATCGTTTAAATTCATTCGTCTTTTCGTTCTATTCTTTCCCTTTGCTTTTCCCGCAGTAGTAGTAAAAGTTGAAGAAGAAGAAGAGGATGATGAAGATGTACTATTACTCGTCGTGAAAGGCAATTCACCGACGAGTAATCCAATGAGTAAACCTTCAAAAGTTAATGGAACAACCATCGCGTTTGTTGAAGGCAAGAAAAAATATTCCTTATTGAGCAAAAACGTTTCGGCCGACTGTAACGTTGTTAAAGTTGCTGGAACTAATGCGGATGTTGAGGCGCACGCCCAATCGAACGAGTTATTTATCCCTTTCGACGATGAGCCATTTTCGTCTTCTTCATCTTCTTCAGATACTCTTCTTCCTCCCCTATTATTACTTTCTCCATTCTCTTCTTCTTCCGAGTCTTCTTCTCCCCTTCCTCTGCTGAATGAAGCCACTTGCGATAGGCGAACACCTCCATTTGTTCTTTCTTCTGTTAAGTATAAAATAACTTTAGCGTTCGGTCCAAGTGATGTCGCTAATAACTCAACATGTTTATCACAAAATTTAGCGAAATGATCTTCAGTACTCGTTTGTCTCTTCAAAGATTGTTGTGGTTGTGATTGTGATTGTGTCGTCGTGTTCTTCTTCTTCGTCGTGCCATAATTTCCATAATTTCCTTCCTCATTGTTAATGATTTTATCCATAATAATATCCATGACGTTCTCTTTTTCTTTTTGTCGTTGTTGTGCGTTTACTCTTTTAAGTTTGAGATCATTGATCCTCTTATTCTTATCCAGGAGAAGAAGAATACTCGTATGATTCGTACGTTTGATCAAAGCCTTGTGATTAATCATCGCCGTAGTGATTGTCATTTATTAGAAGAAGTATTAATAGTTATTATTTAAATTTAAATGAGCAGGGAATAATGTGACAAATGAGGAAACACGACATCCGGAGGAAGGCAGCAAGGCACCTTAAATGCTTAAAAATATTTCTTACCGACCGGTAATATTGTGGGTGTACAAATATTGAACCGGGAGTATCCAAAAAAATGTTCACAAACTGACTGACTGACTGATGAGTGACTGTATTATGTATCTATATGACGCTATATTAGTAGTAGTATTATAATCAATCTCTCACTCATCTTCTTCTGATTGGATGAATAACATCGCCGCGCTACTCGCCAACTCGGGAACATCGACCAACGTCTCGTTCGTGCGATGGAATACTTTGCGAGGAAAATTTGAAACTAGGCTATATTTAGTTTCACAAACGCTCTCAATCGTGTCGACGAAATCGAAAACGTCAATCAAAGTCGTTTCTTTCGTAACAAATCGTCTCTCAATGCGAGAACCATCTGCCATGCGAAACGCAATTTTAGTCACTCCAACCGTGATTGTCGAATCTGGTTCTGGTTTTAAGTTTTTCACTTTTTCTGCTCTGCGATTTTTCAAAGCGAGTTCGCGCTCTTCCTCTTTGCGTTTGTTCTCGTTTTCAATGCGTTCGTTCTCAACGCGCCTGTTTTCAATTTCTTTCAAGAGTTCTTCTTCCGCTGAGATTTTGAGTAACCTCTCAGCCTCCTTTGCGGCGTCCGCGGCTAACGAAGCCTTAAACGCCGCATCTTGTTCTTCTCTTAATAGTCTATCCGTTTCCGCAACTTCGTTTCGAGTTCTTGCTTCTGTCATTGATACAGAGGCGTCTTCGATGGACTTTTCTAAAACTTCCAGAAGCTCGTCACTGTCGCAATATCCTTCGACTGATACGACTAAAGAAACTCGCGATCCTAACGAGCTGAGTAAAGCGCAGTAAGGAAACGACGATGGCGATATACCGACGGCGAGTAGTAGCGCGTCCGAAGTAGAGACGTCTCCACCCCAAGCTATGAATTTTTCATTAACGAAACGAGCGACCTCGGGGAAGTTCAAAACGTCTTTACAAAAATCTCTCGCGTCGTCGTGTCTCGGTGAATGCAAGTACACGAAGCACAATTTATATTCCGACTTTGCCATTTGCAAAGCATCAGAATGCGAAAGTTCTACAAAGTTTATTAAACAACTCCCTGCGTTTTCTTCTTTGAAGTTTCTACGAAACTCTTTTGCTGCTTCGATCGGATCGCTCGTTGTTGTCGATGTCGACCGAGCTCTGTTCGTAGAAGCGGCTGAGAGGTAGCGCTGGTTAAGACGATGCGTTCGAAACGCGCGCGCTAAGGAAGTGAGAATATTCGCCGGTACTATCTTCGTTATAATTTTCCCAGTAATAGTAATAGCCAATCTAAAAATGCCGAACATAACTCTTACCGGTAATATGTTTTGGTCTACTTGTTCTTGTTGATTCGTTGAGTGCAAATGTTGTTCGCTATTATCAATCATCACAAAATCATCATCATCATCATCGTCGTCGTCTTCTTGATCTTGATCTAAATCTTGATCATCACCTATTCGTTCTATTCGTTCTTCTCCTGTTTCTCTGTCTAAAGTGAAACGCAAGTTTCCATTTAAAGCAGCGTTCACCGCGTTTTCTAGAGAATACTGATAATGTTTAATAGCTAACAGAGCTTGTTCTTCAGTGATTTGTGCTATTTCTGTAAGCGTTTGAATGTTATTATTTAATTCTTCTTCGTTTTCATCAAAAACGACCATGTTATTTAATTGTATTATCTCTCCTATCTCTCGATACGATGGATAAAAACTGACGCGACTAATGATGAGCAGGGAGATGATTTGTGCTTTTTTTCGTCGCGCATTTTATTGACGAAGATGAGTATTTAAAAAATATAATAATAAGGAATACGTACAAAAGTTCTACAATTTTAAGTTTGCTATATACAGTCGAACCGAATCGAATCGAATTTCATCAATTCGTCTCAATCTTCTCGCTAGATGCACCACTTCCTTGTTGTTGGTCTTTCTGGAAGCTATTGTTATCTGACGATTTCTGCGTGTCGACGACGTGAACAGATTGATAAGGATTCTTGAACAATTCCAGTTTTGAAATAGTTTCCGGTGAGGAAGACTTTTTAAGAAGGACAATGTTTCTGTTGCTCACTGCTCTCTCTTCTTCGAGTTTTTGCACAGCCTCTCTCAATTTCGCGTTATCAGTTTGTAAAGTTACCAAAACACCACCGAGTTCTTCGGTTTCGGCTTGTTTACGCAAGCGCGAACGTCGAGCGCTTTCTCGGTTTGATTGTTTTCTTCTTTGCCTTTTTAACTCTCGATCGTCTATTGTTGTTGCCATGTTAGTGTTTGTTCTTTTTGTTATCATCACATCTGCCGATTGCGTCTTCAACGTCGGTGAGGTTGTATTCATGTTCAAAAATCTATTCTCGTTTTGTGGAGGGACGACGAAGTTTTTCCTCAAAGACGACGAAGTATTTATTACTCCTTGTTGTTGTTGTTGTTGTTGTAATGCTTGCGCTGCGACGAACAGTTGTGCAAATGCTGGATTGTTCATTTGCGCAAGTGCGGCCGCCGATCCAATCGTTTTTAAACTATTAACATTTTGTTGTTGTTGTTGTTGTTGTTGTAGAGTAGTAGTTATGTTTGGTTGCTGTTGTTGTTGCACGAGTGGTATCCATGATGGCTGTTGATTATTATTCTGTTGATTATTAATTGGAATGGTCGAATGATTGATTAATAACGTATTTAAACTTCTCTCTCCTCCTCTTTCCGATTGAGGATTATTAATTAATCCTACTTGTGCGTCTTCGTTAATATTAACATCGTCGGAACTCAAATTGGAGTTTGAGACGTCCTTTTTTAATATCATGTGCTGCTGTTCGTACATATTATTATTCATAATATTAATAGTATTACTGTTATTGTTATTACGACTGCTGTGATGATGACTAATAATAGTACTATTGTCCATTATTATTATTAGTTTATTGTTTCTGTTCGTGATCTACTCGTCGCGGCGCGCGCATACGACGTTTCGAAACGAGAGCAGAAGAGCACTTTTAAAGAGTGACGTCGTATGAAAAGATGAAAGATCTGGCTTTTAAAAGTTTTTTTTTTAATTTTTATTGATCTTCTCAATTCGTTCTCGGCCACTTGTTTCAAGGCAGAAAAGAGATATTTTTCAACATAGGACTACTCATACTTGTATGTGTATGCGCGTAGTGCCGGCTAATTAATACAAACTCTTACTGTAGTATATTAGAAAAATGATAATTTAAAACTGTTCCTGTTGAACGTTCTCGCTATTAGTCGTCTGAGTGTTAGAGATGATGTTCAACTCTAATTTCCTTTCGCGTCCCGCTTGTAATAAAGTTTTCGTATCTCCAGGCTTTAACTCTCCTCTTTGCATTGCTTTAACCATCTCAGTAGCTTCACCTCTTCTCAACAATCCTTTCACATTTCGTTCGCCAGTACCGATACATATTGGACAAACTCGAACGCCTCTGCCGTAACATTGAGGACATTCTGTGAACTCGTAAGTATCTTGAACGCGTTTTCTGTTTAAAGCCTTCCACTTACCGGTACCTCCGCACATATCGCAAGGGACGATACCTGATCCACCGCATTCAATGCATTCGTTATCTTCTAGCGCAAATGCTGTCGTGTTTTTGTTATCGCTAGTATTAGTATTTTCAGTAATCGAGAGATATGCCGCCGTCGCGCCGGCGAGAAGAAACGAACGTCTTCGAGCTGCAGCTTGAATATTACTATTATTATTAATAGTACTCTTATTCAATAGCGCTTTATCGTCCTCGTCGTCGTGTTCAATGATCTGTTTTCTTTCTTCACAATGATTATCATCTTTTTCTTCACCTTCATGATTCAGAATCTCTCCTGCTCTTAAAGAAGAAGAAGAAGAAGAAGAAGAAGAAGAGGAAGATACGACGTGTTGTCTGTGATGTTGTTGTTGTTGTTGTTGGAAACGCGATGATGATAATGATTGTTGTCGTTGTACTGTCCCGGTTCCATTACAGCACTTACATTTATGACCAATACTTTTACTAGTTCGTGCTATTAAAGATGTTGATTGTTGCATGATTATGTGAGATATCGAACAAGCGCGCGCGTGTGGTAGATGAAAAGAAAACTGCTCAAAACTTCTCAAACATCAAAGCTGTGCACTGCTGCTGACGGCTGATGAGATAGCGGTGCCATGGCAGCAGACAAATTGAAAGGGTTTAGGGTAGCAGACACATTGAAAATGATTATTAGGGTATAGCAGCAGACAGCAGACAAATTGAAAATGGACTTATTTGAGTACTGGACAACAGAGTACTGGAGAACAGAGCACGCACGCGCGATATAAATAGTATCATTAGAACATAAAGACAAAGAAATAAATCAGAGAACTGATAGTTCGCGATGGCGAAAGGAAAGTCCGCTCAGGATAAGAGGGACATAATCTTAGACATCTTCCATACTTCGAAAGAACCGTATCAATTAAAAGAGATTGAGAAAATCGCGACCAGAAAAGGTGTCACGTCGATGACCGTGCAACCGATTTTACAGACATTAATTGATGATGATTTAGTGAAACAGGATAAGATTGGAACATCGAATTGGTTCTGGTCGTTCCCTTCCGAGCACGCGCAGAAGATCGAGATGAGACTGGAACAATTGAAACAAGAAATCGATACTATCGAAAAAGTAACCGAGAAGACCTTGCTGGATATTGAGTCAGAGAAAGAGACGAACAAGGAGAACGATAAAGAGAACTCTGTAGACGAGAGGAAAAACGCAGAGCTTTCGTTAGATGAAGCGAAAGAGGAAAACGCAAAGCTCTTGAAAGAACTCGAAAAGTTTGCGGACGATAACCCAGAGTTCAACGAACAAGTCACGAAAGGAGTGAAAGTCGCGCAAGTCGCGGCCGATCGTTGGACTGATAACTTGTTCTTAGTAAAGAGTTGGGCGGATAAGAAGTTCGGTGATACAGAAGCGACAAAGTCACTTTTTAAGAAGGAAGGAATTGATTTGAATTCGCTCGATTACCCTGGGGCTTAAATAATAGAAAGAAAGAAAGAAAGAAAGAAAGTAGTAGTCGTGCGGCGGGAGAGTGCGAATTGAGCACGCGCTCGTGTAAAATAAAATTAGCAAAATAAGAGAGACAAACACTAGAAGAAAACGAAACAAACAGAGACAAAAAAATAGCTCGTATTGTAGTACCAGTAGCATATAATAATAAAAACTATATAATTGTAGGTCTATAGTATCCTTTTAGGATATTGTATCTATATATTATGCCGCGCCTTTCAAAACTAGAACATCGTTCGCATCCAAACGTTTCGCGTTTGGAATCGACGGACGTCTTCCTACTACTATTGATTTATTCGCTTCGTCACCTTTTTTCCTTAAAATAAACGTCGTATAATATTCAGCCGCTTCCCACTCTTGATCGCTCAAAGCCGGATCGACGTTAAGATGCAAAGGTTTTACTGCAACTGCGTAGCGAAGACTTTGACCATCTGCATTTCTTGGCACTTGTCTTTCTCCCTCAGAGTTTAACCCTCCGGGTGGCTGCATTAAATGTAACCATAACTCGTGAATTCGTTTGGACTTCCCTTCTTTTGGCGTTTTTAATAGTTCGTGGACGTATTCGTGAAAATTAGTCCACCGTATGATTTCCAAATCATATTCCTCTGCCAATTTCTTGAATGTCATAAATGGAACTAACGATTCTCTACAATCAGTCACCGCGTCTTCCAAAGTGAATGAATATTCGATACCAAATCCTGGCGGTAAAAATTTCTTGTCCGAATGTTTCTCGTCGAAAGTGACCTCAATTACTTCGTTACCAAATTGTAATCCATCCGTTTCGCGTAAATTTTTTACCAAGACGTTCGAATCAACAGTCGTTCCAACGAAATGCCCACCAGGTCGTAAAGCCTTACTTATATTCTCAAACGCTTTCCTCGCCCTCGTTTCGGTCGAGAACGAGTAATGAATCGCGAATTGACACGAAACGATGTCGAATAATCCTTTAACTTGTTCGCCTAAAACATCTTCTAAATCATGCACGAACGCATCTCCAGCGATGAATGTCGCTGGAAATTGATAGTTCCCTCTATTGTATCTCTGAATAGCATCGCGTCTAACAGATTCTAATGCTATATCTATTCCGCAATAATAGCCAATTTCTGCTATTGCGAACTTTTTCAAATCCCCTCCTTTCCCGCACGCCAAGTCCATCACTCTATCACCTTTTAAGCATACTTCTTGTATTAAAGTAGATTTAACAAAGTTGTTCAAACATCTTAAATTATAGATTGGAGAATTATTCCTCTCTAAATGGGTTTGGTTCTGTCGCTCTGAGTAATGTCTTGCAACCTTAAAAGCCTCTCGTTCATCTTCTATTTCCATATTCGTTTTATTATTCATCGTGTTATTCTTCGTGTTCGTGTTCATAGTATCGTTCGTTGTATTTCGAACACCATCATCATCATCAACATCATCAACAGCCTTACGCTTCGTATTATTATCATTACTAGTATTATTCATAGTGTTATTATTACTAGTATTATTCATAGTGTTATTATTACTAGTATTATTCTGTTGTTATTGAAAGTTTCGTTTCTTCTCAGTCAGTGTTATTATTTGTGTCGTACTTTCGTTTCGCGCTTGCTGCTGATGCTGTGATGCCTTCATATGATGCTACGATACTTCAAAATTATTAAATCATTATGAGTCGAAGAAGAAGATGATTAAGGAGCTAAAGAGAGTACTGTTCGTATCAATCGTACTATCGATTATGTTAATAATTTCTATGATCAATGCGAGTTCATTACCACGGAAGAAGATTGGTGATAAAGCTACTTGCGCGTGCTGCAACGTAGTCTTGCAAGAGATCAGGAAAGATATCGACGAAGAACTTTATAGCGATAACAATAAAAAGAAGAAGAAGAAGAAGAAGAACGTGGAAGAACTAGTGATCGAATCAATGTCTCAAATATGTACAGAGGTGAAACGATTCGTGACTTATAATTACCCCCCTCCGACGATGCAAGCGGCGTGTTGGGACATAATCAACGCTTACGAAGAGAAAATAGAACGCCTGATGTATGGCTATGCCATAAAAGTAACCACCGAAGTAGAAGAAAATAGCGAAAACGATAGCAGGACTACTACTAACAATAACAGTACTGACAATAGTACTAATAATCAATTGATGGATGAAATATTCGAGAAAGTATGTAAACGAGAAGCTTGTAAGGGAATAGATTTAGAAACGTACATGGACATTGAACGCTCTAAAAGCGGAATCAAAACGAGCGCAATCGAGGCGAGCGGGCAGTTCGCCGACCAAGACGAACTTTGAAAACGGAAATTTCTCCAATAAATTGTGTACTTTAGCAATAACATTAAATTTTATTACACGTGTACGACGCGTTTCACTAAATATTCCTTCTTACATTATTTTTTTTCTTTTCACTCTCTCTTCAAAGTCTTTCATACGCGTACAACCATCATAAAAACTAACTATTTAAATGGCGCATATCTAATACTTTTCGCGTAAAGGGGTGTTCTTTTAAAAAAAATTAGTTGAAGATGTTCACGGCGCCCGGGTTTGCAATGTGCGCACTCAAGTTCGCCAACGGAGAAACACCAGTCGTCGCGCCTTGGACAAAGCAACCAGCAATGGCAACCATCGCCAATCGACCGTTCTTAATTTCCTTCAACTTCAACGTGGCCAAATCCTTCTTTCCGTAGCCAAGTTTGTCGAACAAACCACCCGGGTAACCGACATCCGTGTTCTTGTCATCCGCATTGTAACCAAACAACGGATCTTTGTTCATGGATCCCGGTTCTTTCATGTCTTGCCAGCGTCTGATTTCCGCCCAGTTCATCATCGCCATTTGGATGACGAACAACGGACCGGCTGGCGCCCAGTATTCAAACTTACCGGCTTCGATCCAAGATGGAGTATCCCACGGGGCCAAATCTGGACCAACCATACCGGCAACGCCTAACATCGCCCATCTTGCATGTTGTAATTCAGCTTGAACCATCCACTTTTTCATTTCTGGGTCTTCTGATAACCCTAACGGGTCAAAGCCAAAGTCACCCGGTAACGAGCCGTCCAAGTGAGCCGGAGCGTCGACTCCTGGCCACCAGACATCTCTTTGCGCCTTCACGACGAACGAAGCGCGAGCGGATTGACGAGAGACTTTTCTCAAAGCAGAGGTATTCACAAGCGAGGTGATTCTGTTTAATTTTTAAAATAAAAAGATAGATAGATAGATTGAGAGAGAGAGAGAGAGCATATGTTAGTTAGCATGATTCTACCTCCGTTTTGCTCCTCTCAAAGAGGGCCAAAAACTGATGATCCAGTTTCTGTGGATATTAGCTCTTACGAAGGAACTGATGAGTGGCGCGTGCGCTCGTGTTGACAGATCTCTCTCTCTCTCAATTGTCGAGTGCGAACACACACAAACACACGCACACAATCTATCACGAAATTGTTATTATTCAACAGAGAGCAGAAAGATTACTTCTTCTTTTCTTTCTTTCTTTCGCGCGTGTTGATCAACAGGGAGATATCGTGATATCATTATTTTTTATTCGATCGCAAAAAAAAGAAAAAAAAAGAGCAAAAGAAAACCACGGTCCATAATATTCATGATCATATTAACACGATTTCAAACTAAATAACTGAACATACCTCGCGGAAGAAGAGACAATAGCTGACATCTTTATATATACGTTTGATGTGGGTGTAGTTATGCAGTCTAAAACTGTGTGTTCGACAAAAGAAGGGAAGAGATAAGAGAGAGAGAGAGATTGGGACGA
>Ga0115004_10003427_pt1 | contig 12928 bp, 6 predicted proteins | sample ArcticOcean_MG_C_10_FD_88737 | JGI IMG/M metagenome (GOLD analysis project Ga0115004, IMG submission 88737) | Marine microbial communities from western Arctic Ocean - ArcticOcean_MG_CB11_90 | ecosystem: Environmental > Aquatic > Marine > Oceanic | place: Arctic Ocean: Canada Basin | collected...
TCTTCTTCTTCTTCTTCGCACTTTTTGTCTCGAAATCCGCTTTTCAAAGTAGGGAGAAAAATGGTTTAGGGTTTCATGGTAAAGTTCCCCTAAGGAAAATAAGTATATTCGCATTTATTCTTACTCCATAAAACACACGCACGCACGCAATTAATTATAATAACAAGAACGTACTACTACTACTATTGTTCGTGTTTATTACTTAAATCACACGTACTCATCACATATTATCCGTCACAATTGATCATTAAACAAACACGGTAAAAACTTGTCCTCGAAAACATTCGAAAAAAATTCAAACTCATAACGGACAGATATTAAATATCCATTATAAAGAAGAAGAAGAAGAAGAAGAAGAAGAGTTATATGCTTAAACTGAAATCGAGGGCAGTGTTAGAGACACCGACGACTGGGTTATCGAGACAACTCTCGAAGACTGGGTTAACTACTAATCAAGATAATAATAACAATAATAATAGTAATGCTCTTAGTGGTATAGTCGTATCAGGTTCAGCTCGAGCTGCTGGTGAAGATGACGACGAGGACGAACAGAATAATCATGGACAACGACAACAACAACAACAACAACAACCTGTGAAACAGTCCATACATAGATACCCGGGCGCGTTCAGTAACCAACCTAGATTCGCACCTTCGCAACAGCAAACGTTCCAAGGGAACGGTGGGACGTTTTCGCAGGACTTTGACGTCGCGGATTATTGTACGCCAGCCGATCAGCAATTCGAGTTAGCCGGGAACGTGCAATATGCGAATAACGTAGTCGTGCAACAAGCTAATGCAACGAATGGAGGAGGTAATTCGCAAGGTGCTTGGGGAATTCAATCTTATGGCGGTAATAGTGGTGGTAATACCAATAATAATAATAATAATAATGGATTCGATAGCGCGGAAGGGAAGGAGAACACCTCTTCTTCTTTGTATAACAATCAAAGTAACGTTTTGAATACGATCATGACGAAACAGTTTGGAATGAGATCACCGGTGCCGTTAAGTCCAATGCGTCATAAACGAGCGAGGTTAGGACACGTTCAAGAATCGCCGAACGTTTTAGATGTTATTAATGGGAACAATAATTCGAGCGCCGGTCTCTCTGGTTTACGATTTCAACACTTTTCGAATTCGCAGCAGCAAATGACTCCGAGAGGGGGAGGAGAATCGTCGCAAGGGAATGGAACTAATAATTACAACATGAATTATAACAACGCGTTTAATAGTAGAGAAAATTTAACAACAACAACAACTGGGATCAATAGTCGAAGCAGTTTGCAAGCGTTGCAATACTCGCAAGGAAATACTAACAATAACAACAACGGCAATAGAAATTCTCAACAACAAAATAATATGTTTAAAGATGCATTGAACGGTGGCGGCAATTCAAATAATTCACAGATGATGTTTGAAATTCCTCCAATTCCACCAAATCGAGTCGCTGGCGAAAACAATAACAACAGAGACGCCGCTGCTGCTACAAATAAGCAGAAGAAGTTTGTTATGCAATCACCGCCAATCGCCCGAAACGCGTTTTTACCAGACGAAGAGCAAGCAAAGGAACTTCCAGCGCATAGTAGACGAAGAAAAAATGAAAGCGACGACGATAAAGTACTATTAAACATGAGTGAAAAAGACACTATTACTAATAATAATCAAACTGAAACTCATCAAAAGATGTTGCGCTTTCGTGCAGATTTTGCCGATTTGGGCCTAATCGCCAAAGGCGGATTCGGCAAAGTTTCAAAAGTCGTCCATCGCTTGGATGGGAAAATGTACGCAGTGAAACGAACGGAGAAGAAACTATACGGTGAATCCGAGAAGAATGATGCGTTGAGAGAAGTGCACGCGATGTCCGCGTTATCCTCGCTGGATTCACCAAACATTGTCCGATACTACGCGTCTTGGATGGAATACGACCATTTGTATATCCAAATGGAACTTTGCGAGCGCGGTTGTTTAAAGTTTGGACCAGATGCAAAATTCACGAAGAATGAAAACGAGGTTTTGTTAGTCGTGAGAGATATTGCAAACGCGTTATCACAAGCGCACGACTCGGAGGAACGAATTGCGCATATGGACGTGAAACCGGATAATATTTTTGAATCTTCGAAAAACGTATATAAGCTCGGTGATTGGGGCAGAGCGACGTCGACGTGCAGCGAAAAAAGACGCAAACTGATCGGAGGAACTTCTGAAATCGATGGCGATCAGAGATATTTAGCAAACGAGGTTTTGAATGACGATTTCTCAAACTTGGCGAAATCGGACGTTTGGAGTTTAGGCGCGACTGCGTTGGAGCTTTTATTAGGCGAGACGCTCCCGTTGAACGGCGATAAATATAGAGCTTTAAGAGATGGGCGCTCTGTAAACCAAAACTTTGAAGATTTTGGTATGAACGAGTTCTCATGCAGCGATGAGATGAAGACGTTGTTGAAGTGCATGTTGGCGAAAAAGCCCGAATCGAGACCAACGGCGAGTGAAATTTTTTACGAGTCATCGAGATTGCTCAACTTGTAAAATTATAAAATATAATATGTACCAGTACAACATCATCATCATCATCATTCCATTATCTAAATTGTGATTTTTGTTTGATAATCGCGACTTCCGAATGCAGCAGCTCCACCGCATGCAATGCGAACTCGTTCAGGCGTGCACGGAAGATCTAAATTGAACACCTCGTCCGTATCACTTCCCAACTCGCGTCGAGCAAAGTATATCGCATCTTTGACTGCAAAATAAACAGAGTTCCCTAAAAGAAAGGGTGGTTCGCCAACAGCTTTGGAGCTTTGAACAGCGCGCGGATTTTTCGAATCGTGTAATAATGTTACATTGAATTCCTCTGGAACGTCATTTGCGGTTGGAATTTTATAAGTACCAGGACCTCGAGTAAAATTAACGCCGTCTTTAATCCACGCGTGGCCGTTTTTACTATCACCATATTTCAATTCTTCGGTCAAAATCCAACCAAGTCCTTGCGCAAACCCACCTTCGACTTGTCCAACATCGAGAGCTGGATTAATTGAGTCGCCTACGTCCATTACAATATCGGCTCTTAAAACGTTCACGTCACCGGTTAAACAATCGATTTCAACTTCCGCACATGCCGCTCCGTACGTATAATAATTGAAAGGATCACCTTTACCGACGGACCAATCCCAGTTGAGATTCTTTGTGATATGCCAGCCATGCGCGGAGAGATCGATTCGTTGGTAATACGCAGAATTCACGACTTCTTTGAACGAAGCGTCTTTGCTCATTTTTTCTCTCACAGGTTTCAAGCGTGCGTTTATTTGTTCACACGCATCTTCAGTCGCATCACCGTACATGTCCGAACTCGCAGATGCCGCGGTTGGCGAAGCGTTTGGTACTTTTTCAGTAGTTGTTTCTAATACATGCACGTCGTCAAAATGTATGCCTAACTTATTAGCAGCGATTTGAGCAATCTTCGTGAACAAACCTTGTCCCATTTCGACGCCACCGATGGAGACACCAACGGTACCGTCTAAATATACATTAACAAGCGCTCCAGCTTGGTTCAAAAACAAAGCCGTAAATGCAATGCCAAACTTTGCCGGTGTTGCGGCGAAACCGCGTTTTTTGTACTTGTTCATTTTATTAAACGTTTCCACGCGCTCGCGTCGTTCATTAAACGTGGCGTTACTCTTATTTTTCAATTCTTCCCAGCATGGTCTCACTTGACAATCGATGAGTTTCATACCAAAATGCGTAGTATCTCCCTCGTTGTATAAATGATTTTCTCTCACGGAATCTGGAGCTAAGTTCATTGAGCGAGCGACGTCGTCGACGACGGCTTCGCCAATCATTATTCCTTGAGGTCCGCCAAATCCTCTGAAAGCCGTATTGGATGGTAAATTCGTTTTACAACAGTATCCAACTGCGCGCAAATTCGGAATGTTATACGCAGAATCTACGTGTAGTAACCCACGATCTAATACAGAAGCGCTTAAATCAAGAGAATTACCGGCGTTGTTGTACAATTTAACATCCAAGGCGATAATCTTCTTACTCGTTAAATCGAACGCCGCCTTCCAATCTCCACGAAATGGATGACGATGTCCAGTTATTTGCATATCAACATCACGATCTAAGACGAGCGATACTGGTTTTCGTAATTGATACGCAGCGACGGCAACTGCTACGTTCATAAATCCAGAACGAGATTCTTTTCCTCCAAAGCCGCCGCCAAGACGTTTCGCTTTGCAATTTACTTTATTGCGTGAAAATCCTAAACAATCGGCAATATACGCTTGATGCTTCATTGGAGTTTGCGTGGATGATATCGTCAAAACTTCGTCGTTATCGGTAACTTCCACGACACATGCGTTTGGTTCCAAGTAAAAGTGTTCTTGACCTCCGATTCGAGTCGATCCTGTTATAATTTTCACATTGTCATCGTCTTTTGCGTTTTTGAATACGCTGTCGACATCTCCAGAGTTTAACGAATGTCCACAAATGTTCTTCATGTGAATCATTTCATCTGTGTAATACGATTCTTTCGCGATTGCGTCTTCGATTGATAATATTGGTTCCAATATTTCGTATTCGATATCGACCATGTCCGCAGCTTTCAAAGCGTGAGCTCTTGTTTCCGCAACAACGACGCCGATGACTGTACCAACACACGTCACGTATTCAGTTGCAAATACTTCTTCATCGTGGGCTATAGGGCCGATTATATTGGTACCATTCGCTGGGATATCTTTCGCGGAAAAATAACCTAAAACGCCTGGAACTTCGTTCAAGGCGCGAGTGGCGTCAACAGATTTAATCTTCCCGTACGCAATTTTTGATAAAACTAAAGCTGCGTGAACACATCCTTCAGGCTTTGCTGCATCGTCGCAATATATAGCTTCGCCAGTGGCCTGAATGTGCGCCGATTTATGTGCGAGCGGTTGACCAACAACTTCGCCAGACGTCTTCTTCGTAAAGTATTGAGCGCCGTGAACGACAGAACTGCGTTCGTTTCGAGAAAGAGCAGATTCCTCTTCTGGCTGTAGCTCGTATAAATTAGAATCATGCCATTCGTGCTTCTTGAGATTGCTTGCACAGTGCAAGAAAAATTTGAAGGCGAAAGATTTTGCGAGAGTGGTGCGATATTGAGCCATGCCTCCCGGAGCTGCGTCTGGCACGAAGCACTCTTTTTCAACCAAAGACATGAGAACATCGAGCGTGTCTTTAGTCCACGATTTTCCAATCATTTGTTCGCGAATACTCTCGCAGAATATTGTCTTAAAGCTCAAACCTCCATAGGCGATTGAAAAGTCTTTGCATTCGCTCGTATTTTTTGTAAAAATCGCGCGCGCGCAACACGTGACGATTGCAATATCATCCTCGCGACGATGTGCCTGCTTATATTCGTGACAAAATTCATAGTCATCATCGCTTGGGGTTGAAAGTCGTTTGATTTTCACTTCGCGCAAGATTTCATCTTCGCGCAAATCAACCTTTCTGTACGCGACAAAAAAATCTCTTGCCTTGACTGTACGATCGCCACCCTTTTTAGAAGTCACGACGAAATCGGCATCTAACGCCAACCATACTGGATTTAAATCCGAAATCGGTGAACCGGTAACAATATTACCACCAAGCGTTGAAACATTTCGAATTTGTCTTCCAGCGAACCATTTCAATTGTTTTTGTATAGCCTTGAATCTTTCACAAAATAAACTTTGCGAATCATCGGAGGAAGCTTTACCGCACGCGAATTCCAAATCTGAAAGCGTAATCGCTGCGCCAAAAGTCGCTTCTCCAGTTTTAGCGTTAATATCAATCGTAGATAACTCTTTAATTATGTTCGAAACGTGTACACGTCTCGGATATTTCGCTTTCTTAAACTTGATTTCGACTCCAATTTCGGTATTTCCGCAAACGATTTTAGACTCTTCTCCTGGATACGAGTCTCGAATATCAAGTAATTCTTTCAAAGTCGTTGGCTTGTGCCATTTGATTCCATCGTTGTTTATGTTATCTTGGTCTAGATTGCCACCATCGAAGAACAGCGATGATGATGACGATGTTTCAGAAGAAGCAGAAGCAGCAGCCTGGGCGGCGGCAATGCGTTTCAACTCGATTGGAAATAACGGTTCTTTAACGCCACTACTGGTTGTTACGGTCGTAGTAGTATCGACATCAAAAACGCCATTGGTATTTTTTTCCGCCGAACCGCACCCGTTCGTACACGGTTGCCCAGTTGAAGAACATATAGGCACCGTCCCGTCGCTTATTTTCAACTTTTCAAACTTCCCGTCAATCGTCTCTTGCGAATACACTTTATTTTCCACGAACGCATCGACGAACCCTTTCAGAATCGGCCTATACCCAGTACATCTGCATAAGTTCCCCGATAATGCTTCCTCGATATCATGCGCGTTCAACACTCCGTCATCACTACGCGAACACAATAACAACGCGTACATGCTCATCACGAATCCGGGCGTACAAAACCCGCATTGACTCCCGTGCGCTCTCGCGATTGCCATTTGCACTGGATGCATACCATCCCTCGCGTTCCCAAGACCCTCAATCGTGATCACGTGCTGTCCAACGCATGAATATATCGGCGTCAAGCACGCGTTCACGGATTTATGTTCGTACGAATACACTAATTCGCCTCGCTCGTCTCGCACGCTAGCGCTTACTTTAGAGAGCACGACCGTGCATGCACCACATCCGCCTTCGCCGCATCCGAGCTTCGTCCCAGTCAATCTCACGCCTAAATCGAACGACGACGAGAAAACAACACCAATCATTGCTGGCATATCAGTACTATTCAACGCACTCAAAACAAGAATAAACAATAAACAATAAACACGCACAAAGAAACATAAACAACAAACACGCTCGCACAAAGAAACATAAACAATAAACACGTCTTCTAAAACGGATTCACCGCCGAGAAACAAAGACTAAAAGGAAAACTAAACGACGAGGAAGAACAAACATCGCTCAGAAAACTGAGTCACGAAGCGAAAAAACAAACCTCTCAGAAATTCGAGCAAAGTCGTTTCCGCGATACCGTCTCTTAACGAATACCGTTTCCCGTTCACGTATAGAACGCCGAGCTCGTGCTCTCGCGCGAGCATTTTTGCTTTCTCTTCTTTTTTCTTGTTCGAGTGTTTATTTATTTTTTGTGTGTTTATGACAACGGTGTCGCTTCGCGAAAATTTTTACGGAAAGTCTCACATTGCAATTTTAGAACAATTTAGGGTTTCAGTCAATTGTTTTAGGGTTTCATTGTTGTTGTAATAAGAAGAATAATAAACGAACTTTAAATATTAAGTAACCATTAAAAATAAGTTTTTTAGGATCGCGCGTTCTCGTTGGATTCGACCTCTCAGTCGTGCTCGGAGTTCGATTGCTTTTCGACGAGCGAATGAGCGCGCGCGAGCGAGTTTTTTTTTACTTTTAAAATCACACATGTTAGTACAAAATTTCTCTTTGATGAGATCAACGATTTAAGAAAAACGAAACGAAACGAATGCGCAAGAAACGAGTACGTTCGATGAAGAGGATGTGCGCGTGTCTGTCCGTGTCCGTGTCAGTAGTACTGCTTCATTTATTTGATCTCTATCGCGCTCGCTCGAGTTAGCGGTCAAAACGAGATATAAAAATCTAATTAATTAAAACCTTGAAGATGTTTGACCTCTTTTCGTAGTGGATAGAATCCATCGTCTCAAAATAATCAATCAAAGAGTGAACATAACAAAGACGACGAAGAAGAAGAATAAAAGAAGGAAAACGACGAAGGAAGAGGAAGAATAAAAGAAGAAGAGTGAACGCGATAGCCATGAGACGAGCGGCGAGGAGAGTGTCGTCCAAGATATCAGAAGCGGCTTGGCTCGTTTCTTCTTCGCAAGTATCCTCATCAATATCATCATCAGTTGATCAGTCGAATCGTGTTATTAATAAAAGTTCGCAGTTCGTGCGAACGAGACGATACGCGGACGCGACGACGACGCCGTCGACGTTGAAGAAGACAGTTTTATACGATTTTCACGTGAAAAATGGCGGGAAAATGGTCGAGTTCGCCGGGTTCTCGATGCCAATACAATACAAAGATTCAATCATGGAAGCGACGCAGCATTGTAGGACGAACGCGAGTTTGTTCGACGTATCGCACATGTTAGGCGCTTCGTTTAAGGGGAAAGACGCAATTAAGTTCGTGGAGAGTATTACTGTGGCCGATATTAAAGGATTACAAGATGGTTGTGGGACTTTGTCCGTTGTAACAAACGATGATGGGGGGATTATTGACGACACCGTCGTCACGAAAGTCACGAACGATTGGATTTATATCGTCTTGAACGCCGGTTGTGCGGATAAGGATAAGGCGCATATCAATAAACATTTGCAAAAGTTTTCTGGCGACGTGAAGTTCATTGAACATTCAGATCGATCTTTGTTAGCTTTACAAGGACCGAAGGCTATGGAAACTTTACAAAAATTGACAAAGTTCGATTTGTCAAAATTATATTTCGGCATGTTTCAAGAAATGACCGTCTCTGGTTCGCCCTGCTGGGTCACGAGAACTGGATACACTGGCGAAGACGGGTTTGAAATCTCTGCGCCAATTCCTGGAACTTTAAAACTCGTCGAAGATTTAACGAGCGATCAGAACGTCCGTTTATGCGGCTTAGGGGCGAGAGATTCCTTACGCTTAGAAGCCGGTTTATGCTTATACGGTAACGATTTGAGCGAAGCGACTACGCCACCAGAAGCCGGTTTAACTTGGACGATCGGTAAAGCGAGAAGAGAAAAAATGGATTTCCCAGGCGGTGAAAAGATCCGCAAACAAATCGAAGAAGGCGTTCCTCAACGCAGGGTCGGTTTCGAGTTCCTCGAAAAAGGCGCTCCCGCTCGTTCGCATTCGAAAATCTTGGACATGAACGGCACAGAAGTCGGCGAGATCTCCTCCGGTGGTTTCTCACCCGTTCTAGGGAAGAACATTGCGATGGGATACGTTCCAAAAGCTTTAGCGAAAGCCGGCACGGAAGTTCTCGTCGAAACGCGCGGGAAGCAAACGAAAGCCGTGGTGAAGAAAATGCCGTTCGTTAACACGACTTATTACAAACCATGATTTTATTCGTCGTTGAAAAAAAAGTACAGCACGCATTCATAGGCGACGATTGCATGTCATAATCGAGCATCGAAATTCGGTCCAATTTCGCCAAGTTTTCCCGCCATCGATCGTACGTTTATAACACGAATCAGCCCATCACGTTTCAAATTCAATCCACTCATCAATCAAACAATCAAACAATCAATAGTCATAAAATGAACTCGTTCAGACCTTCACTGACGAGAAGAGTAAACGTAATAAAACACATCCTGGATCACTCGACGCGTCAACACGCGCTAAAAATGTTCGCTGAATCGCCCTTATTGCAGCAACTGCGCTCGATCTCTATCACCAGCTCGCGCAGAACACGTACTCACCATGAACACGATTGGATCAACATCGAATCTAACGCGTTAAATAAAAAGAGAATTCGAAAACTTCTTCTCGCGAGCTCTTGCAACCAATTCAGCGGCACAAAGAGAGCGATTAAGATCGATAGGATCGCAGGGGTCAGGACTTTCGCGTTCGGGGCGAAGAAGAACGCGAAAGAGCGACTGCCCGATAGAGAGCCGGCGATGGGCCTTGGCCCAGAGAACAAGATTGCAAAAGTACGTTTTGTTTAACTCAATCTCTTTCACAGAAAGCTGTGACTTCTTGCAAACTCGTACTTACTCTTTTCTCTCTGTGTGTTTGATTGATATAGAAAAAAGCGCTCGAGCGCGTACTCGGCGAAATCGATTCAACGTTCGGGAAAGGATCGATAATGAAGTTAGGGTCGGCTGGACAAGCGAAAGTAGCGACGTTTCCGAGCGGCGCGATGACGCTCGATATGGCGTTAGGCGGCGGGTTACCGAGAGGGAGGATCGTTGAGATTTATGGACCGGAGTCGTCCGGGAAGACGACTTTGGCAATGCATGCGATGGCCGAGATGCAGAAGTTAGGGGGGACCGTTGCCTTGATCGATGCCGAGCACGCGTTTGATCCCGATTATGCGCAGAGGTTAGGTTTGAACGTGGACGATTTAGTCGTCTGTCAACCGGAGACTGGGGAAATGGCTTTAGAGGTTGTGGATACGCTCGTGAGATCGGCGGCGGTGGATTTGATTTGCGTGGATTCAGTTGCCGCGCTCGTGCCTAGGTCGGAAATTGAAGGTGAGATTGGTATGGTGCAAGTTGGGGCGCACGCGCGTTTGATGTCGCAAGCTCTGAGGAAAATCAACGTCAACGCCGCGAAAGCGAATACGACCATTTTGTTCTTAAATCAGTTAAGATCGAAAGTCGGTGTGATTTATGGGAACCCAGAGGTAACAACTGGTGGGAACGCTTTGAAATATTACTCCTCCGTTCGTCTCGATATTCGTAGAAAAGAAATCATCAAAGGTAAAGCTGGAGAAGACGACATTGGTACGCGCGTGAAAGTAAAGGTTGCAAAGAACAAAGTCGCGCCGCCGTATAAAGTTGCCGAATTTGATATGTTTTTTGGTCGAGGTATTTCAGCCGAAGGCTGTGTCTTTGACGTTGCCGAATCTACTGGAGTGATTGAAAAGAAAGGGTCGTGGTTCTCGTTCAAGGGCGAACAATTAGGCCAAGGGCGCGAGAAAGCTCTGATCGCCGCGAAAGAGAAAGATGGTATGTACGACGAAATCGTTCGATTGACGAGAGAAAAAATAAAGGAAAAAATGGGTGCACTTGGTGGAGATATGTCTTCTTCTTCTTCAAGTTCATCTAGTAACAATGGATCTGGAGACGAATTCGATGAATTCGAAGATGAAGACGCGTTTGAAGAAGAGGAGGAAATCTCAAACGTCGCCGCGAGATAGATAATTATATTCTAAACTATTAACAAAAACTGATGTTGTACATTATTATTTTACTACTCTTTCTATTATTACTCTAAAAGTCACGCATGTACCGTTCGGCATCTGCGCCTTCTCTGAAGCTCGCTTCACCTAGAATCGTTTTCGATTCAAGAATCTTATCGGCTCGCGATACTCTTCTTTCGTTATATTTTTGCCAACCATCTAATTCGCGCAACTCTTCAACAGTGACCGCGTTGTTCTTTAAAGATAATTCCGATAATCTCTCGCAGTTGTCTAGCACGCGTTGAGGTATGCCCGTTTTGCTAATCATATTCGAGTCTAATACGAGCGATTGTAAATTTCTAAGATTCGCAAAAGATTCCGGGATCTCTTTAATCCTCTTATTTCCGGCGAATGAAATGTGCGTTATCGTCTCGTTGTGATGTTCTGCAAAATCAACAATTTTTTTGATTTGATTTGACTCGCATTCGAGAATTTGCAACGGTGGACAATGCTTGAAAAACTGTTCCGTAATTCCAGTGATTTCATAATTCTTCGATAGGTTCAAATTCAGTAATACGTTTGTTGTAGTTGTTGTTGAGAATTTGGCATGTGATTGTTTTTCATCGTCATCATCATCACTTCCGACGATGTCCAACTCGCCTCTTAACTTATTCGCGCTCAAGTCAAAATGTTTCAAAAATTTGAAGTTTTTGAACATCGCTTTGAAATCTACTGACTCAATTCTATTATTACTCAACGATATACGAGTCACGTTGAGCATCATCGTGTTCGTATATAACGACTCGGGAATTTTCGATACATAATTCGAATCGAAATCGAAAACTTTAACCTTGAATAACGATAGCGATTCTTCATCATGATTATTCAAAGCTGTCAAATCTGGAAGATTTTCGAGTTGGGAGTTTTGTTGCGAAACGATGCCAGTGAGTAGCCAATTCTTCTCGCGCATCTTCATCATCGTACTACTTCTACTGCTATCATCGTTATTCTTCATCTTCATCTTTTTACTAAGATCACCATTATTTAGATCATCAGTACTTTTCTTCATTATCATCATAGCTTCCTTCGCCTCTGTTCTCCTCTTCTCGGTCAAAGCCATTTGACCGCTACTATTACTGTTTGTCGCCGTGAAATCAGAATCGATCATCATCACTACAACTTTCGCGTTCTTCACCTTGAAACAATCTATGAATCGTTTCTTACAATCATTCATCGTACACTGCTTCCCTTGCGAAATCAACTTAATCGAGCGTTTTATCACCCCAGTTCTCTCCGAGATCTCTTCAAAAACAGCCTCGACCAGAACCGCTTCTCGATCTTCGAACATCAAATCAATTCTCTCCTTCTGTCGCTTCACCGTTATCGCGATCGATTCCATGTTTCTACTCCCCTCTATCGATTCGATATTTCTTCGTTCTTCTTCTTCTTCTTCTTCGCGTCTTCACATTCTTCGCAGTTCACTTCTTTCGAGATATTACACGTGCATGATTTGCCGCAAGTACAGCCGAAGAATAAACATCGATCGTTCTCGCACGCGCCGGATTTACAGAGCGTTGGTTCATCCTCGGCGAAGCGGTTTTTTTTTTCTCTCAAGAGCGAGAGCTCTTCTGCGCCGATGGACATTTTAATCGCGATATTTATTTCTTTTTCTTCTTCTTAATAATAATCTTAAATCTTGTGAAGTACGAATAAAGAGGGAATTCGTTCAGTGTTTGTGGTTTAGGGTTTAGGATTTAGGGTCTTAGGGTTTAATTTAATTGTGAGGGAATTCGTTCGAATTGAATCTTCATAACTAATAAAGTAAATAATGAAATATAATTGATTGAGTGATCGATTCGATTTGAGAGAGAATGGTCAAGAAGAAGACTACGCCGAAGAAGAATTTGCAGAGTAACGCGTTACAGATATCCGCGGAGAGTGTAGAGAGTGTAGAGAGAGAGCGAATTCAAAGAGAGAACTCTTCCGTGATTTGTTTAGAAGTTCCAATTGAAAGAGAACGACGACGAAGAGCA
>Ga0115004_10003430_pt1 | contig 12924 bp, 8 predicted proteins | sample ArcticOcean_MG_C_10_FD_88737 | JGI IMG/M metagenome (GOLD analysis project Ga0115004, IMG submission 88737) | Marine microbial communities from western Arctic Ocean - ArcticOcean_MG_CB11_90 | ecosystem: Environmental > Aquatic > Marine > Oceanic | place: Arctic Ocean: Canada Basin | collected...
GCTCTGGCGAGATGCGTCATCAACTCTGTATACATCGCGACAAACTTTGGATTGTACTGTGGGTCCACGTGTAACGAACCGATTTCCGCGAGGCATTGCAAAACGACGTTTCTGTACTGCGGATTTGGAAACAAGTTCAACAAAGTTTCCAATAAAGGCGACTCGAAAATATAGCCGAGCGGAATCCATGTCAAAAACGCGTGCAAGGTCACGAGCGTTTGCTTAATCAAATCCGGCTTTTGTGAATTCGTTAAAACGAACTCGCATAACTCGTGAATCATCGCAAACTCTGAGTTCAAACTCGTCTTTAACGATTTAATCTTATCTTGTGTCATTTCCCCTCTCGAGAAATCAAAAACCTCCTCGCTCAAGAGCTTCAAAATACTTAAGCAATTCTCGCATAAGCTCTCGCTCATTTTCGCTGCGCCGACCAAATCTGGAATAAACGACGGCCATCTATGCGGCCAATCGTGTTTCACAATCTGCACTAAAACGTTATTGATCTTCGTCACGTACGCTCGTTCCCTACGAAACATTTGCTCATCCCCAGATAAGCTAATGACCAAATTCGATATAAAGTTCTTTATACCCTCTCGTTGCTCCAACGGTAACGATCCCCACTTGAACTTAATCACTCCATCTAAAATCTGTAAAGCGAAGAACTTCGTGTTCGTTGACTTTGAATGCTCCAGAATCCCATCCACTCTCGTCCACATATGTTCGTTCTCCTGCATTTGTTTCATGATCTGCTCAGCCTCTTGCCTCAATCGTTGGTTCCCATTTGGTTGATAAAATGCGTTGACGATTTGGTCCAACAGTTCGCAATTAAACGGTTCGTTGAAATCGAGCAATTTCTCGGACTGTGGGAAATTAGACATCTTTATTTTTATATGACAGTCTTATTCTTTCACCGCGTTATTCGATTCTTTCTGTTTATTGAATCCCTCTCTCGTTTCAATATAAACCAAAACACAAATATACTTCACTTTTGATCTCGTTCTTCAACGATTACAATTTCTTCTCCTTCTCCTTCTCAGTTTCTTTTTATTTATATATTTATATATATATTCTCCCGCGTTGATTGATCAAATATATGTGTATATAATACTCTCTCTCTCTCTCTTTATCTCTCGTTTGTTTGTTTGTTTGTTTGTTTGTTTGTTTGTTTGTTTATGAAGTCAGCTAAGTTAATGTTCGTTATTAGTAATGGAGATATTGAGAGAGTGCGTCTTGGTTCTGAAGGGAAGTTTCGAGAGAGAAACAACGGGCGAAAACGGGGAAAAATTGAATTTGGGGAAATAAAGGTAAATACGTGAAAAATAAAATAGGGGAAATAATAGGGGAAACGTGAAAAATAGAGCGCATTTGAACAATAGACGATATCATAGAGAGAATGGATAATAAACGGAACGCGAGAGAACGGATACCGGCGGATGTGTTAGTGGCAGCAGAGGCAGCAGGGGTTCCTATTCATCGTAGTAATGGTAGTGGTGTAGAAACAGGTGCTGCTGCTGACGTTGATGATGTTAATGATGATGATGATGATGATGATGGGTTTGAGTTCGGGGAAGAAGAGGAAACGAAGGCGAGGAAATTGTTAGAGAGAGATGAACGACGAAACAATAGTAATGATGATGATGGCAATAGAAGTTCGTCGAGTTCATGGTCGAGTTCTTCCGATGACGAAGAAGATGAAGAAGATGAGATATTAGATGCCTCGGAATTACCGCAATGGTTGAACGACATTAAACGAGGCAAAGTGAACGAGAAAAAGAGGACGGACGAGAACGATGATGAAGATGTGGACGCTTCGCACGCAGAACCGCCGAGGACGAAGAACGAGGTGTATGAGCTACCAGAAGTTCTGCAAGTGCCAGATATTGGAGATCAAGAAGAGATTGAGAGAGTAGGGACGGTCGTTAGCGTCGTCGGGGACGTTTGCGTAGTCGTAGCGGAGGAAGTAGATCAAGCGCCTTTGGATGAGACGACGCCGTTGTGCTTGAGAACTAAAATCGGGGTCGGATTCGTCGAGGAAGTGTTTGGTCCCATTCAAAAACCAATGTATACGTTTAGGTATGATAAGAGAAAGTGTAAAAATGGACCGGAGAAGATGAAGATTGGAGACGAGATATTTTGCGTGAGGTCGATGAAGAAGACTTTAGTGCCGGAAAAGTTATACTCAAAAGGGTATGATAATTCAGGCGCGAATGATGAAGAAGTCGGAAACGATGATGAGTATAGCGACGATGAAGCCGAAGCCGAGGCGAAGAAAGCGAAGAACCCGAAACAAAGGAAACGGAAGGAAAAAGAAATCATATCTGCTTCGAAACTGTGGGAAGGTTTCGTCCCGAAGCACCAGCTGCCTACAAATCATCATCTTCATCAACATCATCAACAACAACCGATGATGATGATGCAACCACCAATAGGGCAAATGGCGTTCATGGGTGGAATGAATCCAATACCTCAACAACAAACAACGAGAGCGCCAGTTCCTGGCGTTGATTTCATTCCGAAAATGGGCGATACGAGTCAAGGTCAACCACCGCCTCCGCCGAGATAATTTACAATCATAAGAGTACTATAGTATACAAATATTCAAGTAAACATTGACATCATGTGTTTTGCTGGAGCTTCGGCCGAACTCTTCCACCATAATCTATTCGCGACGAATTCTCTCGCTTTCCCAGTCGCGCAAACCCCTATATGTTTAAACTTTCTACCTAAAGCCTCCTCTAACTTAACAGCCGTTTCTCCACTTTCAAGTTCTTCTTCACTTCTACCAAGTCTCGGCACGGCAAAACCTGACACGATTACACCAGAAACTGGGAAACGACTAAACGCGACGCGACACGCGGAAATAATCCCTTTCAAGAGCCCGTCGCGAACTCTCGTATTTTTTTCATCGAGCATTCCAAAACCGCACTTGTTATTTCTCTCTTGCACGGAAGAATCTTTACCGAAAGAAAACACCGAAGACGATCTCGCCACTGCCGCATCGAGCTTCATCGCCGCGCATAGAACGATCTCCTTCTCCCCATAAGATCGATCCACATCTCCCTCTCTTGCGACGGTTAACTCGCGAATAAAACTCACAACCGCCGCGCACACCGCAGCTTCATCCTGCTCAGAAACAACCGCATTAATCACAATACATGACAAATTTGCATCACCGGAAGCCGTATCAATGAACTGTATCAACGAAGCGGCATTACTATCGCCATTATTACTGTTTGTTTTCGTCGTCGTTGAACCAACTGCTTCGAAAGCAGTCTCCGAAACGAACACCGCGCGTTCGAGAGATGTAAAGTCATCGTCGAACTCATCGCCTACATCATCTACATCATCTACATCGTCATCATCATCTACATCACTCTCTGCTGCCCTTAAATCACTACTCGTCACGAACTCTAACTCGAACTCTCTTCTCACACATTTCGAGTCTTCGGCGGAACATAACGCCTTCAGCGCTCTACAGCCGGCACCGGCGATATCGCATATACCGATCGCGATTAACGAACAATTAGTGACGATTTTAACATCATCATCATCAGATGTAGTAGTACTAGTGCTCGCGTGTTTCAGTTTCAGTTTCATCGCGTCGATCGATTGTCGATCGTGATCCGTTTTGTGCGTCATCCAAAAGCGCGCTTCAAAAATCCTCTTTCTTTCCTTCCTTTGAAATTTCAATTTCTCTCACGAAAACTATAAAACGCGAAGAGATCTCGTTTTTTACTTTAGAAAGCGAGAGCTCGAGCGAGATAGATAATGTACGCATGGCAACGAAGATCGAAGAAACCGCTGTTACCGCCAAGAGCGACCGATTTCACGGATGTTTTGAAACTCTCGAACGATGCGAGGAAGCTTTTGATAGACGATGGGGCAGATGATTTAGTGATGGAACAAGAAAAGGCGTTACTCTTGATCGGGTCAAAAAAAGAAGAAGAAGAAGAAGAAGAAGAGGAAGAGGAAGAGGAGGAGAATAAGGAAGTCGTCGATGTCCTCGAAGAACTTCTCGAAGAAATGGACTGCGAAGAGTGTTTTGATTGGCGAGAAGTGAAGGATAAGGGTGCGTCGATGTTCCAGGAAGGCGAGTTCATGCGCGCCGCGAAATATTTCGCGAGATCGTTCGAATTACTGAAACAGCGGCAGCAGCAAGAAAAGACGAGCGAGATTTACGCGCAGACGCAGACGACGAGTGCGAGAGACCTAGCGGGCGTGCTTTCGAATGAATCGTTCGCGTTACTCAGGGCGAATAAGAGACAAAAAGCTCTGGAAGTCGCAGAGCTTTGTGAAAGCGAAGATTTTAATTGGCATAAGGGAACGTATAGGAGAGCGGAAGCTTTGTATTCTTTAGGGGACTTCGAAAACGCTCTTTCGGCGTACGAACGAACGAAAGAAAAGATGCGAAATGATTCGAACGAGGAAGATAACTTTGTAGAATTGGATGGTAAAATTGCCGCTGCGACTGAGAAAATGAAGGAACTCGAAGAGTTAAACGCCGTAGCTCACGAAGCAGAGGAATGGAAGACAAAAATGGAAGGCGGAGAAAACCAGTCAAAGGAGGAAAAGGATAAAGCCGTAGATCAAGCGCAGCTCGACGCTGAGGATAGAGAACGCGATCCGAGAGTTAAAAAACTCGTGGAACAAGCTATGAAGATCGTTAATCCACCAAAAGAAACCGACGATGGCCATAACAGCGTTGGTGAGACTTTTGTTATCTCCAAAGATATGTACGACGAGTACATAGCGTTGTGCGAAAAAGCGCTCGTAATTGAGCCGGAATATTATCAGTTGCACTTTCAAGTCGCAATCGTATATCTTCGACTAGGAAAAATTGCGAGAACGATTGGTACGCTCAGAAACGCTCTCAGGTTTGGTCAAAACTTTCTCATCGCTCATACGCTTCGTGGAAGTTGTTTTGAGAATATCGGCGTGAGTCCAATAGCCGAGCTCTCGTACGCAACCGCTCTACAAATTTCGTTCGATCACAGCGAAAGCTGGATCGCCTTATCGTCTTTGATTGGCACACTTCGTGGTGAAGTTACAAATGCTGCACAAATCATTCGCGTTGCATACGCCGGCGGGCCTGAAGCGAAATTTAAAGAGCCGCAGAAGCATCCAATTTTAGCCATGCTTCTTGGATATTACTTAAACGCGCTTGGCCACGACGCTGAGCCGGCGGCGCTTTTTGATTTTTCCTTTCGAAGCGGCGGTGGCGTTGGTCCGCTCTTCTTTCAAGCCGCAGTTGGCGTAACAAGTGGTGATATTGATGTCGATACGTTCAACATGTACAGAGACGCGTTCGAGTCGTTTCGAAAACAGGCTCGAAAATCTATGCTTGAAACTGAAAAGAAGGTATCCGTGGCAATCGATACGACGATGCATTACAAAGCAATCGATGTAGTGATACAAAAGCTCGTTCCATCGCAATGGAAGAAGCTCGATGAGAAGATATATTTTTACGAGTATATCTTGAAGCCGTTGAAAGTTATCGCGCCAAATACTATGTTTTTAACTTTACGAGAAGGCGAGTCTACGCTCGAGCAGATACGAAACGAATACAAAAACGGTATCGTGTTGAAAGGTGCGCACAGATCGTACGCCGGTGTACCCGAGAAGAGAATATATCATAATTTCACTAATAATAACAAAAACAACGTGGCAGATGCTTCAGATGATTCGGCGACGCCTCTTCATGATGATCTCGAATCAGCTATCGAAACGTGGAATAGCGCGAAGGACGATATGACTAAGGATATTCCCAAAGAGTTAAATTTTGAGTTTCCTGATCTCGTCGCGCAAGAAATCGTTCCATCGAAAAGAACGAGAACAGACGATAAAAAGTTCACGATTTCAACGATCGTAGCCGTCGTTCCAAACGCAAAGGATTCTCAAAAACATATGATTTTGCGTTCAAACGGGTTCGTCGTATCGTATGCGCCTGACGGTAAAAAGGAAGAAGAAGAAGAGAAAGAAGAGAGTACTTTTTTCACGAATCGAGGGAATGGCGGCGATTTAGGGAATAAAGATGCCACGGAAGTCCCTTTTTATTTAATCGATGCGTGGGCAAACGAAAATGTCGATTTCACGAATTGGACGAGAACAAAAGAAGGTTTATTCAACGCCACGGATATCGTGGCGAAAGCGGTCGTTTCGCTCGTAAGCGATCCTACGAACAAGATTGGAGACTGGACATTCGCAAAACATGCGAGAACGCGTTCGCCATTATTCTTAGAGATGACCTTTGTCGTTGATGAGAAAAGCGAAATGCCGAAGCTCGTTGGCGTTGACCCGACGCCGGTAATATCTTCCTCGCATAAAAAATACGTTTCTTCTTCTTTTGAGGAAAACGAAAACAGCGTTAACGAAGAATATGCATACGCCCATCCCATCGCTGCTAGTGTATGCGATGCCGCTTGGAAACTCGCCTTTGACACGCTCGAGGACGATTTACTCGAACGACGAGATTCAAAAGATAGTTCAATAATCATTTGCGAATCCGTAAAGTTGTTGTGAATTTTGTTGTTACCGGTATTACGTGAAAACCTACTTTTACTATTTTCTTGTTATTACAAAATTGATTTACAAAGTTCTCGGTGCTGGAAACCGCTTCAATCGAGGCTGCGGAATACTACTTAACGACGTCGTAGTACTATTCGAATTCGTTGGCTCTCGCTTATTCGATGGCACGTACTTATTCGTCGTCTCAACCAAAGTCATCCGCTGCTGCGCGTTCGTCGTCTCGTTAAAGTTCAAACTCCTAAATCCGCTATGCAATGAAATTCCTACCGCAGCGGCATGCCTATCATACGCCTTCTTTGCTGAAGCCTCGACTTTGCTTAACCCAACAACGCTCACTTTTAAACTACTATCATTTTGAGGCGTTCGTCGCTTCTTCGCCGTCGAGTTATAATTTTCTGTGCAATCATCATCCCCTCCAAGTTCTCCATCACCCCTCGAAACGTATTGAGAACGTGCCTGTCGCTTATTCGGTCTCACGATCTTATCCGGCGAAACGAAAAATAGTGAAAACTCGTTCCCTTTTTGCTCTAATTCCATGCCCTGAATCGCGTTTTTTCGTCCGTGTTCAAAACAAGCATTTCTTGGTAAGTAAACGCGCAGACACACGTGACACTTACGAATGTTCAAATTAAGACAACTTTATTGAATTTCAAAATCGGGAAAAGAAGAAGAAGAAGAAGAAGAAGAAGAAGAAGAAGAAGAAGAAGAAGCGAGCGAGATCGAAAATAAGAACTCCGTTCACGACGAACTCAACAATTTCAAACATACCGTGTAGAACGGTTTATTCAACGCGTTGGATGCGTTAATCATGCGTGTATGTCTATATCGATTAAGAATTGTTTTTTTCTTCCCGAAGTTCCTCAAGAGAAGATTTCAAGATTTCTTCAGCAAACTTCTTCTTTTTCCCCTTTTTTCTGATTTCTTTCACTTTACGAACACTCTTCTTTTGAAGAAATAGATACGAATGATATAAGAGAAACGGCCGAGATATTTATAGAGAGAGAGAGAGATAGAGAGAGAGAGAACACGGAGAGCACTGCGTAGCACTTGGGGCGATATAACGGGAAAACAGGAGCGGTAGTAATAACAGGAGTCGATCATGGTACGCGCGGAAAACCACGTTTCCCTACTCTCTTTGAACAAATCGTTTAGTTTGACTTCTTTCGTCCGTTCTTTGAGCGCGCTCTGTATCTATTGAAATAATAATCGTAAACATGCGCTGACATCGAACTAAACGAACAGGACAACGAAGAAGAACAACGAGCGCTTCAACGAGCCGGCGTCGATCTCACGAACGCGCCTCGATCGGAAGAGGAACAAAAACAAATCCTGGACATGCAACGAGGAGAGGAGGAACAGAGGCAAACGGTGCTCGCGCAGATCTTAGACGCCGACGCGAGAGAGCGTTTGGCTCGAGTGAAACTAGTGAAACCGGAGAAGGCCAGAGGGCTCGAACGAACGATCCTGAATTTAGCGGAAAAGGGGAAGATCGGGAAAGTCAGCGAGAAGATGTTAATAGAGATGTTGAACACCGTACAGGAGAGCGGGATGGGCGATTGCGCGGTTGGGACGATTTCGTTTGCGAGGAAAAAGAGCGCGTTCGACGAAAGCGATTCGGACGCGGACGATAAGTGGTGATCATGTTCTCACAAAATAGTTAACTTTAATCAATCAATCGTGTAGTAAAATCTAAAAGTCTCTCGCGCGTTCTCGTTTCGAGGCTAAACAAACTATATAACTTCATTTTATTCTTGCTTGCTGCTTGGTCACAAAAAACGCGCCTGCGACTGAAAATGACATCGCAAACGATAGACACGCACATTGCGCTCTTAGAATCAGCGTTAGATGCTCTGAAGCACTCGCGTTATGCCCTGGACACGAAGAATTTCCAAACCGAGCATTACGCAAAGCAGCGTTCGAACGAAGACAGTAAAGCTTACGAATTCGAGAATAACGAAGAAAGGGTGAGAGAGTTAGAGAGCGAGAACGCGTTGCTTTTGAAAGCGTTGAAGAAAGTGATCGAGGATCGAGATTGCACACCGAGACAGAGCGATAATGAGTACGATGATGGGAATGAATTCGAATGCGATGATTGCGAGAGCGATAACGTGTTCACGCATGGATCGTTTAGCCCTGGGAGAATGGCCGGTTCGATTGGGATGAGGAAGAATTTTAGTGAAGAGTTCGAGACGATTAGGACGAAGACGCAGAAACTCGTGTTGACGCAAAACGGGAAGAGCAATAGTGGTACTAATAATATGACTGCTGCGAAAACGAGTAGAGATAATAACAGAGCGAAGAGTGCGAATGGTGAGGAGACGATGTCGAGGAGGGATATGGAGGTTTTGGAGAGGTTGTTGCAAAAGAAGAGAGTCGAGGAGAGCGAAGCGTATTATTCGGACGAGGAAGAACAGGAAACGGCCGTTAGAAAAGCGACTAAAGGTATGAACATTCGTACGACGACGACGACGACGAGACCGGCAAAGATGAGTAATCAAAATCAAGACGACGTTCCATCGACGTCATCGCAATCGGGTAAGAAAGTGCCGTTTGAGCTTTTGATGTGTAACGACGATGGCTGCGAGTTGATTGCGCCAAAGGATAGGACGATTCGGGTGAGACAGCACGGGACGCCGCACACAAAATTTACGTGGAAAGCAAAACCTAGAAATGCGCTAATCGTGAAAAAACCGTTAGATTTCAAGACCGACGAGATGCTTCCTTTTGTAGTGAAGACGTTGATATCTTTAGATTTAAATGTATGGATGGAACCAGAAGAGTATCAAAGACAAAAAACAAACGCAGCTATTGAACATAAAGATGAATTAAAAACTTGGGATGCAAATACAACGAATATAGATTTTGTCGTCGTCCTCGGCGGCGACGGGACTTTCCTGTGGGTATCGAATTTGTTCCCAAAAGCATGCCCGCCCGTCGTAGCTTTTGCCCTCGGCACTTTAGGATTTCTTACTGTATTTAAGGAGTCGAAAATTCGCGAGACGCTCAAAGACGTCGTCGACGGCGATTTCTGCGTCTCTTTACGCACTAGGCTGATTGCGCACATACTCGATAAAAATGGTGAAGAGAAAAGTAAACAATCGGTTTTGAACGAAGTAGTCGTCGATCGTGGACCGTCGGCTATATTAGTCGAATTAGACGTAGCCGTCGACGGCTCGCCATTAACAAAAGTATTCGCAGATGGCATCATCGTCTCCACTCCTACTGGTTCAACTGCGTATGGCTTAGCGGCTGGCGGTTCCATGGTCCATCCAGGCGTTTCCGCAATGTGTTTTACGCCAGTTTGTCCACACAGTCTTTCCTTTCGTCCTCTCGTTTTACCGGACTCGGTTGTTTTGACAGTGAGAGTTCCGGAAGATGCGAGAGCGGCGCCATGGACTGCGTTTGACGGGAAGAATCACGCAGAGTTGAAAAGAGGAGAGACGTTAGTTATTAGGTGCGCGCATTTTCCAATCGCGAGCGTTTGCCGAACCAGTGAAAACATGGATTGGTTTCGCGCGATGAAAGACGCTTTACTGTGGAACGTTCGTGGCCATCAGCGTTTTAGTTAGTTCATTATCGAAGAAGTAGAAGAAGAAGAAAAAGAATAGGCGTTGTATGGTACTTAAATGTATGAAAAGTTCGGATATAGTGTAACTTTATATTCATTAAATCTCTATCATATAAGAGTGTTTGTTTTTGATGTCCCGGATATGTTTAATCACATTTTTTTAGATCGGGTTCTACACCAAGAATTCTTTTAGTTGTATTGATGATAGCGTCATCTTCCAACTCTCGCTCGTTGAAAGATTAAAAAAGTAAATACTGTAGAGCTACTTTAATATATATCCTAGATTTCGCATTCTCAATTGATCAGTCGATTAGATGAAGAATTGCCCGGTAGTTAACTTAATAATCCCGTATCGAAATCTACCTGAGCACTAAAACTCCGCGTATTAATACACATGAAACGCGCTCAGGATTTGTTTGCTGTACTTTTCAGAAGTTAACGCTAGAGGCTTATAAGGAACAAACCCTATGAGCCACTTTATTAACACCAGAGTGGTGCGTACAATTCCCACACTTTTTAGCAAGACGCGGCCGCGACGAAATTTACATCGACTGATGAAAACACCGTGAATTTATCATCGCACATAGCTCTCGCGCCTTGCTGACACCTGAAATGAACGCTACGATCGTAACAGAGAGTGTTCATTATCTTCCAACGGGATTTTGATATATTTACCAAGTGTTTCTTTACACTTTGTACCTGAGATATATAGTAATATATCTAGATTCTCATGAGCCTAACGTAGTAGTCACGAAAGCTTCACCCGTGAAGCTTCATACAGCGTATATGAAACGCAAACTAAGGCGTCATATACCTGCGATCATACAGATTACTATCTGTACATATATCTTTACGTAAAGATATATTAAAGGTTTTAAACGCTCCGCCTATTTACGTCGACTTACTCTTAGCGACTGCTTTGGCGGAATCCGTTCTATCGACGTAACCTAAAAAAATGCCGTGTTCGTCGTTAAAAATACATCGTACGCCTTTGGTTGCTGATACGGTGACAACGTGCCAACTATAGACGATTACCTGTGGTATTCAATAACAGCTGCGCGTACTTCGGCTAACTATTTATTGAACTCGCATCGCGGTACATTAAATGTAGATCAACGACGATCTTGCGCACGTACACGCGACTATTCACACTATTCACACTTGGCAATGACACCTACGTGTTACGTATCGTGCGCGTGCGCATACGTGCGCAAAGGAGCCCATTCGTCCAAGCTTACCAAGCTTTAATGGACGAACGACAACGGCCTTCTTTAGAGCGAAAGAGGACGTTGGAGTTTGGCGGCGAACTTCAAACTGAGGATTTTCATTATTCCTCGAACTGCTGATGGTTTCCAAAAGAGCGTGTTTTTGGAAATTCGGGACATGGATGGTCTGTTTAGGGTTTAGGGTGTCGGGCGGGCAAAAATGCGCCCCAATGCAACATCGGTCCCGTTCATGGTTTTACTAACGAAGGCTTAGTTGTTAGTATTGGGAGGAGGAAACCGAGACCGCGGTCTGAATCTCTTCGCTGTTTAGGGGAGGAGTCTCTATCGCGAGAAAGTGGTCGCTCGTACTTATTATTTAATACATAAATAGACGAGAGTAAGAGAGTAAGATGGTCGCTAGGAATGATTGCGATGATGATAGCGCGAAGAACGAGGCTCGAGGAGCGACGAAAGTAAATGCTGGAGCCGCTGCTTGGAAAGGATTCGCTGGAGGAAGTTTAGGGGCGATGGCATCAGGGGCAGTGACGCATCCGATTGACTTAGTGAAAGTACGCATGCAGTTATATGGTGAATGTACTGCGTCTACGTCATCGTCAGTGAGTAGTAGTAGTAGTAAACCGCCAGGTATGTTCAGGACTGGACAAATCGTTCTAAAAACCGAAGGCTTATTCGGGTTATATAAAGGCCTATCGGCGAGTTTGTTAAGACAGGCGACGTTTATTGGGACGAAGTTCGGGGCGTACGACTTATTGAAAGCATCGGCGAGGAAATATAACGGCGCGAGCTTAAAAGAAGATGAAAGTTTACCGTTTTATCAATTCGTTGGGTGCGGTATAGGGGCTGGAGCGATGGGCGCCGTAGTAGGTAATCCGGCGGATTTGGCGATGGTTCGCATGCAAGCAGACGGGAGGCTTCCGATCGAAATGAGGAGGAATTATAGGAACGGCATACATGCGATGTTTAGAGTGGCGAAGGATGAAGGTGTTTTCGCGTTATGGCGAGGGTCTGGACCAACCGTCAATAGAGCGATGATTGTCACCGCGTCGCAAATGGCCGTATATGACAAAAGTAAGAACACGATTTTAGAAGTCGTGCCGAGTTTAGGAAACGGATTAGTCACGCAAACGATGGCGAGTTTCGTAGCAGGCGTTGTCGCCGCTTTAACTTCGAACCCGATAGATTTAGCTAAATCGAGATTAATGAGCATGAAAGTTGATGAGAAAACTGGGAAAATGCCCTACACCGGGACGTTCGATTGCTTACTCAAAACCTGTCGAACTGAAGGCGTCACGGCTTTATATAAAGGTCTCGTCCCGACTACTGCGAGGCAAGTCCCTCTGAACGTCGTCAGGTTCGTCTCCGTGGAATATTTTAGGAAATTCTTTGAAAAGTTTTAATCATTTTTATTATTTGTATGTAATCTTTTTCTTAATAATATTCTTCAAAGGTTCAACGCGGTTCGAGTATATATAATTTAATAATGGCTAACAACGAAGTTGACCAATTATTCTGTCAATCATCATCATCAGAAGAAGAAGAAGAAGATAATAATAATAATAATAATAATAATAATAATAATAATAATAATAATAATAATAATAATAA
>Ga0115004_10003431_pt1 | contig 12924 bp, 11 predicted proteins | sample ArcticOcean_MG_C_10_FD_88737 | JGI IMG/M metagenome (GOLD analysis project Ga0115004, IMG submission 88737) | Marine microbial communities from western Arctic Ocean - ArcticOcean_MG_CB11_90 | ecosystem: Environmental > Aquatic > Marine > Oceanic | place: Arctic Ocean: Canada Basin | collected...
AGAAACAATACAAAAAGTAATAAACTTTAAACCAGATCAGATAATATTGCTTCCACTCTACCCTCAGTACTCAAATGCTACGTCTGGATCATCAATTAATGAATGGCTAGATATTTGTAAGAAAAAAAATTTTACAACTGAAACTAAAATTATTTGTTGTTACCCAACAGAAAAAAATTTTATTTTGTCTTATGCCAAGTTAATTAAAGAAAAAATTAATTTAATAAAACTACATCAAACGACATTAATCTTCTCAGCACACGGCTTGCCAGAAAACAAGATTAAACAAGGCGACCCCTATCAATGGCAGGTAGAACAATCTGTTAAAGAGTTGGTTAAAAAATTGTCAATTGATAATTTAAATTATATTTTAAGCTACCAAAGTCGTGTCGGTCCACTAAAATGGATTGGTCCATCTACAGAGGCCGTTATAAAAAAAGAAGCAAAAAAAGGAAGAATATTAATTATTGTGCCTGTGGCCTTTGTTTCTGAACACTCAGAAACCTTAGTTGAACTTGACATAGAATATAAAAAATTAGCAGAAGAAAATGGCTCAAAAGAATACATACGTGTTCCCGCCGTTACTATCAATAAAGACTTTATCAATTCATTAAAAGCAAGCATTCTACAGGCAAGCGGTGGCGAAAAACTTACATCATCAATCAAGTGTCTTGATAAATTTAAAAAATGTCCGCGGCTACAAAACTTATAGTAAATGAATTATTATCTCCTATTTAAATCATTACACTTAATCTCCGTTATTTCATGGATGGCAGGACTTCTTTACCTGCCTAGATTATTTGTTTATCACGCAGAAACAACCAACAATGACGAAAAAAAAGAAACTTTTAAACTGATGGAAAAAAGACTTTTTTTCTACATCATGAATCCTGCTATGCTATTGTCCTGGTTCTTTGGTCTTTTATTAATACATTCTATTGGATTTGAAAGTTTTGGTTATCTTTGGCTCCAATTAAAAATTGTTATGGTTTCGCTAATGACAGCTTATCATTTTTTTTTATTTCACTGCCTCAAGACCTTTGGGCAGAATTACAGTAAGTATTCATCTAAATTTTATAGAGTTATAAATGAAGTCCCCACCATTCTTTTAGTTGCCATCATTTTTATCGTTGTTTTTAAACCATTATAGGGGTTGAGTTTTTGTGAAAAACCACTATATTCTAATATCTTACCTTTTCAATCAAAAATTCACATATGAATCTACAAGAATTAAAAAAACAAAATCCTGCGGATCTCATTTCTCAGGCAGAAAAACTAGGCATAGAAAATCCTAGCACATTAAGAAAACAAGAAATTCTTTTCGCTATATTAAAAAAGCTTGCAGAAAAAAACGAACAAATCACAGGAGCAGGTGTATTAGAACTTTTGCCGGATGGTTTTGGTTTTTTAAGAGCCATGGAATCAAATTATTTACCTGGTCCAGACGATATTTATGTGAGCCCAAGTCAGATTAGAAGATTTGGCTTAAGAACAGGAGATACAGTAGAGGGTGAAATAAGATCGCCAAAAGATGCTGAAAGATATTTTGCACTACTACAAGTAACAAAAATAAATTTTGAAGAACCTGAAAAAGGAAGAAACAAGATTGCTTTTGATAATTTAACGCCACTTTATCCAAATGAGAAAATAACCCTAGAAATTGAATCAGCCAAAATAGAAAAAAAACCAGACAATACAGCCAGACTAATAGATTTAGTGAGCCCAATAGGCAAGGGTCAAAGAGCCTTGATTGTCTCACCTCCAAGAGCTGGTAAAACAATAATTTTACAAAATATTGCACAATCGATTACCACAAATCACCCCGAATGCTATTTGATGGTTTTGTTGATTGACGAAAGACCAGAAGAAGTTACCGATATGCAAAGATCTGTAAAAGGAGAGGTCGTTAGTTCAACATTTGACGAACCAGCTTCTCGACATGTTGCCGTAGCTGAAATGGTAATAGAAAAAGCAAAAAGATTAGTTGAACACAAAAAGGATGTTGTAATTTTATTAGATTCTATAACTAGACTAGGAAGAGCTTATAACGCAGTCATCCCAAGTTCAGGAAAGGTACTAACCGGTGGTGTTGATGCAAACGCCCTGCAAAGACCTAAAAGATTTTTTGGTGCTGCTAGGAATATTGAAGAAGGTGGATCCTTGACGATTATATCAACTGCTCTGGTTGATACAGGCTCTAGAATGGACGAAGTAATATTTGAAGAATTTAAAGGAACCGGTAATTGTGAACTAATTCTCGACAGAAAAGTTGCAGATAAGCGTATTTATCCGGCTTTAGATATAACTAGATCAGGCACAAGAAGAGAAGAGCTTCTTTTCCAAAAAGATGATTTATCAAAAATGAACGTTCTGAGAAGAATTATAAGCCCTATGGGAACTATGGATGGAATAGAGTTTTTAATTTCAAAACTTAAAAACACAAAGAACAATGCAGATTTCTTTGATTCAATGAACAAGACTAGCTAATCCTTTTTGAATTTTTACACGCTACTTCTGTGTTATTAATAAAATAGATATGAATATCTACGCACTTTCATCTGGCAGAGGACCATCTGGTATTGCAATAATCAGACTTTCCGGAAAAGATGCGCTCAAGATTTCAGAATTAATAACCAAAAAAAAAAATTTAAATTCTAAGGAAATAAATCTTTGTAAATTCTACAATCCATCCAATAATATCGTAATAGATGAAGGTTTATTATTATCGTTCCCAGGCCCAAATAGCTTCACAGGCGATGATTTGGTTGAATTTCATATACATGGCAGCAATGCAGTTATCACTTATTTTTTAGGTATGCTATCTAAACAAGATAATTGCAGATTAGCAGAACATGGCGAGTTTACGAAAATAGCTTTTCAAAACAATAAGATAGATCTCATAGAGGCTGAAAGTATTGGAGACTTAATTCATTCCGAAACCGAATTACAAAGACAACAGGCTATAAAGCTTGTCCAGGGAAATGCCTCAAAATATTATAATGAATTAAGAGAAAAACTCATTAAATCACTTGCATATATAGAGGCAAAAATTGATTTTGCAGAAGATGATTTACCCGAAAATGTTTTAAAAGAAGTTCAGAAGTCAATAGAAGAAGCACACAAAGATATTAAAAAAATTCTAGAAGATCATAAGGTGGGAGAAAAAATTAGAGACGGCTTCAGAGTATCAATTATAGGTGAAGTTAATGCAGGTAAATCATCACTGCTTAATTTGTTATCCAAGAGAAACGTGGCTATTGTTTCAGAAGAAGAAGGAACAACCAGAGACGTCATAGAGATATATTTGAATATCGATGGATATCCAATCATATTAGCCGACACTGCTGGAATAAGAGATTCTAAAAATGAAATTGAAAAAAAAGGAATTTCTCTAGCAATAAACAAATCAAAAGAGTCCGATCTAAACTTAATTATGATCGACAACACTTCTAAAAATATTGACCCACAGATTAAAAATTTAATTAACGAAGATAGTATTATCGTTTTAAATAAATCTGATATTGATAATAAACCAAATTATAATTTTAGTAATATACCAACAATATTAATATCAGTTAAAAATAATAAAAATATTATTCAGCTGATAACTGAAATAAAAGATAAATTAAGTAGAAAATTTACAACATCAAACGATGTGCTGATAACAAGAGAAAGACACCGAGTTAAATTAAATGATTGTTTAAAAGAAATAGATAATTTTCTTAAAAAAGATCAAAATAAAGATATTGAAATCGCAGCGGAAGACCTTAGACTGGCAACAAGACATCTTGGAGCGATAGTTGGAAAAGTAGACGTAGAAGAAATACTTGACTCAATCTTTAAAGATTTCTGCATAGGTAAATAGTTAAAATAATAACTTGTAAAATCATTTTAGAGTAATACATTTAGAAAATGAGCGATATAAACTATGACGTAGTTATTATTGGGGGTGGACACGCTGGATGTGAAGCAGCAGCAGCATCCGCCAGAATGGGTGTGAATACTGCATTATTTACACATAAAATAGAGACTATAGGGGAAATGTCATGTAATCCTGCTATAGGCGGCTTAGGCAAAGGACACCTAGTGAGAGAGATAGACGCACTTGATGGTGTAATGGGTCTTGTAGCCGATAAGTCAGGTATTCAATTTAGGTTATTAAACAGAAGTAGAGGTCCTGCAGTAAGAGGACCAAGAACACAATCAGACAGGGCGCTTTATAAGGAACACATGCAAAAAATTTTATTAAATTATCAAAACCTTACAGTGGTAGCGGACCCTGTTATTAAATTTTTATTCGATAACGAAAACAATAAAATAGTAGGATTTGTTTGTGAGAGTGATCAACAAGTATTCTGTAAACAACTAATTTTAACAACTGGAACTTTTTTAAATGGACTAATTCATATTGGACAAAAACAAATACCAGCCGGAAGATATAATGAAAAGCCTTCAACAGGGTTAAGTGAACAATTAGAAAAGTACAATATTAAACTTGGCAGACTTAAGACAGGAACTCCTCCACGTTTAGATGGATCAACTATTAATTATGATAATATTGAAATGCAGGCAGCAGATGAAGACCCTTACTTTTTTTCTTTTCTTACCAAGAAACTAAATAATAAACAAATTTCATGTGGTGTTACCTACACAAACAATGAAGTTCACAAAATAATAAGTGAAAATATACATCTTAGTGCAATGTACTCAGGTAACATCAAAGGTGTTGGACCCAGATACTGCCCATCTATAGAAGATAAGATTGTCAAATTTAAAGAGAAAGAGCAGCACCAAATTTTTCTTGAGCCCGAAGGATTAAAGGACAATACTGTTTACCCAAATGGTATATCAACCTCTCTTCCAGAGACTGTTCAGCTTCAAATATTGACTAAAATCAAGGGTTTAGAGCATGTTAAGATGATTAGAGCGGGATACGCAATAGAATACGATTACGTAGATCCAAGAGAGTTGAATGCTACCTTAGAAACAAAAAAGATTAAATCTTTGTTTTTAGCCGGGCAAATAAATGGCACTACTGGTTACGAGGAGGCCGCGGCACAAGGCCTGATAGCAGGTATTAACGCAGCATTAAAAATAAAAAATGGAAAAGAATTTGTACTAGATAGGTCTGAATCTTATATCGGCGTTATGATTGATGACTTGATAACTAAAGGCGTGTCTGAACCATATCGTATGTTTACATCTAGAGCAGAGTACAGACTTTCTCTCCGTGCTGATAACGCAGATCAAAGACTAACACCTTTAGGTATTAAAATTAACCTAGTCAGAAAAACTAGAGAAGTAAGTTTCTTACAAAAACAAAAAAAATTAATCTCTGTTTATGATGGTTTACAATCTCAATTAATATCCCCAAGTACTGCTGCTAAGCACTCGATTAAGATTGCTATGGATGGGGTCAAGAGGACTGGCATAGAAGTCTTAGCTTTAAAGGATGTCACCCTAGACAAGTTAAGAACGATATGGGCTAATATACCTCAATTTGAGCGATATATAGATGAACAAATAGAGATAGATGCTCATTATTCAGGATATCTGAAAAGGCAAACCCACGACATAGCAGCCTTTAAAAAAGATGAAGCAATACCTATTCCAGATAGTATTGACTATGAAATCTTTGGTGGTCTTTCCAATGAAATTAAATCTAAACTTAAGCTTGTAAGGCCCAAGACTCTTGGTCAAGCCTTGCGGATAGATGGTGTAACACCTGCAGCAGCAATTATACTCTTAGCTTTCATAAAGAAAAGCCGGTATAAAGTATCTGCCAATGACAGAAACAGAAGTAAAATCAATTCTATTTAAAAAACTTAATTTTACTCAGGACGCCATTTACAAATTAGAATGTTTTTCTAGAGAAGTTACAGAATATAATCAGAAATTTAATCTAATAGCTAAATCTACAGTAAGCAGCATATGGGATAGACATATTTTAGATTCAGCACAATTAGTAAAATTTATCGATTTCAAAAATGGACAAACCTTATCCGATTTAGGAACCGGCGCAGGTTTTCCTGGTATAGTTCTTGCAATATTCAACAGGAACCCTAAGTTTCACGTGAAATTATATGACAAATCTAGAGTTAAAATAAAGTTTCTTTCTGCTCTTTGTGAAAAACTTAACATTAAAACCGAAATATATGATAATGATTATCGTTCTCATTTAATTAGCAGCGACTACGTAATATCTAGAGCTTTTAAAAAATTAGAAGAACACATTCGCATTTCACGTGAAATAATTAAAGTCAGCCACAAACTTATAATTTTAAAAGGAAAAAGTGCTGAGGAGGAGATAAAAAAACTTAACATTAATTTTAATTGCAGTTATACTTTAGAAAAAAGCATTACGAGCTCAGATTCAAAAATAGTAATAATTGATTTTAACAAATAAAATGAAAAAAATAATTTCAGTAATAAACCAAAAAGGAGGAGTTGGAAAAACCACAACAGTAATTAATCTGTCAACCGCTTTAGGTCAATTAGGAAAAAAAATATTAGTAATTGATTTAGACCCGCAAGGGAATGCAACAACAGGGCTTGGAAGATCTAACAATGAAAATAACAAAAATATTTATAAAGTCATTATAGGTCATGAAGACCTAGAAAGTAGTATACAAAATAGTTGTGTAGAAAACGTTGATATCATTGGCTCAAACGTCAACTTATCAGGGCTAGAAGTAGAAACTGCTAACGATCCAAATAGAGCATTCCTTTTAAAAGAAATTCTAGGAGAAAAAAACAAAAACTTATTAAGCAAATACGAAAATATTTTTATTGATTGTCCACCCTCACTGAGTTTGCTTACAGTGATGTCATTGGTTGTTGCAGAGGAACTACTAGTACCACTACAAACAGAATTTTTTGCACTAGAAGGTATTTCCCAATTAATAAAAACAATCGAAAGAATTAAAATTAATTTAAACCCAACTCTTGAGATAAGGGGAATTCTTTTAACAATGTTTGATAAAAGAAATAAGCTATCAACCCAGGTAGATGACGAAGCTAGAAAGTTTTTTAAAGAAAAAGTTTACAAAACAGTGATACCTAGAAACGTAAGATTATCAGAAGCACCATCACACGGGGTTCCATGTATTGTTTACGACAAATCTTGTCTTGGTAGCCAGTCTTATATTAGTCTAGCCAAAGAATTTGTCGAACAGGAAAACAGGAAGATATACTAATGCCCGATCACAAAAATAAAAAAGGTTTAGGAAGAGGCTTAATGTCGTTATTTGGAGATCAGGTAGATTCTGAGAAGAGAGGCGAAGATTTTGCTAGAAAGGTAGATCCTAATAGTTCATATTTGTTAGTATCCATAGGCGCTTTGAACGGAAATAGGTTTCAGCCCAGAATGTATTTTGACGAAAGAAAAATAGATGAATTAGCCATATCTATAAAAAAAAATGGATTAATTCAACCTATAGCAGTTAGACCAGATAAAAATGACACGTACGAAATTGTAGCTGGAGAAAGAAGATGGCTTGCAGCACAAAAAGCAGGATTACACGAAGTACCTGTAATAATTTTAAGTATTAGCGATAAACAATCTTTAGAACTTGCAATTATAGAAAATATACAGAGAGAAGATCTTAACTCAATCGAAGAGGCAAAAGGTTATGAACGACTCATGAATGAATTTAATTATGGACATGAAAAATTATCTGAGTTTATGGGAAAAAGCAGAAGCCATATTAGTAACACCTTAAGACTTTTGTCTTTACCTAAAGAAGTACTTAAGATGGTAGAGCAAGGTAAATTGACTGCCGGACAAGTCAGACCTTTAGTCGGCAGATTTAATGCTTTGCAAATTGCAGGGTCTATAATTAAAGAAAAGCTTAGCGCAAGATCAATTGAAAATTTAGTTAAAAATGAAAAAGAAAAAGAAGAAAACAAGCTCAAACCTGAAAGAAGATCAGATCCTCACATTTTATTAGCACAAAGAAAGATAGAGGAAAATCTTGGTTTAAAAGTCAAGGTAGTAGGTAAAAAAAATAATTCAGGAAAAATAATAGTTGAATATAGTAACCCTGACCAATTTCAAATGTTGTCTGATTTACTTAGTAAGAAATAGAGGCTTCATTCGTAAAAACAATTATAAGATCCTTAATTATAATGCTATTTTTAATTTTAGAGTTCTTCTTCATTAAAATTTCAGTTTCACCCACCTTATAAGCCGCCTTATACAGTTGGTCTAAATTCCATTTTTTAAGTTGTTTTAAGAAAACAGGCTTATCTTTCCAAAAAATTGGAGGTTTCATATTATCTATTGTTTTTTGATAATCATTAAATTCACTATTAGACTCTTGAATTTCTATAAGTTTTAAGATTCTAAAATTAAGATTGTTTAAATAAAAAAAAGCATCATCTTCATGTATTTCTATTTCTGAAAGTAATTTATTAGTTAATTTCTTTTCTCCCATCATAGCCTTATCTCTAATATCGTCAAAACTTGTATCGTTTTTAATATTTAGAATTTCTAAAAGTTGTTTTTCATTAATTATTTTTTTGACAAAATAGTCTTTTATTTTTACTAGCTCATTTTGTATAATTTTTCTATTAGAACCGGAATTTGTAATTATAAGGTTAATCAATTCTCCAGAAAGTCCTTTAAAGCCATTCAGTGCTTTGTTTATATAGTTGACCAAAGTTCTTTCATTATCAGCGTAACACGCTAAGACTGCCAAATTTTTTTGAGTCTCGAACAACTTTCTTAATTTTGATTTTTTGTCTAAGGCATCACAAAATACATACAACTTTGTCCGCTCATCATTCTTTTCTAAAGCTTGAGTAATTTCGCTTAGTATTTTATCTGTTACATATTGTATAAAAATTATTTTATTTCCACCAAACAGAGATCCGTTAACAATATTTTCATATAAAATATTTTTATTTTTTATTATTTCTGACTCAAAAAAATTTATTATTTCAGATTCTTGATTATTTTTTTTAAGTTTAGATTTAATGTCGTCTTTAAAACCATCGTTTTCGCCATATAATAAGACAGCTTTATATTCATTTAAGATATTAAAATTTTGTTCTACAATGTAATTTTTAAGTATCACTAGTTTTTAAAAGTAAAAATTATGAAATTTGTTATTTGTTCTGATAGTCGCTCTACTAAAATTTTAGATGCATTCCTTTCGTTATTAATTGTATCTGAATGATTTATTCCTACAGCATAATCCGTATTTCTAGAAAATGACTTTTTAATTATTTCTTTTGTTCTAATATTTTTCAAAATTAAATTTCCATTAATATTAAAATCATATCTTGTTACCTTTCCTTTTTTGTTTTTAACTTTATTTGATTTAGAAGTCTGAATAATCAATCGAACACTTATTTTATTTACTGCATTTTTGTCTGACAACAAAATAATATTATTTTTTATTGCGTAGGCTATGCGCTTTTCACCTGTAACATTTATTTCTTGTAAATAAATTGAAGGGGTATCTTGATTAATTTTTTTGAAACCACATGAAGTAATCAGAGTTAAAATAAAAAATAATAATATAATTTTAATTTCTTTTTGCATGAAAAATTTATTTTATTAGATAGTTTATTATTTTATTTTTAACAAATATTGTTTTTATAATTTTTTTATCTTTCAAATAATTTTTTATTTTACTACTCTTTTTACTTTCAATTATAACATTTTTTTCTTCTAAATTTTTTTTAATTTCTATAATTTCTCGTGTTTTTCCATTAACTTGAATGGCAATTTTTATTTTCTCATTTAAAATAAATTTATTATTAATTACAGGCCACTTATTTATTTCTTTTTCACCAATTTGCTCTAGGCATTCGTATGCAAGGTGAGGTGTAAAAGGTATAAGAACCTTCATTAAGTTGGTAAAATTTTTCTTTAAACACCTATTGCTTACTTCTTTTTCTATATAGTCGGTTAACAAACTATAAACGCTATAAATATTTGCTATCACCACGTTTAATTGCAAGTCATTAATCAGACTAGTAATTTTCGAAATATAATTATTAAACTCAATATCAAACTCATCATCTTTTTCTGATTTTTTGTTTTCTCTTCTAATTATCAAGTTATTCAAATTGTATACTTTTTGTAAAAATTTATAGGCAGCAACTACGCCTTGATTAGACCACTGTACATCTTTCTCAGGCGGACTATCAGATAAAATAAACCATCTAACCGCATCTGCACCATATGATTTAATCATATCCTCAGGATCAATAACATTTTTTTTTGACTTAGACATTGACTCAGAGGGACCTACAAATACTTTGGATTTATCTAATGTCTTGACATAATCCTTTTCACTAATTTTTTCTATTTCACTAGGATTTAACCACATTTCATCTTTATCTTTATAGGTTTCATGGCAAACCATTCCTTGCGTAAAAAGACCTTTAAAAGGTTCTTTATCATTTATATTAGGTTTATCTTTTTTAACTGCACGCATAAAAAATCTTGAGTATAAAAGATGAAGAATAGCGTGTTCAACTCCTCCAATGTACTGATCTACCGGCATCCAATAATTTAAATCTTCTATAGTAAAAGGCTCATTTTTATTATGGGGTGAACAAAATCTCATAAAGTACCAAGAGGAATCTACAAATGTATCAAGAGTGTCCGTTTCCCTAATTGCTGGTTTTCCTGTTAATTTTTGTTTTGTTTTTTTCCAAGTTGGATGATGCTCAAGTGGATTACCATTTTTATTTAAATCTATGTCTTCTGGTAGTTTGATAGGTAGTTCCGATTTGTCTACTGGAACAACACTACCATCTTCTAGATAAATCATTGGTATAGGGCATCCCCAATATCTTTGCCTAGAAACCCCCCAATCCTTTAGTCTGAAAGATATTTTTTTTTGTCCAATTTCTCTTTTCTCGATTATTTCAATTATTTTTGCTTTTGCAGAATCTATAGTTAGGCCATTTAAAAAATTAGAATTTATTAAAGTACCATCCTTTGAGTAAGCCTGGTTTAATTTACTAAAATCTTTAGTTCTATCTTCGTGTTCAGCCACTACTTCTATGATTTCTAAACCATACTTCTTTGCAAAATCTAAATCACGTTGATCATGAGCAGGACATCCAAAAATAGCCCCAGTGCCATAATCCATCAATACAAAATTAGCCACAAATACAGGTATTTTTTTACCTTCAATAAAGGGATGTTTTACCTTTAAGTTTGTTTCAAAGCCTTTTTTTTCAGCACTCGCTAGTGCCTCTTCGGTTGTGCCTGTTTTTAAGCAATCTTCTTTAAATTTTAAAAATTCCTTCTTAGTTTCTAATTCTCTACACGCTGGGTGGTCTATTGATATTGCTATAAAGCTTGCACCAAAAATTGTATCTGGCCTTGTGGTAAATACTTTAATTTTTTCTTTTTTATTAATTAGTTCAAAGTCTATTTCACAACCTAGCGATTTTCCAATCCAATTTTTTTGCATTAATTTAACTTTCTCTGGCCAATTTTTCAGCAGCTGAAGATCATTTAATAGCTCATCTGAAAATTTAGTAATATTAAAAACCCATTGTGATAATTTCTTTCTTTCTACCGCCACGCCTGATCGCCATCCCTTACCATCAACTACCTGTTCGTTAGCTAAAACAGTTTGTTCTACAGGATCCCAATTAACATAACTTTCTTTTCTAGAAACGAAACCCTTTTTATATAAGTCGATAAACAACTCTTGTTGATGTTTGTAATAACTTTCATCACAGGTTGATATTTCAAGATCCCAATCAATAGACAAACCCAACATTTTAAGTTGTCGTTTCATTTCAGATATATTTTTTTTTGTCCAATCTTTAGGGTGAAGATTGTTTTCTCTAGCTGCATTTTCGGCGGGCAAACCAAATGAGTCCCAGCCCATTGGGTGCAATACATTATATCCGTTTAGGTATTTAAAACGGGCAATAACATCACCAATCGTATAATTTCTTACATGACCCATGTGGATTTTACCCGATGGATAAGGAAACATTTCTAAGCAATAAAATTTTTTATTTTCTTTAGATCTATATAATTTTTTATCATTAAATATAGATTGCCATTTTTTTTCAATAGATTGAAAATTTACCCGCTCCATTTTTTAACTATTTATTTCTTCTCTGATTTTTTTTCTAGCAGTGCTGCTTTTGTTAAAATAGAAGAGGTTAACTCAGATTTAATTTTAGAGTTAAGCTCGCTCGTTTTACAATTATTTGCACCAACACAATTTCTTTTATGAACAATAATTTTAATACTATCAGATCTAACTTCATGTGACAAAAAACGAACTGTAATTTTTAAAGATTCACTAGAGTTTTGAGAGTCATTATACCAATCTGTTATGAGTACTCCCCCCGAATAATCAACTGTAGCAAGAGGTAAAAAATCTAATATTTCAAGTGATGCTCTCCAAAGCGGATTAGAACTGCTAAAAGCAAATGTACCACCCCTATTCCGAGAATTTCCAATAATCTTATTAATACTAACGCCTCTACCTTCGTCAATATTTTTTCTAGCTTTATCTTTTGCTTGAGCAGGTGTTTTTCTTGCATCTGTGTACTTGTACAAACCACAAGAAGTTATTAATAAAAAAATTAAGATTGAAAATAAAGAAGATTTTATTTTGCCTGTATTCATCATTCTCTTTCTTTCTTTTTTAAATTTATTGGTATTTTTTTAAATTTATGTAATAATTGTAATTATTAACAGTTTATAACTATATAGCCTAGAAAATCCATATAAACAGGGACAAATGATAGTTGTAAAAATATCACACTAACAAAAAAGATAGCCATTTCGACAGATAATCTTATCTCAAAGTCTGAAAAGGTTGTAAAAATTGGTCAATATTAAATTTAATATTAATATAAAAACAAAGGAAAATAATGAAAACAATAACTAAACTGTTCTTAGTAATACTTTCAGCTTCTTCTTTGGTTCTA
>Ga0115004_10003433_pt1 | contig 12920 bp, 17 predicted proteins | sample ArcticOcean_MG_C_10_FD_88737 | JGI IMG/M metagenome (GOLD analysis project Ga0115004, IMG submission 88737) | Marine microbial communities from western Arctic Ocean - ArcticOcean_MG_CB11_90 | ecosystem: Environmental > Aquatic > Marine > Oceanic | place: Arctic Ocean: Canada Basin | collected...
AATCCTACTGTTAATTTCTCGTTGTAAGTATTTTTCTCTATGTCGAGAACTTTTCATAACCGAAAAACGATTCCAAATATCCTTTACGATGCTTGAAAATAATTTTGAGTTGTAGTTGTCTTCTGCACCTAAGTTAATAGGCAAACAAGAATAACAATAAGTTCCTGCATGGATCGTAGTGATGTTTTCCGTGGTTTGGCATTCACAGCATTGTATTGTTTCTGCTGCAAAACTTTTTCCTATAATGCTATAATTGATAGCAGCCATTCCGTAATCCATATCTAATAATGCTTTCCAAATAGATCTATATAATGGCTCATAATAATAAAACGGGTCTGTTCCACTCACAGCATCGAAAATATCTGATAGTGGTAGACTATCTTGTAAAACCAAAATACCATTCTCTACACTTAATGCACTAATATCATGGACATCATTATCCTCATAAATTGGAATCATCAACCAGACGTCATTGTTTTGCCTACCCCTCATTAAAAATCCATACTTGAAAGTTGCCATCATATTATCAATTTGCTCTCTATAATCGGGTCCAAACATTACGCCTTTGCGGCTGCTGACGCTGCTTTCGAGGAAGGGGGATACAAAGTTATCATAAATATATTTCAAAGATTCAGAATCATCAATATGGTTATACTGATCCTCTCGCAATAAACCTTCAGATAAATCTTCTTGTTCTGCACCATATCTTCGAGTTTCTTTATAATTTGGATAATCACGAGATCCCCAGAATAGGCTGCCCTTTTTCTTTCTGAGTGTCATCGGTTCACCCCGGCTGTCCATGGTTACTGTGGGTAATGTCTGTGCTATCTCAGTCATCCGATCGTCAAGATTATCTTTCCATGTGCCAACTCTATTAACTCTTTTTGGCATCGAGACGAGGGTTTCGCCTTTATCATCACGGTAAATAACTTGCACTCTGATAGCATCCTTGCCAACATCACGGGACTGATCTGTTTTTCCACCGTAACGTTGGATGGTAGTGTATACTCTGACAAAATGATTAGCATTCTGAGGAAGTCGACGTTCGTAGACCCATTCTTTAACTGGACGGCGTCTAAAGTAGAGATCGACTGGATAAAAACGGCGTTGTCTTAGAAAATTATCCATCTCTTGCAGCGATATGACTTCATAACTCAACTTATTCACCTCGGAACGCTGCAGGCATGACTTCTTTTACAAGATTTATAATATATGTATGTCTTAGCCATTCATCGGTTACTGCCATCGCATCAGCCAGCCGATCCTTATCTACAGATTGTAAAAACATGCTTGAAAGTCCCTCAGCCTGTCCACAACTTGAACAGATCTCGATAGCATTGTCATATCTACTTACTGCCCCGGGATAAGAACCGGGTCGGGCGTTGCTCGGAATGAATCCAAAGCAGATCGGACATCGTGAGATAACTTCTTCAGCGTCCCACTCTACTTCATCAGACCAATCGGACTCATCGGACTTCTGATTCCAAGTAACATCGTCATCCCAATCCTTTTCTCGTGGATCTAACTTTTCAAACATCGTCTTCAGGTGCTGCTTACGGCCCGCAGAGGGTGAAATAGCATTGTAAGGGTGTCTGACACTGTAATCCTGATCGTTTAGCCCCCAGACTGCAGGAACATGCTTCCCAACTCTCACGAACGTCGAATTGCGAACTAAATTAGATTCCACAGTGATCCCACGGATTCCCAGATCATCGATAAGTTCTTTCAGCGTCCGGGCTCGTTGCGTTAATAGCATAGTCAGGTTGTTTACAATCCATTGGTTTTCCGATCCAAACGTTTCTGCGGAAATAATTTCTAAATGTGGCATATCCCTTCCTAACTTGGCCATAGCAATTCTTCTGTTATTCCCTTCGTTGCCGATGCTGGGATAGTCAAGACCATACTCTTCAATATTCTTTTGTAACTCGGACTTCCCTCTTAAATGTCCAAACCGCTGCACTAATTCTTTGTTAGGTATTATTACTGCTCGATAAGTTGCGTCTAAATGACTTCCAGAAAACCCATATCCGCCATCTTCTTTGCTACGGAAGTGATGGATAGCATCCTCTCTTAGTGAAGATCTGCCTGCGTTATCATTAGGTAGTTCATCAAATGTATATTCTTTCCCAGTAATGAAATTAAACTTAGTTGTTTCTGCTTTCCATCCCTCATAACTATTTTTTCCATAATGTAGAATACGATCGACTGATATGGGTTCGTCAATAGTAATAATCCTTCCCTGCCCATCACCTTGCTTGCTCTTAAATGTAACAGTTAATCCCGTAATATCTATTTCAAATACAGGATACCCTTTCCAAGACGCCTGCGCCTTTGTAGGTGTTGGATTCAAAGAAGCGAAAATACCTTGCTTTGGAGGATAAAGGTATCCAATCTCCAATGCTTTAGCATAATCTGTAAAGGGCATGGCTCTGTAAGCCATAGTTGGATTATCAATAACGTATTTCTTAGGCTCATAATCAATACCAAGTTTCTCCATAGTATCATTTAACAATTTGCGATCCCTCTTACTGGTTTTATTAGTAATCGGAGTTTTACCACCTTGCTTCTTATAGAGTTTCCACTTTTCCTCATGCATAGTTTCCCTATCTTCATGCCAATTATCATAATCAATATAATTAGATTCTGCTTTCCATCCCTTGCGCTGATCGGGATCTCTGAATGGTCGTTTTAATGCATCATAAATATCCTGCTCAGTAGCCCCGGCGATATAAGCGTCAGTTGTCCGATCCCATAAACCATACTCGTTGAGTTTCATCCCTCTTTTCTTAGCCATCCATCGATACTTTATATTAAAATCTGCAGGACCTGTGAAATAAAGGATAGTTGCGCCCCATGCATCAGGAGTTGTAACTTTAAAATCTACCTTTTCGCCATCGATAATAACTTGTGCTTTATTGTCTCCGACCCAGTTAATACCATCGTTAGGTGGTAGCATCTGAGGAAGAGTAACTCCTTGTTTTGGAATGATCACAAAGTCAATGTCTCCGACCATTTGTGCACCACGTCGATAAGATCCACAAGCCATCTGCCGATCTACGAACGGTTTAATATGCTTCGCTACTTTTTTGATTATCTTATCAGCCTTAGCACGAGAAAACTTGACTTTCGTCTGTTTAGGTGCAGGCATATATATATTTCAGTCTCACGACTACTTATAATTATCTAAACGACTGTCCCAACCCAAAAGAGGATGGATAAAGCGTTCATAACAATCAGGGCAGAAACCTCTTTGCAGTGATACAATACTATGACTTCCATTATCGGGGTGTATAATGACTGATTTCTTTATTTCTTCCTCAGTATAATTAGGATTTATTTTAACAATTGCTTGCTCAAGTAATTTCTGGTATTCATCATTACTGGGCCACTTTTCATTTGCCATTTCTTTAATGTTTTGAATCAGATCTTTTTGATAGTTCTGTAATCCCTTAACGGCAATACCACATCGCATACAATTAGCATTTTTGCCAAACATTAGTCTATCCCAGCCATTTTTACCAAGTTGGGCATCTAATTGATAATCTGCTAATTCCTTTTTTATCTTTTCCAGACGATTTGGTATCCAGTGATGGCTTCGATTAGGGTGGCTTCGCATTTCAATTTCTTCTGGTGTCATCTTACTTCGCCAATAACTGCCATTATTTAGATTTCTGAGATCCTTTTCGTTATCAAACATCCATTGATAATATTCAGTAAAGAATGAGTAATTGATAATACCTTTGTCTATAATCACGGACTCCACCACATTTTCTGATTTATTGCCCATGCTCTTGGATGACATTGACAAGGTTTAAACTGACCATTAGCAATTTTACCGAGATCTGACATAATTCCCATGAAATCATTATCTGTAGGTTCGACACCAGCCAGCGATAATTCCTTCATCTTCTCTAACATCTGTGAAAGCGAAGGATCACCACAAATAGGACAAAACCGATACGGGTCAGATTGCATAATTATTTATTCCTCGTGCTGCTATTTATAATGTTTGGAAAAGAGTGATCGGAATACCCATGTCTTCTGAACCAGATCGTTCTACGAACTCTCGCTTTTTTGCCATGGTTACTAATTTATCAATAGGCATCAGACGGGCTTGTCCTTCTATTACAAATGAATACTGAATCTTCTTACCAAATCCCCGTTTCATTAGATCAAAAAAGATATCCTTAGAAATCCACCATGCACCGTCGTGAAGATAACCTTCGTTGACCCATTCCATCTCTATCTCTTCTTCAGGTTCTAACTCTGGTATCAAGTTCTCGTCTTCAGGATCGTATTCAGACATCCGAAGACCACAAATACCACATTGATTGGTTTGCCCTGTTGGACTGGTATCATCACTAATCGTAATCCATTTTTGTTTAAAATCTTCAGCATTCATCTTCCGGGGTCGATATTCTCGCCATTTCTTGTCCCATGTCTTGGTTTGAGTGCAGTGAGGGCAATAAGCCACTAAGGGTTCACAACTAAACTTAGCCTGATAGGTAGTAGGCTCTACTTTAGTATCATAGGTTTTCTCACCTGACCATGACAGCCCAGTATCTTGAGGAGGAACGTCATAAACAACGATCTCGAAGTCATCCATGGTGTTTATAGTTAGTTAGCACCCTCTTATACTATTGTATATTTGTTAATGCTTTGATGTGGTTGTGGTTTTTCTGCTCGATAAATAACCAATTCCAAATCGCTCCCATCATCCTTGTTCAAACCGCCAAGATACATTTCTTTTATATCTTCCCAAGATTCAGTGGTAGGGACAATCACTCGTGATAATTGTCTCCACTCTTCTTCTAACGACCAATTACCTAATAAAGATTTTTTATATACAGAATAAAAGTTATTTTGAACGGAGAGATTCGAATCACGAACATAAGTTACTATCTGAAGATCCCCTTGTTCATTTCGGAAGACCACCATCCAAGGCCAGCCTTTACCTGAATTATCCGTATCTCCCATTAAGGGCGGTCTTTCCAAAACTATGCCTGCTTTTTTATCGGGCCAGATCCAGTAATCATCATCAAAACGTGGATTTTTAGCCATAATAATCACTTAAAAGATATACCACAAGAACAGGTTTTAGTAGCGTTAGGATTACGGAACTTAAGTCCGCCGCCCATTAAACTACCATCCCAATCGATTTCGATCTCATTTAGCAGTGTTGAATCCTTTACATCGATAACTATCTCAACATCTTCAGAAACAATAACTTGCGTGTTTTCAGGAGGAGTTTTATCTAATATCTGCACATCATACAAATATCCAGAACATCCACCACCAACGATATTGATATAAAGATACCAGTCATCATCAAATTGTTGTTCTGCCATCTCTGATAGAGTTTTAGCAGCGGTTTCTGTTATACTTAGATTACAAAAAACAACTTCTTCTGGTTTAGCAGCAGTATATATGCCAACAGAGCATCCAGCATATCCATCTTCCATAATAATTATATTGTGCTACCTACTACTTATAGTTTATTATTCCATTTTAGATCGCCAAATCATATGATCGAGAGCACAACGAACATACCAGACAATAAAAGTGTTCCCTAATCCCTTCCACATGATAGCATCAGTAGTTCCAGACAAGAAAACATGTTCTGATCCACAACCACAACGAAACATGCCCCGGCTATCTACTTTAAAATCAAATCCAGAGGTAGCATCATAATATTCTTGCATAGTGTCCCCTATCATGTTTTGATTACTGTGTCGCAACACATACAGATTATTTTATATCCACTTTCTTGCTTCAAAACCTTTTTTAAAGGATGGTGACAAATATCAGGCTTAATATTTAATGTTTTTGGAATCATATCACCACTTCCCCAGTGGACACGTTGATTTAGGAACTTGTGTTTTCAACTTCATATTACAACCACATATATTGCAAAAAGATCCAGTGAGTTTTCGTTTCAACTCAGGACAGTCACGACAGATCTTCATCCTTTCATCGTATTGCTTTAGACTCATAATGCTATTAACGCGTCGGTAGTATTTATATCTTATGGATGTCTTTTATAGGGATCTCTTTAACATCTACTAAATCAAGACCTGTGTCATCCCAACCACTCTGGAGCCAAACATCATAATCCCAATGGGATGTGCCATTTATCTCCAACTGTTCAGAATTACCACTCCTATCCATCATAACAGAAAATCCTATTGTATCCTCCATTTCTATGTCAAAATCTGTCAAAATCTTTTCAATCTTTAAAAATAGTTCCCGATTATCTGTATCCCAGTAAAACCATTGGGCTCCTCGAACTAACCACCTTTTTACCATCGTAGGTGAGTTTATAGACATAGGGTATCCCCCAATTTCTTGGATCGGTAACTGATTTATATATTTTGTTGTAGATTCGTCATCAGAACTTAGTAAATAAACATCTTTAGTATAAGGATTTCCTGATTCTGTAGGTTCTAATGCAGTTAATTTATCCAGCACCTCTTGGTAATTATCAGCATCTGAGGCTGGTCCTTCATGATCTACCATAACTAAAATCTGGGGTATCTCACCAGTCCAAGGATTGCCTGCGAGTTCATACACTCGTATAATTTGTCCCGTTGAGTCATTAACTGTGGTGTCATCCCAATCCTCGCCTTGAAGAGCGAAGATTGCTAACTTGCCCTTAGAACTGATAAAATTAAGTAGTTCATCCACTATTTGTGGAAAACCCGATCCTTGATACCATTTCCAACCCTCGATCCCATATTTATGATATTGATTCCCATATGAATCCTCCATTAGAGTTATAAAATCAAAACCAGTTAAAGGATTCCAAGGTTTAGTATTGCCATACAAATAATGCTTTCCAGCCTCATCTGCTACTTTCTTGTCTTTAATTCTCTGTTGTTCCTCTTCTACTAAATAATCATCGACCTTTCGTTCTAATTCTGCCGAATATGCGGCTGGTATAATAAAATAGCCGTTAGATCGGTAACCCATGCTTATAATTACATCCACCAACTATTTATAATTTACCTATAAATACATATAGTCGTTGAGCGGGATAATAACTATGGCGGAAATTATCAACTGGTTACGGGGAGGTGATATCTTCATTATTACTCTTGTTCGTAGAAATAACCAAGAAAATAAAAATGGCGGCATTACTGCTTTTTTCCCTGAGAGTCTCTTAATTACTTCTCCTGATTTCACTCAATGGATTGTAAGGACAACTCAAGAAGCGCAAAGTGCACTGAGTCAAATAATAAATCAGGTTAGTAATGAAATTAAAACATCTCAAGAAAATGAATATGGTATTGACGTAGATAGTAATCTAATATATCCAAAGGAAAACGATGAACTTAAAAAGACAATACCTGACTGCGTTCTTGCAGTCGACTTAATGGGATTAGGTAATACTGATACGGAGATGGGCCTGCTTACTAAAGAAGATTATGATTCTCTGTATTATAGGTTCTATGTCACTGCTTTTAGACACACAAGTAGCGGGTGGGAATAGTTTGATCATCTATGAATCTAATAATTGTCGTTTAGAAGTAATTGGTGGAACATTTTATATTCATTTAAATGAAAGCGTTGATGTATACGAAGGATTTGACTTTCAAGCGGGGATTTCTCTGGATACTTTAGATGAAACTGACTTGATTGGTATATCGATAGCGATCTTAAAATATTTAGAAGACGGATCTTCTATCGAGTAAAGACTTCTAACAATCTTTTAAAAGCAATTTGGCCTTTCCCACGAATATAACTCCGTCCTGCAAATCTTTCTCGCCACTGATCTGGCTGAAGAATCTTATCAACTTCTGAAAGCCTGCTGAAACTACGGCTACTCAGTTCGTTGCGTTCTCTCTCTGATATCGGCCACACGATCGACTTGTTAATAGAATATGGAATCCTGATGACTCCCTGACGGTAGTTCGGACTTAAGTCCAAGGATCGGTGATGTTCTCCAGTTGCTTCAAATGTTATCTCTTTAACTTTCTTGCCATAGATCTGTCCTAAAGCCCGTAGAGGATCTGCGTTTCCTGAATCTGCTAACTTGTGAAGGCTTGTTCCTGCTAACAGAGCGGATTGCTTATGATTTAACCAAACGTGAAATCCCTTACCTCCACTAAATACCATCTGAGGATTAAGATCTAATTCATTTTTTAGTAGTTCGAACACGGCATTAGCCCAATCAAACGCCATTCCGATATCAGGGTGGTCAAAATCCCACACCATGTTCTTCCCGATCCAGATCTTCTTCCAATCTAATCCTTGTGATCTACAGTCCGCCGGGGTAAGCCATGTCTTCCACATTTCCGAATACCTTGCGATCGCTTCACGATTATGACCTCGTCCTGCTATCTTATATTGAGGAGGAAGTTCTGGGACCTCGTTCCAATCGATAATGTTAGTGCTCACAAACATATCAACGTGTCTTTTGCCATCACCCAGCATTCTAAGCCAAGTTCTGACATCACCGTGCCAACTAATTCTGCTGTGTCGATATCCAATGTCTTTATCTCCAATAGACCAACTCCATTTGACTTCCCGGTCTTTTGCGATCGTGTAGATACAACCATCGACGCTGTCATCTAATAGCCACTTGACCATGGTGCTATCTTAGGGCACCACTTACTTATAGTTTCCATTTCTTATCTCTGTAGTCAGGACGAGGATGATCAAAGCCCATTTGGTCATATTCCTGATAGTAAACCGCTGGGTCTTGTCGTTTAATTGCAGACCTTAAGTCTTGAATAACATATGTTTTAGGATCGTTAACGTCATTTTCTTTATGGATTCTCATTCTTTCGTTAATATAGATATCCTTTTTATTGAACTCGGGAACTGTTCTAACGTTACAATTCTGATAAATAAAATTAACCAAGGTTTGGTAATCATCAGACTCCCATAATGATGTCAATATGGGGTAGGAAGTAGCATTAGCAGAAACTTCTTTGATATCTGCAGTTCCAGATCTTCCACCTATATTACACCAATAAAACTCCCATTGATGATTTCCACCCATGTTATCACGGAAAACCTTTTGGAACTTAGAATCAGCATCCCAGAAATAATCATAGGTTTGTAGACTAACCGATTCACCATCAATGATCATGTATATAGGAAATGACTTCCCCTTGATAATAGCACCAGAGAAACGTTTAAGAAACCATTTATAATCACAGTTAATTCCCATGATTTTATCACCATAAGAAGAAGTAAGGATATGTTTATACGCCCGATCTTCGCTTTTCTTGGACGTAGTGATATCAATAATGGAATTAACCTTACCATTATACTCTGGAACTATTTTTACGTTGTATTCGGCCTCGTGATCTCCATCGCTATTTACAGAACCTGTGTCTTTTACTTCTGCAATCATATTAAGATCGGGACTACAAATGGTAGTTATACTTCCATCAGGGTTAGAAGTATTTACTCGATAGAACACTACAATCACTCAGAGAACTTTTTCCGAAGTTGATCCATGATTTCATCTTCTGAAATAAGTCCTACTTTGATAGCAGCCTCAAGTTGTAGAATAGATTGCTCGATGTCTGCAGCCTTGATCATCTTTTGAGTAGCCATAGCCCTGCCAGCATAACCAAGTTCACTCATTGGCTTACCACGATAAACATGGGCACTAAATGATTCTGCACCCCATTTCTTATCTGTAATGACTACTTGAGTTTCCCCACAATCACAAGGATAATAGATGGTTGCACCGCCTGTTGCCTTACTGTAAGGTGTAGCGAAAGGGTCGTGAAAAGACGACCCCTCACAATAAACACATTCAAGCCCTTCATTCTTTGCTAATTCCAATAACTCCTTCGGGTCTGTCTTATATAATTCTCTTGCATCAGCGGCGAATGATTCAGCGTCAAAACCTTCTTCTGAATTATACATATCAGTGTAATCTTCCTCGCAGTCTGAACAATAAAAGATAGCATATTTAGAAACATCCTCAGCGGTCTCGCCACAGTCGGGACATGTATCTCCTAATAGGATCTCCACGTCATCCTGTCCACAACTTGGGCAGGCATAAACGTCACGATATTCAATGTCTCCATCACATCCCTTAGTTTCACACTCTGAGAAGTAATGCCATTCGCTTGAAAATGATTCTGCGTCAAAGTTATCATTGTCATTCATCATTCTAAGACTCTGATATCCTTTTTGAACCATGGCCCAGTCACGATAGATGCTGGGATCTTCTAACATCTCATCTTGAGGACCAACATCTGATCCTTGTAATCTGTTACGAACTTTCTCACCAGCAGACTCAGCACCATATTTCAAATTGTAATACTCTTCCAAGTCTTTCCCTCTTGAACGAGATTGAATTAGTTGATATCCACCGATGACAATACCAAAAATTACAAGTTGACGGCTCAGACCCATAAGTTATATTAACTCACGCTGCTACTTATACTTATCGACGTCTAAATACAAGTTATATGATGGTCCAGATGCTCTGATAGCGAACAAACTACTGCAGATGGGTGGGCATCGATAGCATCGTAATCAATTCTTCCAATGATCTCATATCCTTATCTTCCTTGATCTGTATATTATCACAGATAGTTCTAATAAACTCACCATTCTCTTTTAGATCGGTAGCATAGTTCCATCCTTGGATGACAACACACTTGTCCTTGTCATCTCCTTTTGTAGTTGTCCAAACAATGATAGCATTTTTCTTAACATAACCATCTAACTGTTTTGGTGGGATACAACGCTTTAGTCGATCCCATTGATGTGGTTGTAATCCTTTGACCTCGATCATATGTTCTTCAACCTTGATATCAGAGTCATGCTTACGCTTTTTAAACTCAGCATCTACCTTTTTGACACCTTTCAACTTCCATCTTAAATATGAACATACGCCGTGTTCGCTTTTACGCCCAACATAGCAACCCGGTAATGAATTATGATTATAACGCTTTCCGAAATCAACGTTCTCCCAATATTCCCATTCCTCGAAAGCAGACTTGCAAGACTCCTTCATATCATAGGGAGATAATAAATACCGATACATATCACAACCTCCAGTTGTCGATCGCTGCATCTACTTCTGATAATGATAGTTGTGGAAAATCATTCCATACCATTACTCGCATCTGGTTCTGGTTTTGCCACGGTCTGAAGTTCCACATCTGATTCTTCATTTATGTTAGCACCTTTATCTATCTTCTTATTAGATCCTCTCTTCATTCCTTTATCGGAACGAGTCTTCCTCTTTTTTGGGATCTGGGCGGGTGCTGTAATAACTGCACCGCCTGTCGGAATGGGCTTCTTTGCTGTTTTCTTTATTCTGCTTGTTACAATAACATCTCCAGCAGCCTGTTTAGGAGTATAAGTCTGAGGATTAGCAGGAACGGGACTAAGGTTTAATTCGGGTTTGCGTCTGCTAACATGAGGTGCAATCACTACTTGTCCATAAGTTCCAATAGATGGAATCTTGATGGCTGAGAAAACAACCTTCTGATCCAATCCTTCAAAATCCAACATCGCCAAACACCGTAGACACCATTTATTATAATCTCGGTAGCCATCCCTTGGTGCTATGTCACGAGCATCGATAACTTTATTCACTTTGATTTTAGTCCCGCAGAATGCCTTTTTGACGTCAGGTTGGTTATAACCACCTGTGATATGTAACTTAGAAGACCTTGGATTCTGGAAAACAAAGACCTGCGGCCCTGTCAACTCGTTTAAAACTTTGCCCATACCTTTATTCTATGCCACTAAGTATATAAACTTTGCGGTTATTTCTTTGGTTTCTTATGGATAGGACTTTTCGTGTCGTTGAAATCCTCGTGAGCGCAATAAAGACTACAATACCTTCGCTTCAAGTTCATGATTGGCCACTTCTGCTTAGCCTTCTTAGCAAAACCAACATCCATGGCATGACATCCCATCTCCAAACCCTGTCGACAGATCGAACAATTATAACGATCATCATTATTGGCCTCCAATGTAGAACGTTCCTCTTCTGACAAATCCATCTCTGGGAACTGATCTATTAAATCTTCGATACCTGTATATACCTCAGATAGTAAATATTCAAACTTAAAATCTTCAAACAACATATCTCGCCATCTCCAGATCGCAGTGCCACCTCTTATTTTAGTCATTCATTCAACCTCCCATTCATCTGGTCCAAAGAGCAATCCAAAGTAAATGATTAAAAATAACCATCCCCACATTACTCCTCACCTTCTTTCTTATATGACATTCCACAGGATCGACAGACCAAAGTCTTATTGTCGACATCACACTGTCTCCTGCACGGTCCTCCGGATTGTTTCCACTTGCTTGTCATTGTATTCACCTCTCCATCTCATATATTTAACTACTAACATAAATAACCAAGCCATGACAATCACTCCAGAGGGTGCAAGATGTTCTTATCTCCTAATGACCAGCGAAGGGTCTTAACGACCCCTTCAAGTGCCTTATAATTGCGGGCGTGTTCTACCCACTCCTTACTTTTTGGTTTATAAACTGATAATTGAAGATGATGGTAATTTTTCTTACGTTCTGCCTTTGAAAGCATTAACTCTATCTCCTCCCAAGTTCGCTCATAGGAGAAAATGTCCGAGTCTTGGTGGTCACTCATTACCATGTATGGCGATCCGCGTTACCACCCTTATATAATATACGGCGATCCAACTATCGTAGTGGCGATCCAAACCCGAAAAAGTGCGGACTGTCAGCGTCAGATATGGCTTCTAAACCCTACTATTAGACGTTGTGGTCCACACTATAACAATATCAAACAACCCCAAATGAGTGTTGGTAAGTATTACCAACGTCAAGGGTTTAGCCAAATCCTATTTTTCCAAAGTGCAGACCCCCACCGGCGATCCGGCGATCCGGCGATCCAAAGTGAAATACACAAAGTATATCAGGGTGATTCCACTAAATATTTAGTGAGG
>Ga0115004_10003434_pt1 | contig 12919 bp, 9 predicted proteins | sample ArcticOcean_MG_C_10_FD_88737 | JGI IMG/M metagenome (GOLD analysis project Ga0115004, IMG submission 88737) | Marine microbial communities from western Arctic Ocean - ArcticOcean_MG_CB11_90 | ecosystem: Environmental > Aquatic > Marine > Oceanic | place: Arctic Ocean: Canada Basin | collected...
ATCTTTCCATCACTACAAAAAAAAAAAGAAAGAAGAGAAAAGAAGTTTGGATGTTTAAAACGGCCACGAAAGCCTTCTTTGGCTTAACCTGCGGTTCTTGCGCGTACTTAACGTACAACGCGTACGCTTTTGATAAGGACGCAGAGCGCAGGAAACTGCCGAAGGAGTCGTGGTCGAACTTGGAGAGACCTTTGCGTTTGCGCTCGGAAATGTTCTCGCAAGTGCTGGAATTCGAAAAACGCGAGCGAGCTTCGAGGCACTTAAAGAGAGGAAAACGAAGGCGAAAATCTGGAGATGATCGAGAGGAAGAAGAAGATAAAGATAAAGAAGAAGAATGCGAATTCGATTTGCTCGTCGTCGGTGGTGGTGCCACTGGCGCAGGCGTCGCGTTAGATGCACAGACCAGAGGATTACGAACGATCGTTGTCGAACGCGAAGATTTCGGTTCCGGGACGTCTTCGAAGAGCACGAAGTTAGCGCACGGAGGCGTCAGGTATTTAGAGAAAGCGGTGTTCAATTTAGATATAGGGCAATTGAAGCTAGTGTTCGAGGCTCTGAGGGAGAGGAAGGTTTTGTTGCAGAATGCGCCGCACTTATCGCAAGTATTGATGATCGCGACGCCGTGTTACGAGTGGTACGAGGTTCCGTATTATTGGGTAGGGATGAAGGCGTACGACGTCGTGGCCGGGACGTCGCAGTTGACGTTTAGTTCGTTTATGAGTAAGACGAGGACGATACAGGAGTTCCCGACTATTGCGAAGAGGAAGTTACAAATCGATGATGAAGATTTATTGAATAAGATTAAGAAGAGGGACGCAGTCGATGAGATTTTGAGTACGGAGGAACCTACTTTAGGGAAGAGTTTGAAAGGGTCGATTTTGTATAGCGATGGGCAGTTTGATGATGCGAGGTTGAATGTAGCGCTCGCGGTTACTGCCGCACATGCCGGTGCTATTGTTTTGAATCACACCTCGGTCATTTCTTTGATCAAAGATGATGATTCGCAATCGAAGAAAGTTATCGGAGCGGTTATAAGAGACGAGGAGACGGGGAAAACGTATAAAGTTCACGCGAAATGTGTCGTGAATTGTGCAGGTCCGTTTGCCGATGAAGTTAGGGCAATGGATGATCCAGATATTGAAACAGATAAGAATAAAAAGATGGTATCGCCGTCGTTAGGCGCACACGTCGTGCTTCCAAAATATTACGTTCCAGAAAAATTTGGGATGATTATTCCAAAGACGAAAGACGGGCGAGTCGTATTTTTGTTACCATGGCTCGACCATGCAGTCGCTGGAACGACCGATATTGCGTTAAAACCGGGGGAGAAGACACCTCAGAATCCAAAAGCGACTGGAGATGAAGTAGATTATATATTGGAAACGATAGCTCCGTATCTCGCTCTACGACCGCATAGGGCAGAAGTTCTCTCGGTATGGTCAGGCGCTAGACCTTTAGCTAAAGATCCCACTAAAACGAACTCTAGCGATCTTTCGAGGGATCATGTTATTGTGAAAGAAACGCCGAGCGATGTCATCGTCGTTGCGGGTGGTAAATGGACGACGTATCGTTTAATGGCTGAAGAAACGGTCGATTTGGTTTTGGAGACATTAATCGAATCTTCACCATCGTTTGCTAAAAACCAGCTGAAAAATATTAAACCATGTAGAACTAGTAATATGGGCGTTGTTGGTGCACACGGGCACAAAGATTCGCTTTCCGCTGCGGTTGCACAATCCGGCGGCGAAGGTTTTGGTGGGTCGAATCCAGACCCAGATGTGTCCAGACACCTCGCCAAAAGTTACGGCGATCGCGCGATGGCCGTCGCCTCTCTCGCATCGTTCGCTAAATTAGAAAAGCGCTTACATCCAAACGTCCCGGTTATCGAAGCAGAAGTTGTTTATGCCGCTAGAGCGGAGTTTTGCCGTTCGGCTAGTGATTTTTTAGCTCGCCGTTCTCGAATGGCGTTTTTAGATATTAAAGCGAGTGAAATGGCCTTGGAAAGGGTCATAGAACTTTTAGGTCGCGAGCTGAAATGGGGTTGGAGAAAGAGAAGGGAGGAACGAAAGAAGACTAAAGAATTCCTTAAATCGTTTCGTGCCACTTAAGCATTCATTTTGTACAATTAAATTAAAATACTCTATATAAACTAAAACTACTGTATATAAAGTTGCAATATCAATATCATTGACCAAGCACATACACAAATAAGCAGACTGAACTCAGACGATGTATAAAATTCAAATCGAAATGTCCGGAAACGCCGAAAGCAAAACAGCGTTCGCTTCTTCTAAAGATTCTGGATGTAAGCTCGCTGCGTCGTAAAGTCTCCTACTCAATTCGTGATATTTCTCCAACTCTTTCTCTAACTGATCGAAGAGCTCTAAGGAAGCAATTTTTGCATTATCCGGCATATCAACACTTTGTCGTTTGCTTACTTGGCCGCTACTCGATTGAATATTAGATAACATGTGTTGTTCGCGTTTATCTACTGATGCACTGTTGTTCTGTGTCTTGCCTTTCGCCGCATGCCTCTCGGCTTCGCGAATAAGTCTTAAGCCATCAGCACATTCAGGCGCGCCGTGTTGCGTACCAATTTCAAAAGCCTCCTTCGCACTCGCTCGATTCCCGAGAGTTAAGAATGCGTATCCTAAACTCGCATGTGCGGAGAGAACGCCTCGATGCGCTGCAACGGAATACCATCTAGCTGCCTCTTGCCAACTACGCTCGACGCCACCTTGACCTTCTTCATAACACATGGCGACGTTGTTTGCGCCTGGACCGGATCCGTTCTTTGCGGCTCGACAAAAGAGCGCAAAGGCTATTTTACGGTCCTCAAAAAGCTGACTTTGAAAATCCTCCTCCTCTTCCAATGACACGGACTTATCGTTTTGTTTCTTTTCTACTCGTCGTTGTTGCTTTATTAGAACCTCTCGAGGAAAACGACCGAGATAATACAGACATCCTAAATCGCACAAGGCTTCGTTACAACCGAGCTTTTCGGCTTTTTCATACCATTCAACCGCTTTTATGATATCTTTCAGAGTCCCGAAGCCATTCTCGTAACACCTTCCTAACGCTTGCATTGCTTCCGGATATCCTTTTTGAGCAGCTTCTTCGTAGGCATCTTTTGCTCTTTGTGCTATTCTCGCAGCTTTCTTTGCCTCTCCATGCATGCCGTTATTATTACTACTTGTTAGATTCGAGATATTGCGTTCTTTATTCTTCACTAAATCGTCGTCTTCACGTTCTACGAAATCATCATCGTCGCGGTCGTAATCATCTTCATCGCTATAATCATCGCTTTCATCTGAATAATCGGATGAATCCCACGTTGAATCATTTGCTTTATCTTTTTCTTCTTCATCATCATCATCTTCATCTTGAGCGTGAGCTTCGTTTTTCCGTTTATCATCCTCTGAGATTTGCCGAAATAGTTCTGCGGCTTTCGCTTCGAGTTCTTTCCCTCGAATAAATGCCAACCTCGACTCCGACCCAGGACCATGCTTCAAAGAATCTGCGTTATCCGAAAGAAGAATCTCTTTTCTTCTCCTTATGCTACTATTAGAAAGACTATCATCACCAACGGTAGAACTAGAGACTATATTACTATTATTCATAATGCTACTAGTAGTATTATTATCATTCATCGTCATCGTCGCATTCACTGTATCGTTACCGCTCTTGATTAACAAATTATTCAACAACGCGCTATGCGCCGCATTCTTCCCAATCGTGCTCGCCGGAACGCTATTACTCTTATTATTATTCTGAGGTGGACTTTGACTCTTACTCTCATCGTTCGTCGCATCGCCAACATCCGAACTATTCGTATTCGTCCCATCCGCGCAACACTGCGAATCCGATTGATCTCCACTCCCTAGCAACTCTCTCTCGAGAAAAAAATCCATCTTCGAATCGTCCGGATGTTTCGACGACACCGCCGCGACAACCGTCGAATCCGTAGTCGCGTGCGCAATCAAAAGCCTCGCCCCCGAACTCTGCCTCTGCCTTTCATTCCTCTCTTTCCCTCTCGCGCTCGTTCGCTTCATTCTCACGATTACTCTGATATGATACCCAATATCGCTCTCGTTCGTTACGTACGATGGTCCGACCGCTCCAACGATGCTCTCTATCGCCCCTCCTACGCTCGCGCGTTGCCATTGATAGGCGCATCCGGAACCGGTCCCCCCCGATACCGATAAACACTCCCCCGACACGGTTTCGCCCGATAATCTCAACATCAATTCATTGCTGGCACACTTTTCCTGTTCGCGCTTGACGCGTTCGTTCTTCAAGGTGATTTGTTCTCGATCGTATTTTTTCTCGACCTTTGTCGAGGTCGCGTCATTGCTCGTCGCATTACGTTCTTCGTAATCCAATCGTTCCAAAACCTCTTCTTCTTCTTCTTCTTCTTCTAAGCAGTCCGGCGGTACGTCGCCGTCGCGACCGAACGCGCGTTGCTCGAGTAAGTATCTCGCTAAGCGTAGCTCTTTTTCGTTAGTCTGCGCGAGATGCGCGTTTTGGAACGATTGTTGCATCGATTAATTCCTATTCGCCTGTTCTTATTAGTAGTACTTTCATATCTATGAGGAAACGTGTTCGAACTAACGTAGGATATATTTCGCGTTCGCGTGAGTAGTAGTAGGTACTACGACTAATGCGCGTACTATTTATTATTAGTGAAGAAGAAGAAGGAGAAGGAGAAGGAGAAGAAGAAGCGATGAAGGAAATGAGTTCGTACGTAGGATGAGCGCGGCGTATGATTATATATCACAAACAAACGCGCTTATTTATAAAGGCTAACACGACGAGTACTACGACGTACTTTCTCTCTCAATTTACTTACTTACTAATTCTCTCTCTTACTCACCATTCTCTTCATTTATACAAACACAAACACGCGCGCGCGCGCGCCGCACCCGCGTTCTCTTCTACTAGGAACCAAAATATACGCGTGCGATATTTAGTTCATAGTTCTTACTAACGCGTTGATGTTCTCTTCGCGGTTACCAGCCATGCCGCCTTCGATGAAGTGGTTACGCTTTCTCGTCATACCGCCCAATGGCGCGGATAACTTCATTGGCCATAAAAAGTTCGCGCACTCTTTGAAGTTTGGACCGACAGTGTAAATCTCGTGGATTAAATCTTCGACGCAAATGATACCTTTAGAGCCCAAGACTTTTTCGACGACTGAGTTATCAGTCAAAGCGATTCTTTGCTTGTTCACTTTACCGTGACCACGCTTGTAAATCAACTCCTTGACAGTTTTCAAGTTTGGGTAACCCCACATAATGTACGGTTCAACTTTTCTCAAAGCGTTCACGGTCGCCTTGTTCACTTTCATGAACACGCCGTTATGAATCTGTCTCAAACGAAGCAACTGTAAAATGTGCTTCGTCTTTGGGTGCATGTCGTTCAAACCTCTCAAACGCATGACAAAGATGAGCTTATGCTCTGGTTCAACGTAAAACCCACCCTTTGCTCTCGCTTCGCGCTTTAAGCGAATCAAATCTTTCTCCTGCGACTCGTACTCCTTGACGTATTTCTCGGCTCTTTTGAAAACTTCCTCGCGCTTTGAGTCAGTGGCTTTCTTGGCCTCGGCCGCATCTTTCGCCTTTTGCGCGGCCCATTGCTCGTCGCGTTTTCTGCGTTTTAACACTGATTCTGGTGCTGCCGGCTGTTTATAATTAATTAATTAATATATTCGCGAGAAGAAGAGGAACAACTTTTGTCAGTACAAAATCAAAAAGGCGAGAGAGACAAAGGAGGGCTTTTGGGAAAAACGCGCGCGCGCAAAAGCGCACGTAAACAAATAGGATATATAATCCACACACGAACGCGAATCAATCAAACGCAGATAAACGAAATAAAACAATCAAAAAATACATCTTTCATCCATCCGCGATATATTCTAGAACGCATATTTCGATAATCGTCTTCGGCAAATATACACGAATTCTCCTTCTTTCTGCGCCGCTCCCTAAAAGTGAAAACGCGCATCTTCATCATCATCGACACCATCTTACTACCAAAACGAAACCATCGCGCGACCTATAAAACACGATTTCTAACAAAACGATTCGTTCATCAACACTTCTTTCGCTCGATTTCATTCCTACACATATTTTTGACTTACCATTATTCTGTGTAGTAGTAGTATTTATATGTGCGGCAAATTGCGAAAAGATTGGGCTGATGAAAGCGAGCCGAAAATCCGAAAAATTGCTGCTGGGAACTTTTTAGACCAAAAGTCCAAAACTAATAAAAAGGAGAACCAAAAACGGATCAAACGCAATTGAGCGAATTATTCAGTTTTCCCTAAAAACAAGAGGAAGACGGAAGAGGAAGAGGAACGAGTTGTATTACTATCGAGAGCGAGAGAAAGAGAGAGAGACCAGTAATAGGTAGAATACACCGTAAGGTATACATAAATATATAGATACATATATACATTTCTTGTAAAATCGTAACCGCGTTGCTTTGAATTCAATCGGCGGCAGACGACAGCGAGAGCGAGAGAAAACAGAAAACAATAAAATAATAAAAAGTAAAAAGTAAAATGGCGTCTATACAGACACAGGTCAGACGCCTAGAAGTCTCCGCGTATCAATCGATCATGAAGTGTTTAGCAGTCACTGGGTTAACGTGGGATCGCGAAGAATTCTTGGCCAAATTGAGGATCGAATTAAATGTCTCAAACGAAGATCATATGAAAGTCAGGGAAAACGTCGGGACGGATGATAACGTGAAACGATTACGCGATCAATGGGCGCAACATAAGGAGTTCGGGGAGGCTGAAAAGAAACGACCGAGAATAACTCAACAACAACAATCGGACGCGAATGGAGGAAGCGAGTTTGCGGGAGGCGACGATTACGGCTACGAACAAGCGCCGCAGCAACATAATAATCATAATAATAATCGAGCGAGGGCGCAAATGAGAGAGCCGAAACCACCGTCGCAAAGGATGATTAAACAAATGGAGAAAGCCGCGGTGTTGGCGAAGAATCTTGATGCGCTTGGAGTGAATGAGTATATTTGCCGCAGAGTGAAGAGGTTTTGGCCATCGGAAGGCGGGTGGTTTGATTGTATCGTGACTGATTATAAGGAGGAGACAAAAGAGCATTGTTTGACGTACGATATTAATACGGAGAACGAATCGTTTGAATGGGTTATAATTGAAGAGTTGAACGATCGGGAATTCCAAGTCGTTGATGCGCCGCCCGTGGATATTACAACGGGCGCATTCAAGTTGAGGAGTAAGCCAGAGCCGCCAAAATTACCAGGGCGAGTGCAGCAAAACGCTCCAGTTGGAAGTTTGGTCAAGCAAGCTGCTAGAGCGACAGGGGTCGAACAAGTGAACGCGATTAAAGATAACTTGGATATTGAAGAGGCTACATTGGCTGCGCAGTTGAAGGCCATGGAAGAAGAATCGGATTCGGACGATTCTGATGACGAAGAGCCGCTAAGTCTCCCTCAAAAGGAGGAGAAGGAGAAAGAACTGGCAGTGGAAGCGGAAGAAATATAAAACGCACCAGCAGTATGTGTTGTGTGTGTGTGTGTGTGCGTGCGTGTTGAATATTTTATAATTATAATAACGAAAAAGATGATACCACGTATATATATATATATATATTACCCGCACAAACTATATTTTTTAACGATTTACTACCCTCGTCATCTTAAACGCTAAGACATGTAAAAACTGCATACAAAAGACAAAAAGTGCGAGGTACATCAACATGAACCATTTCTTGTTCAATTCAACGTCATATTTACCTTCGACGTATGATAAAGTGTCTATTTCTTCAAAGTACGTACCTCGAAACGCTTGTATTGTTGGACAGTCGCCATCCGGGTATGTACCATTGCATCCGCGATGTTCAAATTGTGGTGCTACTACGCCTTGAATTGCGTACGCGACTGGATCGATGTAGTACGCCCACTTCCAGTACACTGGAATTTGCGGATAAGGCAAGTATAAACCACCGAATAAGAAGCAAATTGGGATAAACGCAGACGCTCCGGCTTGCGCGGTTTGAATTGTCGCACATAAACATGCAATGACTTGACCTAAGGACATGAACGTCATAGATACGCAAAATACCATCAACAGGTGGTAGAAATAATGTTCAAACGTTGGAATGAGTCCAACCATAAAGTAAAGCGGTGTCACAGTAACCACCGTTACGAGTAAAACCCAAGGGACTTCACAAAATGCGTGCGATAGCGAATAAGGAATTGCATCGTACATGAAACTTGAGCGTTCTCTGTACGCAACTGATCTTTCTCTTACGCGCACTGGCATGACTGAATTCATGAAAATGATCCCGGCAAAAATGGACGTCATAAAAATGACCCCAACCATTGCTTGGACACCAGTTTCATCACTCGCGTCTAAATCAAAGTACACAAAACCAAACACCAAATATAAGACGGTGAGAATACCGATGCGTCCAATATTGTAAGAAACATCTCTGTTGTGCGCAACAGATGCTCGGACCATGAGACACTTGAGCTGCGTGAAAAAAGATCTAGCGTATGGCGAATCAAACGAAAACATCTCCGATTTCTCACCTTTTGCACATAACTCGTTAACTAACTTTTGACCTGCGGCACCTTCGGGAGATTTCTTGAATTGCTCAACAAGTTTCTCTCCGTTCAAAACGCCTTCAGATGCCACGCGTTTCATAGGAGATTTCGTAGAATTTTCCAACGCATCTGCTGTTGCGTTGGACGAAGAATCCGTGCCCCCGAGAACGTCCAGCATCCAACTTGCCGGGTTCATGCCTTCTGGCAAAGCGTGAGCGCTTGGAATTTTGAGCATGTAATTAACAAACTGTTTGCCTTCAATACCACAAGGTCCAAAATAAACTTGAAAGCCTCCTCGTTGCAATAATAGCATATCGTCAAACAAATGGAAGATTTCCTTCGACGGTTGATGAATAGTTGAGATGACCGTTCTCCCGAGAGCGGCAACTTTCTTAACTTCGCGCATAACAATCAACGCCGCTCTAGAATCCAAACCACTTGTAGGCTCATCGAGGAAAAACACCGGTGCGTTTGAAACTAACTCAACGCCAACAGTGAGAATTTTACGTTGTCCTGGCGATAAACCAGAGGTAGAACCGGCGACACCTATCAAGCGATTCTCAATACCGCGGAGCTCGAGGATATCGAGAGCTTCGTCAACGAAAGCGTTGCGGGTTTCTTTCGAAACAGAGGAGGGTAAGCGTAACGTTGCAGAAAACTCCAAAGCTTCTTTGACTGTCGCAAATGCGTTGTGCATATCTTGTTGTTCACAATATGCCGTTAATCGAGCAAAAGTTTCCTTCTTTACGACGTGACCGTTGAGTTTGATCGTACCTTTCATTTCTCCCCCAGATTTTCGGCCAGCAATGACGTCTAGCAATGTCGTTTTACCTGCCCCAGAAGCTCCCATTAAAGCGAGCATTCGCGATGGTTGAGCCGCAGAAGTTATCGAATTTAAAATCTTCTTTGATCCAGAAAGCGGCTTGCCGTCCTCGCCCGGAATTTTGACGGTATATTCGAGTTCTTCCCATGTTATACTCATCGAAGAAAATTCAAGCGCATGTTGTTGTTCTTGTGATAAATCTTTCAAAATTTTGACACTAACCTCGCCTCCTCCTTCAGCCGCATCACCATCTTGTTCTTCTCCTTCTCCTTGTTTTTTTGCAGTAGTTCGAGAAGAACCGATATTTCTTTGAATGCGAATGACCGACAAAGCTCTAAAGCCTATGACGGTCATTAGACAAAAGAAACCAACGGCGTATAACGGTCCGGCCCAAAAGAATTTTTCATCCGAGCTTATATCGAGCGTACTGAGCGTAATTTTACCTGCGTCGGCGCAAGGAAACGCACCTGCGGCGCAAAGTTCTTCATTGCCTTTTGTTGCAGCATCTGTGTTGTTTGCAATGTATTCTGCAGCAGCGATTGGATTCGTCGGTACTTTATAAGTATATTGATCGCTCAAAAACTCGTTTTGACATAACGATCGCAACGAATATGCGAATAACGATATCCAGTATAAAAAGGACAATACGCCCATTTTCTCGGGGGAAATCAAGAACCCTGCAAAGATAATCATGATTGCAATCACTGGACCAGGAAACGTTTGCGCAGCTTCCATATTTGGAGCTAATAACGCAACCACGCGGAAGAATGACGCCATCGCGACGTTTGCGCATACCAAATTGATGAAAAAGATAATCACGTTTTCAAACTCCAAGGAAAGGCCAACCATTGGGTATAAAATGCACGTAAATATACCGGTTTCAATCACGGCAATTGGCAAGTGCGTTACGATCGATCCAACGATGTACGAAAAAGTTGGAAACAACTTGAAATCGAGCTGTTTATATGCAACATATTTCTGTTCAACCGAAAACGTCAACTCTGAAAAGTTACTGAATGAAATATGCAAGACGCAAAACAAAAGCATCCCTAACCGTTCGAACGATCGATCCAAGGGCAAATCGAACCATACAGACCCAAGAACGATAGATGTTATCAAAGCACCAAACATTCTTGCGGATAAAAATACCTTGTTTCTTAAAGTTACTTGAAATTGCCTCTTGATGACAGAATTAAAATGAAGCGGCCACGCGCGAGGGTACGAAGTCGAGTATTGCGATTTTGCAAACGGCGTTTGCAACTCAATTATACTCTTCCCATCTTTTTCATCAACGCAAGAGGTTTCCTCGATCGATTTTTTGTACAATTCGCCGGATTCTTCGACCCATCCTTTTCGTAAACCTGGGCCGGATGCGTATGGATTTTTTTGATTTCTAGAATGCAAAGCTGGATCGACTAAGACCGATAACAACCAATCCGCGACATCGCCTTTTTTCGCATTCTCGCTATCGAAACCAATGTTTCCAAAATGTTCTGTGATCTTGTTTACGTCACCGTGGTATACTGGCGATCCATCTCTTAAACATAACACGTCGTCAAAGAGTTCGTAGACCTCTGGCGTCGGTTGCAATAACGAAACGATCGCAGTCCCGTTCGTCACTCTCGTCCATTCACGTAAAGCGGAGATGATATTATACGTCACCGCTGCGTCCAAGCCCGTTGAAATTTCATCCATACAGAAAACTCTCGCGTTCGTAACCATCGCCTCTCCAATCGTTACCCGTTTCTTCTCGCCGCCAGAAACGCCTCTGACTAGATCGTTCCCAATAATCGTATCGAGACAATTCTCTAAACTCAAAAGCTTATGCACTGTGTCCACTTTTCTATTAAACACATCTTCTTCAGCATCGTTCGTCGGTAATGGCGTCGCGTTATCGTGCGAAAACTTCGTCGTCTCTCTCACCGTTAAAAACGGAAGATGTTCGTCCTGTTGCGTGACGTACATGGATAACCTGGAAACCTCTACATCGTGCTTCTCTCGCAACTCTTCCGCTGTTAGCTTTGAATACGTAATCCCAGAACCTTCCAACTCCTTCGATGGTATGATCTGCCCAACAGCTTTCAGCAAAGAAGTCTTCCCGTGCCCAGGCGGCGCCAGAACTAACGTCAACGTCCCAGCCTTGAAACAACAATCGACGTCTTTCAAGACCTCAAACTTATTCATCCTCTGCATCCCGCTCGCCTCCCTACCAGTGACTAAACTCTTAATCTTCCTCGGTAAAGCGAGCGCTGCGTTGGACAAAACCCCCGGCACCGTCTTGATCTGTCTATCGATCTTCGACTCCGCGAGCTCTAACACGTGCGAGAAATCGCACTTGATTTCCACCGAAGGCAGTTTCCCGTACGCCTTGATCTCATCCTTGCATAGTTTCGAGAACTCCTCCAATCTATTCAACGTCTGTTGCTCGTTCTTTTCGCTTTCGCTCATCTCCTTTTATCGTTTATTTTATATCGCTCTATCACCGTTTCACTTTTACTGTATCCAATTCGACACTTTCGATGATGAAGACGATTTTATATCTCTATATCACTGATTCGCTTTACTATATCACCGATTCACTTTACTATATCTCTATATCTTTATATCTCTATATCACTTGTTCACTTTACTGTATCCAATTCGACACTTTCGATGATGAAGACGGATTTTGATGACGCCGGATTTCGTCCGCGACTTCGACTCCTGCTCTTAAAAAAGCTCTCTCTCTCTCTCGTCTATCGATTTCAAAGTTCGAAAGAGTTCGAGCGAAAACGTGTTCTCTCCCTTGCAGAAGAGCGGTGCACCTTTTATTCCAAGCTCGCTCGTTATGGCGTTGTTTTCGTAGCGTCTGTAGTGCGCACTGGTTTTGACGGCTTAGAAGGAGTATAGGGAGGAAAAAGTTATCCTGCGAGCTACTTTTTAGGGTGCCGTCTTTACGCGTGAAAAGACAGAGAGAGAAGAAACTAAAAGACCCGCGCCGAGCTCGTTTGTTTGACTCGATCGTGCGTACGTGTACACGCGCGGCACAAACAAACAAACAGTTCCTGTTACTAATAATAGTAACAGTGACGAGTCTCTGATTAATGTCGAGTTCGTTCTCTCTCTCTCTCTTCATCACTTTTCACTTTGGCTTACCTTGGACTTAAAAGTGATCAAAAAGACCCGCGTGGTTCTTTGACTCGATCGTGCGTGCGTACGCGCGCAGTACACGCGCGGCACAAACAAACAAACAAACAAACGTACTACTGCTACTACTAGTAACAGTGACGAGTCTCTGATTAAAGTCGAGTTCGTTCTCTCTGTTGTCCGTTCATCAATTCGAATACTTTTTAGACCAACTTCGCTAGTATCCATACCTATTTAAAAGAAGCATTCACGCAGAACTTAATCAATTAAATGCAATCGGCATAAAATGCTCGTCTACGTCGTGCGCCACTGCCAAAGCGAGAACAACGCGCTAAAGCACCCATCGCTCGAGAACGTGCAAAGAAAATCGGACCC
>Ga0115004_10003436_pt1 | contig 12916 bp, 12 predicted proteins | sample ArcticOcean_MG_C_10_FD_88737 | JGI IMG/M metagenome (GOLD analysis project Ga0115004, IMG submission 88737) | Marine microbial communities from western Arctic Ocean - ArcticOcean_MG_CB11_90 | ecosystem: Environmental > Aquatic > Marine > Oceanic | place: Arctic Ocean: Canada Basin | collected...
AAAAGGTTTATCATCTATTTTTATTTAAGAATTTTTATTTATACATCGCTTCATAATATTTCTCATATTCTCCTGATGTTACATTTTTTAACCAATCTGAATTATCTAAGTACCACTTTACCGTCTTATCAATACCTTCCTCAAACTGTAGTGAAGGCTCCCAACCTAATTCTTCTTTCAATTTTGTAGAATCTATTGCGTACCTTAAATCATGTCCGGCTCGATCAGTAACATAGGTAATTAATTTTTCTGAAGCACCTTCTTCTCTTCCAAGCAATCGATCTACAGTTTTAATAATCACTTTTATCAAATCAATATTTTTCCATTCGTTAAACCCCCCAATATTATAAGTTTCCCCTAATTTTCCATCGTGAAAAATCACATCTATCGCTCTTGCATGATCGTCTACAAAAAGCCAATCTCTTACATTTTCTCCCTTACCATATACTGGTAATGGTTTATTTTCACAAATATTATTTATGAATAAAGGGATTAATTTCTCTGGAAATTGATAAGATCCATAATTATTTGAGCAATTTGAGATAACAGTTGGAAACTGATATGTATCTTGAAAAGATCTCACAAAATGATCTGAAGATGCCTTCGATGCAGAATAAGGAGAATGTGGATCATAAGCTGTGGATTCTAAAAAAAATCCTTCTTTCCCTAAAGAACCATAAACTTCATCTGTAGATACATGATAGAATAATTTATCTTTAAAATCTTCATTCCAATAAAGTTTTGCTGCTTGCAATAAGCTTAAAGTTCCCATTACATTTGTCTGCGCAAAAGAAAAAGGATCTTTAATAGATCTATCCACATGAGATTCTGCAGCTAAGTGAATTACATTGTCAATTTTATATTTCTCAAAAGCTAATTTAACTGAATCAAAATCACAAATATCACACTTCAAAAAAGTATAATTATCTTTATCTTCTATATCTTTTAGATTTGCCAAATTCCCTGCATAGGTTAATACATCCATATTAACAATATGATAGTCTGGGTATTTATTCACCAACAATCTTACGAGATGAGAGCCTATAAAACCGGCGCCACCTGTAATTAATATATTTTTCATCTTAAAACTCTTTTGACAATAAATTTAACAAATACTTGCCATATCCTGATTTTTGAAGAGGCAAAGCCAGTTGTTTAAGTTCGTTATCAGTAATAAATTTCTTTCTCCAGGCAACTTCTTCAATGCAACCAACTTTTAAACCTTGCCTTTCTTCCAAGACTTGAACAAATTGACCTGCTTGCATCAGGCTGTTAAAAGTACCTGTATCTAACCAAGCGGTTCCCCTACTTAAAATAGCTACTTTCAAAGTTCCTTTTTCTAGGTACACTTTATTCACATCAGTGATCTCATATTCACCCCTTGCACTTGGTTTGATATTCTTGGCAATTTCTACCACTGAATTATCATAAAAATACAAACCGGGTACCGCAAAATTTGATTTTGGAACCAACGGTTTTTCTTCAATTGAAAGCGCATTTAAATTTTCATCAAATTCAACCACCCCATACCGTTCCGGATCCGAAACATGATAGGCAAAAACAACTCCTCCTTCAGGGTTTTTATTAGATTGTAATAATTCATTCATATCGGAACCAAAGAAAATATTATCTCCCAGTACCAAAGCCACGCTGTCTTCCCCTATAAATTCTTCTCCTATAACAAAAGCTTGTGCCAAACCGTTAGGAATAGTCTGTTCCGCAAAGGAAAAGTTACAACCAATTGCAGACCCATCTCCCAATAATTTTTTAAAATCAGGTAAATGTTGAGGAGTTGAAATAATCAAAATCTCACTAATTCCTGCAAGCATCAAAGTGGACAACGGATAATAAATCATTGGTTTGTCATAAATTGGCATCATTTGTTTACTCATCGCCAATGTTAGTGGGTTTAAACGAGTTCCTGAACCACCTGCTAGTATTATTCCTTTCATCTTTGCTTTATTTATTAAAGTGTTTATTTTTTTTATTCTTTTCCTATTCAATACCCACCCATCCAATTATGAAATTATTTTAAAATAAAAATTATCTCAATAAATTATAAGTATATCGTTTGATAAAGCGGGGAGATAGTTGTATTAAAAAATATATAATAGCATATAAATCAGATTTTATTCCGAAATTCAGATCCCTATTACATTTTGTTATCCTAAAAATAAGTAAACCATATATTTTTTTAAAACTACTTCTTCTCTCATAAAAATCACTCGTTCTTCTAAATTTCAAACCTATAATTGGAATGTTTGCATAACGACACCCTGCCAAAAACCCTTTATACCATATATGAAAATCCTCTGCTAACATTAATTCATTACTATATATACCTGCTTTATCAAAAAAAGATTTTCTGAACATTGTTGCCGGATGTATTAAAGGGTTTCTTTTTTTGAAGAAAAGTAATAAATCATCATGAAAAAGAGGGAGTTTAACTAAATCTTTTACTAAATTTTCATTTTCATCTATTTCGGATATATATGTTCCAACAACATCTATTAAAGGGTTCGCATCAAGAAACACCTGTTGCTCTTTAAATCTGGCTGGAGTAGAAATGTCATCTGAATCCATTCTTGCAATATAATCAAAATCACATGATTTTAAACCTTCATTTAGAGCTAAGGCTAAGCCTACATTTTGATGTAATGCAGTTATTTTCAACGAAGTATCTAAACGAACAGCCCATTTTTTAATTATCACTTCAAGTTCTGATGTTAATTCTCCATCCTTTATTAAAACAATTTGATTAGGTTTTAATATTTGATAGTCCCAAATACTCTCAAGCGCTTTATCTAAAAAAACTGAATTATCTTTTTTATAAACTGAAATTAGAACTGAAATCCCCATAATTAAATTTAAATGCTGAAAAGGTGAATTTTTAATTATTTTTTATCAAAATATCCCAAAATTAACTTTATCTCTTATGTGCTAACATTAGGCTGACGTTTTACCGCTAAATTTAAAAAGAATGCAATACAAATAGAAAGGTATAATAGTAATACTTTTATCATTTCTTGCTTCTATTGAGTTATTTTTTTATGGCAGTAACATGATAACCAACAGTGAGTCCGTTATGGACAGGGAATAAATGTAGTAAGCTAAAAACTCTTATAATTATTCCTAATATGCCTACAACTAAAGCTAAAGGAAAATTCCAAATAAAATAACCTCGATTAATTGATAATTTAGAAAACCTAAGGCACTCTTGACTCAAATGATCAAAAGTTGATCCATTTGGAATAATATTAATATCTTTAAATTGATTGTCTAAATTTTCCTTATACCAATATTTAGTATAACCACCATAAAAGTGATACGGCTCTTGATGTAAACCAGACCCTAAAGGAGCTGTAAGAAGTAAAACACCTCCTTTTTTTAAGATTCTTTTTATCTCATTTATAGCGCCAATTGGATCAGGCACATGCTCAAGTACTTCAGTACAGATAATAATATCCATACAACCTGTTTCGATAGGTATATCACAAATGTCACTAACAATATCTATTTGAGCATATCCTTTTTTATCTCTCAATTGAGATGAATCTAAAGGAACAGCATCCTGCGTTTTATAAACTGATTTAGTAAATAAATTCCTATATGGTGCATCTCCAGCTCCCACATCTAAGACAGTAAGCCCTTCAGCATCAAACTTTTTAGCAAACTCAGTTACAAATAAATCTCTATTTAAAACATTCCAATTTAATATATTTGATCTCATAAAATACTTGTTTATTTTAACTTAATTAATATTCATTTATTTTTTTTAAAAATTAATCTTAAATACTATAATTTTTGATTATTACATCTTTCACATAGGAATTATCAAAACTAATACCCAGTTCTTTTGATATCAATCTAATCTTAGTATTATCAAAATTTGGACTTTCACCAGCTTCAACGATTTTATAATTTGCTTTTTTACTCAATACTCTCTCTAAAATAATTACTAATTCAATAATTGAACTATTATAACTATTACAAATATTTGTTACTTCATTTTTATATAAATTATTGTCAATGATATAAGTACATATTTTACTCACATCATCAATGTCAATTATATTTCTACTTGCGTGTTTCCAAAGTTTAAAGAATGACCCATTTTTAATCGAGTTAAAAAGAAAACTCAAGATAGTATATTCTTTGGCTGAGGCACCAGCAACATGACCCAAACGAAAAATATTATAATTTGGAACATTAATTGAAATGAATTCCTCCATTTCAGATTTATGTAAACAATAAGGTGAAGTTTTTTCTACAGGATCATATAAATTAAATGTACTAAAGTAAATCAATTTTTTACCTATATTATTAAGTAAAGTCTTACACAGTAATTTTTTTTCTCTCTCAAATTCAGTTTTAATTGCTAATTTGGAATTTGAAACGCCTGATGCAAATATAATTACATCATCTCTTTCAGAGTAATGAATAAATTTACTAGCTACCATTCCGTTTCCAACTACCATAATACTATTAATAAGAATATTTTAAGGCTAAATTTACTACTTGTCTAATATTATTTGCTTGCTTAAGGTTTTGTAAATTTTCGGTTTCAAAATCCTTTAATTCAATACATTTGATAATATGTGTTAAAAGATTTGAAAAATGGTCATCTTGAGGTAATTTTATAGATTCAATATTATCTTGTTTCTCAACAATTACAATAGGTTCAAAACCAGGAGCTGCAGTAAAAGCTCTAGTAGCAATAATTTTTCCTTTTGAACCCCAAATTTCATAATTGCACTGATAAAAGTTGTCAAAACCAAAAGAAAGTTCAGCAAATTCACCTAATTTATTTTGCATATATATTCCTCCAAAAATATCAACATTCTTTTCTTTAGAGGTATTTAAATTTGCTGCCTTTACTACAAAACCATCACCCATCATAAATTGAGTAGCTTTTATAACGTAGGCACCGGCATCTAATAATGCACCTCCTCCTAATTCACTATTATATCTAATATTTTGAGTATCTAAAAATGGAGGAAATCCAAAAGAAGATCTAAAGCTTCTTATCTGACCTATATCACCATTTTTTATCATTTTTTTTACAAATTGATGCTGCGAATGAAAACGAAATTGAAAATTTTCAATTAAAAGCTTATTATTTTTTTTAGATTCAAAGACCATTGATTCTACTTCTTCATAATTACAACCTAGAGATTTTTCGCAAAGAACATGCTTGTTAGCTCTTAAAGATTTAATTACCCATTCATAATGAAGAGAGTTTGGCAATGGAATGTAGACTAAATCTATATCATTTCTATCTATTAATAATTGGTAAGAAATTATAGCTTCGCAATTGAATTTTTTTGATGTCTCTTTTGTTTTAATTATGTTTCTTCCAGCAAAAGCAATCAGCTCGTAAGATGGATGATTTTGAAATGCAGGGGCTAGAGATCTAATAGCGATATTAGCACATCCTAAAACACCAACTCTTAATTTATTCATACTATATATATTGTAAAGCTGAAAGAATACTTCTGGCTTGAATATTAACAAAATTATTATACTTAAGAAAACTATTTAACTGACCTAAAGTCATCCATGCATAATTTCTAGGTAATTCTTCTGAGAAGTTTTCGTCTACTTTAATTAACATATTTCTATTTTGTTCTTTATAAAAACGTCCTCCCTCCTCAGATTGGTAAGTGTCAATAATTATATTCTCTTTTTTGGCATTATTAACATCATTTATAAAATAATGCTTGTTACTAGAAGTATTTAACAATTCACTTTGCAGGCATTGGACTGTTGGAGCAAATTCATACATATCAAAATTACCACATTCAAATTTAGCTTGAACTAGAAAATGATAAGTGCCATATATTTTTTTGATAAGGAATACACATATTCCATGCTCCATTGGTTTTACAATAGGCTGACACCAATCTTTGACTTCCCTATTTTCAATATGAACGTTAACGCCAATAATTTTAAAATACTTATTGTCCTTGTGATAAATTTCGTTTTCAGTTATAATCCAATCATTCACTTCATTTAAAGGTATATGATCAACTACCAAGTTAGACATAGACTTTAATGAACATAGCCATGACATTAAATTACTCATAGAATTTTTTCCTGAGTTAATCATTGATGATAATAATAGTTCATGACCAAAAGTAGAATATCGAGATGATTCATGTTCTCTAATTAAATTTTGATTGCTAAATGTAATACCTGAAATTACCGTACGACTATCCATATTTACAAGATTATCATGCAAGATTAATTTCTTTATTTGCCCCAAAGTAAGCCAACAAAAATCTTCATAAACTTCAATTTCATCATCAATTTTAATTATGATATTTCTATTTCTTTTTCTTAAAAAACGAGCTCCCTGCTCAGATTGAAGCTGATCAACTAAAATTTGATCTTGAGTTGCGTTTTTAAAGTATTCTAGATATTTAGGGGCTTTTCCTGCATGAGCTTGAGTATAATTACTCTTAGTAGCTTGTAATGTTGGTGAAAGCTGAACACAATTAACGTTCCCTGGTTCAATTTTTGCTTGCATTAAGAAATATAAAACATCATTAAATTCTTTAGTTATGATTCCCAAATAACCTACTTCTGGTTGATTTATTAACGGCTGACACCATTGGGTTTTAAAGTTTGAGTCTTTTTTAACCTTTAAACCATCGATTGAAAAGAATTTGCCTGTTTTGTGTCTTAGATTATGAGTTTTTTCGTCAAATAGCCAACTGTCTAATAAGCTAAATGGGATCTTTTCAACATTAACTTTTATAGTTTGATTACGATTTGCTAGCCATTTAACTATGTCATCAAACGAATTAAAGGGGTTTTTTAATGTTAATAAGGATTTTAGAAAAAGAGATTCAGTATTCATTTTATTTTATTTTAAAATTTACTTTAAAAAAGTAATAAATTAGTAGCTTAAATTAAACAAAAAAATCTATGCAATAATAAATTTATTGTTTTTATTTATTTACAATGTAGGTATATGCTAAAAGATTTATCGAAACAATAAATATTAAACACAAATAGAAATTAGTTTTTTTAAATTTTGAACTAAAATTATTCTTTACACTCAAATAATGTAAAAACAGAATTGGATATACAGAAAAACTTCTTCTGACAGTAGGTTCAATATAGTTCGATAACATGATGAACAATAGACATGTTATGAATAATGAGTATAAAATAGTGTTTTTTTTCTGTTTTAAAAATAATGAACTAATGGAAATACTTAAAATAAATATCCAATAAAAAGGTGTAGTAATGCTTAACAATAGAGTAATATCCTCTTTAACCCAAGTAAATAATGGGAATGGCATAATTACAGTATAAAAAAAAGCAAAAATAAAATTAAACGGAAAAGGCAGTGCAGCTAACTTAAGATATAATGAATTTTGATTTGTGGCATTAGTAGAAGTTAGATTATAAAAAACATCACTTGCTTCAAAAAAAATATCAATCACAAAATCATATGCTCTAAAATATATAGCAGCTAACATTGTAATTAAAATCATGAAATATCTAAAATATTTGTTAGCATGATGTTGTGATATAAGATATATTAAAAGAAATAAGATTGAAAATAAACCTTGTTCAATTCTCAATCCTGTAATAATTATAATTACAATTAATATTTTAATCATTCTAATTTTAGTTCTAGGAACTAAAATTAGGTAAGTTAAAAGTGTATAGAAAAAGGCAACAGGTAAGTCTCTGGTAAATACTACTGATTGAATTAAAATATAACTAAAGAGTGAAAAAATAATAAAAGATGATGTTTTATATTTAATATTTAACAAATTCGAAATAGAGGCAATCATTGCAGGAATTAGAGAAGCAAGTAAAACGATACTCATTTTAAAAAATAGCAAAAAATCTGTTATAATTATAAAACTTCCAAATTTATATAATAAACCAATAAATAAAGAAAATAAAGGGTATTCACTATACCTAAGGTTAAATATTGATCCATCGATTATTTGATTCCATTTTAATGATCCAATTCTAAGAGCATCTTCATAAAACACAATTTGATCATTATGAAAAAAATAATCTACTAAAGGATCATTAATATTAACAAAATGAGTTAAGCCTAAATAACTCATAAAAATTAAGAAGACAACATTGTAAATCTTTATTACTTTACTATCTGAACCTTGAAACAAATATTTTAAATAAAATAGACCAATTGCTTTGAAACCAAAATAGAGTAATACTATTCTAGGATCAGTAAAAAATACTGCAAGAGTAAAACTTAAAAGTATATCAAAGAAAAAGAATTTCATTGGGAGTAATTTATTATTTAAGACTTATTTTATTTAAAAACAGTAATATTCTAAATTTTGGATTATAATAAACTTTATTTAATATACTGTAACAAAAGTGTTTAAAAACACCTGATAGCAAAGGCTCTCGTTTTCTCCATTTTCTTGTTATTTCGATAGGACGTTTAAAAAAGGATCTATTATCAAAATTGCTCCATATTAATTTTATTTTCATTGTCTCTATATTATTATAAATAAGGCCATTGAGTATACTTTGATCAGCTCGATTTTCTTTAAAAAATATTGATTCATTTTTAATCTCATTTTGAGGCACATCTAATAACAAATCAGGTCTAGTAATTGAAAGTTTTTTCCATTTCTTAATGAATAATGAAGTTTTTGAATTTTTTTTTATAAACAAATGACTTGCGGAAACATGAGAGAAAAAAGGCCAACAATTCCCATTTGATATAAAATATTTTAGCACATTATTTCTGCACCATTTTATATTTGTTCCTTGAACCAATGAGCCAACAATATCACTCGATTCTGTATAATCAAATAATTTATTCCATTTTTTTGATTTACTTATGGTGCAACCAACATCGCAATAAACCAGAATATCATTTTCTGACATTTTTTCTAAAGTCTTATCAATAATGTAAGGCTTCCAGGACCAATAACCTCCACCCTTCTTAAAATTAAAAGCCGCTGAGCTAAGAATATCTTTACCTAAATCTTCATGACTATAAGCAATTATTTTATCAAATAATTTCGTGCTTTCTACTTCCTTTACGATTTGCTTTCTGTATTCAGAAAAAGAAGCGTCACCATAAGTTATAAAGTATTTCATAAGCTTAATTGAACTAATCTGCAGCACTTACTGCTAAATATTATTGAATTGATGAAGTTTTCTTTGAAATTTGAAATAAGTAGCCTTTTATCACATTTTTTTTTATTTTTAAATACCATTTTTTTGGCAAACAATTATATAAAAGATTGTCAAAAATTGTAAGATAATTATAATATAACGTGTTGAAAAAACCAATTTTTGAAACTACAAATAGCAATAATTTGAGTTTTCTATATACTGAAACGCTTGACATTTCTTTAAAAATAAAATCGTAGTACATAGTGCCCAATGATTTGAAAATATTTTTATTTAAAAATCTTTTTTCATCACGAAATATATAAATTATCAAAGATGTATAAATGATAAATTCCTCTCTACTCCATGAAATATCTAAAGATTGACAATCAATTATTTGTTTTGAAGAAAAGAGACATTTTTCAGATGGATTATTTTGTAGGTATTTCAATAAGAAGCTAAATTGAGTTATCATTATAGATACATTTCTATAATAAAAAAACATTTCTGATTTTAATTTTTCAGCATTATATAAACAGAGTGATGTGCAAAAAGAATTTGGAAATGCGCCTTTAATTTCTAAATAATTTGCAAAACCCTTAAAGCCCGTAACCTTTTTTTCAATTTTAGCTTGCATATTAATGTAGCAACAATCTGGGTTAGATTTTAATAAATCTAGAATGTTTAAAACAGCATTATTTTTTATTAAATCATCATCACCAAGAATCCATAACCACTTTGTATTACACGTTTCCATGCACCTTGCTATATTTGCATCTGCACCAATATTAAAATCGTTTCTTAAATACTCAAATTTATCATAGTTAAGTTCAGGAGATACTTTTTTAAGATTATAATTACTATTATTGTCTCTAACAACCAGCTTTACCTCGCTATTTAGTTGAGGTAACAAAACTTGAAGTTGATCTTTAAGTGCTTTTGGTCTATTATATGTTGGTATACATATAGTCAAGATTTTATTATTGATCATGCCATTCTCTCTTTTTGTTTTGAAAAATATAATATGCCCAAGGAACACCTACAAATAATGTTATAGCTGAATAACTAATTACAACAGCAGTTACATCATAATAATTAGCGGAAATAAAGACTGAAATAGATATTAAAATACCTAAAACAATTGAATTAATTAAAAAAGGCTCCTTTTTGTGAGATCTAAGATAAGCAGCCCATGCAAACACAAATTGATTAAAAAAAGAAGCTATTGCTAAAATAATAATAAGTGAAATATCTAAGAATCTATCTGTAATACTCAACTTAAAATGAGCTGAGAGTAAAATAAAGCTTATAAAACTTAAAGTAAGGATCAAGTTAATAATTGATAATTCTTTAATAGTCTTGCTAAAGATACTGTCTAATTCTTTAAAATTATTTTTTGCAATCAATCTTGAAAATAATGGAACTTTTGTATTAATCCAACTAAGTGAAATAGATGAAATTCCATTGAATGCGATTAAAGTCATTCCCATTTGTCCTGCAATTTCAGAGCCTTCAGTAGCAAATAAAATAGGATTAAATAATTGAAAAATCAGATATCCACTGATCCAACTTAGTGCAATCTTCCATTGGTATGGAAATATTTCTTCCATATAATTAATTCTCCATTTATTTATGGAGTTGTATATATTTAAAAGAAGTATACGATACTTTGAAAATAAAATAGCAAAAAAAAGAAAAACAAAGCTTAGCAGAGAAGCAACTCCTAAGGCCCACAATTTTCCACCCAACAACAAAACTAATATTAGTGCAGGGAGATAAATAAGTTGCTGGTAAAACCTTAAAATTGCTACTTCTTTTACTTTTCCTAAACCCTCAATAAATGCTATAATTGGGTTAATAATAAATAAAAGTGATGTCGATAAAACTAAAATAAACCATGGGTATTCCCAGGATACAGAGGATTCTTGAGAGTTGAATGTTTTAAAAAATATATACCCACTTATCTGAAGAGCTACAAAAAGAAAAAAAGCTAGTATTGTGAAATACCTCACGCAAAGTTGTAGAACTGAAGATAATCTAGATAGATGTTGGATATTTCCCATTAATTTAGTCTTTGAATCCCATTTTAAATGTGCTGTTTCGTGCGCAACAAATTGAACTATTATTGAAGTAACACCAAGTTCAAAAAAAAGTTGGATTCCAATAATACTGCCAAATGTATAATAAAAACCTTGCTCATTTATGTCTAAGGTTAAGGCAATAAAAAATAACGAAATTAACCCTCCTAATGCTTGTATAACTCTTGTTAAAACAGAATAACCTATTGCTTTATCAATACCAAACGAAACAATAATTTTTTTAATAAAATTAACTATCAATTATAAATTTTTTAGACCATTTAACTATTAGTGGAATTGCATGAATCAAGTGTTTTTGCAATTCCATCATTAAAACTTGTAGTCAATTTCCAACCTAATCCCTTAAGTTTTGAGTTATCAAGAATAACACCTGGTTTTCTTTTGCCTTTACTACAATCACTATAAATTACATTTATTGGTACACGCAAATTTCCAACCTGTTTATTTGATTCATTAACAATAACAGATGCAATCTCATCAACTGCTAGGAAATTTTTCAATTCTCCATTAGAAGAAACATTATATGCTTCTGCAGTTTTTCCTTTTAATGCTATTGTTAATAATCCAGAAATAGCATCATCCAAGAAAATATTATCTCTTCGGGGAAGCGTATTGCTTCTAATCTGGATGTCTTGACCCAAAATTGCATTATTAATGAATTCAAAAAATGCTGTATCGCTCTTAATTATTGTATCTCCATAAACAGTACTAAGTCTTGAAATAACCACATCGACACCAAATTGTTTAGCATATGCTCTAGCAATCACTTCAGACATTCTTTTAGATTGAGAATACGGAGCACCATTCGATTCAATTATATCTGTAACTGAAGTATCACTTTCCTTAACAACTAAATTTTTATTAGTATTGTTTCCATATACGGTCACGGAAGAGAACAATATTAATCTTCCATTAACATTGTGGTCAATCTCTTGTTTACGTATTAAATCGATACAATTTACAGTACCAAATAAATTTGCATTTATAACGTCAACAGGTGATTCATAAATTACTTTGTTTTCCTGAGGGCTAGCTGCATGAAAAATGAAATCAACAGGATCAACTAATATGTTTAATGGCAATGAAACATCATGAGCAAAAAATGAAAAATTTAAATTATTTTTATACTTAGAGAAACATTTTTGAAGTTTACTTTCGCTTCTACTAACCGCGACAACATTTATATGATTAAATTTCATTAGTGAATGAACCAAACTATTACCGATTAGGCCAGTCGCTCCAGTAACTAATACTCTTTTTCCATTAAAACTATTCATAATATTATATTTATTTTAAAAATTACAAATTCTCAAGTGTTTTCTGTAAACTATTGTCAATTGGAGGAGACATATTTTGTAATAAATTTCCCATCTTAGTAAAAGCAATTAATTCAATCGATGAATTGATTTTAATTTCTATTAGTTTTGGACTATCATTATCTAAAAGAAGGCTATTGACTTTTTCATAATTATATTGATCAAATGTATAAGCTTCAATACCATATGACTTTGTTACTGTACAAAAATCAGGCACAGAATAGCCGCTATCTAATGTTGTATGCAATGGGAAAAAATCCTGTCCATATTTAACTTTTTCTCTACTTCTTATCATTCCAGATGAGAAATTGTTCAACAATATTATAGTTATTGGTAATTGCCTAACAGCAATGAATTGTAGCTCTTGAATACTCATTT
>Ga0115004_10003438_pt1 | contig 12915 bp, 10 predicted proteins | sample ArcticOcean_MG_C_10_FD_88737 | JGI IMG/M metagenome (GOLD analysis project Ga0115004, IMG submission 88737) | Marine microbial communities from western Arctic Ocean - ArcticOcean_MG_CB11_90 | ecosystem: Environmental > Aquatic > Marine > Oceanic | place: Arctic Ocean: Canada Basin | collected...
CCTCTTATGGTCGGGATTTCGTGCCAACGCTATATGTGGATATCGAAAGCCATCTAGAGCAGAAAATTAAGGCACTTGAAGCCTATCATGAGGAAATTAGAGACTTTCCGCATGCGCGATCGATTGAAGCGCTCAAGGCGTTGGCAACCTTTCGCGGTAGCCAAATCGGTGTGCCAGCTGCGGAGGCAGTCGTAGTTGAGCGAATTGTTGGCCTTTAGTTTTTTTAGACCTCCTACCACTGTAGCCTAGTTGAATCTTTAGTGATTTTAGTGTTGGGGATCGTGCGTGTAGTAATAATAACTAATTCTTTTGTGGTTTAATCAGAATGTAGATGATCAATACACTCATACATGGATTTTTTGATGGTCCTGGTGTTCTATTTGCGGACAAACTAGATGAATCTGGTCACTTTAATATAGTGCATTGGGTCGGCCATGTAGACGATCAAAATGGACGGAGGAAGTTTGATTGCTATATTGTAGACCAGCACATCGGCAAATTGCACTCAGGTGACTACGAGTATGATTCGGTTTGTTGGGCAGAAGTTTGTAGAAATAAAAAACAAATTCTGAAAGAGATGATTCGCCATCGTTACATTAGTAATTTGGAAGATTCAATTATCGATCATCTAATCTTTAACCGCGTGTGTTATTACAGATGGTTACTTAATAGTAAAAATGTCGATTTGGTCGTTTTTGGAAATATCCCGCATGAGGGATTTGATACTATTCTATATCGAGTAGCCATAGCGATGGGGATAAAAGTGCGAATCTTTTTTAATATACCCGTGCAGTATATGAAGGTTATCTCAAGAGTTGAGGATGTAGGGGATTTGGACGACCCCGTCGAAGACCCTGAAGTAGCTCAGTATGACTTAAGTAAGGTCTGCTCTCTAGAGTATATGGTTAATGCTACGCGGGGAAACCAAAAATACTACCAAGAAAAAATATATCATAAATTATTGTTGCCCCCATCTAAGGCTCTCGGTCTCGAATCCAGATTGCTCCGCTGGCTCTATTCCGGAAGTGGCTTGAGTCCAAGTGAGCTTAAAATTTATTACAAATTCAGGAAACGATTACTACGGGCGACGAGTTGCCGTGCCCCATTTAAAAAGTTTGTCTATCTGCCCTTGCATCTGCAGCCTGAAATGACAACTTGTGCGCTTGGTGGTGATTATGATGATCAGGCCTTAATGATAGAGCATTTGAGGGAATGGTTGCCAGATGAATATGGTATCGTTTTGAAGGAAAATCCAAAGCAGGGAAAGCGCTTCCCTCGTGCGGCGGATCGCCTCTACAGAACAAATAACTTCTTTAAGCGTATCAAGAAACTGCCAATGACGTGTATTGTCCCGCAGGAAACTGATTCGATCGAGCTGATTAAAAAATCAGCTTTTACGGTTACTGTGACAGGTACCGCAGGATTTGAAGCTCTGTTACAGGGTAAGAATTGCTTAGTATTCGGCTTGGCTTGGTATCGCAAGTTTCATGGTGTCCATGAATGGCAGGCAAATCCCCGGTTCGAACAATTAGTGAAGGGCGTAAATAAACAAAAGCTTATGATTGATTGTTCTAGACATTTTAACGCATGTATAAACTTAACTGAGCTATCTTCTGAGCAGACGGCCAGTGAGTATATGAAACATATTTTGTATAGTTTGAATCAAAACGTGACTTAGGATGCGCACCTTTAATTATAAGTCATTCATGCTCTCCAGATGGTTTAGATAATGAGTAGACTTGTTAGGAATTAGACCTACAGTAATTTACCTTACATTTATGAATGTTTTGATCATTAGTCAGTTTGTTTGGAAAACTCACTTAGGAACAGCGTTAGAATTGGCCCAGTGCCTTTTGGATCAAGGGCATAAAGTAGTCATTCTGGGTTGCGATGGCAGTGTTGGCAGTTGTTATAGTAATCAATCAGGAAATCCCAAAATATGCAGACGCTGTTCCCAGTTGAGGGAGTATGGTTTATCGCTCTTGGATGGGCCTGTAGAGTATTGTAAAATTAGTGACTTTAGGCCGCCGCAGTATGATGAAATCGAAATTGCGAGGGAGATTGAAGAGAATGTTACGGATCTTTCGAGTCTAGAGAGGTTTGTCTATGATGGGTGTAAGCTTGGTTTAGGAATTGCGTCGTCTCTTATTACGGAGTCGCGCAATCCTAATGTTGATCGCACCGATTTGTGGAGTTGTATGCCCACGCGTTTACAGGCTTCTGTTTATACTTATGAGAGCGTGCGACAGTTTCTTGAGGTGCAGGCTCCCTTTGATCGTGCTTATCTTTTTAATGGGCGGTTTGATATCACAAATGCAGCGTTGAATGCGTGCCGTAATGTGGAGGGGATGGTTACGTTCACTCATGAGCGAGGGGCATCCACAGATAAATATATGACTTTTGAGGGTGCGACGCCTCACGATCGAAATTACCTTTATAAGCATGCAGTTTCTTTTTGGGATAATTGTGATGACCATGCTGAAAGGGAGTTTTTAGCAAATGAATTCTTCAATCGAAGGATTCTAGGTGCGGACAGGTCGTGGAAGAATTTCTTGGAACATCAGAAAAAAGACTCTTTGCCAGAGGGGTTCGATGCAAGTCGACGAAATGTGGTTATATTTAATTCATCCGAGGATGAATTTGTAGGCCTGGGGCCTGAATGGAAAAATCCAATTTATGACAGTCAGAGTCACGGAGTTGAGCAAATTATATGTGACGCCTTGCTGCAATTTCCAGATGTTCATTTTTATCTGCGGATGCATCCGAATTTGAACTCTGTTGATAATGAGGATACACAGAGGTTACGGCGATTAGCTAACGAAGGCCTGCAGAATTTTACTTATATTGCACCTGATTCGCACGTGTCTTCATATGCTTTATTAAACGCGGCAGATACGGTTTTAACGTTTGGGTCAACGATCGGAATCGAAGCCACTTATGGGGATAAGGTTTCGATTCTAGCAGGCCATGCATTTTACGAGTTGTTTGATGTGACTCATCAGGCTAGAGATCATGCTGATGTGATGCGATTACTTGGCGATGAGACGCTTGCACCCAAATCCAAAAGAGAGGCCTTAATATACGGATATTATTTGGTGAATCGTGGCGTCGATTTCAAATATTGGGAGGCGGATGGTTTCCTTAATGGGAGTTTTAAGGGGCAGTGTCTGACTCTGCCAAAATCTGTAAAACGGGTCTCTTATTTAAGGCAGTTTGAGCGAAAATTGCGAGTCCATTTTAAAGCGTTAAAATCGCGATTTAATTTATTTTCCTCGTGATGTGCGCGAGGCTGAAGTGAGCGCAACAGTGTCTAAGGTTTTGTGTAACTTCTGATTCGTTGATGTGAGTATGTTGATTTTAGTCGACCGTCCGCCAAGATCAGTAATTTACAATGGCGACACTCTCCTAATTGTCTAACCTGCATGTGATGATCCTTAGGCGATATTTTAGCAGTGCTTTTGATATTTCAGAGAGTTGCATACGTTTCGCAACTCTTCTGTAGTATAGCTTGATTAATTGAGCGTTCTGGTTCTTATTTATTTCCCTTATTAGCGCATTAGTATCCTTCTTGAATGGATGATTTAGTTGTATCCTGCTGCATATTAGACTGTTGCGGTATTTCATCTGCTTTTCTTCTTCGGTCCTGCGGTCTGCGTTGTAAAATGCATTGGAATCGTGTGTCCTGTAGCGGACCGTGCAATCGTCAATGAACAGTTTACTCATTCCGATTAGTGATGCCCCTTGCGATAATACTTTATCTGCGCATACCTTAAAGTCGCTTTCGATCCCTCGGCAGGCGGCGAGCACCTGCTTCATCGGAGCGCTGCGAAAGGCGCCGGATGAGGTAGGGCGTCCGAGGAACTGATCCAGATAGTATGTGATGAGTTTGGATTCGTTTAATTTAGAAGGGTGTTTAAGTTTATTTTTTCGATGTGGACCTGTATCGGTGCCGAATAGTTCTAGGCTCGTGAATAAGCAGCCTAATCCAGGGGCTGATTTGAATGTATTTTCGACTGTCTCTAAATGTATGTCTTTCCAGATATCATCAGAGTCTAGGTAAAGTAAGATGTCTCCAGTAGATGCGTCGGTTCCAGTCATGACGGCGCTTAGTTGTCCCCCATTGGGTTGGCTGATGATCTTGACGTGATCTCTATATCTTTCAACAATTTCTAAGCTATTATCTGTCGATCCGTCATCTACGAATATTATTTCGTCAGCAGGGCGTGTCTGCTTTAGGGTGGACTGAATGCATTCTTCAATATACTGGCTATAATTATAATTATTTATAATTACGGATAGCCGTAACGGATTGGTTATATTTGCCATATTAAGTGGGGGAGGCAGGAGTTATCCTCCGTGTACGTTCTTATATGAGTCCATCCGCATGTCAAAAAAACCAAGGATCTGGCCTGAGGTGATGCACACTTTGAGCCATCGTTTTCTTAGCTTTTCTGGATTGTAGGCGATGGTGTGAATGAATATTTTCAAGCTGTGTTTGAGTAGTGCGCGCAATCGATTGATCGGGAAACTCCATCCAGAGGACTGTTCCTTTTTGTATTCACCATAGGTGAGCCCCACTCGGAAGTTACGTCTGCTGATCCAGCGCATGTTGACGCGCGCTGCGGGGATTTCTTCATAGACAATGGCTTCCGCACTGTAAAACATTGGAATCTTTAAAAGGTGGGCCTTTCGGAAGAGCTGACTATCGGTGCCTCCTGCTAGGGGCCGGCTTTCATCGAATTTAAGCTGATGTTGGTCGAGCGTTTCAATGTGCACGATGACATTATTGGTGGCGCATGTGTCTAGGGCGTATCCAGTTGGACGAATCTTTCGCTGCAACAGATGATGCAAGTGCTGGTTTTTGGAGGATTCGAATGTCGAAATGACTGTACCTAAGATGACGGTGTCTTCACTATATTGCAGGTAGGCGCTCCATAGCTCTCTAAGCCACATTTCATCGACGCGTTCATCGTCGTCAATGAAGATGATGTGCGTTGCGTCTGCTGATTTCGCCGCTCGTAGTCCGTGGTTTCTGGCAATCGGGATGCCCAGCTTGGGCTCCCAGTGGTGTATGATTTTAAATGGAAGGGAGGGGGAAAGATCGAGGATAAGTGCTTCAAGATTCTTTGCCGTATGATTTTCTACGATATCGATCTGGACTCCGACGCCCTCCAGTGGCTGCAGTGCTTCGAAACTCCTGAGTAAGTTAGCGAGCATGACTGGTCGCTCTCTCGTGCAAATCGAGATAGATATTTTTGCTGGCTCGCTGAGATATCTGTTTTTCATCGCTTGAATTTAAGCTGAACGGTTGTTGTTATTGGAGGATGCGATGGATCGACCATCTACCTCTTCTTGATTTCAGCCGGGCTTAGCATTTGTTGGTAGAGGCTGATGTGCTGCTGAGCGACGGTGGTGGGGGAAAAATGTGACTCTGTGCGCTGGATGGCGGCTGTTCCCATCGCTTTGCGAATTTCGGGGGCTGCCGCGAGGTCGAGGGTTCTTTTTATAAACGCAGCGCGGTCGTCCTTTGGAATCCTATAGCCGGTGACTCTATCTTTGATGATGTCCTTCGGCCCGCCGATGTCGTAGCAAACGACTGGCAGTCCGCAGGCACTTGCTTCGGCCAGTGTTTTTCCAAACGCCTCTTGAGTGGATGGTGCAATAAAGATGTCTGCTGCGCAATAAAGCCCCCGGAGTTGCTGGGGCGATGAAATCTCCCCTAAATGTGTGGCTGGTATCTTGATTTTTGATCTCAGTGCTTCTGAGATTCGACCAAAAGTGACTAGGTGGCAGTCATTGGAGTCTGACAAGTCTGGGAGTATTTGAATGTAACCTTTATACTTAGAGTCGATTTTAGCGGCTCCTGCGAGTATTATAGTTTTGCCTTGAGGTAAGTTGAAGTTACGGCGAATTTCTTTTTTACTCTGAGATGGTGGAGACAGGAATGTGCTGTCTATACTGTTGGAGATGACTTGCACAGATTGGTCCTTTAGCAAATATGATGCGCGGGCTTGTTCCGCCGTCCAATTACTCAGGGCTATGTAGCGTATGTCTGCGGGCAGATGAGCCTCTTTGCTCAGGACGACCTTACGGGTAATGTCTTTCGGGTTGGATGAGCCTAGGATAGGGCACTGGCCGCAACCAGTTTTATATCTTTCGCAGTTTGTAGTGTAGTGACAGCCTCCAGTGTAGGGCCATGCATCTCGAAGCGTCCAGACGATGGGCTTGTTGAAGTGTTGGATGGCTTTGATTCGAAGGAATCTAGAGTTGATCCAGTGTAAATGGATGATGTCGGCATTTTCGATTTGCTGGCGTTTAATGAAGAACGGATGCCCGACCACGCCGATGGAAAGGTCGGTATTATTGTAAGTGGCTTCACTCTTTAGTATCTGTGGTTCGACCCATTTGGTGCTAAGGTTGAATAGCTTTCGGGCAAGCTTCGACTTGAAGAATGGTTCGGCTATTGGCACGTCATCGGATTTGTCTCCCTTTGAGAACATGAGTTTCGAATCCACTCCTTGCTGGAGTAATGCTTTATGGAGTGCAGTCGCTCCTAGAGTCGCTCCAGAGTTTAAACTCCCCCCGCATAAGTGTAGAATCTTCATTGGGTGGTGTCTCATAGATTCATTTATGGTTGAAGTCTGACAGTTCGAATATTACGGGCTAAGTGCCTGCGATTTTCGAAGCTATTATGTTCATTTACCTTGGATAAATACTCGATCAAATTTTTTCATTACTGGTGATGGGCTGTAGTTGGCACTATACGCATCCCAATCCTGTTTTTGTGACCACTCGCGATCGAAGTTGTCTAGTATGAGTTTTAGTTCTTTTTTTGAACTGAATGTCAATGCTTTGCCGCCTAGGATATTGATGTGTTCGTGTGCTGGGGTTATCGGCAGTCGTTGGGCTATTTTGGTCACAGAGTTAAATGCTTGCCGTGCGCGATGCTTGACGTTTGCTAAGCCAGATTGCGGTGGATAATAGGTGATTACAGGTTTGTTCTTAATTGAGAACTCGCCAACTGCGATTCCGAAGGTTTCCCCTCCCTTACGACCATGTAGCATCGCGTCGCAGGTATTAATGAAGCGCACCTTCTCATCTAAGTCATAGCAGACGGGCAGATGTATGATTTGCGGGTGTGATTCGCAGAAACGATCCGTATTCAGAAATAAAAAGTAGATGTTCGGATTGGATTGAACCGTTTCGTGGAGTAACTCATGTGCAAAGTTAATATTAAAACGACAGGCCCCTCCGTGCCGCCCTATGACAGTTGCCTCTGCGGGAATATCTAACTCTTCTCGCATGTCTCGGTCATGATCAGGAAGATGGATCATGTGAGGGACCACAGGGAACGACGTTCCATTCTTATCATTCAAATAGCGCGAGATAGGAGCATACACGTCACCAGCAGGATCACTGGTTGAGAATACGCAATGATATGCAATACGACAACCTTCTGGTCGCCTATAGGTAGGGTGGCCATGGGCTTTTTTACCAGGAATTAAGTGATAGCAAAGTTGTACATTGTTCACCTTTATTATGCTATATCGCTCGGCTTCAGACGCAAAATAATTAATGTTAAAACGTTCAGCGAAGCGTTCTAGGCTAGGGTCTCCACGGTGCACTTCTCTGGCCAACAGAATTGAACGGTTGTTTAATAATGTTTCATTAAAATGAGCATAATCATAAGTCGCGACGGCAGTCCCACGTTCATTGGCAGTTATTACAAATGCAATATTCATGTTTTAATGTATTCTAGCATAAATGTATCAGGGTCAATTTTTATGAAACATAAAAAACCATTAGCGTGAATTGCTCGTATTTCTGATGTAAATGTTGCGGGTAAGTTTCGTGCCGATTATTGGGATGCGACGAATTTTCCGTATATGGTTTATTTTTCTCTGAAGCATCCGACTCCAACAAAGTGTATAATCTTTGTCTTTACTTAATGCTATGTCTGCCTGCCTGCGGGCGAGGAAGGCAGGACTTTTAGATAGCTGGTCGGGGTGCTTTGTGTAGAGATACAATATTTCTGGCAGTAACCCAATCTTAAGATTCCGATGCTGTGAGCGTGCCCAAAAATCTTTATCCCCAATGACTTCAAAGCGATCATCGAAGGGTCCTAAGTCATGCAGCAGATCCCGCTTCCATACAAAAAAGGGTCCAGGTCGAATGCTGATATCGAGTTGTTTTAAGCGGCTGATATCGAATGAATTTAATTCTTCATCAATTCCCTGCTTCGCGATTAAAACTGTCAATAAGTCATAATCAGACTTCGGCATTTTAGTTAATACTCGTTCCAATAGTCGAGGGTGCATGGTATCATCCATATTCGAGATGCAGACCAGCGGCGCCGTGGCTGCCTTCCATCCAACATTCCATGCTCTGTAGAGGCTTAAGCGCTGCTCGAAAGTTATCAGGCGGCAATTAGTATATTGTTGGCAAAAAGGCTCGATTAATTCACGCTCCTGACCAGGTGAAGCAGGCTCAATGAAAATGAATTCAGATCGTTCAAATGCGGTTTGTGCGCGTATTTCTCGCAACTTTTTATCGACTAATTTACGATCATTAAAGGTGCTGATCAGTACTGATATTTCACGCTCAGAAGATGACATTAAGAAGCTTTTAGGCTGTACTAAGCTGATCGCAAGTTTCTTTTGTTGAGGATTGTGCTGCGAGTGAAATCATGGCGTTGTAATTGTAATAATTTAGGTCAATTTGCCCTATTCCTGAGAGCTATGTTTGTTAAATTTAAAAGACGTGTTAATCGCTGGCGCTTTAAGCGTTCGATTAAAAGGCTGCGTCAGCAGCCTTTTTGTATGATTTCGAATAATTGCTTGGGGCGGCGCTTGTATCAAATACTAGGTAGAGATTATAACACTCCATTTGTAGGTTTATTTATGATGCCAGAATGTTTCACTGAACTCGTAATCCATTTTGAAGAATATATGAGTCGCGAGCTTCGTTTCGTTGAAGTGTCCAAACATAAAGCACTCAACGAGACTAGAGAGAGTGGTGATCGTTACCCCATTGGCATAATCGGTGGTGCGGAAATTCATTTTTTACACTACGAAAGTGAGCAGGAAGCACTCGAAAAGTGGAATCGGCGCAAAGCTCGGATCGATATGGATAACCTGTATTTCCTGATGGTTGCGAATGGCCCTTATGATGAGGCTTTGCTAAAGCAATATGCGAGTGAGTACGGCCAGCATAAGGTTTTTTTTCATCGAGAGCAAGGCAGGCATCTGTCTGCAGGGTTCTACATTCCATCGGATGCGCAAAATATGGGAAATCTCTATTCTCAATATCAGCGTTTTGTAGGCTACTTCGATTTTGCCGATTGGATATTGACTGGCGAGCCATTGGATCGGCTTGGTTCAGGTCACCAGTAACAGCCGCTTTCGACAATGTTGGCAGTTTCTGGCGTTTCGTCGGGACTCGGGCGGACCCATGTTTCGTTGTAAAACTTAGGGTCGCCTGTAGCGTCCCAGCGTTTGCCTTTAATTCCGAAAAGTAACTGCGTGGCACCCCCGAGATGAATGCCGATTTTACCTATCTCCTTTGCATGCACCGCGAGTGGTAGTGACCATGCGCCTGCGCCAATGAGTGCGACATCAAAGTCGATTTCGGCCATCTGCGTTTTGAGTGCCTCAAGACCCGTTAGCCAGTCAGGGTAGGGGGATGGTGTGACGGATGCTGCCAGTGGAACTCGTAGTGTTTTCAGTGTGCACACTGGCAAGAGCGAATGTTGGCCTGGCCAAATCTGCTCTCTGCGTGAAAATTGCTTTTCGATAGTTGAGGTGAAGGGACTCACAGCTAGAATTTTTTTGTTGGTTAAGCTTTGCGTCCAGTGCCCTGGGTTTGTAGAACCAATTGGGTTCAGGTATAGCGGTCCGGTCGAGATGAGCTGTGCTTGTGGGGCATATTGTTTGAGCGTCGCACGCTCGCCTGCGAGAAACCACGGCGCGAGTTGATCCATTTTCTCTAGGCTCTTGATGAAGATCTTGCAGAAGTCAGCGTAGCTGTATTGAGATTCAGGGAAGACACCTGCATTTTTATACAGTTTATAACAGACGCGTTTTCCGGCTGCGGTGGCTAGGGCATTGGCATCATTCGTATGTCGTCTCCAATGTTTAAGCCCTAGCAGCTCAACGCTACCGATTTTCCCAATAGCGGTGGGCACCCGCTCCAATATAAGGTCATGTATCTGACGATGGGCCTGATTTGTGTCCAAAATCGAATTTCTCCCGTAACGCCACTTGCGGACATTCCGTTTCCAGTGTCGTAAATTCCTTTTTAAATCACGGTTCATCATTGAAGTGTAACTTGGTGTTCAAATTCATTTAATTGTCTCTGTCCTCTTTCCAATCAGTATTTTCAAAGACCCGAAGCTAGAGGTCGGAATCGTAGGCATTTTTTACGCGGCGGTTTAGATTTTTAAAACCAGTCAAATTAGTGGGAGATGATCGTCTCTATATTTCAGGAAGTCGGATAGTTTCAGTGTTACTACCTATTAGGATACAATCCATTGCTTTGTAATCTTAAACAGAGAAGTTGTCATCTGTAGAGTCCAGAGATGAATGCTTTGCGCAGTTGGGCCTGCTTATTCGGCTTTAGCTGAATGGCTTTAAGGTAAGCTTCAATGAAAGTGTGTTCGCTATTTTGAGTAAATAAAACGCTGTCTTCAGCGTAGCGGGCGATGTGACTAAAGTTACGAATGCGCTCCCGTGTACTGACCGCGCGTTTTAGAAGACGCATGTCGACGATGTCGATGAGGGCAAGTTGCTGATCTGGTGTAACCAAAACATTGCCAAAGTGTAGCGAGCGAAACAACACACCCTCGGCGTGGAGTTTCGCTACGAATCGGCCAAATTCCTGTATCAAATGTTCTGTTTCGTAACCTCCGTGTTCCTTTAGCCAAGTACGCAGTGTGGTGCCGGGAATTTCATGGTAGAGGACTGCTTGACGGTCAATTTCAGGGATACTGAAAGTTGTAATTACATCAATAGTGAGGATACCTTTATCAGCAAGCTTTTTGGCATTGTTTTGAAATCGCTTGGCGTGAGGCGCCCAGAGCTGCGAGGAAATCCAGCGCTTACGACGAAATAGCTTTAAAATACGGTTATTGGGTAGGCGCAAAACTTTCCTTCCAAAGCCGTCTTCTTCCAAAACCTCAGCACCTTGTGTCAAGGTCTCAAATTCGTCCTTACTTAGGTGTTGCATGAGCTTAGGAGTTCAATTCCTTGGCGGTCGATTTCGGTATCGAATCGGATGCACCGGTAGCTTGAAATTGCTTGTGAATATGTGGTGACTTCTCGGAAATACACAGGTTCGTCGAGGTAAACAGAGACGATGCGCAGTTGTTATCCGTTAAAGTGTGTTGAGTGGCGCTAGATCGATGGGTTGCAAATGGAGGACCGACCGCTGGGCTACTCATAAAGCTAGGGTCCTTTCGCACTGCATCGGTTTTGGCTGGGAGGTCTTCGACAATTGTAGGTATCTTAAAATGATCTTTTAAAAATGAAATATTTGGTTCACATAACAAGCTAAAAGGCATAAATTGTGTAGCATTGCGATTATTTCGGCGTTGCCATCATTCGCCAGTACTCGTTCTCCTTAGGTGCTTATTTGAATTTCTGTTGTGGCATTATTCTTCATTAAATTACTCGGTCGCATAAGTGCGGCTTCACCGGTGTGGCTGATGCGTTCACTGTGTGTTGTGTTGGGCCATGTTATTGGTTTGTGCGCCGGCCTCCGTCGGCGCATTACTTTAAAGAACCTTCATCATGCGTTTGCTGAGAAGAGCGAGCAATGGCGCCGACAGGTTTATTATGAAGCTTGTGCCAGATTGATTGAGATGGCCTTGTTCTTGCCAGCTTCTCGTTATTTCTCACAAAAACGGCTGGATCAGGTGTTGGAAGTGGATGACCAAGCACGAGCTTATTTTGAGCGTTATACGTCAGGGGATCGGCAGGGGCGACCGATTGTCGTCTTATTGCCACACATGACGATGTCCGAGGCGGCTTCGTTGATGCCGCATTATTTGCCGGGTTTGCCGACGATGCATGTAGTGTTTCGCCCATTGAAACAGCCTAAGGTCAATCAATGGTTAGAAGAGGCACGTGCACGGTTTGGTGCTATTCAACTTTCGCGACGCGCTGGCTACAATGATGCGATGGCAGCACTTCGCCGTTGCGACGGGGTGGCACTACTGTTTGATCAGGATGCTTCTCACCGTGGCGCGACATCACTATTCATGGGGCGGGTGGCCTCGCTAACAGATTTGCCGGGACTGATGGCGCTCCGCTTTGATGCCGATGTGCATTTATTGCTGATGGAGCGGACACAATTCTGGCAGGCAAAGTTGAGCCTACGAGAGCTACCCAAATGTGAGACATCAACTGAAGTGGTGATCAAGGCACATAATTTATTGGAGCAGTATTTGCGCCGCAACTGTCATACTGCTGCGGACTGGCTCTGGCTTCACAATCGTTGGGATCATCAAACTTCCCCTCATAAGCGCTTCAATCTGTCAACCAAACGCATGGAAATCGCGCAGACCAATGTAATCAATGGTGACACTGAGACGCCCCGCAAGACGCGGCTCTGGATACGAATGCCGAATTGGCTTGGGGATATTGTGATGGCGCTGCCGATCTTGCGGGCGATTCGTAAAGCACGGCCTGATTTTGAGATCACGTTGATTGGCAAAGCTGTATTTCAGCCATTATTTGACCGCTTGGATGTGGGCGAAGACTTTATTCCAATCCCGAATAAGGGCCTTGGTTATTTTAAATACTTCTATCAACTGCGCCGGGATTATCCGGATACCTATTTATTGTTTACCAACTCGACGCGGAGTGATCTAGAGGCCTTTTTGACGCGCTGTCCTCAACGTTTTGGTATGGTTCGACC
>Ga0115004_10003439_pt1 | contig 12915 bp, 13 predicted proteins | sample ArcticOcean_MG_C_10_FD_88737 | JGI IMG/M metagenome (GOLD analysis project Ga0115004, IMG submission 88737) | Marine microbial communities from western Arctic Ocean - ArcticOcean_MG_CB11_90 | ecosystem: Environmental > Aquatic > Marine > Oceanic | place: Arctic Ocean: Canada Basin | collected...
GGAGATAATCATGAGGGAAGCTGTTTTAGTATCAACCGCGAGAACACCAATAGGAAAAGCCTTCAAAGGAGCTTTCAACGACACTCAAGCCCAAGCTCTTGCAGGTCACGCTATATCCGAGGCGGTAAAGCGTTCTGGAGTGGCCAAAGAGGAAATAGATGATGTAGTCATAGGGGCAGCTTCTCAACAAGGAACACAACAAGGTAACATTGCAAGGCAAGCTCTTTTAAGAGCAGGATTACCAGTAAGCGTTGCAGGTATGTCGCTTGATCGCCAATGTGCCTCGGGAATGATGGCTATAGCAACAGCAGCAAAAGAAATTATTGAAGATGGAATGACAATAACGGTTGGTGGAGGAGTTGAGTCTGTTTCTTTAACTCGAAATGAACATTTTCGAACTGACCGAGTACGAGACCCATGGTTTGAAACCTACTTACCTACTTTGTACATGACTATGATCGAAACAGCAGAAAATGTTGCACAACGTTATGGTATTAGTAGAGAAGCTCAAGACGAATACTCTTACCAATCACAAATGCGAACGGCAAATGCTCAAAATTCTGGATTATTAGATACTGAAATAGTTCCACTAAAATCACAAATGAAAATTAAGGAAAAAGAGACTGGAAAAATACTAATAAAAGAAGTTACTTTAAAAAATGATGAGGGAAATAGACCTAACACAACATTAGATGGTCTTAGCTCCCTAGAACCTGTATTTAAAGATGGAATTTACTTAAAAAAGGGTAATTACATTACTGCAGGCAATGCATCGCAACTATCTGATGGAGCTTCAGCCAGTGTGCTAATGGAAGCTAAAGAAGTAGAAAAAAGAGGTCTTCAACCTCTAGGTATTTATCGAGGGATATCAGTTGCTGGCTGCGAACCTGACGAGATGGGTATTGGACCAGTGTTTGCTGTTCCTAAGCTACTAAAACAACACAATTTAAAGATAGATGACATAGGTCTCTGGGAATTAAATGAAGCTTTTGCCAGTCAAGTAATCTACTGCAGGGATAAACTTGGAATACCAGATGAACTACTTAATGTGAACGGTGGAAGTATTTCTATAGGGCACCCATTTGGAATGACTGGGGCTCGTGTTGTTGGGCATGCGCTGATAGAAGGGAAACGACGAGGTGCAAAATATGTAGTTTGTACGATGTGCGTTGGCGGTGGAATGGGCGCAGCAGGTTTATTTGAGGTCGTATAACTTCTGAGGCTTTTAATTCAGTCAATCTTATTAAACACCAAGGGGTTGACCTAGTTATTGATGAATCAATACTTATTCAATAATTCTGCCATTTTCACTATACGCCTATTGGCCTTTTATATTTTTGTCATAGTAATCATATAAGTGTTCAAGTAATTACCTCCAAAGCATTTATTCTGTTTACCGAAATAAAAAACTTTTCTTAAATATTTTTTATAACTTGGGTTAAAGACATGTGGAACTATCAAATTTCAAGTTAACTTTTTCAAATACCTCTAAGTTATTTAATTCTTAAAGCTTCATACATTACTTTAAAAACATATTTTATCTATTTTTCCATTCGGGTTTACGTTTTTCGACAAACGCATTTACTCCTTCTTTAAAGTCTTCGGTCCTTCGAAGTTCGGCAACAACTTCTCTACTATATAATAAGCTTTCTGGAAGTTTAGAATCTTTGTCCATAGCATTTAAAACCCGCTTAGTTGCCTTTATAGCCGATGGAGAAACTGAAGCGAACGCCTCCGCCTTCTCAAAAGCTATTTCTAGTAATCTGTCTTGTTTAACAACTTGACTAACTATACCGAGAGAAAGAGCTTCCTGAGCAGTAACATGCCGGCCAGTAAGCAACATATCTATCGCAGCACCTCGCCCAATTTGACGAACCAACCTCTGCACACCTCCCGCAGCCGCTAAAAACCCAACTCTTACTTCGGGTAAAGCAAAGATCGCATTATCAGAAGCAATTATTATATCGCAGGCAAGAGCAGTTTCAAACCCTCCACCCATAGCAAATCCATTCACTGCAGCAATAATGGGTTTCTCCAAATTGAAACGTGTTGAAAGTCCGGCAAATCCTGTATCACAAATAGATCCTTCACCCCCTTTTGCTGTGTATTTCAGGTCATTACCGGCTGAAAATGCCTTAAGACCCTCCCCCGTAAGAACGGCAACCCATAAATCAGGATCAGTAGAGAAATCATTCCAAATTTTCTCCATTTCATGATGCATTGGCGAGTGAATTGCATTGTAGACTTCTGGTCTATTCATTGTAACAACAAGAGTTTTATTAACTCTCTCAACTTTTACGTATTTATAAGCCATAAGAATTCTCCTCTTTTAGGTTGCGATTAATCCACCAGAATCAAGATCTAGAAATTTTCCATTATTCCTAGCTACATCAGATAACAACTTCGAAATTTTTATACTCTTATCTTCAGAAGAAAGGGTTTTCATTTTCTCTAAAATATTAGCCGCTCCAATTTGATCCGCATAAAACATCAAACCACCCTTAGATCGTGGCCATCCGTACCCAAACAACCAAACAACATCAATATCTGAGGGTCTTTGAGCTTTATTCTCTTGTAGAATTTGCAAGGCTTCATTGATCATGGGATATACTAATGTTTCAATTATTTTTTCTTTTGGCATCGTAGTTTGGTCAACATTAGTTATGGCCTTAATAACCTTTTCTGTCTCCTTCGATGGAATTGGAGTTCGGTTTCCATCGTAATCATAATATCCCTGAAGGGTTTTTTGACCACGCCTTCCTAATTCACATAAAGCATCTTTTATAGGGTTGTTTGTTTTTACTCCTTTTGACCAACCAAGGTCGAGCCCAGCCAAATCAGACATTTGGAACGGTCCCATTTTGAACCCAAAGTCGTTTAACGCCTTATCTATATCCCAAGGCATCACACCTTTACCGACCAATCTCATTGCCTGACTCTGTCTTGCCCAAAGTATTCGGTTTCCTACGAACCCGTCACATACCCCAACTAGTACAGGAACTTTATTTATTTTTTTTGCAATTTCCATGCATGATCTTATAATTATCGGCTTTGTATACTTAGCTTGAACTATTTCTAACAGTTTCATTACATTAGCTGGTGAAAAAAAATGTAACCCAATAACATCTGAAGGCCTACTAGTCATATTAGCTATACTATTTATATCTAACCCAGAAGTGTTTGTCGCTAATATACAATTAGGTTTAGCAATCTTATCTAGCTCTGAAAAAATTTGTTTTTTAATCTCTATATTTTCAAACACTGCTTCGATGATTAGGTCACACCCAGAGAGATCGCTTAGAGAAGTTCCGCCGTTAATTAAATTCATCCTTTGCTGAACTTCTTTTTGTGGAAACCTTCCTCGATCAGCACTTCTTTGATAATTTACTCGCACTCTTTCTAAACCAGCAGCCAACTGAGCTTCGTTAGTTTCAATAATTGTTACTGGTAAGCCAACATTTGCAAAGTTCATGGCGATCCCACCACCCATGGTTCCAGCACCTATTATCCCAATACTATGTATACTGATTAGATCTCCAGAACTCTCAACGTTCGGAGTTTTAAAAGACTCGACTAAAGAGTTTTCTATAAATTTTTCTACCTGATTTAAATCTGTTGCTATCATGTTTTGCTACCTAACATTTGATATATTTTAATAATGGTGACTATTGCCGGCTTTCTGTGAACTGTTCAAGTTATCGAAATCTATTTTATCAGTTTAACTTATCACCAACATTATAATTTTAGAAGTTCGACAACAATTAAAACGTAAATGTTTGTTATTAACCGTCAAAATTTACAACTAGCCATTAACTGCAACTTTTAACAAAGAATAACCGCTAACGTAGGAAAACCATTTAGGTTTGCATTCTACTCTTCAAGCTTTTACTCTACGAACCTATAAAGGATGCCGAAATTTCTAACCATGGGTTTAAAAATGGAAATAAGTGAGTTTGTTAAAAAAGAAGCTATATTGGATCTTAGTTTTTTTAATTTTTCCAATGCAGTCACGGCTGCATACTTTGCTTCCAATGAATTAGAGGTTCTCAGGGTAAATGGTAACTTCAAAACTTTTTTTCCAATTCTAAATAGCGTAACCAATGTATTATTTCCTAGTATCTTGGAACAGTTGGGCGTGCCCGATCACCAAATTGATGAGTTTCAAAAAAACCTGAAGCAAAGTGGCCGAGTTTTAATACCTCGTATTGAATTGATAATAGATGGTGAGGAAAAAGTATTTTCGTTACTTTCTGCAACCACTACAAATACAGATTTCAATTTCTTAAATGGTGTTCAAGGTCAATTTGTCGATAGAACCATTGAAAATAAGTTAAGGGCTGAAAAAGAAGAGTTATTAGATCAAAAGTTAAGAGATCAAGAGATTATAGAAGACAAAAGTAACCGTTTGGAAAATATTGCTAATCGTTTAGCAAAATACCTTTCGCCCCAAGTCTATAAAAGCATATTTTCGAGCGACGAAGTAGAGTCAGCATTACACAAAAGAAAAAACTTAACTGTCTTTTTTTCAGATATAGAAAATTTTACAGACCTAAGTGATACACTTGAACCAGAGAAATTAGCTCAAATAATAAATAATTATCTTTCAGAAATGACTACAATTGCTATCGATTGTGGTGGAACAATAGATAAGTTTATTGGTGATGCCGTAATGGTTTTTTTTGGAGATCCAGAAAGTTTAGGAGAAGAGCAAGACGCATTAAATTGCATAGAAATGGCATTAAGAATGCAAGCAAGGGTAGAGGAATTAAGAGAATACTGGACTAAAAGTGGTGTCAAAGGCGGACTCAATATTCGTATAGGTATTGCTACGGGGCACTGCACTGTAGGAAACTTTGGATCAAATCAACGCATGGATTATACTGCTCTTGGCAGCCCAGTAAATTTATCTGCTCGGCTTGAAGGAAAAGCACCAAGAAATGGGATTTTAATCTCTGACACAACTTTTAATTTAGTAAAAGGTAAGGTTGAGGCCGAATACTTTGATGAACTTACGCCAAAAGGATTTGCTCGCCCCACAAAAATTCATTTAGTAAAGGACTTCACATCTGAACAACATAAAAATCAACGGAAGGCCTATTCGCATCGTGGAAAACATATTGATATTGATGTATTTGACGCAAGCGATATCCGAGCAGCTTTAGAAGAGTTGAAAGCCGTTGGGACAAAGTTTGAAACTATGTTGGAAAATTCGACTAGCGAGAAAAGTAACTAAAAACTAAAAACTTAAGACAAAAACTTTACAATTGCATTTTTTATCTCTAGCGCGATGTTTTTTGTGGTTTGCAATTCTCCTTTAGAAGTTAACTTAATTTGATCTAAAGCCACTTTTCTCTTCGCTAATATATCAGAAATTAGGTCAGAGACTCTTGGATTTTTAGAAAAAACTTCTTTGATAACACTTTTCTCAACGCTTAGCGCTACTGTCGGGCTTTCAGCTATAACGTTGGCTGTTCGAGGTTCTCCAGTCATCAATGACATCTCACCAAAGAAATCACCCACACCAAGCTTCGAAACAATTAGCCCTTTCCCAGATGGTTGGTTGAGCTGAACGCTAACAACTCCATCTGCTATTATAAAAAGACTATCACCTGGGTCATCTTGTTTAATTATTACATCGTTACTGTTAAAGTGAACTCTCTTACAATTCTCTGAAATTATATTAATTTCACTTTCATTCATCGACATAAAAATTGGTACCTTCTGAAGTAAAACCTTATTTTTTATAGCCTCGTTATATGGATTAAACTCTCCATAAAACTCTGGTTGAAAGTCTTCAGGCCCTCTACTATTAGATTTTAAAGCATGAAACCCGGCATCCTCTTCTAAAATAGTAGATAAGCGACCCACACTCATACCTATTCCAGCGTGCTGGAGTGTCTTGTGAACTTCTAACAGCACAATATTTTGTTGTGAATTCTTTAGCTTACGATCAAGGCAATCAAAAGCTATAGCAAATTTTAAACCATATTCATTTACATCAGTGAACTTCACCCATTGGAGATCGAGTTCGGTACGACCATCGACAGGTTTGACTTTTTTAAGTGCGTTTTGAAGGAGTTGACTGATATGTTGTGGGTCATGTTTAGGGTGAAATGATAAGGTATTAAAAATATGAAACCCTTCACTCATCCGCTCTTTGTCATTTCTACTCCAATTCGTAATCACAGAGCTTGCAACTAGTTCATTTGGTATAGTAACTTCAGTGTTTTCAAAAGTGCGTATTCTAGTTGAACGCCAAGTAACGTCCGTTACAACCCCCGTTTTATCATTTATGGTTACCCATTCATTAGGAGAGAATGGTCGTTCTATATTTACAAAAACTCCTGACAACATATTACTTAAGTTGGCTTGAATTGCCAAACCAATAACTGCTGCTAAAACCCCAGATGTAGCTAAAATACTAGTTAGTTGGAATCCAAAAACAGACGATAAAACTATGAGCGTAGGGATTCCAAAGAGTAAAACTTGTACGACCAGTGATAGAATCTCTGGAACATAAACCTTTCCACCATTCTTTGGTTGGTCTAAAATCTCATACTTATAGGCAATCATAAAGTTAATAGGAACTAAGTAATAGTAACTAAGTTGGATGATCTTTGTTAATCTTGCACTGTTTTGGTTCGATATATAATTTTTGGAAAGTAAAGTACTCAATACATCTGTGATAAAATTCAAAGTAAGATAGGAAACAATAGGCAAAATAACCAACAAACATAACAATCTAAAGAACCTGCCACCTTTCTTTACTTTTAGTACAAACGATAATCCCAAAAGAGATAAAATTAGTTGGAAAAAAGGCCAACTCAAAATCGTTCCTAAAAAGGTAAGCTCCGCTACAGAAGCGATTAAACCAGCTAATAAAATAACAAGGAGATATATTTTTGATAATCCATAAAGTGTATTTATCTTCATAATATTAAATATCCTCAAAACTATTAACTTCATATGATTATATCATTTAATATAAGGTTTTAAACGCCAATAAGTAAATCTTATATAATAAGAAATTTGAACTCTTATAATAACTAAAAACGCTACTTTGTCGCTTGGACATGTAACATTCTGGCTTTTACTTTATAAGGTATTACAATAAGGTGCGGTAAAGAAAGAGGTGCCTTATGCAAGATTTTATAGAAAACGTAATAGAAAGATCAATTTTTGCTAGCAGATGGCTACTGGCACCAGTTTACTTAGTGCTCTCTATTTCACTAGCTTTTGTAGCAATAAAAGTGGTTCAAGAATTTTTACATTTTGTTCCCCATGTAATGGAGAATAATCTGAAGGAATTGATGCTATTTCTTTTACATATAGTTGACCTTGCTCTTGTTGGAAACTTGATCTTAATGATTATTTTTGCTGGATATGAGAATTTTGTTTCTAAAATATCTGTTGCAGATTCTAGCGAAGACAAGCCAAACTGGATGGGAAAGGTAGACTTTAGTGAACTAAAGTTAAAATTAATAGCATCCATAGTCGCAATTTCTGGAATAAACCTTTTAGAATCGTTCATGGATATAGAGCACATATTAGCAGTTGGCGGAACAGATCAGTTATTCTGGATGGTTCTCATACATGTCGTATTTATAGGGTCTGGCGTATTCTTAGCAGTAATGGACTTCGTAGCATCTAAATCACATCATTAGTTATAAAAAATACGTACCAACGCATTGGAATTTAAGTTCTCAAAAAGTCTAAGTAATCTTGCTTAATCTCTAAAACAGCAGCTTTAGTCAAAGCAACGCCGTGTTCAGGTTTAGCCAATGCTGAGTGAGAACCAACTCTTCCATCTGGAAAAGAGGCTTTATGTTTCTCTGGTCCCTCGTGCCTATCTCCCGAGTGAGCAATTATATATTCTTTAGATAACTTTTCTGGAGGTTCGCTTGCCAGTGGGGAGCTTATAATCCGATGGTATGCCTGTGTTATGGAAATTTCAGAAGGTGTCGCGTGCATACCTTCCCAATCAGAATAAAAATTATTTCGTAATTCATTCACGGAGGTGAATTCCCACCAACTTTTAATTCTTATACTTACATTGGTAAATTCTTTAGCTAGCTCCCTCAACGGCTCAAGATTAGCTCCGTGCCCATTAAGAACATAAATATGACCAAATCCATGTCTCGTGAGTGATGAAAATATTTCACTACAAATTTCTTTATATAAGTCTAATGAAAGAGAAATCGTACCAGGGAAAGCCATATTAAATTCTGCTGGAGCATAACCCAAGGGAGGGGCAACCAAAGCATTTAACTCCTCGCCCACCTTAGTTGAAATCGTGTCTACACATAGCATATCCGTACCAATTAAACCAATGGGACCATGTTGCTCAATTGATCCAGTAGGAAGAATAACTCCATCGGAATGACGTAAATAATCTTCAACTTCTAACCATGATGAATTAGCTAATTTCATACTTTCATCCTACTTGTTAATAATAATTAATCTAAATTAGGTTTAAAATATAACAACAAAAATCATCTTCTACTTACAAAAAAAAAGCCCCAGAGGGGCTTTTTCTATTAATTTTAAAGCCTATATTAGAGGCCATACTTTGCAGCTGTAGCAGCAAAAAAGCCTTTAGCTTGCTTTATATTAATCCAGTGATTTACATAATTTATCCATACTTGGTCAGCTTGAGGTACTAACATAGCTAACGGTGTCGGATTACGTCCATCAACTTCAATTGCTCTTAAGTTTGGGTATTTAGAAAGAAGCGTACCACCCTCAACATTAGAAGTTATAAACACCTCTGAACGACCTGCCAGAACTTCTTGGTATCCACGTGCTGGAGCTTCAATTTTAGTAAGTTTTGAATTTGGGAACCAATCTTCTGCATTTTTTTCAAAAGTTGTACCTAAAGTCGTAGCAACTTTTACATCAGCTTGGTTTATAGAATCCCAGCTATCGAACCTGTCTGCATTTTCTGCTGTCGTATATGCCCTTACTACTACTGACATATATGATTCTGAATAACCTGCAGCTTTCGCACGTTTTGCTTGAACTCCAGCTGACCCTGTAATTACGTAATTACCTGCAACAACACCTGCAACAAGTGTTTTCCAATCTGTCGGAACAAACTCTATTTCTACACCCATATCTTTGGCGAGCTCAGTAAGAACATCTATATCAAAACCCTCATAACCGTTTGTAGTAACATCACGCTTACTAAATGGATAAAAATCCCCAGTTGTACCAGCTTGCAATACGCCAGAACTAAGAATTTGATGAAGCACAGAATCTGCAGAGACCGGTGCATTTGCCATTATTAATGTAACAAATGACAATAAATATACTTTTATTAATTTCATAATTTTTCTTCCCTTTTTTAATAAATATAATAATATATGTTTTTGACAGTTATATATAAAATTTTCCAATCGATAACAAATTATTATGTACACACATAACTAATTATGCTTATAAGCAAAGCATAAAACTGACTAAATTACAAGAATTCCTTTTAAGGTGAACAAATGGCAAACACATCCCTAGCTGTAGAATTCAAAAACGTTGACAAGTGGTTTGACGACTTTCATGTCCTAAAAAATATAGATCTTAAAGTTTTAACTGGTGAAAAAATTGTAATATGTGGCCCCTCTGGCTCAGGTAAGTCTACACTCGTTCGATGTATAAATAGCCTTGAGCAACATAATTCTGGATCCATAGTTGTCCATGGAAAAGAGGTAAATAAAAACCTTTCAAGGGGCACAGAGGTTAGCTCAGAAGTTGGTATGGTTTTTCAGCAATTTAATTTATTTCCTCATCTGACTGTAAACGAAAATCTTATTTTAGGACCTATGAAAGCACGAGGGCTAACTAGAAAAGAAGCTGATGATCGTGCAATGAGATTGTTGGAGAGAGTGAAAATTCCAGAGCAAGTAAATAAGTACCCAAGTCAATTATCAGGAGGCCAACAACAGCGTGTGGCGATTGCCCGCTCCCTTTGCATGGAACCAAAGATTATGTTGTTTGATGAGCCCACTTCTGCATTAGATCCAGAAATGATTGCGGAAGTCTTGGATGTGATTATTGATCTTGCTCAAGAGGGAATAACTATGGTCGTAGTTACTCATGAAATGGGGTTTGCAAAGAAGGCCGCCGATAGAATGATATTTATGGATGAGGGTCGAATTGTTGAAACAGGAACACCAGATGATTTTTTCAACAATCCTCAAACAGAACGTTGCAAGTTATTTCTTGAACAAATCTTACAACACTGAGGGGTAAGTTATGAAAACAAAAACTTTTATAGCGATTACCTTACTTTTAATTGCCAGCGGATGTTCGTCACCTCCAGGAACTTGGGGTTGGTATGTCATAGATCCATCAACTCAAAATGGATGGAATAATATAAAATTCCTTTTAAGTGGTTTTTCTGCAACTATCAGACTATCTGTATTAGCTGCCTTCCTATCAATATTAATCGGGTTAGTTGTCGCCTTACCAGGGATGTCTTTAAATCGGTGGGTGCGTTTACCAAGTAGAATATACATAGAGTTTGTTCGTGCTATACCTTTACTACCCATGTTATTTTGGGTTTTCTATGGCCTTCCTGTGATCCTAAAATCGTTAGGGTTAAATATCCCAATAGATCCATTTTGGGGTGCAGCAATTACATTAGCTATATCCGACAGTGCATTTACTGCCGAAATATATCGAGGAGGCATTCAGTCTATAGAAAAAGGTCAAACCGAAGCTGCAAAGACTGTAGGATTAAATTACCTGCAGACGATGCGCTACGTCATTTTACCACAAGCTTTGCGGCGTATCTTACCCCCATTAGCAAATCAATTTATATATATTGTAAAAATGTCTGCATTTGCATCGGTAATTGGAATGCAAGAGCTGACAAGACGTGCAAATGAAGTAGTGGTTAGCGAATATCGTCCTTTAGAAATTTATAGCCTCCTTATCTTAGAGTATTTAGTATTAGTTTTAATTATTAGCTCTGGGGTTCGCTGGCTCGAAAGAAAAATGGGATCTGATCAAAGAAGCTAAAACCTTAGGTAAAGCTATTAACTCTTAAGTAATGCACTAAATAGAGGAGGGATTAAAATGTACTGGCAAAACTTACTCGACGAAACTATGGGTCGTTTTAATAAATTATCTAAGGAAACACCTGACACATTTAAGGGGTTTTCAGTAATGGGGAAAGCTGCAAAAACGGCTGGCTGTTTAGATGAAAAAACTAAAGAATTCATTGCTCTAGGAATTGCAATATCAACAAAATGTGAGAGCTGTATTGGTTTTCACACTAAATCCCTAGTGCGGTTAAAAGCTACGCGAGAGGAACTTGTAGAAGCATTAGCAATGGTTTCTTACATGGGCGGTGGGCCGGCTATAAGTTACAGCGCAAAGGCGTTGGAAGCCTTTGATGAATTCACCAAAAACGATTAGTCAACTAAACTAATATTGTATCAACCTGAATTTTATATAAACTATTAGGAATTAAATTTATGTCTGCATGGATCGAAATGGTTTCAGATGAAGATGCCTCGCAAGAACTAATGGAAGTCTTAAATCTTTCTAGAACGCCTCATGGCACTGTCGACAATGTAATGCGAATTCATTCATTGCGCCCTAACACAATGAAAGGTCACGTTACACTTTACCGAGCGGCCTTACATGATGAGGCAAACAAAATTCCTATGTGGTTTCAAGAAACAATCAGTAGTTACGTCTCAATGTTGAATAACTGTGATTACTCACTCGCAAATCACTGGAAAAATGCCGTACACTTGATGGACAGTGAACAAGATTCAGGCAAGATTGAGATAGCACTTAGAGAAAAGTGCCCAGAAAAGGTTTTTGAAGGTGAGTGTCTAGCAATGCTAGAATATGCTGGGAAACTAACTCTAAACCCGGGTGATATGATAGAAAAAGATGTGGAGAAGCTGCGAAATCATGGTATTGATGACGGTAAAATATTGGAATTAAATCAAATAGTGGGTTATTTTAATTATGTGAATAGATTATTAAATGGCCTAGGGGTAAAGACAACAGGTGACACAGTGGGGTTTTACAAAGATTAATTCAGGCCTAAGCTGATAGAGCCTTAACGAACGAAAGATTGGAAGTAATCGATAATATCTTGTGGATCTCTATCTCTCGTGGTTCTCCATTCCCTACTTTGAGATAAGTTTAAAAGCTTACGGTTTTTATCAAAGATCAAAACCAAAGGTAAACCTTTTAAATTTTCATCACCCAAATAGTTCATTAAATTTGTATTTTGGTCATAGTTTTCAACATTCACATGAAGTATTCGATAATATTTCTCAATGAATTCTGCTACCAAAGGTAAATTAAGAACACCGGAAAAAACTCTGGCATCAGGGCACCAGTTTGCCCCAAAAATTACCACTGGTTGTTTATTCTGAAGAATAGAAGTCTTTAAAAATAAATCCAATTGAGTTTCGGAAACAAGTCCTCCGCTATAAGGTTTGGGCCAAGGTTCCAGGATGTCTTCTTTAGATATTAAGACCATTTAACTATCCCAACTGTAAAATCAATAAAATAAAGTGTATAATGTAATGACCAAAAGTTGAAATAAAAAAACTCGCATTAGTAAAAAATGATTATGATAAAATATACCATGTTTTGCTAATGAACCATTTTTAAAAGATTACAATTTTGACAAAAATGCCATCTGAAAAATGCTTAGTCCTTAGTCCCTTGCTCTTTAGTTTTAGAGAAAAAAGTATCAATACTGTCAGATGACTTACCAATTGATAAATCTAAACGTTCGAGCCAAGGATTTAAAAGTTCGCAAGCATCTTCAACAATTTTAACATTGGCTTGCTTAACATCATTTTTTTTCTTCTTCATAAACAGTTCCTTAACTTGAACAACCTTACTTGACTATTTTACGTGAGGCAGAAAATACTTCTTTTCCATCTA
>Ga0115004_10003442_pt1 | contig 12905 bp, 8 predicted proteins | sample ArcticOcean_MG_C_10_FD_88737 | JGI IMG/M metagenome (GOLD analysis project Ga0115004, IMG submission 88737) | Marine microbial communities from western Arctic Ocean - ArcticOcean_MG_CB11_90 | ecosystem: Environmental > Aquatic > Marine > Oceanic | place: Arctic Ocean: Canada Basin | collected...
CTGCCGACTGTGCACGTCCTCACCCACTTTGAAGACATTGCGCCCATCGTTGTCGACCTTCCCGGCTCGCACCTGGCGTCGGTGTCCGTGTCGCTATTCAACCGTCGCTGGGGTTGATAGCACCAGGATCACGAACGAACGATCCGGCGAAGGTAGCCAAAGACCCTCTAGGCTGGTCTTCCCCCCCGCTTGAGCCAGCGTTGTCTCGAGCATCTCGTAGCCGAACACTCGACCTCGCGGATGTGACAATGCAGAAGCCCCCTGGCCCCATTGGCCTGTACGACCCACGGCAGGAACACGACTCCTGTGGTGTGTCTTTCGTTGCCAACCTAAAAGGCGTCCGCTCGAACGAGCTCGTCGTCACTGGTCTGAAAGCACTGACCAACCTCGAACATCGAGGGGCGACCGGCGCTGAGCCGGACTCTGGTGACGGCGCAGGTATTCTGCTGCAGATTCCGGACCGCTTCTTCCAGGAGGTCACCGACTTCGACCTGCCCGAGGCTGGCGCATACGCAGCTGGCGTCGCTTTCCTGCCAGCCAACGCTGATCACGCAGCGAGCGCGATGACTGCGATTGAGGCGAGCGTTCGCGCTGCCGGCCTGCAGGTGCTCGGTTGGCGTGACCTGCCAACCAGCCCGGATTGCCTTGGCAAAACCGCCCGCGCTGCGATGCCGACGTTTAAGCAGTTATTCGTCTCGGACCCAGACGGCAGTACAGGCATCGACCTTGACCGCAAGGCATTCGTCGCCCGCAAAACATCACGACGCGAACTCGTCGGCGACCTCGATAGCTACTTCTCGTCGCTGTCGAGCCGCACCATTGTCTACAAGGGCATGCTCACCACGCCGCAGCTGAGTGAGTTTTTCCCCGACCTCCGCGACTCGCGAGTCGAGTCGGCACTACTGCTTGTCCACAGTCGCTTCTCGACGAACACGTTCCCGTCGTGGCCGCTTGCGCACCCCTATCGATTCGTTGCGCACAACGGCGAGATCAACACGGTGCAGGGCAACCAGAACTGGATGCGGGCTCGCGAAGCGATGCTCGAAAGCTCGTTGTTGCCAGGTATCAACCGCGCCTTCCCAATTTGCACGCCCGGATCGTCTGACACGGCTCGCTTTGACGAGGTGCTCGAACTCCTGCATCTCGGTGGCTATCCGATTCACCATGCCGTCTTAATGATGATCCCGGAGGCCTGGGAGAAAAATGAAACAATGTCGCAGGAGCAGCGCGACTTCTACCAATTCCATTCAGCGATGATGGAACCGTGGGACGGGCCTGCTTCGGTCACATTCACCGATGGCGAGATGATCGGCGCCGTCCTCGACCGAAACGGTCTGCGACCGAGTCGTTACTGGATCACCGATGATGACCTCGTTGTGATGGCGTCAGAAGTTGGCGTGATCGACATCGCTCCGGAACGCATTGTTGCCAAGGGCCGTCTGCAGCCGGGAAAAATGTTCCTGATCGACACCAAGGAAGGGCGGATCATCGGCGACGAGGAGATCAAGACCGACCTTGCAGCTCAGCATCCCTACGGCGAGTGGCTCGCCGCTGGAATGACGAGCCTGTCGGACCTTCCCAGCCGCGAGCACGTGGTATTCAGCCACGACAGTGTTTTGCGCCGCCAGCAGATGTTTGGCTACACGCACGAAGAGCTCAAGATTCTGATCACTCCGATGGCCGCCAATGCCTACGAGGCACTTGGCTCGATGGGGACCGACACGCCACTCGCTGTGCTGTCAGAACGGCCACGGCTGTTGTTCGACTACTTCAAGCAGCTGTTTGCCCAGGTCACCAACCCGCCGCTCGACGCGATCCGCGAGGAAGTCGTCACCGCGGTGTCGTCATCGGTCGGCCCTGAAGCGAATCTGCTCGCACCCGGCCCCGACAGCTGCAAGCAGCTGTCGCTCCCAAACCCGATCATCAACAACGACGAGTTGGCAAAGATCATCCACATCAACGACGAGGGCAACCACGAAGGTTTGCAGGCCAAGGTACTGAGCGGCCTGTATCGCGTGGCGGACGGCGGACCAGGCCTCGCTGCGGCTCTTGAGCGTCTCTGTGCCGAGGCATCGGAGGCCATTGACTCGGGCGTTCGTGTGATCGTGCTATCGGATCGCAATGCCGACACCATTGACGCTCCGATTCCATCGCTCCTGCTGACCGCTGCCGTGCACCATCACCTGGTGCGCACCAAGCAACGCACGATGGTTGGTCTGATCGTCGAAGCTGGCGACGCTCGCGAGGTGCACCACATGGCGCTCCTTATTGGCTACGGCGCCGGAGCGATCAACCCGTATCTTGCGTTTGAATCGATCGAAGATTTGATCGCCGAAGGCATGCACGGACTTGGTGACGTCGATCCCCATCGGGCCATCACCAACTACATTCTGGCCTGCAACAAGGGCGTGCTGAAGATCATGTCGAAAATGGGTGTGTCGACGGTGGCGTCGTACACAGGCGCACAGATTTTCGAGGCCATCGGGCTTGGGCAAGATTTCATTGATGCCTACTTCACCAACACGATTAGTCAACTCGGCGGCATTGGTATCGACGAGGTCGCAGCCGAGGTGGCCGCTCGTCACAAGATGGCGAACCCCGCCCGGCCCGAAGACCGAGCCCACCGTAAGCTCGAACTCGGTGGTGAATACCAGTGGCGCCGCGAAGGTGAGCAACACCTGTTCAACCCCGAAACGGTCTTCAAGTTACAGCACGCTACGCGTGCCAAGCGCTACGACATTTTCAAGGAGTACACCTCGAAGGTCGACGACCAGTCGAAGAAGTTGATGACGCTGCGCGGGCTGTTCCAGTTTGCCGATCGTCCATCGATTGACATCAGCGAGGTCGAGTCGATCGAAGAGGTTGTTCAGCGCTTCTCCACAGGTGCAATGAGTTACGGGTCGATCAGTGCCGAGGCGCATGAGACGCTCGCTGTTGCGATGAACCAAATGGGCGCCAAGTCAAACACCGGCGAGGGCGGCGAAGATTCCGATCGCCTCCATGACCCAGAGCGTCGTTCGTCAATCAAGCAGGTTGCGTCCGGTCGATTTGGTGTCACGTCCGAATACCTGACCAACGCTGACGACATCCAGATCAAGATGGCTCAGGGCGCCAAGCCTGGCGAAGGTGGTCAGCTGCCCGGACACAAGGTCTGGCCATGGATAGCCAAGACGCGGTACTCCACGCCGGGCGTCGGGCTCATCAGCCCGCCCCCGCATCACGACATTTACTCAATCGAGGATCTCAAGCAGCTGATCCACGACTTGAAGAACGCCAATCCTGTAGCTCGCGTCCACGTCAAGCTCGTTGCTGAGGCGGGCGTGGGCACGGTTGCTGCTGGCGTGTCGAAAGCCAAGGCTGACGTCGTGCTCATCTCTGGCCACGACGGCGGTACCGGTGCCAGCCCCCTCACCTCGCTCAAGCATGCTGGCGGGCCGTGGGAACTCGGTCTCGCTCAGACCCAGCAAACGTTGCTGCTCAACGGCTTGCGTGACCGCATTGTCGTGCAGGCCGATGGTCAGCTCAAGACGGGCCGCGACGTCGTCGTCGCGGCGCTACTCGGTGCTGAGGAGTTCGGCTTCGCCACTGCGCCGCTCGTCGTGTCTGGCTGCATCATGATGCGCGTCTGCCATCTCGATACCTGCCCGGTCGGCGTTGCGACACAGAATCCTGAACTCCGCAGCCGGTTCACCGGAAAACCAGAGTTCGTTGTCAACTTCTTCCAGTTCATTGCTGAAGAGGTACGTGAGATCATGGCGCAGCTCGGCTTCCGCACGATCGACGAGATGGTGGGCCACGTCGAATGCCTCGATACTCGTGAAGCCGTCGACCACTGGAAGGCATCAGGATTGGACATCAGCCCGATCCTGGCTGAGCCCCAGAATCCCTACGAGCAGTCGATGTATGCAACCACGAGTCAGGATCATGGACTCGACGAAGCCATGGACCAGCAGTTCATTGCCGAGGCACAATCGGCGATCAACGATGGTCATCGGGTCAAGATCGATCTCCCGATTCGCAATGTCAACCGAACGGTCGGCACGATGCTTGGTCACGAGGTGACAAAGAAATGGAGGGGCGCGGGTCTGCCCGATGGCACCATCGACATCACGCTCACCGGATCAGCAGGTCAGAGCTTCGGCGCATTCGTCCCCGCTGGCATTCAGATGCGTCTCGTCGGCGACACGAATGACTATCTCGGCAAGGGTTTGTCCGGCGGGCGCTTGATCGTCCATCCGCACCCCAATTCGACATTCGCGGCTGAAGATCACGTCATTGCTGGCAACGTGATCGGCTACGGAGCAACAGGCGGCGAAATCTTCCTGCGCGGCAACGTCGGTGAACGTTTTTGTGTTCGCAACTCGGGTGCACTTGCAGTCAGCGAAGGCATTGGCGACCACGGTTGTGAGTACATGACCGGTGGACGCGTCGTCGTTCTCGGCGAGACAGGCCGCAACTTCGGTGCCGGCATGTCGGGAGGCATTGCCTACGTGTATGACCCGAACGGCGAGTTTGCCAACAAGGTCAACTATGAGATGGTCAAGCTTGAGCCATTGACGTCAGACGATCGGAAATTCCTGAAAGACACGGTGCAGCGTCACTACGTCTTGACGGGCTCGACCGTTGCCGAGGGGCTGCTTGCCTCATGGGAGCTGAAATCGAGCGAGTTCCGCAAGGTCATGCCGTCTGACTACAAGCGGGTGCTCGAGGTCATCGAGCAGTCCAAGGCGGCAGGTCTTGACGAGGATGCGACGACCGACGCGATCATGGCATCGGCAAAGAAGTGATCCGGATGAGCGAACGAACGAGTAACCGAATGAGCGGGAGAGAGCGTCGACATGGGTAAGCCAACTGGATTTCTCGAGTGGGATCGTCAGACCCCTGAACACCGTCCCGTCCCAGTACGTCTGCGTGACTGGAACGAGGTGTATGAACCGTTTGACGCCGAGGTGCTCAACCATCAGGCCGGTCGTTGTATGGACTGCGGTATTCCGTTCTGCAACAACGGTTGTCCTTTGGGCAACCTGATCCCTGACTGGAATGACCTCGTTTTTCGGAACCAGTGGCAGGACGCCATCGAGCGTTTGCACGCCACAAACAACTTTCCCGAATTCACCGGGCGCCTGTGCCCGGCGCCGTGCGAGTCTGCATGTGTGCTCGGTATCAGCCAGGATCCGGTCGCCATCAAACAGGTCGAAGTCGAGATCATCGACCGCGCCTTCGCCGAAGGTTGGGTCACACCGCACGTTCCGTCGGTACGAACCGGCAAACGCGTTGCCGTGGTCGGCTCGGGGCCAGCGGGGCTCGCAGCGGCACAGCAGTTGACGCGTGCTGGCCACGAGGTCGTCGTGCTCGAACGCGCTGACCGTATTGGCGGCCTGCTGCGCTACGGGATCCCCGAGTTCAAAATGGAAAAGCGACACATCGATTTGCGGCTTGAACAGATGGAGGCTGAAGGCACCGAATTCCGCACCAATGCAGTGGTCGGCGAGAACGTCAACATGGAGGTGCTGCGTGCCAGCCACGACGCCATCGTGCTCGCATGTGGCGCAACAGCGTGGCGTGACTTGCCGATTCCCGGCCGCGAGTTGGCCGGTGTGTACCAGGCAATGGAGTACCTGCCGGAGTCGAATCGTGTGCAGCTCGGTGATCAAGCGAAGTCGCCAATCGATGTCGGCGGCAAGCACGTCGTGATCATCGGTGGCGGTGACACTGGAGCCGATTGCCTCGGCACAGCGCACCGTCAGGGAGCAGCTACGGTTACACAGCTTGAAATCATGCCGATGCCTCCGGAGCACCGGGCGGCTGGGCGCAACCCGTGGCCGCAGTTCGCAATGGTCTACAAGGTCACCAGCGCCCACGAAGAGGGTGGTGAGCGGATGTACTCGGTCAACACCGAGCGTTTTGTTGGCGACGACGACGGCAACTTGCGAGGGCTCCAGCTCCACGAAGTCGAGATGATCGACGGCAAGTTCAGCAAGGTCGAAGGTACCGACAAGGAAATTCCTGCCGACTTCGTGTTTCTCGCCATGGGCTTCGTAGGCCCCGAGAAGGGCTCGTGGCTCGACAGCCTTGAGGTCGAGTACGACCAGCGTGGCAACGTTGTTCGTAACGATCAGTACATGACAAACCAGCACGGATTGTTCGTGGCCGGCGACATGGGCCGCGGTCAGAGTCTCATTGTGTGGGCGATTGCCGAAGGGCGTGCAGCCGCGGCAGGGGTCGACGCATTCCTGATGGGCGAAACTCGCCTGCCGGCACCTGTACTTCCGACAGATCGACCACTTCAATAGGCCTGACACCACTGGCCTGCGCCGAACGCGTACGCTGGTGACATGCGGTCTTTGAACATACGCAAGCTCGGTGTGGCGTCGCCGATTCTCATTGGTGCGCTCGTGCTCGCCAGTTGCGGGAGCGACACGGGGCGCGGTGCTGTTGCGTCGACCCAGGTCGATCTCGACACAGCGGCGACCAACTACATCGTCAAGGATCCGGTCACGACCACGATTGCGCCACTCGTGATCGAGGCCGAGATCGATCCCATCGCCTCCGGCTCGCAGGTCTACGTTGTGCAGTCTGGCGACTACCCCCTTAAAGTCGCCGACCAGTTCGGCGTGCCGCTTGCAGTTCTTCTGGCATTTAACGGCTGGGCGACCGGAAGCGAGTTCCCGTTCCCAGGCCAAGACGTGAAGATCCCGCCCGGTGCATTACCTGCAGGTCCCGTTGGCGAGACGATTCCAGACTCCGGCTCAAACTGCCCGGCAGGCCAATACACGATTGAAGCAAGTGACACCGCCCGAACCAAGGTCGCCGAAAAGTTCGATGTCACCGTCGATGCCCTCGATGCGGCCAACGCCGGCACCAGTGGGTACGGCGCCTTCTACCCAGGCCTGAAGATCGTTATCCCCGCCAAGGCTGGCTGTTAACCCCGCCGTCGGCGTCACCTGTCTGGTGACGCCGGTCTTGTTAGATGGCGTCGAAAATGTAGTTGTGCTTGACCACGTGGCTCATGGGGGAGAACGAGGCTTCGCTGTACTTGTGTCCGGGGTAAAGGATTGTGTCGCCGGGAACCTTGGCGAGGCGCCCGAGACTCTCGATCATCTGGTTGCCATCCGACCCAGGGAGATCGGTACGACCGCAGCCGTCAAGGAACAGGGTGTCACCGGCGACAAGTTTTCCGTCGACGAGGAAGCACTGGCTTCCAGGCGTATGGCCCGGAGTGTGTAACAGGGTGATGTCGATTTGACCGACCGTCAGCACATCGCCGGACGAGTGCTCAACGAGGTGGTCGGGGCTGATCTGGGTGGTCTTGCGGACCCATTCGGTCTCTTCGGACTGCACGTGGATCGGGCAATCGACCTTGTCGAGCAGTGTCGTGATGCCGTCGATGGAGAGGCCCATCATGGAACCCCCGACATGGTCGGCGTGGTAGTGAGTGGCAAGGACGCCGGTGACAGTCATGTCGTCAGCAGCAACCAGGTCGATGAGCTCACCGGGGGAGTACGCCGGGTCGACGAGAACGCAGTCGCCGGTTACGCGGTCGCCGATCGCGTAGACGAAGTTCACCATCTGTTGGGCGAGTTGGTCTCCCTGTGCGAAGTCTCGTCCGGACAAGAACTGACGGAAGTAGAGACGATCGTTGTCGGGTGCGATGTTCACCGGGCCCAGCGTACGCTCCTGGACCATGCCGACCAATGACGGGCCAGAACAGATTCGATACGGGGTGATCGGCACTGGGATGATGGGCATTGAGCACATCCAGAACATCTTGGCCCTTGACAACTGCGTGGTCACGGCTGTGGCCGACCCGGAGCCCTCCTCGCTCCTCTCGGCACGAGAGGCAGTAGGCCCCGACACGCCACTCGCTACGTTCGGGACCGCGCGAGAACTGATTGCGGCCAATTTGTGTGATGCGCTCGTCATCGCATCGCCGAACCACACGCACCACGACGTCCTGATTCCCTCTATCGAGTCCGGCCTGCACCTGCTCATTGAAAAACCGCTGTGCACCACGCTGGACGACTGCCGCGAAATCGTCGACCTCGTCAGCGACCGTCCCGCTTCGCAAGTGATCTGGATGGGGCTTGAGTACCGCTACATGCCGCCGTTGCAGCGAGTCATGTCCGAGATCGCCAAGGGCACCGTCGGCGACGTCAAGATGGTCGCAATTCGCGAGCACCGATTCCCGTTCCTCGTGAAGGTCGACAACTGGAACCGGTTCAGTAAAAACACCGGGGGCACATTGGTCGAGAAGTGTTGTCACTTTTTCGATCTGATGATCGAAGCGACCGAGAGCCGACCGGTGCGGGTGTACGCGTCTGGGGCTCAGGACGTCAACCATCTCGATGAGGTGTACGACGGCAAGCAATCCGACATTCTCGACAACGCCTATGTCATTGTCGACTTCGCCAACGGGAGCCGCGGTTTGCTCGACCTCTGTATGTTTGCTGAGGCCAGCAAGAACGAGCGTGAGATTGTCGTCACGGGAACCGCCGGCAAAGTCGAGGCGCTCGATACCGAGAGCATCGTCCGGATCGGTGTCCGGACCGACGATATTTTGAGCGGTGTGAATGTCGTGACCGAAGAAAAGATCGTCGACAGTTCGATCAAGCATCAGGGGCTGCACCACGGTGCCAGCTACCTGGAGCACGTCGACTTCGCCGGTGCGATCCGTGCCGGCGAGTCGGCTGCTGTGACCGTGCTGGATGGCCTCTGGTCGGCTGCAATTGGCTTCGCTGCGCATCTCTCGCTTGATAGTGGCATGCCCGTCATGATCGATGATCTTGCCCAGGTTGCCGGGTTGGAGTTTCGCCCATGAGCCGGCTGACGGAATTAATCGCCGGTCAGCCGATCGTCTTCGGTGGAGATCGAGTCACCCACGTATCGAACGAGCTGGCGGCAGCGTTCGTCGACGGCGACCGACTTGTGGTCGTCCAGGCTGACGGAGCGCTCCTACACATCCCCGCAGCCGAACATCGCCTCGTCGAAGCTGCTGTTGGTCGGGCTGCTCGTGGGTTTGCCCAACTGTCGGACTCCAGCGACGCCCAGATCACTCACTTCTTCGATCGGTTTGCGGACTTGCTTGCCGACGATGCGGTCTTTGCTCCGATCGCCGAAGCCAATGCTGGCGATGTCGATGTGACCCGGAAGCGGGGCCGCTCGACGACTCGTCTGGTGCTTGGTGAAGCAATGCGGACCGACATGATCGACGGGCTGCGGGTCTGGCGCGATGCCACGATGGGCCGCGATGTGGCACTGCAGCGTGTCGACCATGAAGGATGGTCGGTCGAGGCACGCCGTGCGCCGCTCGGCGTTGTTGGTTTCGTGTTTGAGGGCCGTCCAAACGTATTTGCTGACGCATGTGGTGTGGTGCGGACTGGAAACTCGGTTGTCTTTCGCATCGGGTCTGATGCATTAGGCACTGCTCGAGCAATCGTTAAACATGCCCTTGAACCTGCGCTTGACGAGGCCGGGTTGCCGAGCGGGCTCGTGCAACTCGTCGACTCGGCTGCGCATGCGGCAGGTCACGCACTCTTCAGCGACCAGCGCCTTGCGCTCGCTGTTGCGCGAGGTTCCGGTGCTGCCGTTGCTCAGCTCGGTGCTGTGGCTGCTCAGTCCGGCGTGCCAGTCAGCTTGCATGGCACGGGTGGCGCCTGGGTGGTCGCTGGTGAGTCGGCAGATCCGGCGCAGCTGACGGCGGCCGTGACGCATTCGCTCGACCGCAAGGTCTGCAACACGCTCAACGTCTGTGCCATCGCCGCCTCGCGGGCAGGTGATCTGGTGCCTGCTCTACTGGCGGGTCTGGAAGCAGCAGGAGCGGCCTGCGGGACGTCTGGGCGGCTCCATGTGGTCGCCGGTTCTGAGGCGCATGTTCCGACTGAGTGCTTCGAGCGGCGTGTAGTGATCGACCGAGCAGATGGACCGCACGACGAACCGTTTGCCTCGAGCCTCGAAGAAGCCGGACTGGAGATCGAGTGGGAATGGGAGAAATCGCCCGAAGTCACCCTCGTTGTCGTCAATGATGTCAGCGCGGCAGTCGAGCTGTGTAACTCCTACAGCCCGCACTTCGCGGTCTCGATGGTCAGCAATGATCAGACCGAGCACGACGACTTCTATGCAGCAGTAGACGCGCCGTTCGTCGGCAACGGATTCACCCGTTGGGTCGACGGTCAATATGCGTTGAACGCACCCGAACTGGGCCTGTCGAACTGGCAGGGCGGGCGAATGCTCGGCCGCGGAGCGATTCTTTCGGGCGACTCGGTCCACACAGTGCGCTATCGGGCGACGGTGAACGACCACACAACACACCGCTAGCTGCGCCGTCAGCAACCTGGCGAAACAGTACGTTTGAGACATGCGGCGAATGGCAGTGATGATGGTCGCAGGGATGCTTGTCGCCGCGGCCTGTGCCGCAAATGCAGGCGTCACCACTGAGCGGGCCGACCCGATCACCGACCCGATCACCGACCCGATCACCGAGACGGCGCCGTCAACTGTTCCCGCGCCGGGGCTGCCCGCAACGACATCCACAGAGGCTCCGACCATGTCGGTTGGTCGAGGCTCTCAACCAACCGACACCGGCCTTGCCGATCGACTGTTTCCTGGCCTCGGTGCGCCTGCAGTCGATGTTGTCTCGTACCTGGTTCAGCTCGATGTCGACGTCGACGCCGGAAGTTTTGATGCTGTGGTCGACGTCGTTGCCGACGTCGACACGTCGGTTCGCCTGATGGCGCTCGACGCAGAAGGTTTCACGGTGGATTTGGTGCAAATAGACGGTGCTGATGCCCCTTTTGAACAGCCCGGCGACGAATTGATCATCGAGCTGCCTGCTGATTCTGGCCGACGGGTGACGGCCACGATCGCCTACTCGGCCGCTCCCGACGAGGCATTCTCGGCCGTGGGGTTGCCCGCTGGCTGGTTCCAGACCGACGGCGGTTCGTATGTACTCAACGAGCCTGACGGCGCCCGCCGATGGCTGCCCTCGAATGACCACCCGAGCGACAAGGCCACCTGGCGATTCGAAATCACCGTGCCGGACGGTGTCACCGTGTCGGCGAATGGCGATCTCGTGCAGGATGGCCAGCGTGGTGAGCCGTGGATCTGGCAGATGTTTGAAGAGATGCCGACCTACCTCGTGCACCTTGTGATTGGCCCGTACGACGTCGTTGATGGCGGGACCCTCACCTCTACAGATGGCGACAAAATCCAACTCACGCACGTCGTCCCCGCTGGCGAGCAGGCCAAGTTCCAACGATTCATCGCAGAAACATCAAAGCAGTTCGACTACTTCGAGGAACGCTTTGGCCCGTATCCACTTGAGGACTACGGCCTTGCTTTCGTCGACAGCATCCCGGGCCTGGCAATGGAAACCCAAGGGCGGTCGCAGTTCAGCAAGTTCGACTTCCAAACTTCCGGATTCGGCAGCGAGGGCGAGGAGATCAACTTCCTGCAACAGCTGTTGCTCGCCCACGAACTTGCCCATCAGTGGTTCGGCAATGCCGTGAGCCCCGCAACATGGTCTGACATTTGGCTGAACGAAAGCTTCGCGACGTATGCGCAGTATTTGTGGCTCGACGAGATCGAACTCGTTGATCTCGACAGTGAGATGAGCGAGTTGTTACTGGCGCGCCAAACCGGCGATGTTGCCACGGGAGCGCCGACAGTTGAGAGCATGTTCGGGTTCGAGAGCTATGACGGTGGCTCCGTCGTGGTCCACGCGCTGCGGCGCGAAGTCGGTGACGAGGCCTTCTTTACATTGCTTGCCGGTTGGATCGGGTTGAACACCGGAACGTCGCAGACGAGCGAAGCGTTTATTTCGCTGGCCCACGACCTGACGGGCATCGACCTGGACGAATTTTTCGACAGCTGGCTCTACGCCGCGAACCTGCCGGGGGAGTTCCCGTAGGGCTGACTGCTACTCGGTGTACTCGTGCTCGGGCCCGGGATACACGCCAGATTCGACTTCCTCGCGGTACTTGCGGGTCGCTTCGAGCAACGTTTCGCGGATGTTCGCGTACTGCTTGACAAAGCGTGGAAGGCGACCGCCACCGAAACCAGCCCAGTCGGTCCAGACCATCAGCTGGCCGTCACAATGCGGCCCAGCCCCGACCGAGATAGTCGGGATCGACAGTTCTTTGGTGATCTCCCCGGCGATTTCCGACGGCACCATCTCAAGCACGACAGCGAATGCTCCGGCCTTCTCGACGGCGTGGGCATCAGCCAGCAACTCCGTTGCGCTATCGCCACGGCCCTGGATGAGGTGACCTCCGAGGCCGTGCTCGCTCTGCGGCGTGAATCCGATGTGGGCCATGACAGGGATACCGGCATCGACGATCCGTTCAATCTGCGGGGCGCTGCGGATGCCGCCTTCGAGTTTGACTGCCTGACAGCCGGTCTCTTTCATGAAGCGGATGGCGGTTTCGAGTGCCTGGCGCCGGCCGTTCTCGTATGAACCGAATGGCATATCGGCAATGACGAGGGCTCTGCTCGCTCCGCGTACCACCGCAGCGGTCAGCGGAATAAGTTCGTCGAGGGTCACGGGAATAGTCGTGTCGTACCCGAACACGGTATTGCCCGCAGAGTCGCCGACCAGGAGGAAATCGACGCCCGCCTCATCGAAGATCGATGCTGACAGGAAGTCGTAGCTTGTGAGACCGGTGATCTTGATCCCGTTGTCCTTGGCCCTTTTGAAGTGGCGTGTCCGCACTTGTTTGAGCGCCGGATCGCTTTGGCCGCCGCCGTATGGTCGCTGCTCATCAGTCACGTCACCGATGCTAGGCCGTCGGGACCTCGTGCTCTCATATCGGTGGGGGAGCGCCTACGCTAGGACCATCGCCGCAGGCGATTCGCGATGTCTGACTTTCCACCACCCACGGGTCCACCCGTCACCTCCAGCACGTGGAGCA
>Ga0115004_10003446_pt1 | contig 12895 bp, 10 predicted proteins | sample ArcticOcean_MG_C_10_FD_88737 | JGI IMG/M metagenome (GOLD analysis project Ga0115004, IMG submission 88737) | Marine microbial communities from western Arctic Ocean - ArcticOcean_MG_CB11_90 | ecosystem: Environmental > Aquatic > Marine > Oceanic | place: Arctic Ocean: Canada Basin | collected...
CTGGCTCTGGAGTGGCGCGCAGGGCGAACGCGCGAGGCAGCAAAAACAGCTGCGCGGACCAGAGAAAGGGGAGGGCACCGCGCGCCGAGGATCATCGGTGCGCTGGAGGTCTGGGGATGACAAAGACGATTTCGTTCAATAAAAGCGCTCGCACAGGACAAAATACCACTGATTTTATGGTGCCCACCTGGCTTTCCACGGCAGTGCACGCGGTCCTTCACGCCGCCTTGGCAGTTCGAGGTGCGCGATGGCGTCGGCGTGCCTCGCGGTGACACCACGCGCGCATGGCGTCGCGTTGACACCCTCCACATCGTCCCGAGGACACCGTGGCATCTCCCCGCCGAAGTCGTCTAGGCACCCACAGAGACATCTCGTCGCGAATTCGTCCAAGGGCGGTGCCTCCGACGTGGTGGGCGAGGTTTTTACGAACCTTCTGGGTTTCTTCAAACAACGGGTTGACTTGGCGCTGGAGGATGGGGATGAAACCGCGATTTCGCGCATCGTAGCGCGGAGTACTTCGGGGGGGGCGTTTACGAGGGAAGGTCCATCGGCTGATTTCGCAACTTGGGCGGTCGATTTGAGTATTTTCGTTAGGGACCCGGTCGCGGCCGGGCCGATTGACGGAAAAATCGCGGCACGCACGGAAAGAACGTTTGTCACCCTGGAAATGGTGTTCGTGCCGAGAGACAAAGACGTGTATCCGTCACGGGGAGCCGCGTTCGTGACCGGAAGCCGGTTCTTCGCGACGGAAAAGAACGGGAACAACCGAAGCGCCGGGTACTGGCTCGGGGACGAGCCTGGGTTTTTCAAATTCGCGCTCCCCGCGACGACGGAGATTGCGGTGGCAAACACCGTGTGCGTCCCGTGTGGGCAGGTGTTTTTCAACGAAAAAATTGAGTTGCACGGAAACGACGACGACGATGCCGGCGGCGAAGCGACTGGACCTGACGTCTCTGAAACTGGAAAACGTAAAAGTACGAAAACGAAAACGAACCCTCGCCTCGTCGCCGGCGTCGCGAAGGTAAAGAGGAACGTCCCCACGACGTTCATGGGGGCGAACTACTCAGGGATACTCGCCGAGTTCGTGATCGTGGGAACGTTCACGGCGAGACGACGGAACTGAGGGGGATTGAGGAATTTTTAGACCGTGTAGATGCGTAGACGTAAACTCTTGTAACCTTCGTATAAAAAAACGAACGTCAGGTCCGTCCCACGCCGCCCAGAAACGCGTTCGCGTCCGGCGCGTCGCCGTTGAAGTCGGCGTTCGAGAAGTCGAACCCCGGGTGTTCCAGCTGGAACCGTTCCTTCATCAGGCGTTGTTTCTCGTTTTGAATCTCATTCGGGGGCAACTGCGTGTCGTGACCACAAAACGCACCCGCCCACGGCTTACCGCGCTCGCGCTTTTGCAACTGCAAATGTAACGATTTTGCCTTTTGTGTCGAGCTCTTTTCCCCCGACTCGTCGCCATCCTGCAACGTCCAGAAACTCTCGGACACCACGACCGGGGCGTAAAGGGCGTGGGTTAAATACGCAGGGTTGCCTTTAATACCCACGCTTACTGACCCGGTTTCAATCGTGACCTGCAAAACCCCCGCCGAAACCCCGGCCGGTACCGAGATGTACACGTTCACTTCCTCCAACGTTTGATCCCATTCGTAAACCACACGACCGTCGTGTGTCCAGGAATGACGAGTGCTAGGCGCGAGCTGGTCGGTCATTTTTTCCCTCTGGGTTCGTGCCGTGCCGCTTTGCGAATGACCAACACGCGTGTCGCAGTACACCGCGAATCCGTCGCGACGCCACGACGGCGCGACTCAGGGCGCCACCCACCCGCGAGCGCGGCACGATCTGATTCCTTGACATTCGAAGTTGAAAAATTTCAACAAATTTACGAACAGACAAGTCTCGTGACGTTCGCGTGACGACCGGCAGTTTGAGACGCGCGGCGCTCGGGTTGCGTGTCACACCAACCTCATCGCGACGACGACGTCGTCGTCGCCGATGACCGCCGATGACGAGTCGGTGACTCCGCCGAAAAACAAGTGGGATGCGCTGAACAAATCCCGAAAAGATGCAGCGTGGCAAAAATTTCTGTTCCCACTATTTTACGCCCCCATGCTCCCGCTGATACGCATAGCCCTGCGGAATCACCCGCGGTATCGCAACCGGGCGTACGCGGCGGGCATCGCGACCGGGCTGGCGCACGCGGGCTGGGTGATGAGCGGAGACAGCAGCGTGTGACGAACGAACTCTTGTGTGGAAGGGATGGAACGTTGGATTGACGGAAAACTTCAGAGACATGATATGATGTCCTCGCGAAGCGAATCTCGCGTCGGTATTCTTCGATCATGTCGATGTTGCATCCGGTCGCTGGACTCACAGTTAATCGCCATGCAGTGTGCTATGCGACCGCACTCTTTTCGAGTGTCATGCAGGCAGCTTACTCGAGCTGGATACTACTCTCTCGACTAGTACTACCTTCTCACGGTCAACAACTTGATTTCTTTTTTTGAAAACCGACACAACCCACCGCGCGGAGGTATATCGGCAGCGCGGAGAGTTGATACGTTGGGTCACCAAGATCGAGTAAGCCACGTTCGTGCGCCGTGGACCTTCTGATGTGTCCGATACGACCCATGTGGTTGCTGCGGTCGGTTTTCCCATTCGTGAACGTTGCGTTATTGTTCAGTTAAATCGGTAGTTCATTTGAAAGTAATTCTCAATCAGAAAACACCCGGCAGGGGAGTCCTTCGTGGATGTACACCGCGTGTGACCGGCCACGGTCGCGTCGCGTGCACCAGGGAGGACGACCCCGCGCGCCAGGCGCGCGGGCGAACAGGATGCTGAAGCCTGGGGCGCGGAACCGAGTTTTTCCTGTGATTTTATGAATTTAGAATTACAAAATGAATGGTACCAGTACTTCCCTAACGACAATGTGTGTAGACCTTTCTTCCCAGCCCACATATTCCACGGGCGAATCATTCTACTACGCAGTTTGATGACTCCGTCGCGAGCCCCATTTGTTTCAACTGCGCTTCGCAGCAGTCGCATTTGGGGTAGACGACGAACTGTTGCCAGCCGTCCAGCGCATCGCCCGCCGCGTATTCTTGAACTAGTCCGCGCCATTGGTTCGTGTCGTTCAGACTCATGAAACCGCCCGTAAAGTCTAGCATGTACCCCTTTCGCCCGTCCGTAATGCTTGTTGTGGTGAGCACCACATTCTGCGACGCGTCCAGAATCTCGACGTATAACCCGATGGCTCGGTTGTTACAACACCAGTTCGAGTACAGAAAGACACCTCCGATCTCCTTCTCCTCGCCCAGGTCAACCATCACCCATCCCCCGTTGTTGGTGTGACAATAAGTGCTCACATCGTTATCTAACAAACCATCGGAGGTACCACCCCACCCTTCGTAACTGGAGGTGACGGGTTTTAGGAGCGCCAAGTTCGTGTCAAGGTCGCCTGGTTTCCAAACTATCATCTCAGAGAAATGGAGGTACGACGTGTCCAGGATCAGCCGAACGTATCGACCGACCAGCTGTGCGTGTGCGAACTGGACCGGCACCAAGAGCAACACTAGAAGCGCACTGACCACGAGCGATGTGCCATGCCAGCGCGACGATACCCCCGACGACCGAACGACGCTACGGGCGGGGCCTCGCATGGTGATATGCCGTCTAGGGTACGTGCATGTCGAACACGACATGCGAGACTTTGCGAAAGTCTCCAAAGTCTCCAAGAAGTGCGAAACGACGCCGACACGTGGCCGTAGAAAAATCGAAAACGATAAAGGTCAAGAAAAAAAATAAGGAGGAAGTAGTCCCATCGTTATTAAATACAGGAACGCGGCAGCGGCAAAGAACAGGCAACGAGGTCAGACGAGAAGTGCAGAAGCGGTAGTAGTCTTACTTTTCCTTATTCACAAATCACTCCCCTCCCAGCGCAGCAGCGGAGAGCTCGGCGAGGATCGCGTTGGCGTCGCGCGCTGTTTCTTTGTTTGTTTCCGCAGTCATCTTGAGCACCACGACGCCCAGTTTCGGAATCGCGAGCGGCAGCTGGTCGCCTTGCTGGGTAATGACCCCCCGTTCCGCGTTGCCGCTGCCAGGCCACCCCCCGAACTCGGTGGATTGCGAGTTGAACACCTCCACGAACCCGTTTGGGGCGTCGCCCCAGGGCTGGCCCACTCCGACGCCGTACGGCGACGCCGCGTCCCATTGGCAGTCGCCGTCGTTGACGACGACGATCATTCTTTCGTTGATTTGTGTGCCGTTTTCATCCGGCCCCTCGTAGTGCCTCTCAATGACGATGATCCCGTTCTCGGAATCGGCGTGCGTCACCCTCGCGGAACCTCTTGTCAGCGCCATGTGCGCGGTTCGCATTTTGTTCGCCGCGGAGACGCACGCCATGCCTTCCGTGGCGAAGTTGTCGCCGCCAACGATCAAACTCCAGTCCATGCTCGCGTCCGGGGTGGTGTGCCAGTGCCCGTCCTGCGAATGTAAAAAAAAGGTGTCAGTCTTGAGTGTACAAGTGCCATGTATGGGCAAACAGTCTACTTTTGATGTATGTAGTAAACAGTAGTTACTCTGGACAATCGGCAAAAAGTGTGTTGGATTTGGGAAACGCGCAATACGCACTTGGTGCGTCTCCGTGCCCATGAACAGCATGGGAATTCCAACCCCCGCGGCGGCGATACCCCACCACAGGCGCATGCTCGCCCGCGCTCTCCACTCCCCTCGCCCTCCGAAACGGCTCGCCCAGTGTCCCAAGTCGTGCGTATGACCGGGTCGCTTACCGATCGTGTCGTGCGAGCCCATGGGAAACTTGACAAACGCGTGGTTATTGTGGTACCCGCCCGGGCCTTTCGCGACTTGTTCCAGACGTTCCATGTTCCCCTTCCAGTGGTTGGTCATCCCGGCGCAGTTGTCGCTGTTGCTGAAAAGCCAGCACGAATCCGCGCCTAGTTCACCGGGGACGTGCCCGCCTTCAGGCGAGTGCTCCACCACCACGAACTTGTCGTTTCCAAACTGCCGCGCCCGATTCGTCACGCGCCGCACGAAATCAGGCGGCATGGAGTGCGCGCTGTCGATCCTGACGCCGTCGCAGTTGTACTCGTCAAGCCACGTGTCCATCGTCGCCGCCAGGTAACTCTGGACCTCTTCTTTCCAGAACGCGAACCCCTGGCCCCACCCGGTGTCGCCCGCGCGTTCGAAATAAATCCCACCGTTCCCGTCGCTCCACCCGTCGAACTCCCACAGCGAATTTCCGTTCGCCGCGCCGTGGTGCAGCGCCACGTCCACAAGCACCGCGATTCCTTTTTTGTGCGCCTGCTCTACTAGCTCCGCAAACTCCAGCGCGTCGCCGTACGGGCCGTGCACGGCGTGCATTAACCTCGGGTTGTACCCCCACGCCCCCCCGAACTCGGTGTGCGGCAGGAGCTGGAGGCAGTTGAAACCCAGATCTTTGATGTACTGTAGTTTCCTGGTGAGCGCCACGAAGGTCCCAGGCGCGGTACCTAGATCGGGATCGCCCACCCCGGTGAACGTCCCGACGTGGCACTGATACATCACCAGCGCGTCGTGGTCCGGGGCTTTGAACTTGCTCCACGTGAACGATTTAGGGTCCACCACGAAACACACGTTGGATTCGAAATCGGTTTCACGCGCCCACGGATCCCTGTGATTGTAAAAAGAACGTGTCAGTCTTGTATGGGCAAACAGTGTGCCTGGATTTGGGAAACGCGCAATACGTACCTGCGCGTGAACGTCTCACCGCCCGGCATGGTGACTTCAAACGCGTACCGCCAACCCGCGCCGACTTGCTGCACTTCCTGTCTCCACACCGACGACTCCGTCGGGTCCCGGTACATCTCGTACCGAGCCGGGACAGGGAGACCGGCGGAGGTGTCGTACCCTCTGAGCGGATCGGGGGCGCCGCCGTATAAAAGCAACGTCATCTTCTCCGAATGCGGCGCCCACACCCCAAACGCGCACCCGATGGATGTCACGTTCGCGCCGAGTTTCGAAGTGCGCGCCTCGACGTCGTCCTGCGTGGCGTTCGCTAGGAGGTCAACCTCGGGAACAGCGGTGGCTGGTTCGGTCACCAGTGGGTCAGGTACAGACACCGGCACGGTCGGCACTTGGTACCCGTCTGCGTTGACGCCGTCGGCTTTCGCGCCATCCGCCCGCGCGGCGGCGATGGCGGCGTCCGCCCTCGCCTGCGCCTGCGCTGCTTCCACTCGCTCCGCGGCCGCGGCGGCGACGTTCGCGGCGCGAGCCACTTCAGCCGCTTCTACTTTCGCAGCCGCTTCCGCTTGGTCCACGCTTCGCCGCTGCTCCATCTCGGCCAACGCCCGCGCCTGCGCTTGCTGGGTCTGTAAAAGCTCCAAGGCTTCCGCATCCTCCTTTTCCTTCACGACCGCCGCGGCCGCGTCCGCCTTGGCCTTCGTCTCAGCCGCCAACGTGCGTTTCGCGGAATCCGCCAGCGCCATCGCGGTAGCCCTCGCCTCGCGCGCCGCTTTGGCTTTTGCCTCCGCCGCCGCGAGATCCGCGAGATCCTCTTTTTGTGTCGCAACCGGGTCGGCGGCGGGCGGTGTTTGGGCCGCCAGCTTCGCCGCCTCATCGTTCGCCACTCTTTCTTGCTCCGCGACCGCGGCAGCGGCAGCCTCGGCGGCGGCCATTTTCTCCTCAGCCTCTGCTAAGCGACTCTGCGCTTCTTCTCGCGAAAGACGCTCGAGCTCGGCAGTCGCCGCCGCCGCGCGCGATTCCGCGGCGGTCGCGCGGTCGCGCGCGGCTTGTTCGGCAGCCGCCTTTATTGCCGCCGCAGCTTCTGTATTCACCGGATCCACAGGCGCTTCGCTCGCGTCCGCGTTCGCCTCGCCCGCTTTTTCAGCCTCCGCCCGTTTCAGCATCGCGACGATTTTCTTCTCCGCCTTTTGCTTCTCCGCTTCCCTCGCGGCACGGGTTTGTTCCAGCGCCGCCGCGGACGCCACCGCGCGTTCCGCCGCCATCGCATCCGCCTGCTCCGCATCCAGCATCGCCGCATTCGCAGCTTCGAAGGCTTCCAACTTAGCCTCAGCTTCGGCGAGCTCCGCCGCGGCGCGCGCGGAGGCTTCAGATTCGGCGGGCGCCGCTGACTCGGCGGGGGGGGTTGGCGCTGCAGTCGGAGGCGCAGTCGGAGGCGCAGTCGGAGCTGCGGTCGGAGCTGCGGTCGGAGCTGCAGTCGGCGTTGCAGTCGGAGCTGCAGTCGGCGCTGCGGTCGGAGCTGCAGTCGGAGCTGCGGTCGGCGCTGCAGTCGGCGTTGCGGTCGGAGCTGCAGTCGGCGTTGCAGTCGGAGCTGCAGTCGGTTTGGGAGTCACTACCGGCTGTGCTCCTGACAAGAACCCCCTTCCACCGTTGTACAGGATGAACGTCTCGTTCCCCATCTCGTGCCGCAGCACGCGATCCACTAATTCGCCTTTTGAACCTTCAGGGGCCAGCCCCGCGGCGATGCACAACACCGCCAGGTCGTCGTCCGAGGTTTGAATCAGCTCCATTCGCCGCGTCGCGATTTTCGCTTGCTCTTCCGAGTCTTGAGAATCACCGAGCGTGGCGTTTACACGTACCTGGGCCCGCGCCCGACCGCGCGCGGGCGCCACGATCCGCGAAACGCGTCGCACATTTAAACCAGATTTCCCAATGCCTGCAAAACAGGACTTTACGGGGTGGGATCCGGGGTTCGCGTTGCGTACGTTGCGGGTCGCGGCCGCCGCCGTGATGGCGGCGGCGGCCGGCGAGATGGACGCCGCGTGCGCGTGCATGTCGCGGATGCGCGCACGGATCAAAACGCACCGACGCGACGGCGACGGGGTCGTGCTTGACTGTCGCGTCAGCAGTCAAAGGTTGCCTTTTGATGTTTTGCTTTTGCTTTTTAAACCTAGATTTCGACGGACGACATGGGCCTACACCTGCTGACACGTTTAGGCTATCCACGGTGTGCATACGATTGCAGTTTAGGCGGTGTAGACTGTGTAGAGGTTCATACGTAACGAAACCGAAGGAGCGTCGATTTCAGAGTGTGGCCATCGGTGCCCACCGAATATTCCTCGAAACGCCACGACATTTGCAAATCTCGCCACTCCCCGACGCACGCCCTCCACGCATGCTCGCACAGTTCGCCTCCACCTCGACCCGCACGTTCCTTCGCGTCGCTTCTTCCCAAAAACGCCTCACCTCGCGCCCCACGAAGTTAACGAGGTTCTCGCCAAACCCACGTCCCCCGACCCGAAACTTCATCACCAAAATGTCATCGACGCTCGGCAAAACCGGAACCCCCGGCAACACCGCGGTGGCGGACGTGAGCGAAACCGGCGCGTTCGTGAGGAAGGAAGCTGGTTTTCGTAATCGCATTGAAAAAGGCGGTGCATTCCCGCCTGAAAGTGGCCGGTACCACGTGTACGTCTCCATGGCGTGTCCGTGGGCATGCAGGGTGGTTTCCACCATTGGGCTAAAAGGCTTGGGCGATCACGTTTCCTGGAGCGCAGTGCACCCGACGTGGCAGAAAACCAAACCTCTTGATGAGAGCGATACGCACGCGGGGTGGGCGTTCGCGGAAGCCGGTACCGCGCTTTCCTCGCCGTCAGGGTGTGGTTCTTTCTCAGGTCCTGTTTACGACAGCGACCCGATTCACAGCGGCGAGATTAAATTCGTGCGGGACCTTTACGAAAAGGTCGGCGCGCCCGAGGGTACGCGGTTCACCGTCCCAGTGCTGTGGGACAAAAAAACCGGCACGATCGTGAGCAACGAAAGCAGCGAGATCATGCGTGACTTGAACGATGCGTTCGACGACGTGCTTGCCGGGGCTGATACGAAGGAAATCGACCTTTACCCGCCCGCGTTACAAAGCGAGATCGATTCCTTAAACGCCTGGATCTACGAAGGCGTGAACAACGGCGTTTACAAAAGCGGCTTCGCGGTTTCGCAGGGCGCTTATGAAACTGCGGTGACCGAGCTGTTCGCGTGCCTTGACCGTATTGACGATATTTTAGGCAAACGGCGGTACATCGCGGGTGACCAACTCACCGAAGCGGACGTCCGCCTGTTTCCCACCCTCGTCCGGTTCGACCCCGTGTACATAGTGTACTTCAAGTGCGCCAAGAAAGCGTTACGGGAGTACAAAAACATCCCAGGCTACATCCGGGACGTATACCAGACCCCTGGGATTAAACCATCCGTGAACTTTTGGCACATCAAGACCCACTACTTCACCTCGCACCCGGTGCTCAACGCAAACGCGATTGTCCCGATCGCGAGCGAGTGGGACATAGAAGAGCCGCACGGGCGAGACGGGGAGTACCCGCGGTAATTCTCTGATTTTTTTAATTGCGGCTGATGGTCGAGGAAGTAACGTTTACAAGAAGTTATTGCCTCTACTTGATGGTGCTTCGTGGGGACGCTTTGCAGGAAGAGGAAGTGCACAGGTCCCCAAAATAAAGGGACGAGTAGGCGAGAATACCCAAAAGTCTGAAATCCAGACGAATAAAACTCTGGTACCGTCGTCGCGCCGCGCTTGTACGAACACACAAGAGACGCGCGCGACTGATTTATCATCATTTACTTGTACATATGCACAAGAGCTGTTCCCTCAAACCGCAATACCTTTCACTCCGTACGCCCGTAATACCTTGGAAGCTGTTACAGGGGCAGGACGTCTGGCCTGGTGTCAATCACTATTTTTATATCCAACACCTCAATTTGATGTTAGATGGCGTTGCAAGCACATATCTATCTACCAGTACCCCCTCACACCGCCCATCCGAGTTTCGAAAACGCGGCGTCCGCGGCGCTGAACCACTGCGACGGAACGCCCACGGCTTGTACGCCGTGTTTCACCCCGCCGTACGCGCTCGCGGCGGTTGCCGTGAAGTAATTAACAAAGCCGCCTTCGGTTGGCGCGTCGTCGTCGGCGTTGGGCGTGATGAGTACCGCATGCGTCGCGCAACCTAAAACACCCCAAAACAAAACACTGAACAACAGGGCTGATACGCGTGTACCGAAGTGCAGCACCGCAATCGCGACGAAAACAAGCCCTATGCGTTGCGCGTGGACGCCGAAGGTTTTGCCCGCGACTACCACATCAGCAGCGCGGACTCGCAAGACGTACAACCAAGCCACCAAGATTCCAAAGATTGGCAGTAACAACGACGGGTTTAACACCAAGCACGTCGCCGTCAACGCCAGCACCACGAGGAAATAGTTGTACCCAAAGTCGTTGGTGTTCCTTCGTACCCGGCGTAACCCGTCGTACGCGCCGGTGGGTAGGGACACCGCGCGGTAGTCCACGAGTTGGCGCCACGGCAGCGCTTTGACGTGCAATGCCTTGACATCTCCAACAACCCGTCGTCCCGCGCGAAGCATCAACCCCGGGACACCCAGCGCCTTGTTCTTACCGCTCTCGTCCTCCATGGCGCGATGCGAGCCACGCGATGGCGAGTCAGACGGTGCGGAGGGGAGTGCGGAGGCACACCTGGGTGTAGGCACAATAACAACGATTCCAACGTTCAAAACTGAGAAGTTTTGGCAGTCCGTTCGTTTTCACAGTTTCACGCCAGAACGCGTGCTTTTGATCATTGTCCCACACGCGATCTCTCGTCATGGGAAGCAAGGACGCCAAGAAACCCAAGGACCCTGTGCCCAAGTCCGCCGAGGACGCGCTGAATGGGATGAGTTCCACCGAACGGATTCTTCGCAGGATCCACGACTTGTACGCCAAAGGCTTGGTGAGTTCGGATGGGACTGCCGAAAAAGAAGGCGCCGGGAGCGTGGGTATTTTACAGATCGCAGCAGACCCGTTGCTCAACCTCACGGATATCCACAAGCCGCGCAAGAAAGTGAACGTGATGATCATCGGCAACCACAGCGCTGGTAAATCGTCGTTCATCAACTGGTACATCAGCGAGGAGGTGCAGACCACCGGCGTGGCGATCGAGACGAGGGGGTTCACGTATGTCACGTCCGGCCGGAAAAGGGAAACGCTGAAAGGCGACGCGACGTTCGCGTTTTACGACCACATCGACGGCCTTCAACAGTTCAAAGGCATCACGGAGAACGTGTTCACGGAAATCAGCACGAGCAAGGCAAAGAACTTCGCGTGTGTCGACCTTCTGGATTCCCCGGGGTTGGTGGACGGCGAGATGGAGTACCCGTTCGACGTGGTTGAATCGATAGTGTACCTCGCGGATCACGTTGATTTGATCCTGTGTTTCTTCGACCCCATCGGCCAGGCGCTTTGCAAGCGAACCATGACCGCTGTTGAACGTTTAAACGAAAAGCACGCCGAGAAACTGGCGTACTACATGAGCAAAGCGGACCAGGTGGAGAAGGAACACGACCGGCAGCGCGTGCTGATTCAGATCACGCAGAACTTAGCGGGGCGGATCAAGAACTCGCACGCGTTTAAGCTCCCGACGATCTATTTACCAAGAGACGACGACCGGCCGTTGAAGGTGCCGATTCCCAACGCGTTGGAAGAGGTTTGCGAGGACATCGATAAAGCCATCCGCCTGACAGTTCAGAAAAACCTGACCACGATGAAGAACGACTGCGCGTCCATCTTGCGGAAAATCGGCGAAGCGCACTTGACGGACATAGCGAACCGGAAGGAAAACAACCAAAGGGCTTTGAAAGGCTGGGGCTTTTACTTCGTACAGGTCGTGGTTGGCGTCATCACGTTGTATGTGTCATTGTGCGAAACCTTCGCGTTCGGGCCGGTACGACAGATCGTGACGGGGCACTTGCTGCCGCTCGCAAAGGCGAGCAAGTACGACGTGATGGAAGCCACGCTTCTGGCGTTTTTGCCATTCACCGACGTAAACACCGGTACGGTAAAACCCCGATGGCTCGGTGTTCCTCACGGAGGCGCGTACGTGTTGTTCGTGTTGACGTGTTTGCTGGCAACCATCGAGTACATGAAACGAAAGGTCTGGGCGTTTCACCCGGTGATGACCAAGAAGGACGTCAAGCGCCTCGCGGGGTACGGCGAGTACGTGAAAGAGCTGGGGAAAGTCAGGGAAGAGCTTTACAAGGACTACTTCAAGGGGTTGTCGGACAGGGACTAGGAGCGGAGGGTCCTCGGTGACGACTATTTGAGGTGTGTTTTGAACGACTATTTGATACGGTATTTGATATCCTTGATACTACGATGCGGAGTTTTGTGGATCCAGGGTAGTGCTCGAGATATCACCACGCGCTAAATTTGAAATTCAACTTCTCCATGAGCAATAATCGTTTGTCGGAAGCCACGACGCACAACGACGCGCACACGACACCCACACGTATCGCGATGTTCTTCGACGCTGTGCGCGGTGTGCTAGCTCGCGCGTTCATGAGAAAGCGCCAGCGCGATACTCACGCGGACGAGGCCATCCCGGGCCTTCCCGACCACCTCGTCGTCACGCACGTTCTCAGATCTGAGTATTTCGACGACCCCGCAGATCTCGCACGGCTCCCAGCGGTGAGCCGTGCGATGCGCGACGCGGTGGCAGACACGGGGCTTCAGTTTGAAGAGCTTAGTGAATATCGTGCCGCGTGCCTTGGATGTTTACGCGCGGTGTAGCGCCTGCAACGGGGATGTCGCTTGTCGAATATAGGGTTCCTATGCATGGCAGCGGCGATGAGCGGACAGCTCGAGGAGTTGAAGATGTTGCGCGCGGACGGCTGCCCGTGGAACGTAAACACGTGCGCGGCGGCGACAGAGAGCGGGCACCTCGAGGCGCTGCAGTGGCTGCGCGTGAACGGATGCCCGTGGGACGAGGAGACGTGCATTTGGGCGGCATATGGCGGGCATCTCGAGGTGCTGCAGTGGGCGCACGCGAACGGATGCCCGCGGAACGAGGATACGTGCTTCTGGGCGGCGACGCGC
>Ga0115004_10003453_pt1 | contig 12879 bp, 9 predicted proteins | sample ArcticOcean_MG_C_10_FD_88737 | JGI IMG/M metagenome (GOLD analysis project Ga0115004, IMG submission 88737) | Marine microbial communities from western Arctic Ocean - ArcticOcean_MG_CB11_90 | ecosystem: Environmental > Aquatic > Marine > Oceanic | place: Arctic Ocean: Canada Basin | collected...
CGCGCTCCTAATCCGAGTTGTTCTTCCCCCGTTGTCTGCTGCTGCGGCGAGAAGAAGTTCGGCAAGTGCATTCGTCTCGGTAACGTCAATGAATACTTATTCTTCTTCTTCTTCTCCTCATTATTGTCATGGTTATCATTACTATCATCAATCGGTAGTAGAATGTGGTTATTATCATCATTTAAGTTCATCTTCGAAATCTCTGCTTCAGCTTTTATTTGACTCTGTCGCTCCTTTTGATATCCATCAGAATGGCCGAAAAACGCGAAGGAGATGAACAAAATAGTGATAACAAAGGCTAAGATCGGTGCCCCATATTTCGACACCGCGTGATCATCTCTGCGATAGTACGGGTGTGACATCCTAATCGTTGCCATTTTATTCTTCTTCTCTATGCTCTCTTTTACTTTTACTTTTCTTATCACACAGTATTGTTTCCAATCAATGCGTTTATTTAACTCCCTCGCTTGCACTGTTTTGTGACACGGTTCGGTGTATGTATGTATACAGTAATATTTATATATATATATATATATAGTAATATATTTATATATATATATATATATATATATTATAATATGTATTATCTAACTTCTTCGTCTGTTCTCGATATATGTTTTGTTTTTTCTTTTGGAGTGTAATTTGAAGAGCGCGCGGCCTTTTCGGTCTAAAAAATAAAGCAGCAGCAGCAGGCAAAATCAGCAGCAGCAGAAGTTACAGCAGCACGCATTCGTTGAAACGGTCATCCTGATGTCATCGGCAGCTTGACCATAAAAAAAGAGTAATAATAATAATAATAATAACAGAGTATGGGGATAACGACCATGTTCTTGCAGGCACTGTTTACGCAGAAAGCTACTATGCCAGATAACAGTAGTAAAGGGGACAATAATAATACTATCAGTAATAACCACGTTATGACTACTAATAACACTCCTGCTCCTCCTACTGCTCCTACGGCGACTAATAAAAGAGTAGTCACCTACTGTGTTTTGTTTCTATCGATCACGATGATGCTATCGATGTTAGTGTTCAATACTACTAACGCAGGGAACAAAACGACGCAATCGCGTGCACGAGTAGGACGAAAAGTAATAGCAGAAGAAGGAGTACTATCGAAACCTAGTAGTAGTAGTAGTAGTAGTAGCAAAAGAGTAGTATCAACGAATGCGTGGAAACAGAAGGAGATAGCAGACGAAGCAGAAGAAGAGAAATATTTCGACGATAACGTCAGTATAACATCAGATACGACTCAACGACAACAACAACAACAACAAAAACAAAAACAGAAGAAGAAGAAGAGAGAAAGAGATAGATTTGATGAACAAAACCACGTAGAATTTAAGAAAATAAACGAAAAGGCGAAGAAGTGTTCGTTAATAGTAGCCTCTTTTTATGCCACGAAACCTGGTGGGTTTGATCGAAAAAAGGGCGAGCGATGTAATGGGTGCCACGAACCCCCGGTGTTCATTACGTTCGAGAGCGCTAGAATTGCGAATAAGAACGCACAGAACGTATGCGTAGCAATTTTGACCGACGAAGAAACAGAGATTGATTTAAGTAAACCTGGAATGGATTTCGTACAAATACATCGTTTTGCTGGTTTATTGGATAGGACGAAAATAGGCACCGGGGCGTTAATGTTAGAACGCATGAAATTATATAACGCGTTCATTAAACGCGCGAGAGATAACGATTATATGGCGGATTTGCTAATGGTCGATACAGATATCGTATTTATCGGCGATGTTTCAGATTTGTTCAAAACGAGGAACTTTGATTACGGAGTAACTATTAGAGATAATAAGGCGTATCCAGTACAGGGCGGGGTACAGTTCGTTCCGAGAGGTAAATACGTCGGCGCTGCAAAATTCTCCGATCATACTTTAGATATGTGGAAGGAAGATTTAGCGAAAACGGGGAAAGAAGCCGGGTTCACTGGTGACCAAGCCGCGTATCAAAGAGGCTTGAACGTACCCGCTTCGAAAATACAACAATTAGCGAGAGGGAAGAAAACGGTCGATTTACCAGTTGTATGCGGTCATACCGACGCCGAAGCCGTCACCGTAAGAATGATCCCAGGCGAACAATATAATTTTGTCCCCACGGGAAATGGCCAATCTCTGAAGAAGAAAGATATTCGCGTTTTACATTACAAGGGTGGGAAAAAGGAAGGCATGTTCGTTCCGTACAATGCGATGAAGAAATCGAGAGACGTAGCGGATGTTTTTAACCTCAAAAAACTTGTCGTTTAGAAATTTTTCGCATATATATCATATTACTACGTTGTCGTATACTAGTTATTAAAATCTATAATGTTTACCGATCGCTTTTCCGTTTCTTCTCTTGCATATAAGACGTACCAGTAGGCGCCGACGATGCGTACTTGTACAAATCTGACGTAGTATTTGTTTGTGCATTGTCCTGATTTGGTTGTTCTTCTATATCGTCCATGTCAAACGGCTCATCCATATCTTTCATCTGTTGAGGAGGAGGAGGAGGAGATACGTTACCGGAGTACTTTTCACCTTCTCGGACTGTTTTTAAGGACGAGCCTCCCGATGGTGAAGCGAATCCGGAAACTCTACTCATCGGTGAAAATGCGCCTTTTTCTTTATTGCTTATGCTACTACCAGGAGGGTTATTAGAGGGATTACCAACGACGCTCGGTCCCCACCAACCGGCGTTGCCGCCGCTACCAGATCCACCAAATCCAGATTGTCTAGGCATTGATTGAGGTAAACCGGCAAACGTGGACGATTGACTACTTCCACCGCTCGAAACTTTATTGAAACTATCCATCATATTATTATTATTGTTATTGTTATTATTCAAACCAGCAGCATTGGTATTCATCATAGAGCCAAAGTTATTATTATTATTATTATTATTATTATTACTAGAAGAAGACGCGTTGTTATTATTCATTAAACCAGAAGAATTTTGCATCATAACAGCGGCTCGATTAGAACCAATTTGATGATTGATATTATCTCCAGTTAAAGTACCTCTGCCTGGACCGAGAGGACTCGCGTAGACCGCGGGAAACTGTACAGCAGCTGCCGCTTTAGCTGCGACAGCTTGTTGTTTTTGTCTCTGCATCGATAAATTTTGCATTTGCGACGTTGGTGGCGATTGACCAAAATGTAACGGATGTAAAGCCGCAGAGTTCATAGCGTGAGGCGAACCGACGAATTGATTTCCCAAAAATTGCGTTCCGCCCGGGCTTTGACCAAAACTTCCAACACCAAAAGAACCTGAGTTTATTTGAGATATTGCCGCGGCGTTTGCCGCGGCGGCTGTTTGCATTTGCTGCGCCTGTAAGAATGCAATATTTCCTGATTGTGGATTCGCTGAAGCAGAAGCAAACGCGGCAGCTAATCCACCAACAATCGGTTGTTGTTGCTGTAGATGTCCAGAAACACCGGCAGCTTGCTGGGAAGCACTAATAACTGGTATTGTTGCCGAAGGGGCAGCCGCTGTAGCAACCGCAATTGGAGGCTGCGTAAAATTCGGAAACGGCGTTTGCACGGTTTGTTTCGGTTTCTTCGCCGCGATAACTTCTCTCTTTGCACTCTCCGAAACCGCCGCGGCCATTTTCGCAGCACTTCGTTGGTGTTCTTTTCTCGTTTCTTCTGATGTCGTTTCTGGACAATTCGGTGGCTTGAACGGCGTCGATTCATCAAACTCTTCTCCGGTGATGTATGGATGTAAAAGCGCTTGCTTTGGCGTCCATCTTTCAGTTGGATCGAGCATTAACATGCCAAATAAGAAATCTAAAAATAATCCGCGCGCTTTCTTCTGTTCCACTATCGCGTTTTCTCGTTCTCTCGAACCGGGAGAGCTACCGAGATCTTTATAAGGCGCTCCGTATATGATATCGGCTAATTTCTTTTGATGAAAATATCTCTTCCCTACTGCAGCACGTTTCCCCGATCGCTCTTCGTATTGCTGCAAGTTCAACAATCGATAATTCGATGGCAAATTTTGATTATTATTATTATTACTATTTTGATTATTATTATTCATTAATAATAATTCAGAATCTGATTCCGATTGCGTCATCATCGCGCTATCCGAAATCGTACTAGAAGAACCGCCTTGCCCAGCTAATGGATTATTAGTAGAATTTACTCGAACGAAATATTTATGTCTATGCCTTGCTTTCGCGAGCATTGAATCTGGTGGTGGTTCGATCGTTTCACACATCCTCGTCAACAAATCGAACTCGCTCGCACCTGGTAAAATGGGCAATCCTAGAAACATTTCGGCCGCTACGCATCCTAAACTCCACATATCTATCGGCATTCCGTACGGCGTGCCTAATAAAACTTCTGGCGATCTATAAAACCTCGATTGGATGTATTGATAAACCGTCCTGTTTTGGAAGCAAGCTGATCCAAAATCGACCAATTTCACTTCCGTGGACGATAAAGATTTCAACAAAATATTCTCCGGCTTAATGTCGCAATGAATCACGTTCGCTTCTCTCAAAACATCTAATGCGTTTAATAATTGTACCATTAACTCTCTTAAAACTCTCAAGCTCACGCCTCGGAATTTGTTCTTCCTCAAGAACTCGTATAAGTTTATGTCCAATAATTCAAACACTAAACATAAATGGTTATGACATACGAATTGATCGAGCAATTTTACAATTTTCTTCTCGCCGGTCGGGTCGCATCGAGTGTTTAACATGTGCAAAATTCCAATCTCGACGTGAGCTTGGTGGAAATACGCTGGGTGATTTTTTATAATCTTCAGCGCGCTTATCGTTTCTTCTTCTTCTTCTTCTTGTCCTTCTTCTTTTTGTTCTACGTTATTGTTGTTCTTGTTGTTTTTGTTGTTGCCGAGTGTTACGGAATCAGTAGTAGTAGTAGAAGGATTACTAGTATTACTACTACTGTTATCGCTGTTATTCCCATTACTGTTATTATTATTATTAATATTATTAATATCTCTCATTAAAGTGTGTTCCCTCTTCACCCTTAGGACTTGCCCGAACGTCCCACTCCCTAAACTGCCAAGAACTCTGTACGCACATCTCTCGTCGCCCGCCCTTAAGACGTCGTTTTGGTACACGATCAGGTCCGAATTCTCGTTATCTAGACCATCGTTCGAGGCCGGTGTCGATGGTTTAGATAAACATACCGCTCTCGCCTGTTCATCGCCTGGTGATTTCCGCCTGTTTATTTCCATTATTATTATTATATATTATTATTATATATTATTCTTGTTACGTATGTATTATTATTCTCTCTCCTTCTCTCTCGTTTATTGTATTTATGAATGTGAAGTTGTTGAGAGTTTTTGCCCTCGTGTTCCTCTTCAAAGACAGCCATCAGACAGCAGCAAAAACACGCGAAAAACAGTTTAGTATATTTATCACAGAGAACGTGCGGCACAAACGGTACAAATCGAAAGAACTTTTATGCATTTAAATTTTAGGAAAACACGTGATGATCAGAAAGAATAGTACGTGATCCACGTATATTTAGAGTGGAACAGATAATGGTCAGTAGTGGGAAAGTTGTCAGAGTGAAAGAGCTCGAGAACATATTTAACACTACTCCTGTAAATATCAACAACAACAACAACAACAACACAGTAAAGAAGAACGAGCAAAACATTGAACTAATAGGAAGAACTATTACTACTGCTACTGTTGGTGATGATAATGATAATGATGATAATAGTAATGCTATGAACGAAGAAGATTGTATGAGTGAGCCAGAGAGCATTCAAGGCACGCAAGGAGAAGAAGAGTTCGTTAGTTATACTGCTACTACTACTACTACTACTACTACTACTGCAGATAATAATAATAATAATAATAATAATTATAATTATTATAACTCAGAAAACGGAGAAGAAGAAGTAGTAGTAGTATCAATACGAGTGTTGGGTAAACTCATGAAATACGACGCTAACGAACAAATCGGGATATTGAAGGACGACGAGCATTCGTTAATATTCGATAGTTCGTATATGACGACTGCGTTTAAATGGAAAATGAATAATTTATACTTCTTAATAGGAGAATACGAACTTAATAGTAGTTATAGTAGTAATAGTCCGCGAAAAAACGATTATGGCGACGACAACGTTTTGAACAATGGCGTTTTAAAAGTTAGAGTGGCGCAGAACGCGGAAGGATTAAACGTCAAAGCCTATCACAAAGCCGCAGAATTGAGAAAAGAATTCTTAGCTAATTTTGGATACTAGTACCATGATATAGATACTTAGATAGATTGATTGATAGATTAATGTGTAATATATATTTGTATATAATAAATAAATAGAGCGCCGCTGGTGATAAAAAAACAAACAATCGATCGATCAAACAACTTAATTATTCTTCGATTGCATGATCCCAACAGTGTAAGATTTCATTAACTCCCCGATCCATTTCAAGTCAATAGTCTCACCACTTCTCGAACTCTTAATGCCAACTAAAACGCAACTAAAAATGATGCCCGAACAGACGCCAAAGAGGTAATCGCGCGAGTTGAAACCGTTACCAAATCCACTCGCGTGCGCCGCGAGCTGAGCGATTTTCGATAAAGCCTCATGATCATCATCATTATCTATTATAATCTTTTCATTTTGTTGTTGTTGTTGTCGTTCTTTCTGTTTCTTATCCAATTTCCCTCGAACGCTCGCGAGTTCTAAAGTTAACTGTTTACAGAATCCTTCCTGTTCAGCGAGTTTGATTTTCGTTTGCGTTTCGGTCGTTTGTGGATCTAAGGAGGCCTCTAAGGAGACGATTTGTTTCTCTAATTTCGCGATTTCTCTCAAGCGCTCATCTGCAATCGATTTATACTGCGTTATTTATAATAATAGTAAGTCATTAATGTGTGTATGAGTAAGATATAAAACAAAAAGAGAGAATAGTAGAGAGATCAGTTGTCAGTAGAGATTATAAATTCAAAAATATAAATCATCATCAACGACAACGACAACGACATCAACAAGCATTACATAGTAATTAAAATTAATAAGTACCTTGTTCCTGGCCGCAACTGCGTGCTCTAACACAGCAAGGTTTTTTAGTTTCCCTTTTTCTCTCTCATCATCGCCTGCCATGATTATTATTATGCTACAAACACAGAGAATGAGAATATTCACTATTGACTTTTTCCACTTTTTGCTGCACTTTGCTGCACTTTGCTGCACTTTCTCTTTCGTCTTTTCTTTGCAAAGAAACATGAAGAACAAGGACGATTATGATTTAATGATGAGAAGGAAGACTCTGATTAAAGACAGTTGGCCCGATTTCATCAGTAGAACAAATAATAATAATAATAATAATAATAATAACGAGGAGTCGTTATTATTCGCTTTTGATAGTGCTGATATATTAAAGAACAATAATATTAGTAACAATAATAATATTAGTAACAATAATAATAACAATAATGAAGAAAAAGAAGAAGAAGAAGAAGAAGAGTTAGCAGTAGCGTTAGATAGGAAAGAATTTAGAAAGAGAATGAGCGCGTTACCGTTATATAAAGTGCTCGGACTATCGCAAGAATACGCTCAAGAGTTCTTCGGAGCAGCATCAGGAGAAGAAGAAGAAGAAGAAGTGGTAGTACGAGACAAAGATGATGATGTAGAAATAGTAATAGCGAAACGAGATGAGGAGGAAGAAGAAGATAATAACAGAATGCTCGATAGTTTATTGTTAGACGATGATGATTGATTTGATTGATTGATTGATTGATTAGTTAAACAAAATCTGGACCTAATTGAACGTACCCTTTTCTCATCGTTATTCCGCCAATCGTAATCGTTTTGCTTTTGCGTTTGATACAACCAAACAACAAGAGTCCGAGACCAGGGATCCCTAAACAAGAACCGACGACGATTAAGACTACACCTTCGATGGAAACTTTCGCCCTACGTCGTTCGTAAGTAATCTTTGATAGAGTTTGATTCCTGAGCCAAATTTCGGGATCTGACGCGTGTTGGATAGTCACAGTTTGCTCTCCGACCGCTAAGCGGATTTTATTCATATCCGGAAGCGAAGAAGATTTCATTTGCGGAGCTTCTACGCGCTTCCTTATATCGGGTTTCCACCACGACGATCCAGTATCACTAGGACTACTATAGCGCATGCCACTACTCACGATACTACTACTACTACTACTACTACTACTACTACTACTACTACCACTGCTGCTTATGCTTATGCTATTACTACTTATAATACTGTTGCTACTAGAACTACTAGAACGACCGAGAAGAAGATTTTTCAAACTTCCCGGTTCGCATCCGAAATTACCGAACGAATCGTCCAATACCCATCGGCTCGTTGTTGTCGTTTTCGCACCATCGTCGTCTCTCTTTTTTCGGACTTTAAAGCATAACTTAACGAGAGACGAATAAGTAGCACACGATTGCGTATTCCCAGAAAAATATCCACCCATTTGAAACCTGCATACTTTATTATTCACGTTCGAATTTGTAATTTTTTCGAATAATTTTTGCGAGCCTAAATCGATCGAGGCTACGACTTCTTTCGAAGAAATATCTTTTCCAACGAGAGATAGGGACAGAGGCATCTCTAATAATTTTGAAACAATAACTGAATTATTCAATGCTGCAGGAAAGACGTTATTATTATTATTATTATTATTAGCAGCAGCAGCGTCATTATTTACTAATGACGAGCTATGCGTTTCGTTATAATTATTCTTCGTTTGCGTTTGCGTTTGAGGAACTTGTAAGCCTCTGTTTACTAAATCGTATAAATGTTCAATCGTAGGCATATAACTCAAATAGTTTGGATATATTTTCGGCAAAACGTACGTTTCGAGTAAATTCGTTGATTGAAACCATAAAGGCTTATACGAATTCGGTGATAACTTCGTAGCTTGTAACTTTGACCCGTCGTCTGATGTAACAGTTATTAAAGTTTCGATAGCGGAGGAATCGTGTTCTTCTTCCTCTCCTCTTTTGTCATTATCAACTAACATCCATTCAACGCTTTTAAACTCCTCTAAATAAACAGTTTCCCATTCATTCACTTTATCTAAATACTTCCTTGTCTGTTCTGTTGGTATCTCCGTATCCTTCATCCTCTTCGACTCTCTCGCTAAAGAAGAGCCTGATGAAATCAATACTATTGAAAAGAATAAGGCTGTTAAACCTGCTTTCACTGATGTTTGTTTATTATGATTTTCTAGCACGTTATTAATGTTATCATGATTGTTGTTATTGTTGTGATTATTGTTGTATTGCGTTCTAAATCTCGTGTTTGCGTTATTCGTATTCAGTGTATTATTATTAATACTACTATTATCGTTTCCCAACGGAGTAGCCGGTCTCGTTAGAAAATCTTCAACGAAGTTCGTATTATTCAAACTATCGCGTGGTGATTTCAACGAAGAGTCTCTTTGTGTCGCAGTAGAACCAGTAGAACTAGCCTGCTGCTGCTGCTGCGCCGAGCGCCTCATTTATCACTGTTACGTATTATTACGTATTATTATTATTAGTAGTAGTCGGGTAGTAGCAGTAGTATTACGGCAGAAAATAAAGTGCTGTTTTGATGGATAGTAGGATAGTAGAAGACAAGACATTGCAACTTGCAGCAGTACAAGTGTGTGCATGGAGGGAGCTTTTTCGTGGCCTGAAATAAAACACAACTTTATTCGAACTGATTTAAAAACTTCAAAAATAATATACGCACGCACGAAAATGTCAGCTATTGCACAAAACACTGCTATCGGTACGACTCACTCTCTGAAAAAGACCGTTCTGTGCACACTGTCTCTCGTTAATACACTATTTTTTAACCGATTTCGTTCGTTGGATGTTCAACAGAGCGAGCGATATGATGTTGCCATGATGATGATATATGATATAAAAACTTCTTGTTTTTATTCCTTTTTTCCATCATATGCCGTTGAATACTTTTGACAAACCTCCCAATTAACTGACGAACGATTGATTGGTGAGGATACGTTGACTTAAACAAGCCGCGCGACGGACGCCGTGCCGTTTCCGTGCATCGTCTTCAAGACGCACTCAATCTTACTCTCATGCGAGGGCGCAGACCTTGTCGCCTCGACAAGGTCTCTGCCCTCCAATTTTTATTCTCTCTCCCTCTTTTCCCTAAACAGAAAAACTGACCGGTTTTCTTGACCTCTCTCTCTCTCTCTCAATGGTTTTAACATAAATAGCGACGCAGTTGAGCTCGAGACAAATGACGAAAAGCTCTACTAAATCTACGTCATTAAAGATGCACTCATTATCAAGTAATAAACAATCTACGAGAAGAAACGTCCTACAAGTTCGCGCGATTAACCCTAGATCGGATGACAAAACTGCCGGTAAAGGCCAACGCGTGATGATCATCGGCGGAGACGGCTATTGCGGATGGGCGACAGCGTTGCACTTATCTCAACGTGGCTATGAAGTCTCAATCGTTGATAACTTGTGCAGACGTCAATTCGATGAACAGCTCGGATTTAACTCATTGACTCCTATTAAGTCCATCCATGAAAGAGTTCGAAGATGGGAAGAAGTTTCGGGGAGAAAAATTGATTTGTTCATCGGCGACGTGTGCGACTATGAATTCTTATCCGCGACGTTTCAAAAGTTCAACCCAACGGCTGCGGTGCACTTTGGTGAACAAAGATCGGCGCCATATTCTATGATGGACAGATCTCGTGCAGTTTTTACGCAAACGAACAACGTCATGGGTACGATTAACGTCTTGTACGCGATCAAGGAATACGCGCCAGAATGTCACTTGGTGAAATTAGGCACTATGGGCGAATACGGTACTCCGAATATCGACATCGAAGAAGGTTATTTGACGATTACGCACAATGGCAGGACGGATACTTTACCGTACCCGAAACAAGGTGGCTCTTTCTATCACTTGTCCAAATGCCACGACTCTGCGAATATGTTATTTTGCACTAAAGCTTGGAACTTGCGTTGCACGGATATTAACCAAGGCGTCGTTTACGGCATCGCGACTGATGAGACGATGATGCACCCGGATTTAATCAATAGACTTGATTACGATGCCGTGTTTGGTACTGCGTTGAACAGATTTTGCATCCAAGCCGCGGTCGGTCACCCGATGACCGTATACGGTAAAGGCGGGCAAACGAGAGGCTTTTTGAACATTCGCGACACGGTTCGATGCATCCAAATCGCTGTCGATAACCCAGCGCAACCGGGGAAAATGCCAATTTACAACCAGTTTACGCAACAATTCTCAGTCAACGAGCTCGCTGGTTTAATCACCGAAGCTGGTAAGAAGATGGGCTTGAATCCGGAAGTTATCAGCGTCCCGAACCCGAGAACGGAATTGGAAGAGCATTATTACAACGCAAAGAACTCGAATTTGAAAGAGTTGGGATTAGAACCGACTTTGTTGGGCGACGAACTGCTCGACACTTTAATGAAAACCGTCGTTCAATATAAGGATAACGTCGACCAAAGACTAATCATGCCGGGCGTGAACTGGAAAGAATCTGCATCGGTTGGCGCGAACGTTAGAAAATAAATTTATAAAAATGGGTTTAAATAATATAATGATACACGAATACGTATACTAATTTTTCTTTACTGCGAAAATAAAGTAGTCTTCATTTTACTGCTATATTTGTTACTTTCGTTCAATTTCTCTTTTAATGATTGGCATAACGTTCACGCGCATTTTCTCGTACGCTTTCTTCTTTTGTTCCCACACGGAATCTACTGCTTCGTCTAACGACATCCATTTCATTTGCGTGAACTCTTGCGGTTCACCGTCTAAACCTTGCAAGTTCACAAACTCCATAGGGTCTAATAAAGTCTTACAATGAAACACAGCGAATTCTAATCGTTGCCCTGCTAAACCTTTTTGCGTTAACCATCCTCCGGCTTCGTATGCATATTCATCGTCGTTAGCGAGAGTCTCGATGAGCGCGCACTCAATATCGTTCTTATTTTTCTTATTGTTCTTATTCTTATCATCCCCTCCTTTAATCGACGATCGAATACCGGTTTCTTCGTATAACTCTCTCACGGCCGCTTCCTCGGTCGTTTCTTTCGCCTCCATCCCTCCTTGCGGTAAGTTCCATTGTCCTTTATTCTTCCCAGAGCGTTCACCGACTAAGATTAGTCCGTTATCGTTGAAAACTATCGCGCACGCACATTTCCTATATCTCTTCAAGTTCACAACGACCGTCTTCTCTTTATCATAATAATCATCTTCCTGTTCATTACTCGCAGTCGTCAAAGTCTTTCTATCTTTCGCAGTCTTCATACTGACGTTAGTGGTTCTACTGTTGTTATCATAACCGTCGTCAGCATTCGCACTCATTCTTCTTATTATTATTCTTCTTCGACTGCTAGTGCTACTGCTGCTGCTGCTACTGCTTAATATTATTGTTATTATTCTATTCCTGTATGATCTGTTCTCGACCGATTTATGGTGTTTATGCCTTGTTAATATATTAATAGCAGAACGAACGATGAGCATATCGTCGTCGTCGTCGTCGTCGTCGTCGTCAGGGCAGTCAAAAGAAGCAGAAGAGACCGATCACTCTGCGTGACCGTGCCGATCACAAACTGAGTGAGTGAGTGTAAGATACTACGCGCAGCTTATTATTATTATTATTATTTCGTGAGCACTGAGCAGCAGCAGTTAAGAAGAACTGACGACGATGATGCCAGACCGCATATTATTCATATTATAAGTAAACATACTAGTGTAAAGCAATTAATTAATCAATTAATTAATCAATTTAAGTATTAGGAATAACGAAAGAACACGAGAATCAATCCCGTCGATTTATAAAACGATCGCGGACGACGATGTCTTATTTATCAGCGATTGGGAAACAAAGAAAACGATCATCATCTGCGCCATCAGCA
>Ga0115004_10003455_pt1 | contig 12873 bp, 10 predicted proteins | sample ArcticOcean_MG_C_10_FD_88737 | JGI IMG/M metagenome (GOLD analysis project Ga0115004, IMG submission 88737) | Marine microbial communities from western Arctic Ocean - ArcticOcean_MG_CB11_90 | ecosystem: Environmental > Aquatic > Marine > Oceanic | place: Arctic Ocean: Canada Basin | collected...
AGTTAGAGGGTGTTAGTAAAGAAATGGCGACATTCAGATATGAACTTCGGCTTACCTGAATATACATTGATTGGACTTCTCGACCGATATCCCATAAGCAGCCACAAACATTGAAACTGCCGTTGTCTATTAAAAAAGAATAAAGGGTTAGTTGTTGATCAGAGCAAATGCAAGTAGTATTGTTTAACATACCTTTCCGAATCTGCGTGGTGTCAGGCAAAGCGCCTGTTGTTTTAAATTGCTTAGAAATTGGAAAAATGAGAGAAAGGTATGTTAGTAAACGTATTCAAAAGAGATAAAAAGAAAAAAAACAAATAACTCACGACCACTCATTGTTACGCTTAATCTTGTCCATATCCACCTGTAAAAGAAAGAAGAAAGGGGTTAGTTCAATGCAATGATTATAAAATAAAACGTTATAACAGTTAAGTACCTCGGGGTCATCTCGGTACAGATGTAAAGCCACCGCCTGAAGAAACGATTCATGAAATTTCTTTTGCATCTCCGACCTGTAGAAAAGAAAAAAAAAGGTTAGTGCACAATTAGAAAAATAATAAAGATAATAACATTAGAACTTGCCTGACATAACCAGGAAACAAATCCAGGTATTTCCTGATATTGTTTAGACGAATATCACCGTAATTGATATTTTTCGTTTTCATTTGGTTGGTTATCGTTTGTAAATGAGTTTTTGGTTGATTTGCTACCAAGCTGTTGAGCATTTGTGTCTGGTAGTATTCGTAGACTCCGACAAGGAGGTTGCGGTAAGAAATGCGGTCTGCCATGGTATAGATAGAAATAAACAAGGGTTTATAGTAAAAATAGATTATTTTTTAAAGATTTTCAATGTGAATTTTTAAAGCTTGATCCGCTTCTTCTTCCGATGCAAATCTCCCCACATATTTGCCTTTGTAATAAGCGGTGACTCTTCCGTTTTTCTTTTTACTAATGGAGCCAGTACCCGACTTTCTTGTTGTCTTATCTGATGGCATAATTTTCCCTGTTTCAATGTACAATTTCAATGCTGCTAATGCTTTTTCTTCCGATGCAAATGTCCCCACATTTTTGCCTTTGTATCTTGCTTGGAATCTTCCGTTATTGAATCTTCCGTTTTTCTTTTTCAAAACGGAGCCAGTACCCGACTTTCTTATTGCCACATCCGATGGCATAATTTTCCCTGTTTCATTGTACAAATTCAATGCTTGACAGGCCTTTTCCTGCCTGTAATAATAACCTATAAATTTCCTATCCGATGTCGATCTCGATCCAACTACCACCCATTTTTTCGTTCCCGAATGAAAACAAATACTACCCCCACCACCAACATCGTGGTTTTTGGTCATTCTTTTACTTTGTGCCTGTAGCTGTTCTTCCGTATGTTTATAACCCGACGCACCACCGCCTCCCTTGGTCTCATTGTAGCCCTTTTCTCTGTTAAACGAATCGTAGAAGGCAATGTAATTGATTTCCAAATTATCTAAATCTTCGTTGGGTACGTCGTCAATAAAGATTTCTTTGGTGAAATTTTCCCAGCCATATTTATGGATTGCTCTGCTAAAATAATACTTTGGGTTTTTACTCGAATATTTATGTGCACTCATCCGATTCTTATAATCAAGGGTTTGCCCAACATACACTTTGCCATTAATCGGGTTGGTAATCAGGTAAATGCACCCATTCCTACATTTGGTGTCATCACCATCAACCTGTTCGATCAATGCCTCTGACTCTTCCAATTCCAAAATTTCAGAGTCATCACTCGAAATTCTTTGCCGTTTATCGCCACTAACCCCCGAATCGGTCCTGGATCTTTTGTAGTTGCTGGCTGACGACATTTTTTACTTTGTTCAAAACTAGCACCAATTGATGTATAAAAAAAAAATATGTTTAAATTATTTATTTTTTAAGATTTGTTAAAATATGATGTTATCGATTGGGCCTTTTTTTGCAATTGGGCCTTTTTTTGCAATTCAACGATAGGGACAGTGCTTACGTCAGCGCCTGTCGTAGACGCCAAACGTTCATGTACGCGACTGGGAGAAACAATTTTCACGTCTAATTTTAATATGCGTTCTTCCAACAACTTGTAAATGTCCGTGTAAATTTGTTCGATTTCCATATTGGTTTCTTTTTCAAATTGCCAACAAAAACTGGCTCCTCTTTTTTCTGCGTAAATACGCCAGAGGTGTATTTTAACGTATAAATCCCTTTCCTGCGGTGTGCATTGGTTAAGTTCTTCAGAGGTTAATTTTTCAAAAGAAATGTCCTTTTTCCAGCCATGCGTTTTTGTATGATTAAATATTTTGAATCCAGAATTTTTTGACTTAATAACCATAATCGTATTCCACTGCGAATCGCTTCCGCGCAGCCCGTTTTCAAGCCATCCCGTTTTGATTTGATTTTGGTTTCCGTACGCTCCTCGGATGGGGTAAATGTGATCAACAGAGAGCTGTTTGGTCGTCCCGGTCAAAATACAGGTATTTTTCCAACCATCTCCAAATATTTCTTTTTTTTTATCACTGGCTTCTTTATCAAAAATGACATTGTTTTTTTCGACAATATCCAGTAGAGTTAACTCTGCGTGTTTTGCAGTATCGTATTTACGACTCATGATCCTCGTTCGTGGCTTTTTCTTTTCCGATTGTAGCTTTTTCATTCCCGCCTGTAATTTTTGTAAAAAAGTGTTGTTTGTAACAGCTAAAAATTTTGGCCGTTTATTGACACTCGTTTTTGTTCCAACCAATGATCTTTTCATTTTGGTGTGGTACATTACTAGGAACTATTAAAATAAAAAATATGTTTAAATTATTCACAGCAAAATTAGTTTAGAAAAAAAAGGTTATTTAAGGATAATTTATCACTCAAATTATGTTTCACACATTTCAGATATCCGAGGGTGATGGTGATGATGATGTTGATAATCATGATCATGGTGAAACGAAGACAAACACCAGTACCAAGACAAACACCAGTACCAACCGTGATCGTTTGAAAGAATTGCCATTTTACATGCAAATGCAAATTTTGGCCTTTTTTGGGTACAAAGATTACACCTTGGCCGGTCGCACGAGCCCGTATTTGTACGCACTGTGGACAGAGGCCATTGAAAGAAAACAATTGCCATTGTTTGTGCCGGAAGATTGTGCAACGTTGCAGGAAGCGGTGGGCAGGGTGCACGGGGACGATCGTTTGACCACCATTGTGGTGGGGAAAGGGGAACACCTGATCCATGGCAATTATTTGTACATTCCTTCTGCCATGAACATTGTGGGTGATCCGGAGGTGCCGAAAGAGGAGATTGCGGTCGTGGGTGGTGTTTACTTCAACCCATGGATTCAAGGGAATTGTCATCTGCAACACCTCACACTGCGTCAAGCGGAGTGGAATGGAGTGGTTGGAGCGTCCTCTTTTACGATGGACGATGTCCTTGTGGAACAGTGTGGTGGTTATGGTGTGGTTGCGTTTGGTACTGGCGTCGTCGTCAGATGTACCAACGTGGAAGTGCGGCAATGTGATTTGAGTGGAGTGTATGCATCCAAGGGTGCCTCCGTCACATTGATCGGTGCCAAGACGACGGTGCACCACAATTGTATCGATGAAGACAGTGACGAGTACGGGTTGCAAGTCGTCGGTTCCTCTGCCACCATTCAACTGGTCTCCCCCTTGACCAAAGAACAAGTCTCCCTCGACAACAGTGGGGGTGGCAATTGGGGCGCAGAAAATGGTGGTGACATCCATCAAATCAAAACGATTACAGGGTGATCTGGTCACCTTCTACGTCTCATTTATATCTAAAATTATGTACACTCTTCGCACACAAATTGGTGAAAAACACCATTTTTGTGCTGTTTGTATTTGATTTCCTTTTGTTTTTGTTTTGTTGAAACATAGTACAGATCGTATGTAAACTCTCCATCTTCAACCTCACTGCCATACCCTATGTTTGCGTATTCGTGGACAATATCATATTGATTTTTTGTTGCGAGTTCAAATCCGTTTATTCTAAACGCTCTGTTGTAGCAGTTAAACGCTCTGCAACCGTTTAAAGACATAATGTGCACATGTCCTTTTGATGGAAACCAACCTATCATACTGGCTTGGTCGAGAACGGCATACAGAACGGATGCTACGCCAAGCGTACAAATGCCACTTCCCTTTCCCAAATAAACCAAATTGATGTTGATCTGGTCTTTTGTTGTATCAACCAACAGTACACGATAATCATCTCCATCAGCCGTATTCGCTGCAAACTTGTCAGAATACGTTTTTAATTTCCCTTCAATTATATGACCATCATCATCATCGGATTCAACTATGGAAACGACGCGACCATCTTCCCATGTATAAATGGAAATTTCGGAATTATCTTCCGTCGAAATAGTGGGGTTTCCGATTTTAGGAAGTTTATCTTCATTGAAATTACATTCAGCTTCCTTCTTTCTTCTCTTTTCGGCATTCACTAACATACGAGCATAAAAATTTTCAATTATTTGATGATCTTCATCTTCCAATTCCCTAAAGAAATCCATAGTCATATTTTTTATTAATGCCTTCATAACTTTATCATGATTTAATTTATTTACAGTTTTTAGAAGATGATTTATTTTTTCGTCCTCTGCCTTGTCGGCGTTAAGAATATCATTATACAACTGTATTTGCTTTGTATCTGTTATAAATTCTTTTATAATTTCCCGCGCGGCACTGATGAAATCCATTTCCGAGCGTATCATTTTATATATGCTCGGAATATTATATACGGGAATATTCTGTTTTTTTTTTAGCCAACCTGTGAGCGAGTGGGTGGCGGAGCCAAGGCCCGAAAAAAAAGTTTAGAGTATATAACGCAGTGTGAAATGAAGCATAATGGTTACAGACAATGAAATAGTAGCAAAATATTTTAGAAGCTCTAAAGGTATTCGAGGTGTGGCAAAATTGCTCGGTGTCGGTGTAGTACGGGTATCGGTAGTTATTACAAAATATAAGAAAAAAAAACACATACGTTAACTACTGTTGAATACATCTATCCGATACAGTTGCCTGTATTTTTTTTTTATGACGTTTGTCGGAAGGCGCATTCTCAAGTTTTTTAAGAATTCTTTGAAATAGATGTGTAGTATCATTGACTTCCTCAGTTGATATTTCAGAGTACGACATGTTTTTATTCAGAGCAAATTCTGTTGCTGTATTGACTAAAATTTCTCGTTGCTTATCTTTATTGTTCCCAACCAAAAAACACAAAGAATTTGCTTTTCGATAAGAGTTAAAATCTCTATACAATTGATTAATTTCATAGAAAGATGACCTATTTGCAATGTCAAAGACAAATAACACCGCATCACAGTCACTAAGGTCAAATTTGTTATTAGAATTACAAACAATCATTTTACTATGTAATTCATCCCCTCCTCTGGTCATGTATTTTTGGACTATATTTTCTGTTCCGATATTTTTTCCACCCGCAATAGTTATTTTGAACATTTTACAAATAGCATTCAGCTTTATACTATTTCTAGTTCCCCAAGAATATATAAATACTCAACACATATTTTTTTTTTAATTGCACAAAACGTAATGAGCACCGCGCTCAAGCTAAAAAAAATGGTCGCTCTACCAATTTTAAATTTCGATGTTATTTATTACATTGGTGAATTCATGCCTTTCTTGGAAAGGATAGCTCCTACATCCAAACGGTTAGTAAAATACCACCTACTAAGAAAAAGCATGCGCTTGCATGCGTGGTCATGTAAAAAATTGGTATTTACATATTTAAAAATGTTCGGACCTGTCAGAAAAACATGGTTGACTTGGAAACGTTTTGGAAGGAAGCAACTCCAACTAAGACGTCGTACACGCAATTTTTATGGTAGATTAAGTTGGAAAGAATCTGTCATACGCAAAATGACTTGGGGTATGTGCCATGGCTGTGGAAATTCGACCCAAGCAATTGTTTTTGGAACTCCTCTATGTGCAATCTGTCGCGGATTACCGTATAAACCCAATTGCTATATGATTACGACCGAAAAAGCCGTTCAAAAGTCTGTCCGACGTGGAGTTCCAGCAGCATTAATCAGACAATTGCCTTATCACCAGATGGGCCAATGTCGTCTACGATTTAACGTGGAAGTAAACAAAGTGATTGCCCGGTTTGAATTAGAAAAGGCGCTCAAATAAATCTGTGTGGTAAATATACATAATAACAAATTACCCATATAAAAGCAACCAGTATGCATTTTATAAAATGAAATTCTCAAACTTTACTTTGTTACTATTAATTGCTTCTATTAATCAAGTGACGAGCTCCGCAACCAATAACTTGAAACACGTGATTGACGAATGCACTGATGGGACGCATGACTGTGTTGCTCCCCAAATCTGCCAAAACATCGGTGACCCCCAACACGCTGGTTTCTTATGTGTCTGCCCATCTGGATTTGTAGAGAACCCTGCTTTGCAAGCTTTGAGACATACGGTTCCTTTGAGACATGCCGACGATTACGATGCTTGCCATGACAAAGTAGAAGGGGATGATTGTACTTTATGTGACCCTACAAATACAACATGTGTCGAAACAGCAGATCACAAACACTGTGATGCTGCAGGTGTCTGTTCTGCGGAAACTGCCCCAAGCCCTGCTCCCGTCTCCACAGAGATCTGCCTCGACGTCGACGAATGTCTCGAAGAAACTGATTCATGTACATCGTCACAAACCTGCAGCAATACGGTCGGAAGTTTTACCTGCATTGACGATCCCGAACCAGAAACCGCATCAGCGTCAACTTGGACCACGTTCATGGTATATTTACTCGGCGGCATCATGGTTCTGGTGGTTCTCCTATTTTTGATACTATCTATTTTCGGAATGTCATTCTAGAACGGGATATGAAAAAAAATATTTATAAATAACTTAAATTTTGTATAATCTATTTTGTAAGGTTGGCTCCAGTATTTTGAAAAAAACTAGCAATATCCATCGTCGTTTTACTTTTTTTTAGACGGACTCTCTGAATCGCCGGCTCAGGTGCTTTTCGTTTCTTGTCTCGTGCCGTAACAGTGATGAACTGTGACATCATAGTATTAGAAACCGAGTGCACGTTCCTAATACTATTGATCGCAAATATAGAATTGCTATTTTCCATTACCATGTCAAATATGCGTTGCATCGGTTTTCTCAACTGGTTGGACAGTATCCATCGTGTGTCGACTACGGCAGTCCCATTTCTGACCTCCTCTGGTGTTACCGCCAGATCAGCTGTTTTCTCACCCCTTGAGCGCGGTCGAATACAGTACTCGATGCGATCACCAGGTTTCGGTGCGATGTGAGCAGGTTGTGTATCCATCAGTTTCTGTGCCAAATTGACATGTGCACTCGGATTTTTATAATCACAAGGTTTCCGCGTTAATTGCTTGGACATTGTCAGCAATTCCAATGGTATTTGATTCTGTAGCAATTGCACGACAACAGATCGTGTATAATCGATTGCACCTTGCACATTGCCTTCCTTGCAAAGCAATTCCAGCACACGTTTCTGTGTTTTATTAACAAGTGGGGCAAAATCACGTCGAATGCATTCAAATCCCTTTACGTCCAATTTCGGAGCGAGTCCGGGTTCAAATTTATGTCCAGCATAACGTTTCTTTCCTTTCAGTAATATCGGGTAGTAAAATTTTTCGTATTCCAAATCATTTGGTGGTAAAAACGCTTGTGTACAGTACTGGCCCATCTCAATGCCAATCTTGTCCACCTTTGCAATTAATTCTTCCTGCGAACAGTTCGTATCGCACATGGAAGCTGGGATGTTCGCAAAGACTGAGTCCGTATCACCGTAAACAATTTCAAGACCATGATCTTTGTATTTTTCTTCACACATGTATTTGGTGTGATTTGCCATGCCCCTACCAACGCGAGTAACCGACGAAGCAATGCGCTTTTCACCCAAGTAGCCCATTCCCGCGCCTGTAAACCCGTAAACAGAATTCGCACAAACTTTCAAAGCTAATTGACGACCGTCCAATACAGCATAATCCATAGATTTTTCACCATATTTCTTCCTCAACTTTTTGACACGAGAACGTTCATTTAGCAATTGATGTAAAATTTCAGGCAATATTCCGTACCGTTTCGTTGATGTATGGAAACACACATCGGTTTTCTTCAACACATATTCGAATTGGCCACCTTCTGGATACTCAAACGAACGAATTGGTCTCATTTCGGGGTAATTTGGATCGGATGGGTCTTTGATCATCTGTGTTTCTTCAGACCATTTCAACCCTTGTTTCTGAGCTTCCGTATACGAAGGTATCAAAGTTGAAAAGCACATATTGTAAGCTCTCATGATAGACGGGTACAACGAAGCAAAATCCAAGGTGACTACGGGTGTTTGGTAGTAACCTGGTTTGGGAGTGATTACGACAGCACCTTCAAAGCCATCGGCAGTTGGGCGTTTTGAATTGGATTCGTCAGGCAAAAACCAACGGGGATGTTCAGAATTTTGACGGCATCTTTCTTTGACCTGTTTCAACATCAATAACATTGTACGAATTTGCTGACCTCTGTGCAAAATTGTTGTAAGTAATACGCCAGTAACTTGTGCCATCTGGATGGCATTGATGACTTTGCATCGTTTGACAATGATTTGACAGGGTAACCAGGCATCTTTAACGCAGTACTGTGCTAAAAATTCACGACCTTCTGGTGTTGTTTGATGCTTAGGAATGTCGTCGTAAGCAATTGCCATTTTTTGGGTACCGAGCAATTCTAGACAAACATTGTCGAGCTTGTACGAACGTAGTTTGTGATCGGCCATAACTACTCGGTAGATGTCCATCCAATCGCGGCCTTCGACCCAGGCTTCCCATGATTCTTGACCTCCGCGTTGTTTGGAATGGGTATATTTCTTTTTGAGGACGGATGGTCGATTTACTCGTGAAAAGGTACGCGCACCTGAACATTTGTCACAATAGGGGTTGTCTTCGCCACATCCACACAATGATTGGATACGACGAATTAGATAGACATTGTCGAAATTGAGTACATTGTAGCCAGTAATGATTTCGGGGTCATACTCTTTAATATGTGCCGCAAATGCTTCCAACATGGTGAGTTCGTCCGTGAATGAAAAGACTGTTGTTATTGCGGGGTCGTACTCGTCGGTCGGTGACGGCAATGGTGAAAGGGAAGTACAACGCGGTTGGTCTTCGTATTCCAACATAAAGACGGTTTGGATCATTTCGGCGGAAACCATATCGAAAGCACAAACACCAATCGTAATAATTGAATCACGTTTTGGATCTGGGAAATCACATTCGCCAGTATCAGGGTTTAAGTATGGTGTGGCTTCGATGTCATAACTTAAGACGCGGAATGGTGCAAGCGCTACGGGGGGTGAATCACACGGAATGACCTGATTGTAGTCACAAGTGACATTTAAATCGCAATAACCTACGTTCTTATACCAATTTGCGCCAAAACTTTTGTCCATAACACTGTAACTGGTCAGTGTCATCCAAGAACAGGCTGGCAGCTGGTTATCGACCATCCAAACAATTTCGGGGTTAAACATTGTTTCGTACAGTTGTAATGGGGTGTTTACCAGGGTTGGATCAGTTTTTACATATCGGGAGTGGTTACGACAGCACATTTTTTGACAAAATGAATTTATCTTCTCGTGAGTACCTTTCAGATCTTTTAAAATAGATAATGTAGCACGCCAAATATCATTTCGTCTCGTTTCAAATATATATACGATTGGACCGGGACCGTCTTTCACATTTCTGATGTTATGGCCTTTTGTTTTTGCCCAAAATAAATCGGTCAAACCAATCTTGCATTTATCCCACCAATACTCATCCCAACTCTCATATACATCTTTGAATGTTTTTTCATTGCCAGTTTCACGTTTGAATTTTTTGGCTGATCTCTCGGTCAAATTTATCGAAAGATACCACTGTAATAATTTCTTGAAATATGCTCGGAACTTAGGAGATATATTACCAGATACAAAACCATAAGCTGCTAAATTTTTGACAATTACTTTAACACTTTTTCCATCTGCTTTTCTTCCATATAAAGTGACGCACATTCGACGATTTTCATCGGAGCTTAATGTTGAACTAGAATGTTGAAACGTTAACATGATTTTGTGGTGCTTTCAATGAGTAGTTTGCAGTCTAAAAAAAAAATATTTGTTACATATTTATAAAAAATATTTTCGCGTGGGGCATGTGGCGCAGCAAAGACTTTGTGGAGATGCCGCCGAAATTTTCTAGTGATGCGCCGCAAAAGTTGCGAAGAAAACGAGCAACATCAAAAGTCGATTTTGGACACACATTCCTAACATATTCTCAAAATCGGGTGGGGCACATGTCACTGGCATTTGAAGACTTAATATCGTGAAATATTTTTATATAAATATGTAAAGAATATTTTTTTTTTGTTTAATCCGTAGGAAGTATGAACACACATCTCAAATGTTTTTTATTCATAGAATTATCGAATTTAAGTATTATAATGGAAAAAATCTTCTTCCGACATGTAAGTTCGTTTTAATCAAGGGTACACATAAAGTTCTAGTAACTGGATTTTTGCCGTGTCATCATTCAAATGTTGGTTATGAACTGGAATTGCAAAATAACGAAATCATAACAATAATTTCGATAAAATTGATTAAAAAAAAAAAATCGGAGTTGCCCAAACTACGTGATGTTCGGTTTCCCAACTATACGGAAAAGGCGTTGAAAGCGTTGGAAAATCGTGGCCTTTGGGTGGTCTCTGTTATTTATACCATATACGAATTGAAAAAAATCGATATTGATTCGCAGTTTCATGCGTTAAATGATAATATTGAAAGGTGTTGTCAACGAGGATTTCCACATGCTCGGTTCTTATATAACGTGGATAAAGCGGTGGAATTGATCAATCGGGCTTTGGTTGTGATGGGCAAACCACAGTATGATGATTTTGTTGGGTTTAAAAAGAGAATGTCCTGGCAAAATCAAACTCGTTACAATACGGCAACGAAATCTCCTAATATACCAAAAAAAAAACCCGTAGGGGGGTTTGAAAAGTGTTGGAAAAACTTTAAACCGCCTGTAACATACGAAGGTGTTATGAAATATAAAGAGGTTTATTCAACCGCAACAGAAATTGAATGCGCTGAACAAATAGCCACGGTTTTTACACCACAAATTACAACATTAATTAGGGGTTCACTTGGTGATATTAGTGGTGATATTGTTGTGTTAAATTTGGAAGATGCTTATCGTATTCGTTGTCAAACTGGCAATCGGTGTCAGATATATATGATGGAAATGCCAGATTTTAGTCGGTATACATCTGGGGGTTTGCAGTTTTTTCTTAGACGACGCGGACTTGGGAATATAAAATTATTACCTGAAAAAAATGAACATGTATACATTGCCTGGTCACATTTATGGGGTGTAGAAGATTTCTTGAAACTGATTACATTCGGATCAATGTCGTACACATTAATCGGTCGCATCGACCAATATCAGGGAACTGGACGAGGTCAAATTTATCGTGATATGTTAGAATCTGGGCTGTTTCAAACCAAAGTAGTGCAACATGTGGGCACTGACAATGTCATTACTTTGGAGTCTGAGGATTTGGCTGCGACGATTAAGAATGTAAGCAAACAACATGGGACGGTGCAATGCTTTACCTCATCTGATTACGATAATAGTGATGGTAAGATTGACACTGGACGGGTTGGTTTAGCGAATCCTTTTCGTATACGCAGTAAAAGAGATCGTAAGGATACGCATAATAATATGCGCTTTCCTATGCTTCCACTTATGGAAGAATATTGGATTAATGAAAAGAAACAAAAGAAATCTATGAAAAATGCGTCTGTTGTAAACGTGAGAAAATTTAAAGGCGTGCACGTCCACGCAGCTATATTTCTTTGCTCGGAAAATACAACGGCGTTTGACGTTGCTGTTGCAAGAACATATTGCAGAGAAGCTTTATATTTGATTAACGGTGGAAACTTTATGCTGTTGAAAAATGAAGCTCCGAGTAGAATTACAGTAAATCCTTTTTTAAGAAAATAATTTATTTTAGATAATAGGTAATTAATTAAATAAAACTGAGATCTCTTTTTCTTTCTTCTACGAAAGCACTGAATGGGAAAGCACTGAATGGTGGTTTATCATCGTAAAGTGAAAGTAGTGCTTTTTTTGGAGGCTTAAACGTCGGAGGCTTAAACGTCCATGCCCAAACTGTGGCATCCAAAAACACGTGATGAAATACGATAATCACTACACCGATTTTCAATAATGTTAGCGTGGTGGAATCAATCGTATTTTCCGCTGTGTTGAAAATAAACACCGCAAATCCTACAGACGAAATGGCAGTAATCCACAAACATAATATCACCAAATTTTTATAGCTTCCTCCATTTCGAATCGAATAAAAAGTCAGGGGGGCCCAGGCAGATGCCGAAACCAAAAATACGACGTAGCATGCCAACAAATATTGTCTATTCTGATTAAAACTTACATCAAACACAAACCAGTCTTCGGATTGCCAAATAAATTGGTATGTCATATACAAAAAGCTCGCGACAGTCAAAACCATCGATCCAAACCAGAAGTAGAAAATATTCCTATGATTTGTAGGAGACAATCCTGCCCAAAAGACTTCCAGTTCTTCGGATGAAATTTTAGAGTAAAAGGCCAGCCAAATGTAACTTCCAACTACTAAATTTCCAAGAATTAGTTGCGTTATAAGCAAAGCGGTATACATAATATAAAATAAATTTTATTACTTTATAGTATTAAACTGACAAACTCAGCCTAAATACACAAATGAATTTATCAAAGAACCAATTGAAAGTGCAAAGAATACCGCAC
>Ga0115004_10003458_pt1 | contig 12869 bp, 9 predicted proteins | sample ArcticOcean_MG_C_10_FD_88737 | JGI IMG/M metagenome (GOLD analysis project Ga0115004, IMG submission 88737) | Marine microbial communities from western Arctic Ocean - ArcticOcean_MG_CB11_90 | ecosystem: Environmental > Aquatic > Marine > Oceanic | place: Arctic Ocean: Canada Basin | collected...
AAGCCACTGCCAAAACGCCTGTTTATTGCCATCGTACCCCGTATACCGTGAAACCTCTTTGCCATCTTCAAATAAAAGGATGGTAGGTGTTGCCCATAAGTTCTCTTTGAGTTCCCATCCTTTAGGAACCTGCATGCTATACGTTTTTTTAATATCCAATGCAGACTTCCAGTTAGCGAGTATGTCATTGTCAAATGCCTTGCATGAACTACAGGTCTCTGATTCAAACACCACCAGCTGTTTTTTGGCTAAATCTTCTCCGTTAAGGAGGCTACTCTGGTCATTCAATTGTTGATCTCCGGCTCTAGTTGTTGAGGAAAACATGAAAAAAGACAGTACAGTAAAAAGTATAAAAAACGGTCTGGACAGTACCCTCAGCTTTTTCAAGTCTATCTCCATTAAATTCATTAATATATAAAATATAAATTCACTTATGTGATTGCTATTCTGACATAAAGTTCGGTATGACTTCCTAGGTCTCTGTAGGTATGATGTCTTGAGCGGCAAAGTACGGCAAAATTCCCTACACCATTAACGCTGATGCCATCCATATAGCGTCGATAGCCCTTAGCTTTTGTGCGTCAAACTTTTCTTCAGCCTCCCAATAACGACCTGAAGGGACCATATAACCTAAGGTCTCTTCTTCTTTAAGTGCTTTTTTGATTAAATCCTCTTTGAGGCGTATCTTGCAGTCATCGTTGGTTGTAGATGCTTTATTATTCATCAAAAAAGATTGTATGGGTATGCGGGGAAATAGTAATCTAGACTCAGCCAGTTCAGACAAATTAACCACTCTGCAATGGTTCGCATGAGCTAGGGCCATAAGCCTTACAGACTTAGCTTCTAAAGACTGAAGGGTAATGTCTTGACGTAAGGGGTCAGCTGAACCATTCCCATAAAAATGACTATTTTTAGCACCACTTTCAGGATAGATCATGTCACAACCAATGTACGCAATGATATCTGGTTTTAATGCTCCAAGCGCCCAGTACCCGGCTGTGAAAGCCATAGTCCCCCCACCATACACAAAACCCCCAAAACGATTTTGTTCTGGAACATATTCGCGTGCCGTTATAATTTTTTTGTCTCCACCTACATTTTCGAGAGGAAGGTTTTCCTCAGGCATATCCTCAGGGTGTATTAAGTAATTCCATTTTTCTGTAAGCTTCCATGCATTATTTATGACGACGCAAGTGGAAAAGCTACAGAGATCCCAGGATTTTATTCTTTTTGCATCCGGAGCACTTCCTACTATTAAAACTTTATTCAATTGTTAGCCTGAGCTCTATTCTGCTTTTTTCGATCACTTTAATTTGTCTAGCAAGGAAGTTATTGCACTTATATTGCGCTTAGCAGTCAGGCTACCCAGTTCTTTATTTCCCTTAAAGAGCACTAGCGTACTTTGATACCTCACGTTATATTTCTTTAGCAAATCTTTTTGTGTATCAAAATTAATTTCCATAATTGTAAGGCCTGGGTAGTTATTATTATCCATCAGACTTTTGAGAATTTTACCTTGGGCGCGGCACGTTGAGCACCAGTCAGCGTGTATGTGAAGAAGGACTACACCACCTTTTTCAACCGTTCGATCGAATTCATTTTGACTAAATGCATTGCCAAAAGCTAGGATACTAGACGAGTTTAGCAACATAAGTATAGTTAGAAAATATTTATTGATGCGCATAACAAAGCTCCTTTAGGATAAAGGTAATCGAGAGTAGATCGATTATATACCCTGACAATTGACATCGCAAAAGTTCTAATGAGCAATGCTTGGGGACTAAAACTTATTGGACTCACCATCCACTGTGTTTTTTAACTCATTACACCTTGTATTATAAATATAACATTACTTGACCCGGGTACTTAAAAAGAACATGGTTGGTTAGTATGACGATTTTTTATTCTTGACGGGAAGTTATATGCCTAAGTATACTAAATAATGCTACACAATAACTTAAGTGTACTTATAGTTGATGATGATCAGGGCATGCATATGATCAGTCGTTTACTTATTAGAGGTATGACGTTTCAGGGGAAAAAAGTTGCACTCATTTCGGCTCATTCCATTGAAGAGGCGAGACAGCAATTTGCCGAAAATCAAGACGTTTCTGTGGCAGTCATTAATGCTCCAGAAGGTCAGATAGACCAATATATCCAACTTATTAGGCACCTAAGACACACGCTTAAGCTTAAAGAGCTAAGAATTATTCTAAGTATTGTTTCCTACAAAGAAATTAAGGATGTGGGTGAGTATGAAAATTTGGACATTAATGACCTACGAACAATCAACGAGTTAACCGAGGAAAACTTTGCTATTGTCGTCCGTACCGCCCTAAGGGATTATCTCGCTGAAGCACAACTTACACAACATATCTCGGGATTACATTCGCTGATCTCCGATTTAAGTGCCGAAGTAAAGGTCGCAGATCATACGCTCTATGAAGTATTAAAGAAGATCGAAAGTATCATGGGTAGACCCGAAGGAAATAGTAAGCTGGTGATTGAACCGAATGCGGATTGGAACGTTGTTTTTTCAGAAGGTCAATTTTCTGGTCTGTCAGAAAAAGAAATATTTGAGGGTAGCGAAGAGCTGATCGAGTTAGTCAAAAAATATACTGCGACCCAAACAAACTACTTTCTTTATTCCAATGATAAGGTTTTTTTCTCATTAAATATGATCGCAAACCAAGATGCCCTATGCTGTATTTTTGGTTGCGAAAGAGCTTACCAGGATAGCTATACTTTAGGTATCACGCAATTATTTACCACTGAATATAGTTTAAAAATTCGCAACGAGCGGCTTCAAAAAGACTTGTTAATGAGCCATAGGCATGTACTAACCAAGCTGTGCGAATCAGTTGAGGTAAGGTCACCTGAAACAGGGAAACATATCTACCGCATTGGCATGTACGCTGCTTTATTCTCCAAGATTCTAGGGTTCGATGAGGAATACCAAATACTCATAGAGCATGCCGCCCCCCTCCATGATATTGGCAAAATTGCCATACCCGATGTTATTTTAATGAAACCTGGAAAATTAACTACCGATGAGTTTGAGACGATGAAAACCCACGTAATTCATGGATTTAATTTTTTCAAAAGAGAAAGTGATGAAATCAGACCACTCCTGGATCTAGCAGCGGTTATTGCGCTTACGCATCATGAAAAGTGGGATGGTTCAGGTTACCCCAACCAAACTTCCGGAATAGATATCCCTATAGCTGGAAGGATTGTGGCCTTATGTGATGTCTTTGATGCGCTGCGTTCGAAACGTTGTTACAAAGAGCCTGTCACATTAAAAGAAACCCTTCGCATCATGCAAAAGGATGCTGGGACCCATTTTGACCCTAAATTAATGAAAATTTTTGCCAAGCATCACGTTAAATTCGATCAAATATTTTTAGATAATATCGACCATGACGCTAATGAGTAGGACCTTCCGACACAATATCTTGCCGAGTATTTGAAACTAGTGTCATAACGGTGGTGATATCGTCCGGCTCCACACCACATTCTTGAAGAGATGCTAATAAAAATGAAGCGACTAAATCAAAGTCAACATTACTGATATTGAGACCTTGATGCATCCTTAACAAGGTGCCGGGATCATAGATAACGGGGCCACCTAAAATTTGTGACATGAAATCGGTTTGATGGTCGCGAAGGCGATCCATATCAATGTTAGCAAAATACGTTTTCAGACTTTCGGCTCCTTCAATTTTGTCATAAAAAGTACTGACTACCTGGCTGATGGCTTTGAGGCCATACTTTTGAAACAATGTTTGCATTTAACCTTCCTTCGCAATGATTAACTAGCCTTTCATATTGATTCTAAACCTAATCTTCAAATGATAGGGCAATTATTTTGACTTGTTCTTCCACATGCAAAAATGCCGAGACAACTTTTGGATCAAAGTGTGTTCCATCGAGCTTTTTAATTTCATCAATCGCCTCTTCGTGCGTCCATGCCGACTTGTAAACACGCTCATTGACTAACGCATCGTACACGTCGGCAATCGCCATAATGCGAGCAGAAAGTGGGATCTTAGTTTTTTCTAGTGCGCGTGGGTAGCCAGAACCATCCCACTTCTCATGGTGCCCCCCGGCAATCTCTTGGGCAACCATTAAGACGCTTTGATTATATTTACCTGTGCCTGCTGGCGGTTTTTTGATGGTTGAGCTTAAGACCTTTTCGCCAATAGTCGCATGGGTCTTCATTATCTCCCAATCATTTTTAGCGAGGGGGCCAGGATGCAATAAAATAGAATCAGGAATACCGACTTTACCGATGTCGTGCAAAGGCGCAGCCTTAAACAAACTGTCCACATAGTCTGGGGTGATCGTCGCAAGGTAGTCTTTATTCGACCTCAATTGCTCGGCGATTAATTTAACGTAATTCTGCGTGCGTATAATATGGTTGCCTGTCTCGTTATCCCTAGCCATTGATAGCGCATTAAGGGTGCTTAGTAATTGTGTCTCAATCGATTGCGCTCGATCATACTGTGTTTCCGCATATTGAAGGATCTGAACCTCGTTTACGCTATTCTCTCTCAAGAGAACGCAGCCAAACATGGCTGGGAGAAGCATCCCGTACGAAATAAAGGTCAGTGCCATAAGAGCATGGTCTTGATAGGAAGCAATAGGACCCATACCCACTGAAGTCGCACTAGTTATCCACATTAAAGAGGCGATCGCGGTGAAGGCAAGTAAGCCCAGTTTTTTACTGTAGGCTAGCCAAAATAATAAGGGGATAAGGATAAATGTTATTGGGTAGTCGCTAAATTCAACAAAAAAACCCAGGTAAATTACCAGAAAAATTATAAAAGCTGGTGCAAGATGTTGGACGGAGTATTGAGTTAGTCTTTCATTTCTGGTTAAAAAAATAAGGAGCAATGGAGTAACCAGGCTCTGTGCCAAGGCATTAGCCCCATACCAGCCAACAAAGCTATCGCCAATCTGACTAAACAAAATTTCATTACAATAATAAAGGATAAAATGACCAAAAAAAGCTGACACTGGAGCCGAAATAGCAAACGAAAGAACAATCAGGTTAAAATAATCCTTGATAGAGTGAAAAGCAGGGTCTACCTTCAGTCGTTTAGCTACACTTAACACTAAAATTAATGTCAAGGCGTTAGACAGGGCGATAAAGAGACTGACCTCCAGTGGTGCACCCGTAAAAAAAAGTAAAAAGAACTCGCCCACAAAAACCCCGACGGCAACCGCTGGACCATACAATAATCCTAGGGCTAAGCTGATGCCCTCAGGGATAAATATGCCCTGAACAACCAGGTTTGTCTGCTCAAGAAAAAAAGTAATGTATCCGGTAGCGCCGTATAACACCGCAGATAACGCGATTAAGCGATAGGGAATGGTTGCTAAACTGAGCTTGTTAAGAAACATAGAATTCATCCTCTAATTATGCACTATTTTGGCGTATATGCTAAAGGACTTTGATTGAGTAGGGCTAAGGGGGCGGCCTTTATTGCGACAATTTTCTCACTCTATATTTATAAAATAAACTAATAAAACCAATTGTTTATCCTAATTTTATAATGTTACTTATTATATTATTTAGGCCTAATTGGCTTGCATGCGGGGTGCTGAAACATACCTTCTCTAAGAACCGCAAGCGCCCCTCTTCGGTTAACAAGTCTTCAGCTCGTGGCGTCTTTGTCATCTGAAATTCTTCGGCTAGCTTTCGGGATAATTGCCGACCATACCCTGGTAGCACGCTGGCAAACACATCAGCCTCCGTCAGAATAATCTGTGCTTGTAACAGTTTTGAGGCTTTTTTTCCATGATTTTTATAATGTTTATGGAGCGATTTTACCTGATCAAAGTCCGTCGCCAAGATAATCTCTTTGACCCAGCTTACCTCATGCGTCGCTATGTGGCATTGAGTGAGAATGGTTTCAACCGCGTTTGCTGAACGCTCCTCAAACTCTTTTACCTCCCTATTAATTCCTCCCGGATGAAGGAAGTCGTGACCAACAGCAGCACACGTTAATAGCAATTTCTCTCGATGGGTAAACGGGTCCCAGGTCGTATTAGGCGCCAGGCGGCTGTCTTCCTCTAATAAGATATGTAGGGCAATTAGCACCTCTTTTGCATGTTCTGCGTTATGGTATGGGGGTAAGGTCTGGCTCGCCTTTCTGTTTACGCTGTCCTCCTCGACTGACTCAATAAGCACCGCGATAGCTTGGACCAGATCTGCCTCTTTGCTAGCACGTGTTGCATCCACTTGATTGGACAGCCAATCGCTAAAAACATGTTTCAGCATGGGGTAGCGACTTTTCAGCGCTAAAAACCTAATTTCAAGGGCACCTAGTAGCTCTCCGTTCGAAGAAGTATTTATTTTTGGCATAAAAATATTCCGTGCTTACTTGGTTTCAAAGTTCGTCACTCCATCCCAATCCTTAGCGGGTGGTTGCTGTTTGAATTGCTTGACCCGAGACTCATACAGATCATACAAAACTCGATCTCCAAAAGCCTTTCTCAGTTGACCTAAGTGCTTTTCAAAAGGCCCCCATTGCTGAGCAAAGTAACATTCTAACGCCTTTGACCATTGATCAATCTCATCAGACTCCTTCGCACTAATATCGCTTTTTTCCGCCACAGGCTCAAAAATAGCGACAACCGTTGCTTTTCCTTTCACGCGTACCTTATCAATCTCGCGGTAGGCAAACTCTGGGGCTCTTTGAGCTGTATATTCACTCACCAGTACACCGACGCCATAAGGCTTAGTCAAGCCCTCCAAGCGTGACCCCAGATTGACTGGGTCACCCATAACGGTATAGGAGCGTCGTAAATTAGACCCCATATCCCCTACGCGCATTTTTCCACTATTCAAACCAATGCCGATATTAAAGTCGGGTAGGCCTCGCTCCTTAAAGCTTGCTGCTAGCTCTAATGCCGCATTCCGTATAGCAAATGTTGCTTTGACCGCCTCGTAGGCATGTTTATCCGAGTCGATCGGTGCACCCCAGAAAGCCATAATAGCGTCACCAATATATTTATCTAATGTTCCTGATTGATCCATGATGATTTTCGTCATGCCATTAAAGTACTCATTAATATAGGAAGTTAACTCCTCGGGTGTCAATTGCTCGGAAATACCGGTAAAGCCCCTGATATCACTAAACAAAACTGTGAGGTCGGACTCTTGACCTTGCATGCCATATTTCTCTGGGTTTTCTGCCATCTTTTTCACCAGCGGTGCGGGGACATACTGCCCAAATAATCCTGACATCTGTCTTTGTAAACGCCCTTCCACAAAATAACCGATACCTAAGTTACCAATATAAATAAGGCAAACGGATAATAACGGCGAGCCGATTGGCACCACTAACTGTAAGCCCCAGAAGTACCAATTAATCCAACCTAGACCCGCCAAAAATACGACGGTAGTCAGGGTCGCCGTTACCGCACCTAAAATGGGTAACAACAACGTTAACAATAAGCCAAAAATAGCAATTTGAATAAAAGCCAAGGCCATTGTATAGGCAGGAGCCTCCATGATCGTGTTATCTAAGATGCCCGAGATCATATTAGCGTGTACCTCAATACCCGGATATACCGCGCCCATCGGAGTAGCGCGTTGGTCGCGAAGGCCAGGTGCAGAGGAGCCCATAATAACCAACTTATTTTCGAGGTACTTAGGGGTGAGGCGATCATTAAGTAGATCCGATACGGATACATATTCGTAGCTTTTTTCCGGGCCCCGGTAAGGGACGTAGGCTGACGCATCGCCTTGAAGGGGAATAGTAAAGGGGCCAATTTGAATGCCTTCTAGGGATTGATACCCCCCTTCTTGGCTAATAATAATGGGTTCAACAGGAGCACCCCCGATCACCATTCTTGTCATAGCCAGACTCAGCCCCTGATAATAATTACCGTCATGCTCAAGCAGGAGTGGGAGCCTTCGAATAATTCCGTCATTATCGACTAGAGGGTTAAAGTGGCCGGCCATCGATGCTGACTGCGTAATACGCAACAAATTTCCGGTGTAGGCATCCCATTTGGAGATAGAGTGTGCCGAGTCAGGCAGCTGTTCTTGCGTGAGGGCTGGTGGGGGTAAAACGTTTGCCTTAACAGCACCCTCTTCGTTATTAAAGTACATAGACAATACAATGTTGCGCCCCTTCATGGAGTCAGCAAAGCGTTGATCTGGATCTCTTTGGATGATTGCCTCATACATTGGGTGCTTATTATCGACCTCGGGCAGGACCTCTCCCCATACCTTGCTAACCGAATCGTAATTTAAAGGATCCGGCTCAGCCCATACAATGTCATAACCTAATACCGAGATGCCTTGGTCATCAAAGAGTTTGTCATTAATTTCACCAATCAACGCCCTATTCCATGGCCATCGGCCTAGCTCACCCAAACTCTTTTCATCGATATCGAGGATAACGATGCGAGGATCCACATTGCCGTGGGCAGAGGCGCGAACCTTAACATCATAAAGTTGCTGCTCAATCAGTCGCATGCCAGGTATATTGATAATTTGGAGTGTCTGTAAGATAAAAAGCACGGTGATAACCAGCCCTAGAATTAGTCGGCTGGATTTTTTTTGGTATTTGGTTTGGATACCTTTAATAAATTTCATTGCTTATTCTCTTTTATTGTCTTTTTTTTTAATTATATACCCCACTTTCCATCGCCTTAACATTTCTTATATCCCAAAATGACACCCAATATATTGATTGGAAAGTTAAGATTAGTGAATTATTTAAGTAATATATAGAGGCGGGACCTGGCTATAGGAACAAGCTATAGTAGGATAAAATAAACAAGTTGACACATTACGCTAACAACAGACATCGTCCTTATATTAGGCAGGGAAAGCTATGGCAAAACTAAGCAACGAACAAGAGATGCTCCAAAAAATCATTGATATGGGGGCCCGTTTATCTACCGAACCTAATATTGAGAAACTACTCGAGCTTATATTAGAGTTGAGCCAAAGCCTCATCCAAGCTGATGGCGGGACACTGTATCGGCTCACCGAAGACAACACCCTCCGTTTTGCCATGGTCCGTAACCATAAGCTCAATATTGCGATGGGGGGTGAAAACAACCCTGCCATTGACACCACAAAAATGATGGACCTGCCGCTGAGTATTGACGGTAAGCCCAACCATAAAGCGGTAGCGGCTTACGCAGCCAATACTAAAGAAACCGTGGTTATCGAAGATGCCTACACGGCTGAGGGCTTTGATTTTTCTGGGGCCAAGCGTTTTGACGAGGCTATGGGGTATCGCACGCAATCGGTCTTAGCTATTCCACTGATTGACCATGAAGGAAAGATTCTTGGAGTACTGCAATTTATTAATGCCTTAAATGAGGACAAGGAAACGATTCCTTTTAGTAAGTTTTTTCAAGATATCGCCCAATCGTTAGCCTCACAAGCCGCCATTTCCCTCCGCAACCGATTGCTCATCAATCAATTAAATGAGCTATTTGAGGCGCTGATCAACCTCATTAATACGGCCATTGATGAAAAGTCACCCTACACCGGTGGACACTGTATGCGGGTTCCCGACCTCACGCTCATGATCGCAGAGGCGACCCACAGAGAGAACGAGGGGCCAATGTCCGACTTTAAATTGGAAGATAAAGACCGGTACGAGTTAAAAATTGCGGGCATGCTCCATGACTGCGGCAAGATCACAACCCCTGTCCATGTCGTAGACAAAGGGAAAAAGCTTGAAACGATCTACGACAAAATTGGCTTAATTGAGACTCGCTTTGAGTCCTTACTTCGCGACAGTACCATACGCTATTACCAAGGATTACAGGAGGGTAAGAGCCCTGCTGACAAACTAAAGCAATCCTATGAGGAAGAGCAGGCACAGATACGTGATGACATTACCTTTTTAAAAAAATGTAATGTAGGCGGTGAACGGATGAAGGAGGACGATATTGCCCGCATCCAAGCTATCGCCACATACCAATGGACCGATCATGAAGGGCAATTACAACCGGCATTGAGTGAAGACGAGGTGTACAACCTCAGTATTGTTGCCGGTACCTTAACTAAAGAAGAGCGAGAGATCATTAACCATCATATTGTTGCCACCATCAAGCTCCTCAATCAGATTCCTTGGCCTGAGCATCTCAAGAATGTAGTCGAATATGCGGGCGGGCATCATGAAAAAATGGACGGAACCGGTTACCCGAATCAACTCAAACGTGAGGATATGTCCGTTCAAGCACGATGCATGGGCATTGCCGACATCTTTGAGGCATTAACCGCGTCCGATCGACCTTACAAGAAAGGGATGCCGTTGTCCCAAAGTCTAAAAATTATGGGCCGCATGAAGGAAGAGGCGCACATTGATGCCGATCTATTTGATATCTTTGTTAAGCAAAAAATTTATATGGACTACGCAAATAAATTCCTTGGGCCCGAACAGATCGATATTGACTAGTGGGTGCACGGGCGGTGGTCGTTGCTCAGCCGCATTAAATTAAACAACTAAAAACTTATCCTGCCTTTTATATACCCATTTTAACTGTATATTTCACCTGTATAAATACAACATTAAAACCATTTATTACATTTAAAACAATAACTTAATATCTATTATGGTAAATAATTAACTTAGACACTTGACATGCAGTTGTCTAGATGTATAATTTAACTGTCTAAATATACAGGTTAACTATGTGATGATTACGAGCATAGCATTGATAAAGCAACTAGGATTGTCGAGGGCAACACTCAACAACTACATCGCTCAAGGATTAATACCCAAGCCAGAGGTAAGGCGAGAGGCGTTGGAGCCAGGTATACGACCGACTACCCTTGGGTACTTTCCTGACTGGGTGTTACCTCGGATCAAACAAATTGGACAGCTAAAAAAATCGGGTATGCGCATGCAAGCCATCCAAGCGCAACTCGCTAATGAGGGTATTCCAGACCTTAGTTTAGTAAAAAATTCACCCGTAAGTATTATAAAAAATGATAAAAAAAATACATTAAATCATGAAGATATAAAAAGTTCTTTACCTAAGACATCAAAAAATAATAGAAAGCCAACCGATAGTCCTATAGGTGCTAGTCAAGCTACAGGGGGCAATGCGTTGCAGATTACCCCGCAGGCAATTAACTACCCCGCTTATATGATCGATTATCACGGTGATGTGATCTGGATGAACGATAAAGTCAAGGACGGTTTTTTTCATAACCAGATACCTGAACGCGCTGAAGGACGATCTATCTTTCCTTTGCTGTTTGATTGGGCAAAAGCTTTGCCCAGTGCCGATCTCGAGGCAGTATTTAACTTTCACCTACACTTTATTAAGTCCCGTTTTAATCTTGATAATTTACACGAGATTGCTAACCTTAGTAGCAACCAACGAAGGCAGTTAGAGTCGTCCTATCAGGCTTGTATATCCTCAGATAACATTATAAATACCGAGCCCGTAATTATGGATCCTGATGACGAGAATAATGGATACCGCCTTATTGCTATGACGTTTCGTGAGGGTATTTTTATTCTTTACGTGCCTAAACAAGGCGGTGCAGACGATATTATTCAATGGTTATCCAATCGAGACTCGGTCATACGCACCCTGTTATCCCAGCGCCTTCCTACACTCACGCCGTTAGCCGTGATCGTCGCAGACCTGCAGCAATCGGTACGCATTTGCTCTGAATTACCCGCCGAGGAGTATTTTGAGCTTATCAATGAAATATGGAGCACACTCGACCCTATATTCCGACGGTATTATGGTGCCTATGGCAAGCATACCGGTGATGGTATGTTGTACTACTTCTTCCCTCAACCTGATCAGAACTACCTACTGAATGCCGTTGCCTGTGCGTTCAGCGTTAAGGAAGCAATGAAGGTGATCAATCAGGAGTGGATGGTCAAAAAAGGATGGACTAATGAGCTGTTTATGAATATTGGTCTTCATTCCGGTGAAGAATGGCTGGGTACCTTTAAGTCTAACACTAACTTAGAGCTGGTCGTGCTGGGTGAAACCATCAATACCGCGGCAAGGTTATCCGACTTTGCTCGCTTTGGTCAGATATGGGCTACCAAACAGTTGGTGAGTAAGGTGCAGATGCATGAACGGAACAGTATCACTTTTGGTATTCAAAAACAGGGGAGTCGCCCCCGCTTCGTTAACAACACCTTTAGCTTGGTGGAAGACCTTATCGACAGTCCGATTGAAAATACTAAAATGTCGGACATTCGTGGCGTTGCTGTGACGGAGATCATCAATTTCGAGGATCTGTAAACTGAAACGCTATGGGTGTTGAAGCGTTGCTTAACTATTTCAGATGGAGCTTGCGGAGGTAAAACTGTTTAGGTTTTTTTTAGGTGCTTTTGCTATCGTCGATGCTTTGTCCGCTTTTTTAATATGATTAACGAGCTTCGCATCGTCGCCAACCTTCTCAATCGATGTTTTATTTATTCTCACTCCGCCTATGCTGATCGAAATCGTCGGCGAACAAGTATCTTTTATTTGTCTTATGGCTTTTAATATTTTTTCTGCTAACCACGCCATTCTTTTCTCCTCTTCGATGCCTTTCGCGATAAATACAAACTCATCGCCGCCTATGCGGAATAAATGGTCTGCGCGTCTTTTTACTGTATTAAGCGTCTGAGCAACCAGCACCAATACTTTATCACCATAGGCGTGATCGTGAAGGTCATTGAAGATCTTAAATTGATCAATATCGATGTACAACAATACATAATGCGCATCATTGTCCTGTATATCTTGATAGACCCTAGTTAGCTCCTCATCAAAAGATCGTCGATTTCGTAGATCGGTTAGCGCATCATAATTAGCCGCGTGGGTTAACTTCTCCAACTCCTTCACATCCAGACTCACATCTTCTATCC
>Ga0115004_10003460_pt1 | contig 12861 bp, 8 predicted proteins | sample ArcticOcean_MG_C_10_FD_88737 | JGI IMG/M metagenome (GOLD analysis project Ga0115004, IMG submission 88737) | Marine microbial communities from western Arctic Ocean - ArcticOcean_MG_CB11_90 | ecosystem: Environmental > Aquatic > Marine > Oceanic | place: Arctic Ocean: Canada Basin | collected...
CATTGCGTCAATGCCGAGGTGGTAGGTGTAGAAGACTTAGGCCGGCACTCGTTAGTGCGTTTGCGGTTGGGAGAGCAGCTGCTGTGCGCGCTGCATCCAGAGGGCGCTGGTATTCCCGAAGCAGCGGCGCTGCGAATTGATCCGGCTTGCACGTTGCTCTATGCAGATGCGTTGCTGGTCGAAGCAAATAATGAGCCGTTGTTGCCCTAGAGTTTTTAGAGAGTTTTTTAGAGCGAACCGTCAGAAAAAGCCTTTAGAGAGAACCTTTAGAGAGAACCTTAAGAAAGAACCTTTAAAGAGAACCCTGAGAGAGTGCCAATGAAAGTACAAAACAATAAAGCGTGGCTTATGGTGCTCCCGATGTTGCTGCTCGTTGCAATCAGCGCGATCATTCCGCTGATGACAGTCGTTAACTACTCGGTGCAAGATACTTTTGGTAACAACGAATTCTTTTGGGTCGGCACCGAGTGGTTTCAGGAAATCCTCGCCTCTGAGCGCTTTCACAATGCATTGCAGCGCACGTTACTATTCTCGGCGCTGATTCTCGCCATCGAAATTCCGCTGGGCATAGCCATCGCGTTAGCGATGCCGCGGCGTGGCATTGCCGTCTCGTTTTGCCTCGTGCTTATGGCACTACCGCTGCTTATTCCGTGGAATGTTGTTGGCACTATTTGGCAGGTGTTCGGGCGTGTCGACATCGGTCTGTTAGGCCACGGCTTGGCGAGTCTTGGCATCGACTACAATTATACTCAGAATACCCTCGACGCCTGGGTCACGCTAATCGTCATGGATGTATGGCATTGGACAAGCCTCGTGGTGTTGCTGTGCTACTCGGGTCTGGTGTCTATTCCCGAGGTCTATTATCAGGCCGCACGCATCGACGGCGCGTCGCGTTGGGCGATTTTCCGGTTTATACAATTACCCAAAATTAAGCGCGTCCTGCTCATCGCCGTGCTGCTGCGTTTTATGGACTCGTTCATGATTTACACCGAGCCGTTTGTTGTGACAGGCGGCGGGCCGGGCAACTCAACCACGTTCCTTTCGATAGATCTTGTGCAGATGGCAGTAGGCCAGTTCGATCTGGGTCCCGCAGCGGCGATGTCGCTAATCTATTTCTTGATCATTCTGTTATTGAGTTGGGTGTTTTATACAGTGATGACAAGCCTCGACAACGATGCCGCGGCAGAGCAGGGGAGGCACTAGTATGAACGCAGTTGACGCAGCAGTAACGGCTTCAACCCACGCAGCGACTGCGGGCAACGGCGTGCAAAATTCGCAGGCTAGCGAGCGCAATTGGTTTAAGATTGCAGTTGTTTGTACTTATATACTTTTCTTGATGCTACCGATTTATTGGTTGCTCAATATGAGCTTTAAGACCAATCAGGAGATTCTCTCGACATTCTCCCTCTGGCCGCAGGATTTCACGTTCGACAATTACGCGACTATTTTTACCGACCCCACGTGGTATAGCGGCTATATCAACTCGATGATTTATGTCGTAATGAATACAGTGATCGCGCTGTCGGTCGCGTTGCCCGCCGCGTATGCGTTTTCGCGCTATAAATTTCTTGGCGATAAACACCTGTTTTTTTGGCTGCTGACTAATCGCATGTCGCCGCCTGCGGTATTCGTCCTGCCCTTTTTTCAGCTCTATTCGGCCTTCGGTCTAATCGATACGCATATCGCCGTCGCATTGGCGCACTGCCTGTTTAACGTACCGCTGGCGGTGTGGATATTAGAGGGGTTTATGTCGGGTGTTCCGCGTGAAATAGACGAGACAGCGTATATCGATGGCTACTCTTTTCCGCGCTTTTTCACCAAAATATTCACGCCGCTCATTTCCTCGGGCATCGGCGTAGCCGCGTTCTTCTGCTTTATGTTTAGCTGGGTAGAGCTGCTTATTGCGCGCACGCTCACTGTCACCGATGCAAAACCTATTGCTGCGGCAATGACACGTACAGTCTCGGCATCGGGACTCGATTGGGGTGTGCTCGCCGCGGCAGGGATTTTGACTATAATCCCCGGCGCGCTAGTTATCTACTTCGTAAGGCATCATATCGCTAAAGGCTTCGCACTAGGGCGTGTCTAGAATGTATATTCTAAATAGGCACGAATAGCTCTAGGTTCAAAGACATGAAAGTGGCGGTCTTCGACTGGTGCCGGTTCACCGCGCAGCTGAGACTCATAGAAATATTGAATGTCGCGATCATTCGAGTTGAGCATATTCAGCGCATCGATGGTGATGCTAAGCCTGTCGTTGAAAGCATAGCCGAGTCGCGCGTTAAGCAGCGTGCTGCCCTCGGCGTCTACGCCTCCATCGAGTTTGTAGTCGCCAGAATGGCGCAGTCGTAAGTAGCCGTGAAACCCGCCGCCGCGCTGAAAGCCGATACCGCCGCTTACCACATGCTCGAGAGCGCCTGGAATATCATCGAAGCCGTCGATAGGCGTCTCGAATCGAGAATTAGCGAAGGCGTATTCGAGGTCAACCGACCAACTATTTCCAATCTGGTAATAGCCTGTGAGTTCTAGTCCATGCCGCTCGCTGCCCACGCCGGTATCTTCGGTATTGCCGGCATCGCCGACGAACAGAAGCTCCGAATCAATATCGAGCTGCCATAAAACTACTGACGCGTTCAGGCGTTCGGTTAAAAAGAGTCTTGCGCCAATCTCAGATCCGAGTGTTTTAACCAGTGGGTCCGCTGGGTCTATCGCGTCCCCGCTTAAGGGTCTAGCCGGCTAATCACGCCGCGAGCATCGTTGCTGTGAAAACCTTGCCCGATATTCGCGTACAGCTCCAGCGAGTCGTCGACCGTATAGATTAAGCCGAGTGAACCGGTCACCACGCCGTCGTTTTTTCTGCCGCTATTGGCTGCGAGCGTCGTTGGGTCTGCAGCGGCGAGGGAGGTGACATCGAAATCGAATCGATCGTAGCGCAGGCTCTGCGTCCACTGCGCCTCTGACTGCCAGTAGGTCGAGACGCTCGATTGATCCGCACTATCGAAGCGAATGTCGCCCAAAAACTCGCGCTCGCGCGTGCTGCGCAGGCCGACACCGTCGATAGTGTCGGTGCGCAGTTGCGCGCCAAAGGTGTTGCTTACCTGCACTGCGCCTAGTTCAAAGTCCAGATCCTGCTCGACCTGACCGCCGAATAGTTTCCTGTCATCGAGTTGCTGAAATTGATCGCCGTCGTGTTCGATAAAATAGCTGAAGTTGGAGTAGAGATTCATGTCGTAGTCGATCGCATAGGCGCTCGCACGGACTGCGCCAAGGGCATTGCTGCCGCGCTAGCTGCTCGATAGGCTGTAGCGCGAAGATTCGCCGCCTACCGTCGTATCTATGGAGCCGAGGTCGCTTATCAGTCCGGTGCGGACGGCGCGCTCTGGGATTTGGTCTGCCGAATTCCATGTGTTGTCGTAACCCATGAAGGTGATGTCGAAGCCAGACTCTGCGGTGCCCCAGCTCTGCTTGAGCCACAGGTTTTTGCGATCGACATCCTCATCGATGCTGTCCCATGCGCCGGCGTAATCCTGCTGCTCGACCCCGTAGATAAACGTGCCGCCCGCGGCGTCGGCGCTGCCAGTGAATAGGGCGCGGCGAAAGCCGAAGTTGCCTCCGCCAAGCGACAGACGAGTGTCGACCGGACGTGACGCGACATTGATGTGTGCTGAGCCAGCGCCAGCGAAGTCGCCACTCGCGGCGTCATACGAGCCTTTGGTGAATTCGATACTGCCGACAAGCTCGGGAATCAGAAAATTAAGATCGGTGTAACCCTGTCCGTGCCCATGGCTGCGCATATTCACGGGCATGCCACCTACATGGGTGGCGAAGTCAGTGCCGTGGTCGAGATTAAACCCACGGAGGAAAAATTGGTTCGCTTTGCAGCTGCCGCTATGCTGCGTCGCGACTAACCCGGGCACAGTTTCCAATACCTCGCCGACGCGGAGCAAAGGCCGCAGATCAAGCTCTTGCTGCGAAATTTGCCCCTCGGATGCCGAGGTGGCTGAGCCGATGAGATTAAGCTGGCGGCCGACGACCGAAACCTCTTCTATGCCGCGTTCCTGAGCCTGCGCAGCGCCGCAGGCAAGCCCGATCGCGAGAATGAATGGGAGTCGTGGGGTTGACCGAATACTTGCAGAATCAACCTTTGCTCTCCTTGCTCGTTACTTCTGTCGGGCGCACTAGGCGACGCGGGGAGTATCGTTACTGTCAGTGCGAATTATTAGGGGTGTTTGAGGTTACTGCAACGGAATGCGTGTGATAAATGTTTGCAACTTCTGACTTTATGTTCGACAACATAACGGGTTGGTTTGGTGTAGCATGCCAATAAACTCGCACGGTAAATTCTAAAACGAGGATAAAAAATTGAACAATGGCAGCTCGCCTCATCCCTCGCTCTCATGGACAGCGGCAACGTCAAACATGAGCCAAGGCAAAGCCTTACTTACCTGTCTGCTAATCACTCTGCTGTTCGCAGGCTCCCTCGCTGCGCAGGCCTATCCCCATGCGCGCAGCGGCGGCAATTATATGCACAATTTTTACTTTCCGCCGGCACCGAGTTCGACGCCGTGGGCACCCGAATGGTCAGCCGACGGTGAGAGTGTCGCAGTGGCGATGCAGGGAAGCCTGTGGCGGGTCGAACTTGCTACGGGGGTAGCGACCGAACTGGTGCATAGCGAAGCCTATCTCTCCTCACCCGACTTCTCGCCCGATGGACGCTGGCTCGTTTACACCGCAGATTACGCGCACGACCGTATTCAGCTCGAGATTCTGGACACGTTTACCGGCGAGGTGCGCAAGCTTACCGACGATGAGGCGGTTTACACTGACCCGGTGTTCTCGCCAGACGGCAGTAAAATCGCCTATGTGTCGACTCAGCCTAGTGGCTATTTCAACCTCTACGTGCGCGGCTTTAATGACGGTAACTGGCAGGGCGATGCGATTGCGGTGAGCAGCGATAACGACTTCGGCCGTAGTCGACTCTATTTCGGGCGCTGGGATATGCACCTCGCGCCTGCGTGGCTGCCAAGCGGCGAAGAGTTGCTGCTAGTGTCCAATCGCGATATACCGCTGGGGTCTGGCAATGTGCTGAGGGTTCCGGCTATCGAGAACGGCATCGCGCAGGCGCAAACAGTGCTGTCCGAGCAGTCGCTTTACCGCACGCGGCCTGACGTTTCCATCGACGGCAAACGGTTTGTGTATTCATCGACCGCGGGCAGCGCCGATCAATATAATAATCTGTATGTGCAGCCTACAGTGGGCGGCGAGCCTTATAAACTGACTTTCTTCGAGAACGATGCGTTTCATCCGCGCTGGTCACCCGACGGCGAAACGCTCGCGTTTATTTCTAACGCGGGGGGTCTACCGCAGCTAATGCTGCTCGAGGTGTACGGCGGTAAACTCACGCCTATCGCAATTTCGCAGCTGCGCTTCGCGCGCCCAACGGGCGTGGTGCGCGTGCGCGTGAGCGAGGCGGGCGCTGCCGATGCAATACCTAACCGTGTTCATGTCGTGGCGTCGGACGGCAAATTCTACGCGCCGCAGGATGCCTACGCGCGCTCGGGTCACGTGGGTGACAATGTGTTCCATAATGCGGGCGAATTCACGCTGACGCTGCCCGTAGGCGAGGCAAGCCTTTCGTTTGTTCGCGGCTTCGAGTTCGAGCCACAAACGCTGAAGGTTAATGTGGTTGAAGGGGAGGCTGCACGTCTCGACGTTGTGCTCGAGCGCCTAGACGATATGGCAGCGAAGGGTTGGTACAGCGCATCGACGCATGTGCACGCTAACTATGGCGGCAATCTACACAATACGCTCGAAAATCTCATGCTGATGTCGCGTGCCGAAGACCAAGACCTCGTGTTAGAGCAGGTCGCCAATAAAGACAATCGCATACTCGACTATCACTATTTTGTTCCGGGCGGCGGTGCGCATCCGGTGTCCGAACCCGATCAATTAGTCATCGTAGGGCAAGAATATCGACCGCCATTCTACGGCCACGTGTTTATGTTTGGCATGCGCGAACACCTTATTTCGCCGTTTGTAACGGGTTACGAGGGCACAGGTATCGAGAGCCTGTATCCGAGTAACACCGACATGCTGCTCAAGGCGAAAGCCCAAGGTGCGGTGACCGGCTATGTGCACCCCTTCTTAGGCGAGACCGATCCACTGCTCGGCAATTTAGGCGGTGGTAAGGGATTCATCGTCGACGCCGCGCTCGGCGCAACCGATGCGTTGGAATGGTCAGACTCGAGCACCGCAGGCTTTTACCCGCTCTATGCCGTGTGGAATAACGGTCTGCGCATCGCAGCGACCGGCGGAGAAGATTCGATCTCCTCGCTGCAGCGCAGCAAGCTGCTCGGCTCTTTTAGAACCTATGTCTACACCGGCAATATGGGTCTCGATCTTGACGCGTGGTTCGATGGCATGAAGGCGGGGCGAGCGTTCGTCAGCTCCGGGCCTCTGCTTGAGGCAACATTCGACGACGCGCTGCCGGGCGACTCTGTCTCGCTCCCCGCCGGCGGCAAGCGTGTGTCGCTCAGCGCGCGTCTCCGCTCGATCACTGCGCTGGCAAGCCTTGAGCTGGTGTGTAACGGCGAAGAGCTCGAGTCTTTCCCCATTCGCCGCAGTGGCAAATCCCTCGACGTGGAGTTTGAGTTCGACGTGACGCGCAGCGGTTGGTGTCACGTCCGCACCGAGGGCGAGCCGGCTAACCGGGTACCGCTGGATGTCGATTACGCGCAGGCCTTTACGAATCCTGTTTGGTTCGAAGTTGAGGGCTCAGCGCTCAGAAATCCCGGCTCGGCGCAATACGCACTCGACTGGATCGACAAACTAGAGAGTCTCGCAGACGCATGGCCGGGCTGGCGATCGGAGCGCGAACGCGCGCATGTTTTTAGTCAGTTCGAACAGGCGCGCGAGGTGTATCGCGCAGGGCTCTAGATAGTAATTGCTAGGCAATCGGTGCAGCGGTTGAGGCGGCTTTTCTATAACCCAGCAGCCCAATACCTAAAGTCGCCATCGCTATCGCCACAACCGCATTTAAGTAATTGAAGAAGGCGTAGGGGAGATAGTCGAGCACTGGCACACCAAGCGTGGCCGTATAGAAAGCGCCGGCTGTAGTCCAGGGAATAAGACCCGTGGTCATCGTGGAGCCTTCCTCAACCGTGCGCGAGAGTATCGCTGGTTCAAGCCCAATGCTTTCGTATTTCGATTTAAACAGCTGGCAGTTGAGGATAATCGAAATATACGCCTCGCCCATCGCTAGATTGCCGACAAACCCAGAGGCAATGGTCGTGGCGATAAGAGCGCCGATATGGCGAAGCCGCAGCAGGAGGCCGGCGAGTATTACATCGAGAAACCTTGCCCCGTGAAGAAGGCCGCCGAGCGCGAGTGCGAAAAGCGCAAGTAACAGCGTCCAACTCATGCTCGTGATGCCGCCGCGGCCAAGCAGGCTGTCGAGGTTTTCGATACCGGTGGTACCAGGCGTGTTTTGCCAAAGCGCGTTTAGCGCAGCGATTGCATCAGCGCCCTGATACACCACGGCAATGAGTGTGGCGAGTAAAACGCTCGCTGACATCGTGACCTCGGCGCCTACCCGGCGCGCGCTCAAAACGGCGAGTGTAATGAGGGGCAGCAAGGTGATGAGCGGTTGCAGGGAATACTCAGCAGCGAGTGCTGTGCGAAGCGTATCGATCTCGGCCGTCACGGGCGCCGATGCCTGGTAGCTGAAACCAATAAACAAGAACAGCACGAGAGCGATCAAGAACGCCGGTACCGTGGTGAAAAGCATCGAGTAGATGTGACGATAGAGATCGGTGCCCGCGCTCATTGCAGCGAGGTTGGTCGTGTCGGAGATAGGCGAGAGCTTGTCGCCGAACGTAGCGCCGCACACAACCATGCCGGCGACTATGGGCAGGGGAATGCCAAGCGCTTCGCCAAGGCCGATGAAAACGACGCCGAGTGTGCCAACCGTGCCCCATGACGTGCCCGTCGCGACGGACATTAAGGCGCAGAGAATCATCCCGATGGCGAGAAAGAGCGAGGGCGAGAGCCAGGCGAGGCCGAAATACATGAGCGTTGCGATTGTGCCCGCCTGCATAAAGCTGGCGATCACCATGCCAATTAAAATGAAAATGTAGATAGCGGGGAGCGCGCGCGAAATGGCGCCGCTCATCATCTCTCTTAACTCTTTGTAGTGGTAGCCTAGCGAGACAGCATGGAGGCAGGTCCACACAATGCACAGAAACATGAGCGCATGTAGGCTAATACCGAAGCCGATGAGGCCGCCCGCGATTGCTGCGATAACACCCGTAAAACAGATCAACGCTTGCGGGAGGCTTGGAAGTCGTCCATTGGGTGGAGTCTGATCAAGCGCTGTCACTGCCGCGCGCTCGGGATCGGTGGCGCTCGCAGCTAAATGCCGATTTTCTTCAGATTTGATTGTCATTCCGGCATCCTATAAACAATTGGGCAGAGAGTAAAATTTTGCTAAGCTCAGGCGCAGAAACTAACCCTTAGCCTTAATGCGCCGAGAATCCTTAGAAGGCGCACATAAACGCGTAACACAAGCAGTATGGAGGTTCCGTTGGACTTATCTTGGATGGCTTGGACACAGCCAACTGCCGTGTTTTTTGTCACTATTGCGAGCCTATTAACGCTGATGACTCTCTGGGAGTTCATCTCGCCGGGCGGCGCGCCGAGAACGGGTGTGCTGCGCTTTGAGACAACGCGTGGCGATCGCCTCTTCGTGTCGCTATTGGGCTCGGCGTTTATCTGCTTAGGCTGGCTCGCTTTTGCCACATCCTCGCTATGGGTCGGCCTTGGTGCTTGCCTCGTCTACTCATTGCTGGTTTTTTTATTCGTTTAGTTAATAGCCAATTAACTCGTCGTCTCACTGTTTTTGGTTCAGGTTTATTTTGGCAATGCTAACTGCCGATCGGTTTTTGTCACTCGCAAGATCAATAAAAAAAGGACATCTCATGCCCCTCTCACTTTCCCCTGCGCCTCTTACCGGCTCTCTCGAATCCTCGCAGCGTCGCGGCGCGTATCGGCCTTTCGGAACCGTCCGGTTTTTAGGCGCTTATCAGGGGCTTTTAGCCGGCGCGGCGGCGCTGTTTTTAGCGCCTGTGCTCGTGGCGGATACCGAAGACGCTCAGCGCTGGCTGTCAGAATTTCAACCCTCGACGCTAACTCAGACTCAACAGCTCGACGAGATGCAGTGGTTTATCGATGCCGCGCGGCCTTTTGCGGGCATGGAAATCAAAGTGGTTTCGGAGACGATCACCACACACGAATACGAGGCTCAGACCCTCGCGAAAGCGTTTACCGACATTACAGGCATTCAAGTCACACACGACCTCATCGGCGAAGGTGATGTGGTCGAGAAGCTACAAACCCAGATGCAGTCGGGTGAGAATATTTACGACGCCTACGTGAACGACTCGGATCTCATTGGTACGCATTTCCGTTATCAGCAGGTACGCAACTTAAGTGACTGGATGCAAAACGAAGGCAGCGCTGTTACCTCGCCGACCCTCGATCTAGAGGACTTTATCGGCATTTCTTTCACCACAGGCCCCGACGGCAAAATCTATCAGCTGCCGGATCAGCAGTTTGCCAATTTGTACTGGTTTCGCTACGACTGGTTCACCGATCCTGCTATCAAGGCCCAGTTTCAAGCCAAATACGGCTACGAGCTGGGCGTGCCGATGAATTGGTCTGCCTACGAAGATATCGCAGAGTTTTTCACCAACGACGTGCGCGAGATCGATGGTCAGCGCGTGTACGGGCACATGGACTACGGCAAGAAAGATCCCTCGCTAGGCTGGCGTTTTACCGACGCCTGGCTGTCGATGGCAGGGGCAGGGGATGTGGGTATTCCAAATGGTCTTCCGGTTGACGAATGGGGTATTCGAGTCGAGGGCTGCAGACCGGTGGGGTCGACAGTCGAACGCGGTGGCGCGACCGACGGCCCGGCAGCGGTTTACTCGCTGACCAAATACGTTGATTGGCTAAAGGCCTACGCGCCACCCGAGGCGGCAGGGATGGTGTTTAGCGAGGCGGGTCCTGTGCCAGCACAGGGCGCGATCGCGCAGCAGATATTTTGGTACACAACCTTTACCGCCGACATGGTGAAGCCTGGACTGCCAGTAATGAACGACGACGGCACGCCAAAGTGGCGTATGGCACCCTCGCCGCGCGGCGCGTACTGGGAAGACGGGCAGAAGCTCGGCTATCAAGACACGGGCGCTTGGACGCTAATGAAATCGACGCCAGAGGATCGCGCAAAGGCAGCTTGGCTTTACGCGCAGTTCGTTACCTCGAAAACTGTGTCGCTCAAGAAAAGTCATGTGGGCCTCACGATTATCCGCGACTCGGACATTCGCCACGAGAGCTTTACCGAGCGCGCCGCAGAGCTCGGTGGTCTGGTTGAGTTTTACCGCTCGCCCGCCCGCGTGCAATGGACGCCAACAGGGACCAATGTCCCCGACTACCCGCGTCTAGCACAGCTTTGGTGGCAGAATATCGGCGACGCCTCATCTGGCGCGAAGACGCCGCAGGAGGCGATGACTGCACTCGCCGTTGCCCAAGAGCGGCTGATGCAGCGCCTTCAGCGCGCGAACGTGTTGGGCGAATGCGGCCCGCTTTTGAATGAGCCTCAGAGCCGAGACTATTGGCTAAGTCAGCCGGGTGCGCCGAAGGCGAAACTCGATAATGAGAAGCCGGCACCGGTCACAATCGACTACGATGAGCTCGTTAAGAGCTGGCAATAGCTTACTATTAAAGGTCGCCTTGGGGCGGCCTTTTTCGTTTTCAGGGTTCTGCCATTGTTCACGATTTGAGAGGAAAAGTAGATTTTCTCAATTATAAAAAGGACATCGACATGCGTGATGAGAAAGGGACCGAGCTGTCTAACCCTAACCCTAAAGCGCGGCGCGAAGGATTAGCCCTGCGCGCAATTGCAATTTTAGGTGCAGGATTTTTAGTTGTCGCTGCGAGCTTCAGCCTAGAAGCAGCGCCACCGGCAACGATCATCGGTCCGATCCCTGCAGACGCGGCTGGCAGTGGCAGCCGTAACGCCATTCACAGCGCCTCGGCGATTGAACTCGCGGCTCACGGTTATGTAGAAGAAGAATTTTTCATAGAAGGTACTGCGAATAATTACCGAGCAGATGCGCAGAATCCGATGGCAGACGCTGTTATCGAAAGCGAGGGGCATCGGTACAAAACGCGCCTCGTCGTTCGCAGGCCTCAGGCAGAGGATTTTAACGGTGTAGTCGTCGTCGAATGGATGAATGTGACTGGCGGCGTTGATAAAGACATCGACTGGTGGCAGTCGGGTGAGCATCTTGTCGCTAATGGCTACGCCTATGTGTTCGTTTCCGCGCAGCAAATGGGTATCGACAATGTTACAGCCTGGAGTCCCGAGCGCTATGCTGGATTAGACGCGACCCACGACGGCATGGTGTCGGGAGACGCAAGCTCCTACGATATTTTCTCGGCAGTTGCCCAGTCGATTACACGCGCAGGGCAGGAAGCGCAAGCTGGGGCAATCGATATTCTTGCGGGGCTTAAAGCACGTCAAATACTCGCCACCGGCCACTCTCAATCTGCGAGCCGGCTAGCGAATTACCTCAATGGTATCCATACGCTCGACCCTGTTTTCGACGGTTTCATCGTCCACGGCGGCGGCGGGATTATTCGCGACGACCAGCCGGTAAAAATCTTCAAGCTTATGGCCGAAACCGACATGCTGCGCCGCGCGGCAACACCGCAGCCTAGAACTAACAATTTTAGACAGTGGGAGGTTGCCGGCAGTTCGCATGTCGACGTGCCCTTCGAGATCGAATACGGCAAGGTGCGCAATCAGCAAGACGGGCTGTCGATCGAGGATGTGACTCCGCGCGACTCTGGCTGCGAGTTACCTGCCTACTCTTCCGTGCCGTTTAGAGATGTTATGAACGCAGCGTTCGAGCACTTGGTGCGGTGGGTCGATGAAGATAGAGCACCGCCGATCGCCGAGCCCATTCAACTTGTGCGCGTATTCCCTTCGGTAGAATTCGCCCGCGATGAATTCGGCAATGTATTGGGCGGTATTCGCCTCGCCGAGCATGCTGTCCCGACCGCTAAAAATACGGGGCTTAATAACGGCAATAATCGATTCTGCTTTTTATATGGTTCGCACGAGCCATTCGATTCGGCGACACTGAATGCCCTTTATCCCAACAAAGCTGCCTATGTTGAACGAGTCAATACGGTGGTCGAGCAAAACAGGCAAGCGGGTTTTATTCTTCCCGCCGCGGCCGAAAGAACGCGTCGCGAAGCCGAGGCTTCGGGATTGTTTGAGCGTTAGACTCTACTTAGCTGTGCCGCAAGGCGTTTGCAGCGAAGCTCCCACTCCTGCTTGATCGGACTGGGGTCATCAGCGATCGCGCGATCGACGTGCAGAGTCACTCTGAGTTTGGTTTTCTCCTCTACCTGTTCGAGCTGAATCTCAACCGCGGCGAGTCCCGTTTGCTCGCCATTTTCTAGCCAGCTAAACGAGAGCCTGTTGGGCCTATCGATAACGTTATATTCGCCGCTGCACACTATTTCGCAGCCCTTGCGAATAACGGTGTAATTAAAAGCGCCGCCGGGACGAACTTCGTTATTCATGTCGCCGACACCGTCGTCGCCCATGTGCTCACCAAACATCCAATTGCCTGCGAAAGTGGGAATGAGCCAGCGATCGTAAAGCCTCTCTGCAGACACCGGAATAGTCTTCGAAAGCGAGGCCTTCGTTAACTTTTGTGCGGGCTTCTTTTCGGGTTCGCCGAACATGGAGAGTTGATCGTTCATTGTCGTCTTCTTCGAGAAAGTGTTTGC
>Ga0115004_10003461_pt1 | contig 12858 bp, 11 predicted proteins | sample ArcticOcean_MG_C_10_FD_88737 | JGI IMG/M metagenome (GOLD analysis project Ga0115004, IMG submission 88737) | Marine microbial communities from western Arctic Ocean - ArcticOcean_MG_CB11_90 | ecosystem: Environmental > Aquatic > Marine > Oceanic | place: Arctic Ocean: Canada Basin | collected...
AGATGAAAAACGTTTGGGGTACAATGCCTGTTCTTTTACGGGTATTGTTTTAAAAGAGGCTCATTACGCTAAACAAGTTGTAGATGAGTTACAGAAAATACCCGAGGTGGTGGAATGTGATTTTGTTTCAGGGAAGTACGCAGTTTTCGTAAAGGTTTTTGCAGCCGACAACGAACATATGAGAGAGGTCTTGTACGAGAAAATCCATCAAATAGAAGGCGTTTCCGGAACGGATACTTTTATTTCTTTTGGAGCTCAGTTTAGCAGATCCGTACCTATTATTTAAGTCAGTGGTTTATTTTGTAAAACGAAGGTGGAGAAAACCATCAAATAGTATTATTTTCGTTGAATTACTAAGAGAAATATGGAACACGTATTTTACAAATACCAAGGAGCTGGAAATGATTTTGTGATGCTAGACAATCGCACAAATCCTATTACTTTGACTAATTCTCAAATAGCACTCATCTGCGGTCGTAGATTTGGAGTGGGTGCCGATGGATTAATTCTATTAGAGAATTCTGAAGTCTCTGATTTTAAAATGGTTTATTTTAATTCTGACGGTGCTTTGGGCTCTATGTGTGGTAATGGCGGTAGATGTGTGGTCGCTTTTGCAAAAAGCTTACACCTATTTTCTAATTCCTGTATTTTCGAAGCTTTTGATGGATTGCATAATGCAGATGTCTTAGCAAATGGTACTGTATCACTTGAAATGTCTGATGTTATAGAGGTTTCTCTTCACAATAAAAACTATTTATTAGACACGGGTTCTCCGCATCTTGTTTGTTTTGTAGATGATGTAAAACTGGTTTTTATTAAGGAAGAAGGAGCCAAAATCCGATATTCTGAAGCTTTTACTAAGGAAGGTGTAAACGTGAATTTTGTTGAAATTAAAAATGGCTCTCTTATAATAAGAACCTACGAAAGAGGCGTGGAAGATGAAACCTTAGCATGTGGTACAGGAGCAACGGCTACTGCAATTGCAGCTTTTGAAGCTGGATTAATCAAAAGTAGTTCTGTTAAATTAGTAGCTCTAGGAGGTGATTTAGAGGTGAGCTTTAAGAAAGTGGAGACCACTTATACTGACATAAAATTAATTGGAGCAGCAGAATTCGTTTTTAAAGGAAATATACATGTCTGATTTTAAGTTAAAATATAGAGCACTAGAACCAGAAGACGTTACCATGCTTTTTAAATGGGAAAACGATTTGGAAATAAACGAGGTGAGCTTGTCTAAAGTGCCTTTTTCAAAATACATTTTGGAGCAATACATTGCTCAAGCACATTTAGATATTCAGCAAGCCGGACAGTATAGGTTTGTGCTTGAAGATACTGAAGGAAACGCGGTAGGTTGTGTAGATCTATTCGACTACGATGCCATTGATAGAAGAGCCGCCATCGGAATCATTATTGAAAAAAAATACAGACTGAAAGGCTACGCTGCAGAAGCAATTACATTAATGAAAGATTATGCCTTTAACCGAATTGGAATGCGTCAACTGCACTGTTCTGTAGGCGTTTCCAACGAAAAAAGTATACAGCTTTTCCGTTCAGCTGGATTTACCGAAATAGGAATTAGAAATGACTGGTCGTTTAGAAATGGAGCCTTTCACGATGTGGTAGAATTTCAATTTATAAATAAATAATTTGTCTAGAAACCCCATATACTTTTTAGTGCTTATTTCTGTGCTATCCATTGTAAGTGGATTGAATTCGTGTATCCCAGAGGTTCCTGAAAAAGTGTATTTAAACTTGTCTGATACGGTTGCGTATGTTGGACAAGAAACCTGTAGAAATTGCCATTACGAGAATCATAAAACATTTACGCATACTGGAATGGGACAGTCTTTTGGTTTGGCGAATCCCACAAAAAGTGCAGCAGTTTTTCACAATGATTCTGTTTTGTACGATGCACATAGCGATTTATATTACCATCCTTACTGGTCTTCCGATAGTTTGTTACTCGAAGAATACCGACTTTTAAATACCGACACTATTCATAAAAGAGTAGAAAGTGCTGCTTATATTATCGGCTCTGGGCAGCATACCAATTCACATATTTCAAATACGAATGGTTATCTTCATCAATTGCCGTTTACCTACTATACCCAAAATGGGAAGTTAGATTTACCCCCCGGATTTGAGGATGGTTTTAATACACGTTTTAATCGTAAAATTGGACTTGAATGTATGTCCTGTCATAATTCCTTTCCCGAATTTGTTAAAGGTTCAGAAAATAAATTTGAAGCCGTACCACTAGGAATATCCTGTGAACGCTGTCATGGCCCAGGAGAAATTCATGTGTCCGAAAAGATGAAAGGCGTTTTTGTTGATACTGCCACTGCGATAGATTATACGATTGTAAATCCTGCAAAATTGAGCTCAGACTTACAATTCGATCTCTGTTCTCGTTGCCATTTACAAGGAAATACTGTTTTAGAGGAAGGTAAATCTTTTTTCGATTTTAAACCAGGAATGGAACTACAGGAGGTGATGAATGTGTTTTTACCAAGCTATAAAGGAGACGATAGTTTTATTATGGCTTCGCATGTAGATCGATTGAAAATGAGTGCATGTTTTTTGAATTCTAACGATGAACTTACTTGTATTACCTGTCATAATCCACATATAAGTGTTACAAATACATCTAAGTCGGTGTTTAACAATGCTTGTGTTTCCTGCCATTCCTCAGTAGAAAAACATACTGTGGAGCAAGGTAATGACTGTGTATCTTGTCATATGCCGAAATCGGGTTCTAACGATATACCTCATGTGAGTGTTACCGATCATAAAATTGCCATTCCTCAACAAATCAGTTCTTCTGAAACAAAAACCATTAAGGAGTTTATTGGGCTTTATTGTGTAAATAATCCCAATCCCTCTGATTTAAATATCCTTAAAGCTTATTTGCAGCAATACGAGAAATTCGAGCAAGAATCGTACTATTTAGATTCTGCTTGGGTGTACTTAGGGAAACTTGATGAGTCACTCAGTATTAACGAATGGATTAAATATTACTTCTTTAAATCGGATTACGCAGCATTGATAAATTGGTTCGAAAAAGAAAGTTTTAAAATGCGTAAAACTCAAATAAACAAACAATCTTATTCTAACGAAGACGCTTGGGCTTGGTATAGGGTAGGAGAATCCTATTATAAAACAAGTTCCTATAAAATGGCTGTTAAATGCTTTGAACAAGCAACTCGTTTAGCTCCTTATCATTTAGAAATTCAAAATAAATATGGAATGGCTTTACTAAAAGCCAATAATATAGCGGAGGCAAAAATAGTATTCGAGTTTATATTAAATGAAAATCCTAATTTTGAAAAATCGTATGCCAATTATGGCTATTTATTAAGTGTAAATGGAGACTTAGATAAAGCCTTAGCGATTTATAAAAAAGGTTTGAGTTTGAATCCTGATATCCCTCAATTGTGGCTAAATTTGGCAGCTTATTATTTACATGTTAAAGAGGCAGAAAAAGCCGTGAGTTCTTTAGAGCAGGTACTCCGTATTAAACCCAGTCATAAACGTGCGAACCAATTATTGAAACAACTGAAATGAGAAAAATAGTACGTGTAATTGTGTTAATTATTGCCGCTTTAATTAGTATGGTATCATATTTTGGATATCAACAAATTTTCGCTCCTTTATCAGAGTCTAACGAGATCATCTTAGTTCCTAGAGAAACGAGTTTTGACGTTTTAAAAGATTCATTGCAAGCTCATGGATTGATGAGAAACACCTCTTTTTATGATTTTTTCTGTACCCAAAAAAGGTTTAGTAAAATTCATCCAGGTAGGTATTTAGTTTCTGCAGAAATGGATTTAAATTCTATGGTAAATATGCTGCGTTTAGGAGCGCAAAAACCATTAAATATTATATTTAATAATGCCTCTACTTTAGAAGATTTAGCCGGTAAATTGGCAAGCCAAATAGAAGCCGATTCAATAGATTTAGTAGCTGTCTTTAACAGTCAATTGTTTTTTTCTACTTATAATTTAGATGAAGCATCTGCTCGGAAATTATTTGTACCAAATACTTACGAGGTTTATTGGACGATTACACCCGTTGAATTTTTGGAGCGTATGCAGAAGGAATACACTCAGTTTTGGACTCCTGAGCGATTACTGCAAGCAGAAAATATAGGTTTAACAGCACACGAAGTTTCTGTATTAGCCTCTATTGTACAAAAGGAAACTGCCAAGTCCGACGAGCAACCCATTGTAGCAGGATTGTATTTGAATCGATTGAATAAAGGAATGAAATTACAATCGGATCCTACCGTAATTTACGCATTACACGAACGAGATGGATTCGATAGAGTAATAAAAAGAGTGCTTAAAAAGGATTTGAAGATTGCGTCTAAATACAATACTTATTATACAAAAGGTTTGCCTCCCAATCCTATTTGTATTCCAGAAATGTCTGCTTTATTGTCGGTTTTAAATGCAAAAACACACACGCATATTTATATGTGTGCCAAGGCCGATTTTTCTGGATACCACAATTTCACCAATTCATGGTCGGTACATAAACGCAATGCCAAACGATTTCAAAAAGCTTTGTCTAATAAAGGAGTTATGCGCTAATGGTATTTCAAAAAGGAGATAAGGTATCGTTTTTAAACGAAGCCCTAAATGGTGTGGTTGTAGATTATATAAACGACTCTCATGTTTTGGTAGATTGCCAAGGTATAGAGATGGATGTTTCTGCCCAAGAATTAATACGAATTACCTTTATTCCTAAAGTTGAGGGTAAGCATGTATTCCCAATTAAAAAAGAAGACAAGCAAATTGATGAGATTCCTAATCTACAGCGAAAAGCATCCGAATATAAAAAATTATCTATAGGCGATTTGGTTAGCTTTATGAGCGATAATACCAAAGGTACTATCGTAGCAATACTTCCAAAAAATGAATATGAGGTTGAATTGGAAGATGGTTTTTCTATTCCTGCTACACGTATTGAGATCGAGAAGATATGGGTAAAAGATTTTTCGGTAGATGAAAAGGCGATTCAAGGGAAGATAAAAAAGGATTTGAAAAAAATTACGAGTCCTATTTCTATTGCGCATCAGGCGTCTCCTAAATATTTTCAGCATAACGAAGTAGATTTACACATGGAATCTATTTTAGATTCTTGCAAAGGCATGTCTAATTTCGAAATTGTAACCGTGCAGTTAAATCATTTCAGAAAACGATTACACGAAGCTTTACAAGATAATGAGCCTCATTTAGTGGTTATTCATGGCGTAGGAAAAGGAGTGCTGAAAAGAGAGATTTATAAATACTTAGAGCAATTCCCAAATATTAAAGTGCTGCCTGCCGACGTGAAGCTCTATGGTTTGGGGGCTAGTGAGATTCGGATTTATTAATTACACTATATGTATTATTGGGAATTGAATTTCAATTTTCAATAATTTTTCATTAACCATTAACAATCAAATTCATTTCTTAATTTTGCGGACTATGAGAAACTTTGATTATACCGAATTACAAGCTGAATTAGCAAAGAAACCTACTATTGTTATTACTACTCACCGAGGTCCCGATGGCGATGCGATGGGTTCGAGTTTGGCTTTATACCAAGTTTTATTAGCTCAGAATTACGATGTTAAAGTAGTGGTGCCTAATAGCTATCCTAAGTTTTTGCACTGGTTGCCGAAAAATGAAGATGTATTAGAATACGAAGGAAACGAAACCCTAGCGGATGCGCTCATTACTGCGGCAGATTTAATTTTCTGTTTAGACTTTAACGATCTACGTAGAACCGATATGATGTGTGATGCTTTGGAGGCATCAAAGGCTAAAAAGGTAATGATAGACCATCACCAAGAACCAAAAGATTTTGCAGACTTCACCTTCTCGGTACCTTCTGTTTGCTCTACTTGCCAATTAATTTTTGAGTTTATAGAAATGATGTCTTGGACTGCGTTTTTAAATGTAGACATTGCTAAGTGTATTTATACAGGAATGGTTACCGATACGGGTTCTTTCCGTTTTTCATCGGTTGATAAAAGAACCCATGAAATTGCAGCTAGACTTATAGATTTAGGTTTGCAACAAGCTGAGGTTCACCAAACACTTTTCGATACGAATAAAGAAAGTCGTTTAAAATTATTAGGCTATTGTTTAAGTGAGAAATTAGAAGTTTTACCAGAATACCATACCGCAATAATGAGTCTTACAAGAGATGAGCTAGAGCGATTTGATTTTGTGAAAGGTGATACCGAAGGATTTGTGAATTATGCCTTATCTATAGAAGGGGTTGTTTTTTCTGCCTTTTTTGTGAAATACGACGATAAAGTGAAAATCTCGTTTAGAAGTATCAATCAGTTTAGAGCCAACTTACTTTCTAAAGAACATTATAGTGGAGGTGGACATATAAATGCTTCCGGAGGTATGTTTGAAGGGAGTATGGAAGATGCGATTGCAAAGTTCAAAAAGGTTTTACCTGATTATAAAGAAGAGTTGATAGCCAATTGCTAAACTTTGTTAATCCCTGTTTTATACTTTTAGAAATAAAGTATATTTGCGACAGTTTAAAAATGAATTAGTAAACCAAAATAAATTGAAAATGAAAAAAGTAATTCTTGTTTGTGCACTGTTATTCGGTTTTGGAGTACAGTCTTGCGATTCTAAAGTAGAGGTAGATAAAGATGTTGAAATCCTTAATCCTTCTTCTATGGACGATAAAGGTCTGTTTGCTCAAATATTGACCAATAAAGGAACGATAGATTTAGTTTTAGAATTTCAAAGAACCCCTTTAACTGTAGCTAACTTTGTTGGTTTAGCTGAGGGAACTAAAGTAAACGACGAAAAAGATTTAGGAGTTCCTTATTACGACGGCTTGGTTTTTCATAGAGTAATACAAGATTTTATGATTCAAGGTGGTTGCCCACAAGGAACTGGTTCTGGAGATCCAGGTTATTCTTTTGCAGATGAATTTCATGCAGATTTAACTCATAATGGTCCTGGGATTCTTTCCATGGCTAACTCGGGCCCTACTACAAATGGATCTCAGTTTTTCATCACACACAAAGAAACTCCATGGTTAGATAATAAGCATTCAATTTTCGGACATGTAATAGATTCTATTTCTCAAGATATTGTTAATTTAATTGAAACTGGAGATACTATAATTTCTGTTTCTATTATCAGAAATGGAAGACTAGCGAATAAATTTGATGCAGAAAAAGTATTTGTAGAGGCTGAGGTTTTAGCAGCAGAAAAGGCATTGTTTGCATTGGAAGCTGAGAAAGCTAAACTGGCATCTCTTACCGAAGGTTATACTGAAACGCCAAGTGGATTGTTTTACAAAATGACTACCGAAGGTAGCGGTGTGCAGCCCCAAGCTTCAGAAACTGTAAAAGTACATTATACCGGTTCTTTAACAGACGGAACTGTTTTCGATTCTTCAGTACAAAGAGGCGAGCCAATTGAGTTTCCTATAGGTGTCGGAAGAGTTATTCCAGGTTGGGATGAAGGTATTTCTTTACTTTCTGTAGGTGGAAAAGCAACCTTGGTAATACCATCGCATTTAGCTTATGGTGCTAAAGGTGCAGGTGGAGTTATTCCTCCTAATGCTACCTTGATTTTTGAAGTTGAATTAATTGAAATTGCTAAATGAGTACACGGATGAAGGACGGATTATACGCCGAAATTAAAACGAACAAGGGTGCAATCACTCTTGCTTTGGAATTTGAGAAATGCCCTATGACAGTAGCTAACTTTGTTGGATTGGCAGAAGGTACAATTCCTAACAAGGAAAAAGAAAATGGTGTAGCCTATTACGATGGATTAAAATTCCACCGTGTTATAGATAACTTTATGGTGCAAGGTGGTTGCCCTAAAGGATCTGGAGTAGGTGGTCCCGGATACGATTTTGCAGATGAGTTTCACCCAGATTTAAAACACACTGGACCTGGGGTTTTATCAATGGCGAATGCAGGACCTGGAACCAATGGTTCTCAGTTTTTCATTACTCATATTGCAACAGATTGGTTAGACAATAAACATACTGTTTTCGGAAATGTTATCGAAGGGATGGATGTAGTAAACTCTATTGCTCAAGACGATACTCTAGAACGTATTACTTTTAATAGAGTAGGAGATGCTGCTGTTAAATTTGACGCGCCTACTATTTTTGCAAATGCTGTTAACAATGTTGGACCAAGTAAAAAAGAGTCTGAAAAAAATGCTGCTTTAGCTATACAAAAGCAAATTGCTGAAAAATATCCAAACGCTCGTAAAACTGAGTCTGGTTTATTAATCGCAAACGAAGTTGCTGGTTCTGGAATGGATGCTATCGTTGGTAAAACAGTTTCTGTACACTATACAGGACGTTTAATGGACGGTACCGTATTCGACTCTTCTGTAGAACGTGGTGACCCTATCGACTTCCCTCTAGGTGGTGGAATGGTTATTAAAGGTTGGGATGAAGGTATCGCTCAAATGAAAGTGGGTGGTAAAGCAACGCTTATTATTCCTTTCCATTTAGCTTACGGAGAAAGAGGTTATCCGCCTGTAATTCCTGCTAAAGCTACTTTAGAATTTGATGTAGAATTGGTGAATGTAAAGTAATTTTCATTCCTATTTATAGAACGAAAGCCCTCCATTTGCAGGGCTTTTTTTGTTTGTTGTCAGGCTGAGGTTTCTAAAGCCAGTTTCCAAACAAAACTTAAAACTCACAACTCGTTACCAGCTTAGCCTTTGAAATGTTTTTTGACTTTAAAACCATTTTGACATTATTACATTTCCCTTGCTAAACAATGCGTGCATTGAATATATTTTTGTATACTTGTGCAGCTTAACAAAATGTATGCAATGAATATGAAAGGAGGCGCTTTTATTTACCAAAAGACATCGGCAAAGGATGTTTTTGTACCAGAGGACTTTAACGAAGAACAGTTGATGATCAAAGAAATGATTCTCGATTTTGTTTATCAAGAAGTAACACCAAATTTAGAAAAACTCGATTCGATGACCGATAAGTCTTTGATGCCATCGGTATTAAAGAAGTCTGGAGAATTAGGGATGATGGGTGTAAATATTTCCGAAGAATTAGGTGGTATGGACTTAGATATGGTCACTACATTGATATTTGGAGAGACTACAGCGCACGGTCATGCTTTTGCAACGGCTATTGGCGCGCATACTTCTATTGGTTCTTTACCAATTGTATATTACGGTACAGACGCTCAAAAAGAACAATACCTTCCAGGTTTAGCAAGTGGAGAGCTTATGGCTTCTTACTGTTTAACAGAACCTGATGCAGGTTCAGATGCCAATTCTGGGAAAACTAAAGCGATCTTAAACGAAGAAGGAACTCATTATATAGTAAACGGACAAAAGATGTGGATCACCAACGGTGGTTTTGCAGATATCTTTATTGTTTTTGCTAAAATAGACGACGATAAAAATCTTTCTGCATTCATCGTAGAAAAAGAGTTTGGTGGTATTACTTTAGGAGAAGAAGAACGCAAGATGGGAATCAAAGGTTCTTCTACCATACAAGTATTTTTTAACGATTGCGAAGTACCAAAAGAAAATCTATTAGGAGCGCGTCAAGGGGGATTTAAAATTGCCTTAAACATTCTTAATTCTGGGAGAATTAAAATTGGAGCAAGTGCCGTAGGTGGATCAAAAGTAGCTATCGGTAAATCGGTGCAATATGCAAACGAGCGCAAGCAGTTTGGAAAATCAATTTCAGAATTTGCTGCTATTCAGCATAAATTAGGAGATATGGCAATAAAAGCTTTTGCGACCGAATCTGCTACCTATAGAATTGGAAATTTAGTAGATAAGAAATACCAAGAATTAAAAGCTGCCGGAGCTTCACAAAACGAAGCTAAAGTAAATGCCATTCGCGAATATGCTATTGAGTGTTCTATCGCTAAGGTATATGGTTCAGACGTTCTTTGTTATGTAACCGACGAGGCTATACAAATACATGGAGGAATGGGTTATGCCATGGAAACTGGAGTAGAACGTGGTTATAGAGACGCACGTATTACTAAGATTTACGAGGGAACTAACGAAGTAAACCGTTTGTTAATTGTAGGTGAGTTGATGAAAAGAGCATTCCAAACAAAAGAAATTGCTGTTTTACTAGCTATGAAAAAAGCACCTGTAAAAGCAGCTTCTTCATTGTTGAGTTTCGGAACTCCAAGTTTAAATAAACGCATAGAAAACCTAAAACAACTTTTCTTATTACTTACCGGTTCGGCAGGAAATAAATTAAAGAAAGACTTAATCGATCAGCAAGAAATAGTAATGAACCTTTCGGATATACTTACAGAGATATTTGTCTTGGAATCGACTTTCTTAAGAGCTGAAAAAGCAAAAGCAACTAAACATGCTAAAGCAGATTTGTTTGCTAAAATAGCTGAAGTACAAGCCTTCGATGCATCAGAAAAAGTACACACTGCGGCTAAAGAAGTGATAAACGCATATACTACAGGACTAGAAAATAAAATGATGAAGAAATTCCTCAAAAACTTAGTGCCTGATAATACCCTAAACACAAAAGAATACAGAAGAGAGATAGCCAAGAGTTTAATAGCCGATAACGGTTATTCTCTTAGTTAGAGTCTTCCATTTCTTTAAGCATTTTATCGAGTGTTTTAGAAGTAGATTTAGGTACTGAGTTAATTACTTCGTAGAAGTGTTTAACTTTTATAGGGTCTAAATCGCCTAACATAGCGTTGTTTAATCGGAATACGGACTTAATAGAAACCTTGCGTTTTTCATGTCCTTTCTCGGTTAGTTTTACCAAAACCTTGCGCTTGTCGCGAGCATCAGGCACACGTTCTACCAAGCCATCGGTCTCCATAGACTTTAAAAGGCGCGATAAGCTGTTAGGTTCCATACCCATACGAGGAGCAATCTTTGTTACCGGAGTTCCTTCTTCCTCGTATATTGCAATAAGCGTAAATCCTACCGATAAGGTAATATTACTCGCACTTGCCACTTGGCTAAACATACGAGACATCTCGAACCAGGCAGAGCGAACTTTGTGAACAATTATCTGTTCGGCGTAAATTTCATAGTCATCAGTCATGCGGCTAAAATACAATGCATGGTTAGATAAAAAAGAAAAAAACTAGATTATTTTAAAATGAATAAAAAAAACATAGTTTTTATTGATGGTTGTAGAACACCATTTTTAAAGTCAGGTACCGATTATTTAAACCTAATGTCTTACGAATTAGGTCAGTTCGCTATTAAAGGACTGATTCAAAAAACCGGTTTAGATCCGCAAGAAGTAGATCAAGTACTAATGGGGACTGTAATTTCTAATGTACAGACTTCTAATGTTGCCAGAGAAGCTGCTCTAGGAGCAGGGATTCCTAATAAAGCTCATTGTCAAACCGTAACACAAGCGTGTATTTCTGCTAACAGAGCAATCTGTAATGGTATAAACGAAATATTGGTTGGTAACGCAGACGTTATTATTGCTGGTGGAGTAGAGAATACTTCAGACACGCCAATTGGCTTCCCTAAAAAGATGCGTAATAAATTGTTTGCAGCTCAAAAACTAAGAGGCTTAGGCGATACCTTAAAATTTGTATTCTCTTTACGTCCTTCAGATTTTATACCTGTTCGTCCTGCCGTAGCAGAATATATGACAGGTAAAACAATGGGAGAGGATTGCGATATTATGGCAGCTACTTATGATATTCCTAGAGTAGAACAAGATGACTTTGCCTATCGTTCGCATCAGCTTGCTGGAAAGGCACAAGAAGCGGGTTACCTAAAAGACGAAATGTGTGAAGTCACCATTTCTCCTAAATTCAAAGCTATTAGTATTGATAACGGTGTTCGTCCAACGGCAAAAAGAGAAAAATTAGCAAAGCTACGTCCTGCATTCGATAAGAAACACGGTACACTTACAGCAGCAAATTCTTCTTTCTTAACAGACGGTGGTGCAGCTTCCTTACTAATGACTGAAGAGAAAGCCAAAGAATTAGGTTTAACACCTAAGTCTAGAATTGTAGAGTATGTATTTACAGGGCAAGATTTAGAAGATGAATTGCTTTTAGGGCCTGCTTATGCGATTTCTCAAGTTTTAGAGAAAGCAGGTTTGACTTTAGATCAAATGGACGTAATAGAATTACACGAGGCTTTTGCTGGACAAGTACTTACCAATATAAAATGTTTGGCATCTGATGACTTTGCCATAGAGAAATTGGGAAGAGACAAAGCTGTTGGAGTAATTGATGAATCTAAATTGAACAATTGGGGTGGTTCGCTTTCAATTGGACACCCTTTTGGTGCTACAGGTTCTCGGTTACTTACTACGGCCTCAAACAGACTACTTAAAGAAGGTGGTAGATACGCCATTCTTGCTGCTTGTGCTGCAGGAGCTCACGGTCATGCTATGATAATTGAAAAATACGAAGCCTAAGATGGTAGATAATTATATAAAAAGAGAAGTGAGCAACGGAGTTGCTTTTCTCTATTTAGATCAAAAAGATTCAAAAGTAAACGTGGTTTCTCCAATACTCATAGATGTGTTTGAGCAAATTATTGACGAGATTCTAGCCGATGATGCGATTAAAGCAGCGGTGTTTATTTCTGCGAAAAAAGACTTTATCGCTGGAGCAGATATTCAGTCTTTTAAAGCCGATAAAGTAGGTGATTTTCAACCTATATCTCGTAAAGGACATAACTTACTAGCCAAATTAGAAAACTCTTCAAAACCTTTTGTAGCTGCCATTCACGGTACTGCTTATGGGCTGGGAGTGGAGTTACCTTTGGCTTGTGCAGGACGTATAGCAACCAATCATCGAAGTACAAAGTTTGCTTTACCAGAGGTGAAGTTAGGTTTACTTCCTGGTGGTGGAGGTACCCA
>Ga0115004_10003462_pt1 | contig 12858 bp, 10 predicted proteins | sample ArcticOcean_MG_C_10_FD_88737 | JGI IMG/M metagenome (GOLD analysis project Ga0115004, IMG submission 88737) | Marine microbial communities from western Arctic Ocean - ArcticOcean_MG_CB11_90 | ecosystem: Environmental > Aquatic > Marine > Oceanic | place: Arctic Ocean: Canada Basin | collected...
ACCCACAAATTTGTACAAATTATTTATCAGCTGAGAAAGATCAAAAGGTCATTGTTGAAGGGATGAAGTTGGTACGTGAATTATACAATCGTCCTGAGTTTCGTCACCGTTGGAAGCGTGAGATTATTCCTGGAGCTGAGCACCAAACTGATATAGAAATTTTGGATGCTGTGCGTCAGATGGCTGGAACAGTTTATCATCTTGTTGGTACCTGTCGAATGGGGTCTGATGCGAAAGCTGTTGTGGATGCAGAATTGCGCGTTAATGGCGTAGAAGGATTACGTGTTGTTGATGCTTCAGTTATGCCTAAAATTACTTCTGCTAACACCAATGCACCCACTTACATGATTGCTGAAAAGGCTGCCGTAATAATCCGTGCGGATGCTTCAGACGCAAAATAGGAGAAATAATATGACTATTGAAATTCGCAATCCTGCTGCGCCCGATGAGATTGTCGCAACATATAAAGAAATACCTTTGGAAGCCTTGGATGGCTATGTTGCGTGTGCTCACCAAGCTCAGAGTGATTGGGCAGTAATGCCGCAACAAGATCGGGCAGCTCTTGTTTTAAAATATGTTGATGCGCTTGAAGCGCGCACTGAAGATATCGCATTTTCTATTACTAAGGAAATGGGCAAGCCGCTGGCTGAGTCACGGGGTGAGGTTGGAAAAGCTATTGGAGAAGCGCGCGCGTGTATTGGCCGTGCAAATACGCCTATTGGCGAAGTTTTTTCGTCGCAAATTCCTGGTACTGTGAGTTATTCAACTCGCCGTCCACGCGGAGTTATTCTTGGTATCAACCCATGGAATTTTCCGTTCAGTACACCAATGCGCAAAGCCATTCCTGCGCTTGTTTATGGCAATTCTATTCTTCTTAAACCAGCCTCACTTACACCTGGCGCAATTACTTTGATGGCTGAAATTGCAAGTGAGATACTTCCAATTAATCTTATACAAAGTCTGGTCGGTGGCGGTGCTTTGGGGCAAGCTTTGTCTGAGCACACAGGCGTTGATGCTGTTAGTTTCACAGGCTCTGTTGAAGTGGGTAAGCGGGTTGCAATAGCAGCCGCTGGGCATTTGGCAGAAATTTCGCTGGAACTAGGTGGAAAAAACCCAGCTATACTAAATGATGCGAGTAATATGGATGCTGCGCTTGACCAGATTATGGCTTCGGCTTTTGCAGTTTGTGGCCAGAGATGCACAGCTGTTAGTCGCGTTATTGTAAATCGTTCACTTGAAGCTGAGGTAGTTGCTGGCCTGAGTGCCCGCGCTAACGCTATGCAACCGATGGACGGTGCTGCAGAAGGTGCTAAAATCGGACCTGTTTCTAGTGCACAGCAGCTTCAGGAAGTTGATGGTTTTGTTACACGAGCAATTGCAGAAGGAGCTAAAATTTCAGCGGGTGGTAGAAGACTTGAAACCGAGCTGGGTGGTTATTTTTACACCCCCACAATTCTGTCTAATGTGTCCTGTGATATGGAGGTTGCTCGCAAGGAGGTGTTTGGTCCAGTTCTTTCAGTGATCGCTTATGACACTATAAATGAAGCCATGAACATTGCCAACGATACCGATTTTGGTTTGTCATCCTGCCTCTATTCTGAGCGCACCGATGTTGTAGAGCGCTTTGTTGCTGAAAGTGAAAGTGGTATGATCCATGTCAATTCAGGCAGTTTTCCCGAAAATCATTTACCATTCGTAGGCATAAAGGACAGTTCTATGGGAGTTGGAGGATCTAATGGTCCATCAACCATTCAATTCTATACGACCGAGCATGCTGTTTATCGTCGAGCCTCAGTATAAATCTTTAAAATAATTTAATATATTTTTACAAACAGACTTTGTATCTGGTAATGCTTTGCGGAAATATGAAGCATAAAAAATAAATTTTCATTATTTGTCACGCTTTCCAAAAAGTAGCGACGATTCCGATATCGTTACAATGCTCTCCTTTTGAATTTTCACCATATATATTAACATTATGTAACAAAAGCTTCTCAATAACACCATTTAGAGATTCAAATTTTTCAGCAAAGCCTTTTTCTATCCAATGATTTTTATTGATCGAAAGAGCAAAAAAAGCCCCGTCCTCGGCCACCATTATTAAATTATCAAGAGCATTTGGTCCAACATGGCCATGTGTAAAAGTTCCTGAGGAAATAATCCCTTGATAAGAATAGTTATTCGTCACTATTGGTTGGGTAATGTCAGCGGTAAAAAAGTTACGATAAATCTTTTTCTCCAAAGCAACTTCCAGCATGGCGTTTGATAAATCTAGCGCATCAATTGGATGTATGCCTAGTTTTGAAAGTGCCTGACCTGCTAAGCCCGTGCCAGCTCCAACGTCAAGAACTGGCCCAGTGCCACCCAATTCTACAAATATTTTTGCGACTTGATTTGGTAGAATGTAATCCATTGTAGACGCAAAATCAGTCTCATAATCTTTGGCCCAAGCTGCGTAAAGGTTGCGGTTATCTTGCACTGATTCAAGAGCATAGGCTAAGTCAAGATTGGGTTTCTTATCGGTCATAGATAAATTTGACCAGTTATATTAGTAAAATGCAAGGGTGTTTTTGTGATGTATATCCAGAAATGAGTATAGCTAAAAAAATAAAACCTGAATGGGCTTAAATGAAAAAACTTCTAGCGACTTAATGTGCAACGTCCATATATTAATTCTAAATATGGTTACTTTGTAATCTGATAAAAAGTTAAATCGCTAAATATTTTCTTTATTTAAAACTAGCTCTGAGGTATTTGGATGCATCTCTAAACGCGGCTTAAGCTCTTTGATAGATTGAGGAAAATTTAGATGAGTATTTGAGTAAAATAACTTTTGGTTGAGGAATTGCTCGCTTTCATGTAACTAGGAAAAGTATTTTATGCCATTAAATTTTCACTTTTTGAAAGAAATACTATGAATAATTTCGATTTATATAATCCAACACGTATTTTTTTTGGTAAAGGACGTATAGCGGATTTGGGAGCCCAGATACCGGTAGATGCAAATGTGCTACTGGTTTATGGTGGTGGTAGTGCAGAGCGTTCAGGTGTTCTTGCACAAGTTCGTACTGAACTAGGTAATCGGACAGTGATAGAATTTGGAGGAATTGAACCAAACCCTCGCTATGCCACGGCATTAAAAGCCATAAACGTAATTGCAGAAAATAACATCAACTATTTGTTGGCAGTAGGTGGTGGTTCTGTAATTGATGCCACCAAGTTCATTGCTGCAGCAACAAAATTTGAAGGTGATCCACATGAAATTTTAACCTCATGGGGAAGCTGTGTGTCATCGGCACTTCCGTTTGGCACGGTGCTCACTTTGCCTGCTACGGGGTCTGAGATGAATCCAGCTTCGGTTATCACTTCTGCCGAAAACGGTACAAAAATGGTATTTATGAGCCCTCATTGCTACCCAGAGTTCTCGATTCTTGATCCTGAGATGACCTATTCTCTGCCGACACGCCAGATAGCCAATGGGGTTACTGATGCATTTGTACATATTATAGAGCAATATTTAACCTACCCTGTGTCCGCTTCAGTTCAAGATGGTTTTGCGGAGTCTCTTTTGAGGACGTTGATTGATATTGGTCCCAAGGCTTTGGTAAATCCACTAGATTATGACATTCGTGCCAATCTAATGTGGACTGCAACGCTTGCGCTAAATGGTTTGATTGGTGCGGGCGTGCCTCATGACTGGTCTAGCCATATGATTGGGCATGAAATTACGGCGCTAAATGACACAGATCACGCCCGTACTTTAGCAATAATATTGCCGGCTTTAATGGATGACCAGCGCGCGTCGAAGCGGGAAAAGTTATTGCAATATGCAGCCAATGTCTGGAATATTTGCGATGACTCTGAAGATGCGCGCATTGACGCCGCGATCAGCGCCACCCGTGATTTCTTCCATAAAATGGGAATCCAAACCCGTCTTAGTGAATACGGTCTCGATGTTGATGATATCGAGAGGATTGTAACTGCCCTTGAAAGTCGTGGAATGATTGCAATTGGCGAAACACAGTCTATAAATCCTGAAGCAGTGCGGCGCATTTTGCAAGCTGCCATCTAAAAAATTTATAATGGCGAAAGTCATGAGAGCTAGACGTTAGCTATTTTTAAACTACTAAACCTCAATTTCAAAATCGACACTCAGACCTTGCTTCTTTGCATTGGATTGTCAGCTCAGAATGTATTCTACAGGTGGTATTTAATAAAATTTTTAAGATGGTCTATTAATATTCCCAAGATCAAATATCGGTAGAAATTTACAACGGATATTACAATATTTATTCTTCTGATTATCCTACTAATGTAATATGAGAGTGACCTAGTATTACGTATTCAAGAAAAAGTTATAATCTAGAAAGATTGACAAATCTACGAATCTAGGCTACTTATACGTATTACTTATACGTATAAGTGGATACATTAATACTTTAAGGATGAATATGAAATCAAATGCTACCCAAAAAGATGTTGCTAAAATGGTAGGTGTTTCACAGGCAACTGTGTCGCTTGTCCTAAATAGCCCGGGCAGTAATTCGATTCCAGAAACCACAGTTGCAAAAATTAATGAAGCCGTGCGTGTTCTCGGATATTTGCCAAATCATATGGCGCGCTCGCTACGTACAAATCAGACTATGACATTGGCATGCATTGTGCCAGATATTATGAACCCTTATTACCCTTCACTCGTTCGAGGAGTGCAGGAGGTTGCTGAAGCTGCTGGATACGATGTGATTACAGTTAGTACAGATGGCCAAAAGGAACGTGAGCTACATTACTTAAACATGGCGCTTCAGGGGCGTATTGATGGAGCTATTGGGGTCTTCTTTGGTTTGGGTATTATAGATTTAGAACCATTTATTAATGCTGGAATTCCAATTGTACGTTTAGAAGCCTCATTAAAAAAAGGTGGATCAATCTCTATTGATGATTTGTTTGTTGATAATTGCCAGGCTGCAGAGGATCTTACCTCGTTTTTAATTTCAAAAGGTCACTCTCAGATTGCAATGGTTGCTGGCCGTGGGGGTCCCCAATCGGTACGGATTGATGGTTACTGCAAAGCACTTCAATCGGAAAAGCTGAAGACACTTATACAGCTAGACGATGCTTTTACAGAAGAAGGCGGATCTCGCGCTACGGTTGAACTTCTTGATAAGGGTGAGAAGCCAACAGCGATTATTGCAGCCAATGATTTAATGGCAATTGGTGTAATGCACGCCTTGATGAACCGTGGCATGTCTATTCCTGATGAAATAGCAGTGGCTGGGTTTGATGATATACCAGCTGCACGCTTAGTTTCGCCATCTTTGACAACGGTGACACAATTTCAAAACAGTCTAGGTGCTCAAGCTGCACATACCCTAGTTGAGCGGCTCAATGGAACTGCAATTGGGCCAGGCCGGGCAACCCTGCAACCCTATAAAATTATTGAAAGACTATCTACTTAACTTTGTCATTAATCAACGGAGGAAAATATGACACATAAATTAAATATAATTTCGGGTGCATTAGTAGCATTCGTTAGTGCACAAGTTGTTGTGGCGCAAGACGCCGTGACGTGGTGGTACGAATCAGCTAACCCAGATCAGCAAGCTTGGCTGACTGAATTTATGATTGATGAGTTTAATTCCAAAAACCCAAATAACGAGCTCAGCATCGATTATCGTGGGAGTGAATTGGATAAGCAATTGCGTGTAGCATTGCTATCTGGCACTGGTCCCGACGTCGTTAACACACCTGGGCCATCTTTCGTGGCAACAATGGCCAGAGCCGGCCAGTTGATGGAGCTGGATGATATCGCAAATGACAAAGGTTGGAACGATCGCATCTTGCCTTTCTTTATGGATTTGGGGCGATTTGATGGCAAACTTTATGCCTTGCCAAAAACCTATGAAACTCTTGGCTTATTTTATAATAAAGCTGTTTTTGAAGATAATGGCTGGACACCGCCTAAAACTATTCCTGAATTACACACACTTGCAGATAAAATGATGGCAAAAGGTATTGTGCCGTTTGGTTCAGGAAACTCAGGTTGGCGCCCTGCTAATGAATGGCAGGTATCAATTGCGCTGAACTCTATCGCTGGACCAGATAACGTTCAAAAAGCTTTAACAGGTGAAATACCTTGGACATCTCAACCTTTTGTTGAAGCTATAAATGAGCTAGATAGCTGGTGGGATAAAGGATACTTCGGTCCTGATTATTTCTCGTTAAATGGTGAACAAGTTATGGCAAACCTTGCTGAGGGAACTGCTGCGATGTCTCCAACTGGTAGCTGGAACTTTGGCCTTGTCCCAGAATATTTTAAAGACCGTCAAGATGAAGTAGGTTTTGCTGGCTTCCCAAGTGGTAAAGGTGTTCCATATCCAATATTCTCACTTGGCATAGGCTCTACATTCTCAATTTCTTCTGCTGCACAAAATCCTGAGGGTGCGGCAAATGTTATAGATCAAGTTTTTTCTGAGAAATTTTATACTGATATCAATAATGTTTGGCAAGGTGAGTGGAACATGCCACTTCGTGATTTGAGTGGCGTGTCTCTAAACGAAGACGTTATTCCACTTTATACTGAATCAATGGCTGCTTTGGCTTCTGCGGTTAACGAAAACCAGTATGGATATACAACTTGGACATTCATGCCGCCAGCGACAAATTCATATGTTGTTAGTGGAATAGAAGAAGTTTGGTTGGATAGTTTATCGACTGAAGATTTTTTAGCTGAAATGGACAAAATTTTTCAGCAGGAATTATCTGAAGGTAAAGTTGCAGATATCCCTGCACGATAACAAACAATATTCGAACTGAGCGGCGGCGCTTGTCGCCGCTCATTATGCCTAGTGCTTTGGAGACGACATGTACCGCCTATTTACCATTCCTACGCTGATAATAAATGTGTCGATTATTTTTTTACCAGCCCTTTTAACAGTAGTTTTGGCGTTTTACCGCTGGGATGGGATTTCTGACCCAACTTTCATAGGGTTTGGAAATTTTGAAAAACTCTGGGGAGATCGAATTTTCTGGAAAGCATTGAAAAATAATATAATTTGGACGGCATTATTCTTAACCTTTCCTATAGCAATTGGCCTAATAGCAGCATCTTTATTAATGCTCGTTCGGCGTGGTCGTACATTCTTTCAGGTAGTGTATTTTTTACCAATGATAATAGCTACGGTGATAACTGCTCGAATATGGCAAGGCATGATCTATAATCCTCAGAGCGGTATTGTAGCTATGCTAAACCGCTATGGCTATGATGTTCGTGATCCACTTTCACAAACTTCAACGGCATTGTATGGTGTGGCAGTTGCTGATCTTTGGCACTGGTGGGGCTTTATGGCTGTGATATTTTTTGCAGCGATGCGTCAAGTGTCACAAGAGCAAATTGAAAGTGCGCGGATTGAAGGTGCAAACTATTTTCAACTAATGCGATGGGTTATGATTCCAGCAATTATGCCCACAATAGCACTCATGATGGTTATGACAGTAATTTGGTCATTCCTCGTGTTTGATTTCATTTTTATTATGACACAAGGTGGTCCTGCTTTTACAAGTGAAGTGCTTAGTACAATGGCTTATAGAAAAGCGTTTTATGAACTTGGCGTTGGCTATGCTGCAGCAACTGCGCTGGTAATTAGCCTGTTTGGACTTACAGCTGCATTCTTTTACATAAGACTTCAAAACAGGGAGGAAGCAGAATGAACCTCGTTGAAAGCCGTATAACGATCATAATTACTTATGCATTGTTAGGAATTGCTGCCTTTACTGCACTTTTTCCTATTGCGCTCATGCTACTAAATTCACTTAAAACAACACCTGAAATTGCTTTAAGTCCGCTTGGAATGCCAGAGGTCCCGTATTGGAATAATTATGTAAATGCTTGGAAGGGTGCAAATTTTACCCGTACTTTCTTTAATTCTGGTGTACTGATGTTCATGACAATTGCATTGGTTCTATCAACAGGTTCTCTTACAGCGTATGTTCTTGCACGGAAAAAAATTAAATCATGGAAGATAGTGACTGTTTATCTTCTCGCTACTACTACCGCACCAATCCAATTGTTTCTATTTCCGCTCTATTTTGGCTTTGCTAAGTTAGGGCTTATTAACAATATATTCGCTGTGTCTATTGTCTATTGTGCGATTTTTTCACCTTTTTCAATAATGCTTCTACGCACCTATTTTTTGGCTGTTCCAAAAGAACTTGAAGAGGCGGCTTTGGTCGATGGTGCAACTTCTTGGCAAGTATTTAGTAAGGTTTATCTACCGTTAGTATGGCCTGGACTTTTAACCGTTTCATTGATTGTTGGATTATATACATGGAACGAGTTTCTAATAGCTACTACCTTCCTGCAAGGGCCTGAATCGCGGACGGCTGTTGTATCTTATTTTCTGCTTTCTGGACAATATTCCAGAGACTGGGGAGACTTGATGGCTGGTGCTATGCTGGTTTCTGCTCCAATCGTAATTTTGTTCATTTTCCTCCAAAGGCGCTTCATTGAAGGCATCACTGGTGGCTCAATCAAAGGTTAAAGGGGTTTTCAATGTCATTACCAACAGATTATCTTGACCGCGTTTACGCGGGTATTCTCGGTAAATTAATAGGCGTCTATTTGGGTCGCCCATTTGAGGGGTGGACTTATGATAAGATTATGAAAGAACTTGGTCCGATTGAATATTATGTTCATGAAAAGTTAGGCGATCCACTTGTAATCACAGATGATGATGTTGCTGGTACGTTTACCTTCATACGTGCGCTCGAAGATTATGGTTTATCTGAAGATTTAAAGGCAAAAGATATTGGTAAAGCTTGGCTTAATTACATTGTCGAAAAGCGTTCGATTTTATGGTGGGGTGGCAATGGTAACTCAACAGAACATACTGCATGGCTCAATCTAAAAAATGGTGTATCTGCACCAAAAAGTGGATCAATTGAAACCAACGGTCTTACAGTTGCAGAACAAATCGGTGCGCAAATTTTCATTGATGGCTGGGCGCTTGTTGCGCCAGGAAAGCCTTTGCTGGCTGCAAAGCTTGCAAAAGAAGCAGGTAGCGTTAGTCATGATGGAGAAAGTGTTTATGCCGCAATTTTGTGGGCTGCGATGGAGGCTGAGGCATTCCTTTCTGCTGATATAAATCACCTAATCGATACTGGACTTTCGCAGATTCCAGAGGACTGTAATGTAGCTAAAATGATTGCAGATATTCGGATATGGCACCATGATTTGCCTGATTGGCGTGATTGCCGTCAGAAGATTCAAGATCACTATGGCTACGATAAGTACTTTGGTAACTGCCACGTTATGCCCAACCATGCATTAATGATTATGACTATGCTATATGCACCGGATGATTTCTCAAAAGGACAGATGATCGTGAATACATCTGGCTGGGATACAGACTGTAACGCTGGAAACGTAGGATGCTTGCATGGGATCATGTTAGGCCTAGATGGATTGAACATGGGTCCAGACTGGCGTGGACCTATCGCAGATAGGATGCTGATTTCTTCAGCAGATGGTGGCAATTCTATCAATGACGCAGTTCGGATGGCCTATTATATTACCAACCTTGGTCGTCAGTTGGATGGTCAGAAAGGGATAGATGCACCAAAAGGAGGATCGCAATTTCATTTCTCACTTCCTGGTTCTGTGCAGGGTTTTCAAATTGTAAGTGGTGATGGGCTCGTATCTTCAGGAGATAGTTCCATTCAGATTAGTAGCAATGGTGGAGAAGTTGTTGCCACTTCACCAATGTTTGCTACACTTGATGTGCTTCGGATGCGTACATATGACCTTATGGCTTCACCGCTTATATATTCAGGCCAGAACGTATCAGCACGTGTAATTGCATCACAAAAAAACGCAGGGGAAATTATGGTTGCCTTTAGGATGCGTCACTATGGTGAAGATGATGTTTTGATAGATTGTGACAGTGCTATACAAACGTTAAAGCCAGGAGAGGATATTACTTTTGATTGGACTTTGCCCGACACTGGCGCTCAACCAATTGCTGAATTAGGGCTGGTGATTAATGGCCAAGCTGGCAGCACATTAATGCTTGATCGGATGGGATGGTCTGGCACACCTGATTTGATTTTAACTAAACCTAAAAAACCTAGTGATTTTTGGCATCGAGCGTGGGTAAATGGAGTTGATGTTTTTTCAAAACGGTTTCCTCAAAGCTTTCATATTTCACATGATCGCGGCGAAGGTCTCATATTGCATGGTACACGTGATTGGAAAGACTACACTGTTGAGGTTGATTTAATGGTCCACCTTGGGTCCAGTGCTGGCGTTGTGGCGCGTGCTCAAGGACTTCGTCGTTATTATGGAGCAAGGGTAACGCGGGATGGTATGTTTCAATTGGTTAAGCATTACGATGATATCTATGATATAATGGCGTCAGAAAAAATAACTTTTGCATTTGATAAAATAATCAACATAACATTTACGGTTATTGGATCTAGTCTGAGTGCTAACATTGGGAACACTACGCTAATGGCTTCTGATAATTCGAACTTTATAATGTCTTCGGGTGCGATTGGCTTGATGGTCACGGATGGCGCTGCATCTGCAAATACTGTGCGTGTAACTGCACCTAAGGAGGACGCAAAATGGCAAAAGTAAATATTCAAAACGTTTATAAATCATTTGGTGAGACCGAAGTTTTAAAGGACATTTCCGTAGCTATAGATGATGGTGAGTTTCTGGTGCTTGTTGGGCCGTCAGGTTGTGGAAAATCAACTTTATTGCGTATGATTGCTGGTCTTGAAGATATTTCTGATGGTCAGATATCAATTGGTGATAAAATTGTTAATAATTTGCCACCTAAAGAACGCGATATATCAATGGTTTTTCAGAACTACGCGCTTTATCCGCATCTTACTGTTGCTCAAAATATGGGTTTTTCAATGATGCTTGCGAATGCACCAAAACAAGAACAAGATCTTCGAGTGGGCGAAGCAGCAATAATACTTGGCCTAACTGAATTACTTGAACGAAAACCAAAACAATTGTCTGGTGGTCAAAGACAAAGGGTCGCTATGGGGCGAGCAATTGTGCGAAACCCAAAAGTATTTTTGTTTGACGAACCATTATCAAATCTAGATGCGAAATTACGTGTTGCGATGCGGGCTGAGATAAAGACTATGCACCAAAAGATTACGACGACGTCTGTCTATGTGACCCATGATCAAGTTGAAGCGATGACCATGGCAGATCGGATCGTTGTGATGAATGAAGGTCGTATTGAACAGGTTGGAAAGCCACTCGAACTTTATGATAATCCCAAGAATATATTTGTTGCTGGATTCATCGGCACACCATCAATGAATTTATTACCAGCAAAAGTTGATTTTTCAGGTAAAATTCCACGTGCAATAATATCAAAAGAAATTTCCCTTCCTCTTCCGCCGGATAAGCCATTAGTGGATGGTCAAAAGATTACCTACGGTATTCGTCCAGAGCACCTGAGCCTTAACTCAAAGGGTGCCTTGGCCAAAGTTAATGTGATTGAACCTACTGGCGCTGAGACCCATCTTTTGCTTCGTATGGGAGATTTACCACTTGTGCTTGTCGCCCGTGACCGCTTGGCTATTTCTCCTGGTGAAAATGTGAATATCTTGCCAGATTTATCTCGTGTTATGATCTTTGATATTGAAACTGGTGCTCGGCTCTGAATTTGGGTGCTCAGGATAATTAATGTATTAGACTGTAGTTAAAGTTTAAATCATATCCTTGAGATTGAGGCATGAAAATACTTTAAATCAGCAAGGAGTTTTCCCAATGAGATTATCAGATTACGATCGAAAGAAACTTTTGGCTCCTCCAAATGGGCGTGTTCGAGTTGTGCTGGATACAGATACTTACAATGAAATTGATGATCAATTTGCTCTAGTGCAAATGATGCTTTCCCCAGAACGTTTTGACGTTGAGGCAATTTATGCAGCACCGTTTTATAACCATCGCTCTGATGGGCCAGGACATGGAATGGACTTGAGCTATGATGAAATTCTCAGGCTGTTGGAACGATTAAATATATCACCTCATGGATTGGTTCATAAGGGTGTCAGGGAATATGTTGGACTTACCAAGGTGGCTCAGAACGCGCCTGCAGTTGACGATCTAATCAATCGCGCACGTGCCGGATCACCGCGCAACCCACTATATGTGATTGCCATCGCCGCAATTAGTAATATTGCATCAGCCATACTTAAAGCGCCTGATATAATTGATAAGATTGTTGTTATTTGGTTAGGTGGTCACGTTCTAGAATGGCCAAACACTGAAGAGTTTAACCTTAAGCAGGATGTGGGTGGAGCACAGGTGCTCTTTGACAGTGGTGCTGCGGTCATTCTGGTCCCATGTATGGGGGTGACTTCGCACCTACACAGCTCAGTGCCTGAGATTGAACGTTATATCGAGCCCTGTGGAGAAATTGGTGCCTTTTTGGCAATGCGGTTTAAGGAATACAGCGAAGTTCACAAAGGTTGGACCAAGGAAATTTGGGATATGACAGCCGTAGCATGGCTACTGGATGATACCTGGGCACCCAGTATAACATTAGCCTCACCCATTTTAACGGACAATGTGACCTGGAGTGTGGATAATAGTCGTCATCAAATCCGTTATGTAAACCAGATCGACCGCGACAAGATTATGCAGGACTTTATTACTAAGCTGGAAAAATTCTGCTTGGGCTAAGATTGTGTGCTTTCAAATTAGTTTGTAAATATTTTGCTCTTTATTTGTAAATATGTTGATATCAAGATATTAGTAAAATGCAAGGGTGGTGTTGTGAATATTGTTTTTGATACTTGAAACCATATCTTATAAAATAAATATTTTGTTCT
>Ga0115004_10003463_pt1 | contig 12856 bp, 10 predicted proteins | sample ArcticOcean_MG_C_10_FD_88737 | JGI IMG/M metagenome (GOLD analysis project Ga0115004, IMG submission 88737) | Marine microbial communities from western Arctic Ocean - ArcticOcean_MG_CB11_90 | ecosystem: Environmental > Aquatic > Marine > Oceanic | place: Arctic Ocean: Canada Basin | collected...
TACATTTACTCGAACGAAAGGAACGGAGAAGAAAGAACGCTCTGCGTCGTTTTTCCATCAAAAAAAAAAGAGAAACTCGTCATCCGCGGTTTCATTTAAGTTCATAACACGCGTTCACGACTGATTCACTGATTCGTCAGAGCGATCACTCAAAAGAACAGAACTAAACGAAAGAAAGAACAGAACAGAAAGAAGAACTGATGAACGCGTCGGTTTTTCCAAAACGGAAGAAAACGAAAAAAATCTCGCTCATCAGGCCGCAAAGAGAAACTAACCTGTGAGATCATCGAAGCGACGCCGCCTAAGAGAGAAGTTGGTTGCGCAGATGATCCAGTCGCCAGCGTTTGCTGTGATTGCGAGCGCGCGAGCGATGAACGAGAGCGCGATTGAGAGCCCATCGGAGCAGAAGATCTTCGTCGGCCCATTGTTTTATTATGATCCCTTTTTCTTCAGTGGAGACTTTTTGTGAGGCAATTTCTTCTTTTTAAGCAGTCAAAGGGTAATATGTAGGGTGCCTTTGTACCACAGAGGAAAGATTTTTCAAAAGTCTTTAAAGATTTGACGGCGTACGTAAGAGCGCGAGCGAGCGAGCCAAGGAACGTGCGATGACGGGGACGAGACTTTGCAAAGGCGTTCGTTTCTTTTATAGTGTAAAGCGGCGTAAGGTTTCTTTAAAAGTGAAAGATTTGAGCGCGTACGAAAGAGCGAGAGAGCGCGCTTTGGACCGTACGGCTAAGGGAACGCCGGTGTTGGAAACTCTTTAGCGAGTGAAGAATTCGCGCTTCGTGGCACGGTTTCTTCGTCTTCCATTTCTTGTTCTTCTTCTTCTTCGTCGTCGTCGTAGTCCTCGATGCCGCCGGAGAGGGCGAGCGAGAAAGATTTCTTACGGTCGACGCCGCGTTCGTTCGATTTATTCAGAACGACGATTTCGTTCGTTTCTTCGTTGAAATCGATCGAGAGTGAGCATCCATTTAGAGCGAATCCGCTTAATAAGCACTCGGAGAGCTGGTTTTCAACCATTGATTGAATAGCGCGTCGCATCGGCCGAGCTCCGTATTTCGAAGAGAAGCCGTTTCGTAATAAGGCGAGCTTGAACTTTGCAGTGCATTCAATGGTGACTCCTTTCTTTAAGCATCGTTTAGAGACGTCTTCGAGCATGTTTTCGGCAATTTTTGAGACTTCGCTTTCACCGAGTGGGCGAAAGACGACTATTTCGTCCAAACGGTTTAAGAATTCTGGGCGGAAGCGTTTGCCGAGATTTTTGCGCGCAATTTTTTTCACCGTTTCGTATGCTTCGATTTTTGCTTGCGGCGTCTTAGCTCGAGCGAAATTTTCTAAAATCTCTCTCGAAGCAATGTTCGTCGTCATTACTAACATCGTGTTCGTGAAATCAACCGTTCGACCTTTACCATCAGTTAATCTTCCATCTTCTAAAACTTGAAGTAAGGCGTTGAAGACGTCCGGGTGAGCTTTTTCGATTTCGTCTAATAAAATTAACGAGTGCGGGTTTCTTCGAACGGCTTCGGTGAGTTGACCGCCTTCGTTATATCCAACGTAACCAGGTGGTGCACCAATAAGTCGCGAAGTCGAAACGGCTTCCATGTATTCGGACATATCAATGCGAACGAGATTTTTTTCGGCGCCAAAATATACGCGCGCCAAAGCCTTCGAAAGCTCCGTTTTTCCAACGCCAGTCGGTCCTGCGAATACAACCGAAGCTACAGGTTTTGATCCATCGGCTAATCCAGACCTAGCTCGTCTCACAGCTCTTGAAACGGATAAAACTGCTTCATTTTGGCCAATGACGCGTTTTGATAGTTCACTCTCTAAGGCGAGTAAATTTTCCGACTCCTCGACCGAGAGTTGTTTCACTGGAATACCAGTCCACTCTGAAACAACCTCTTGCACATCTAAAACGGAAACCTGTCTGGTCGTTTTATTATCTCTTAATTGCACTAAAGCGCCAGCTTCATCGAGAACATCGATGGCTTTATCTGGCAAGAATCTATCCGTAATATACCTCGTCGATAACGCGACGGCCATTTGCATCGCTTCGTCAGAGAACGAGACGTCGTGATGATTCTCGTACGTTTCCCTTAAACCTTCTAAAATTTTCAACGTATTTTCAGCCGATGGTTCGTCCACGCGAACTGGTTGAAAACGTCTTTCTAACGCGGCATCTTTTTCGATATATTTCCGATATTCATCTACTGTAGTCGCGCCTACGACTTGGATTTCGCCTCTCGCTAAGGCCGGTTTCATTAAATTACCGGCATCTAATCCGCCATCATCGCCAGTACCACCGGCACCGACAATTGTATGAATTTCGTCTATAAATAAAATGATATCCCCAGCCGCTTTAACTTCTTCGAGCACGCTTCGCAGACGTTCTTCGAAATCGCCTCTGTATTTCGTATCCGCGAGTAATAGACCGATGTTCAACGATAACACGCGTTTATTCTTCAAACGCTTTGGAACTTGATCAGAATCTCCGGCAATTAAAGAGGCTAAACCTTCGGCGATTGCCGTTTTACCTACTCCGGGGTCACCGATCAAGCACGGATTTGATTTTCGTCTGCGCACTAAAATCCTAACCACTCTATTCGTCTCTTCGTCTCTCCCAAAAACCGGGTCTAACTCGCCCTTTCTCGCCATTGCAGTTAAATCTACCGAGCATTGCGCTAATATGTTCTTCGTCACTTTCTTTTTATCAATCTTTTTCCCACCAGCTCCAACGAGCTCTTTCTCATCTCCAACGCCGTTCACGAAATCTCTCAACTGTTGCACGTCTACTTCGATCGAAAACTTCTTATTCGTTAAAACGTCGTAAGCCGTGCACTCGTCATCAGAAATCATCCCTAAAACGAGTTCTTTCATAGTAACCTCCTCTTTCGCACTCATTCTCTCGAATAACTTCTTCAAATCATCCCCTAAAGGCACTAACCCGTCCGGTTTCTTCCTTTGATTCATTTGCGAAAACGGATTCACGAAATCAACCTCCGTGATGCCGACGCGCTCTAACAAAGCCTTTCTCACCGCATCTTCAGTGGCGCCCGATTTATACAAAGCCTTCGATTGTTCGTTCCTTCTTTTCGTTATCGCGTACAATAAATGTTCGGTTAAAACTTTCTGGCCCTGGAACTTCTTCGCGTTATCCATCGCCTCCTTCACCACTTGCACTGCGTCGCCATCGAAGCTCTCGAACATTCCTCCGGCACTGGCAAAGCGAGCACTTCTGCCCTTGCTTTTGAATGCGCCCGTGCCAATGAAACCACTGAGAAGAGCTCGCCTTGTTCCTCGCGATGTCGCGTTCACGCTCGTGTTCACGCGCATAGATGGACACGTCATTTTGTGACGTGCAGCTCAAAAACTAATTCTTTTCCAAACTTGTTTGTTTTTGTGCTGGAAAATACGCGGAACACGCTTAATTATTATTATTATTATTATTATTATGTGTCGTTGTTATGTTATTATCGATACACGCGCCGTTGTTGTTGATGGGGGGAAAGAGAATTGGAAAAGAGCGCGCGTGTTTTGTTGTAGCGCGTGTTAACCAACGAACTTATTACGATAAATCATTAATCAAATATGAACCAGTGTTTTTAGGTATTTGTAAAACTTGCAGTATTCAAAATTAGGGTTTAGGGTTTATGGTTTAGGGAAGACTGAATATGGTGAATATCGGGAGAAGCGGAGAACCTTTGAGGATTTAATTAAAGCAATTATAATGAACGATAGTAATAGTAATAGTAATAGTAACGATGATTATGGCGAGATATCGATAAAGCTAGGGACCATCGAGTGCACGATATTCAAAGAAACGAAAACGGCAATAGTCTCATTGAACAGACCGGAGAAATCGAATGCAATAAACGAACAAATGTGGATCGATTTACCGAACGTATTCATGGCTTTGAACGAGAACGTGGACGTGAATTGCGTCATATTGCGAGGCAATGGGAGGAATTTCTGTAGCGGTATTGACATATCGTCCGAGAAGGAGTTAATGAACGGTTTGAATAAAGAGGAAACGAAAGATAGAGGGCGCAGAGGGGAGTATTTATTGAGACATATCCAAAAGTTGCAACGAAGCGTGTCTGAAATCGAGCGATGTAGGAAACCAGTGATTGCGAGCATCGATGGATATTGCGTCGGTGGTGGTTTGGATATAGCGAGTGCGTGTGATATTAGAATAGCGAGCTCGAACGCAAAGTTTTCGATTAAGGAGGTTGAGATCGGTATCGTCGCGGATATTGGGAGCTTGCAGCGATTACCGCCAATCATTGGCGTTGGCCATACGATGGATTTGGCCCTGAATGCGCGAGTGATCGATGCAAACGAGGCTTTTAGAATAGGATTAGTTTCTAGTATTGCTCAAGGAGATGTGGACGAAGCGGCGATTATAATGGCGAACAAAATCGCATCGTTATCTCCATTAGCCGTTCAAGGAACAAAAAGAGCGATTTTAAACGCGAGAGATTCGTCGAGCGTTGAAAAAGGATTAGAATACGTCGCTCTAAAGAACGCCGCGCAATTGATTTCGGATGATTTAACCGAAGCCGTCAGAGCAAAATTTGAGCGCAGGAAGCCAATTTACGCTAAGTTATAAATCATCATTCTAAGATGTAAACTATCTAATTTCGCCTATAAATACTTAACTAAGTGCGGTTGTAAAAACGCGCATCTCTGTGCCGGCTGTCTCACGAGATCGACCGTAATCAACTCAAAGTCCTCCTCGCTCACCCCCCACGCTCTCACGCTCGCCCCGACTACGCCGCCGTTCTCATAAATCTCCTTCACCTCTCGCCCGGCTTCACTTTGTTCGATCACTTCGACGACGACGTCGACCGAATCCCTACTCCCGTTAAAGTACAAACCTCGAACGATATGCGATACGTTCTGCACACGACTATTACTATCACTGTAACTATCGCTATTCAAGAATAAGTTTTCCGGAATCCTCATCCTGGTCCGATATCTCTCAACGCGCTCATCGCAATCATCAATCGCGCACTCGGGATGTTCAAACTCGCCTACCACTACCCAATCGCTCTGTTCTGCGTTCAATAAATCGTACTCAAGAAGAGCTTTTGCTACGGCCGATTTCGTGAACACGCGATCGTTCAACGACTCGTGATTAATTCTTAAAACTTCGCCCGAGAGTATCAGTCTTCCTTCGTTCAGTTTCTTCGATTTATTCAGTCTCGCTATTCTCGATATCTTCCGTTCATCGCTCTGCATGATCCATTAAAGATATAGAAATACCTACCAGCTCTGCAATTTATTTCTTTAACAATAGTCTTAGTTCACTATTCTTAAACGAAAAGGAAGAAGAACAATAGTTCTACTCAGAAACGCGATTAAGAACGATCGGTTCATGTAAAGATCGAAGGATTGAGAGCGCTGCAAAGTTGTGTTTACTTAATAGGTTAACATGAGCTCTATAACAAAAAGCTGAAACCCTAAATTGTGCTTACCCAGTAGGCCTTTTTAAACTGTTTTCTTTTGACGGCACGTCTTCGGTAGGCGGAATTTATTGATATCGCGCGAGGAGTCATAAAGTCGCAAAACTAAAATCGATCGACGCATTTTTCGCGAGTATTTTTTCACGATCATCTCTCGTGCGAGAGAGCGATACAGATTTGAGAGCCTCGGTCAGTCAATAGATATAGATATAGATATAGTTTGATTTCGATATAGATATTCCATTTTTGTATCGCGCTGGAAATCGGAAGACGACGACGACGATCTTTCATCAAACATGACGAAGCGTGTCGAAAACAAGAAAGAGGAATCGAAATTACTCGCGATTAAGTACTCGCGCGTACAAGGTTTAGAAATCCTCGACCAGCTGAAACTCCCATTCGAACACTCGTTCATGGCGATCGAAACGTGCGAGGACGGGTATAGCGCGATAAAGGCGATGAACGTGCGAGGAGCACCGGCGATTGCGATAACGGCCGCACTCGCGATTGCGATTGAGTTAGAAACGAAATATGATTATAGCGTGCATGGGGATCTGTACGCGTTTGTGAATTCGCGCGCGGAGTACGTAGTCAACGCGAGGCCGACGGCGGTGAACTTGGGTAACATGGTGAAAGAGTTGAGGACGAAAACGAGCGAAGTTGAGATGAAATGTGGGAAAGATGACGTTGAACGCGCGAAGGAGATGATCATGCAATGGCTAGAGAATATGTTGGAAAAAGATATTGAACATAACAAAGCGATTGGGAGAATTGGCGCCGATGCAGTCGTTAAAGCGTGCGCGAGGAAAGGGAAAGCGAGGTTAACGGTGTTGACGTGTTGTAATACTGGGTCTTTAGCGACTGCAGGGTATGGGACCGCGCTAGGTGTTGTGAGGAATTTACACGAGACAGGGAGGTTAGAACATTGCTATTGCGTGGAGACGAGGCCGTATAATCAAGGGAGTAGATTAACTGCGTATGAGTTAGTATACGAGAACATAGACGGGACGTTGATTTGCGATAATATGGCGGCTTTTTTGATGCAGAAAGGTAAAGTCGATGCGATCGTTGTTGGTGCAGATAGAGTGGCGAAAAATGGGGATACGGCGAATAAAATAGGAACGTATTCTTTAGCCGTGCTCGCTAAATATCACAACGTGCCTTTCTTCGTAGCATCCCCGTCGACGACTTTAGATTTATTGACCGAAACTGGAGAGTCTATTCATATCGAAGAACGCCCGGGCGACGAGGTTTGTGTTTTCAAAGGAGAAAGAGTTGCAGCTGAAGGCATAAAAGTTTGGAATCCAGCGTTTGATGTCACTCCAGCGTGTTTAATCGAAGGAATAATTACCGAAAAAGCGTGCATTTACAAAGATGACCGTGGTGAAGATTTTGATATCGTCGCGCACGTAAACGATACGTCTGCAGATGATATTACCGCCGCTACTCTCGCTACTTTGGCAACTTCTGATGATGATAATAAAAATAATAGAAAGAAGAATAAATATAATAGTAACGGTGAATTTTACGCTCTCGATTCGAGCAAAGTTCTTGATTACGTCGCTCGATTTCCAAAAGCGTGCGCTCCAATTGGCGGCGCTTCCGCAAGGGCAGATTGGACCGCGAACGAAGTCGGCGATGGAAACATTAATTTCGTGTACATCATAACAAACAAGAAAATGGACAAATCAATCATATTGAAACAGGGCTTACCATTTGTCAGATGTGTAGGCGAGTCCTGGCCTTTAACGCAAGAGCGCGTTCGCTACGAAGCCGAAGCGCTCATCGCCGCGCACGAGTTTTGTCCAGAGCACGTTCCAGAAGTTTATTTATACGATCCAAATATGTCCACGATTGCAATGCGTTTCATCGAGGCACCACATAAGATTGCACGCGTAGGATTATGCGAAGGACTAACGTATGAGAACATGGGTAAACATATTGGGAAATATTTAGCCGAGACTTTGTATAAATCTAGCGCTATTTGCCTAGGCGCCGAAAAGTTCCGCGCAAACAGAAACAAGTTTGGTCAAAACGAAGCCATGTGCGCGCTTACAGAACAAGTCATTTTTACCGAACCGTATGGATATGCTCAGAATAATAAATGGACGTCTCCCGAACTCGATGATATAGTTCTACTCATTCAAAGCGACGATGAATTGAAGATTGAGATTACGAGACTCAAGACAAAATTTATAAACCAATGCGAGGCGCTTCTTCATGGAGATTTACACACGGGTAGTTTCATGTGCTCGGAGACATCCACGTTTGTCATCGATCACGAGTTTGCATTTTACGGGCCGATGGCATTTGATCTTGGCGCAGTTCTCGCAAATATCAATTTAGCGGCTTTCGCTGCTGAGGGTTTGGGACACGGCGACCGCGGAAAATATTTTGCGCAAATGCACGCAGATGTTATTTTAACCTTTTCAATTAAATTTAACGAGTTATGGGCCGAGCAAGGTTGGCGAGAAGACTATGGCGGTCTTTCGCATCCACTCATGTTTGATAGAGATCAGGAATCTTTTCAACAGGTTAGGGGAGACTTCATTTCGTCAGTGCTTCAAGACGCGCTTCGTTTCGCGGGCGCGAAAATGATTCGACGAATAATTGGAATAGCGCACGTTGCAGATATGGAATTGATTCAAGACAGAGCAAAAAGAGCCGAGTGCGAACGGATGGCTTTAGAGCACGGCATCATACTCTTGAAAGGACAAGTTTCAATTTAATACATATACCAGTATGTGATAGAAGATTTTACTAATATTAATAGTGTTTTCAGTTGGTACACGCTCCTTCTATTTCTATTTCTTTCATTGTCATGGGGTGCGCTGGGTCCTTGATTGATTTTATCGTTCGCTTTACCGACTGTATCATGAAACGTCTTTGCAGCACATTTCATCATGTTCATCTTTCAGTCGCTCCATAGCCTTTCGCGTTGTTCTTGAAAATAAGACTTTTCACGAAATCGCCTTCGTCGTCTTCGACTTCCTCCATCTTCCAGCTATCGTATGATTTCTTTTTAAAACCTGGAACGTATTTCGCGAATGCATCCGTAACGACGACTGCGATCCCAAGCAACGCAATTCCAGCGCCGATTGTTTGCGTGAGCATGACGACGTCGAACCGTCTTCCAACGCCCGAAAATTGAATTCGTAATCGGGGTCCGTACGCTTTCGTGAGCATTCTAGTTTCCGGTTTCGTGTAATCGAAATGACAATTATACGGTCGATTTTGTGGGAACATATCTGTAATATTTCCTTTCGCCGTGAAATGATTCACGGGCGTAATCCATCGAGTGTTATAACCGGACGATAACTCTGCTAATGGGTTATCGACTCTATCGATGACAAACGGAATTGTCGGCGAGCACGTTTGAACGCCACCTTCTTCAATAGCTAAAGTCGTCAAGGTTTCGTTCGAATCTACGTCGGTATTGCCTTTCATCAAATTCTGTGGTTTAGGCACGCGAACGCCTCTGTCTAAATTACAATCAAAATAGACGTTTAACATTTGATCCGATCCTAACGTAGATATTTCTGTAAAATTTCGATCATCCGTTTGAGTAATATTCTCTAGAGTGAACAAATTCCATCCTAACTGTGGATAAGTCCCATTCGCGTTATCCCATCTCATCTCGTTCCCGTTCGTATCGAACATCCCTGGAAATTTCACGTTCATTCGAATGAAGACCGTGAAATTACCAACGTTTTCCAAAGGCAAGACGTCGAAATCGTCCTCCGCTTCTGGTGGACACCATCCATTAATTTCACAAAAATACTCCTCTCCATCTTTCGTGTTCGGTAAACACCTCCCAGTCTGTCTCCCGTTTCGACTGAAAAATCCACTCTGGCAAGTATTCTTCGTCCTCTCGCACCGTTCGTCTTTCGAGATACCTAAACAAGTACCTTTCGCTTGATGCGTGTTCACTAATCTCGTCGCAACGAACACGCCGTCGGATGAATATTGCACTAAATCATTCGCATCGTACGTCCTTCGTTCGCCTTGCGACGATAAAGAAGTATCGTTCGTCGCCGCCACTCCTTTCACTTTAATAGCTAATATCCCTAACGCGTTCACTTTCGTTTGATAGCCGTTCTCTTTATATAACAGAAAACCGATTATGTACGCTGAGATCACGACGACTAATACGTAATACAATAACCCTAACGATTTCGATTTGATCTTCACCGTCTTCTGCGTCACGTATTCCATCTCTCTCTCTCTCTCTCTATCTATATATCTATATATCGTCCCTGTTCTTCGTAAGCAAAATCAAATCAAATCAAATCAAATCTTCTTCGTGGTCGCACTCAATCTCAATCTCAAACAAACTCGAACGACCTACTCTCTCTTTCTCTCACACTCTTCTTCTTCCTCCTCTTCTTCTTCTTCTTATACGTTCGTCTCTTTGAGTGATATGTGTATATATCGTACTCTGTGTATATAATATAGTTTTCGTGTACTGATGGTGGCCCGCGGGAAAAGGTTTGAAACCCTAAACCCCATTGTTGAAACCCTAAACTTCGCCTATCATAAACAGTGCCCTTTTGAGAAAACAAAACCGGTCATCACAAACTAAAACACGCGTTACAGAGTACAGTAGTAGCTTCAGATCAGCGTGAATCCATTTGATCGCATACATACATATCTATATCTATATATATATAGATATATATATATATTTAATTTTGATTTGATATCGCGCGAAGAAGAGGAAGAAGAAGCGAGAGAGATCGAGGTCAGAAACGAATATATAACTTTTACTGAATAAAGCGAGATCGTAATATATATAGATATATATATAGATAGATATAGGCTTGATTTTCAGTCGAAACTTGTATCGCGCGAGAAGAGAGATTGAGAGAGATCGAAATCGGTTTTAAAAGTAAAGTGAACGAGAAACGCGGGGAAAATACTTTCGAGGAAGTTTTAAGATCGTCGCAATTGATTGAGAGAGAGAGAAGAGCGGCAGGCTGGCACAGGCGGGAAGACGAGCGAGACGGGATGGCGCAAACGAGACATCAGATCGTTCCAGGGCCAGAAGCTGCACCGGAGCACCCTGGACTGACGCGCGAAATGCTCTCAGCCGTCGTCTTGTTATTAATAGCGAACGTATCGACGTTCTGTTCGGGCTTGGCGTTGATCGTGTACGGCACGAGGTCTGGGCAAAAAGCGCAGTTGTTGAACAAAATATTCGAAGGGTCTGATTACGAGGCCACCGTGTTCGATGATCCAGCCAGAGCGGCGACCGTTCTAGGTTCACTTTTGTTAATAACGAGCATATACGGGTTATGCGGAGTATATACGAGGAATAAGTTGATGTTGATTTTGTATCACGGGTGGACGTTCTTCGCGTTTATCGGGTTCGTGTACGCCATTTGCGTGTTTGGGATATATAGGACGAACGCGCCGGCAATGGTCGAGTCTTATTTTAATGGCGAAGAAGTGAACATCGACGAAGCCGTGACTAGAGAGGGTGATGAGATTGAGTATTTTAATATCTCTACGATTGAGCAAATCGACGACGCGAAGAACGTGACGACGACGGACGCTTTACAATGGATCGATAAAGTCGACTCGAGTGCGAGGGTGTCGATGGTATTCATCCTGATCGCGATGTTTTCGGCGTCGTTCATTATGGGCGTGAGGTATACTGCGAGAAGAATGGGCGGTTTCGCGAACGTCGCCGGGTGGATTTTTGGCATAGTCTTGGCCGTTTTGGCATTCACGGTTGCGAAATCGACGTACAAAGTAAGCGACGCAATTGCGGTTGATCTGAACACGGTGTTCGTGCATGAATACGGCGTCGACCCTTGGAGAGCGATAACTTTGAAGGAAACGTTGGATCAATACCCTGAAGATATTTTCTTACCGCCAGTTTTATACGATTCGCCTCCGCCGTATCCTTTAGCTCCGGGTGAAATCGCGCCGCCGTCGCCAGACGCTGGTCCTCCGGCTCCAGTTGGGATTTGGTACGCCGATGGCGTTTGGGTAGAATACGCAAACCTTAGAAAGATTTCGGAAATTCAACACGACGTGTCTTGTCGTCTCGCTTTAACTGGAGTTAATCACACAGAAGGTAGAGTATCGACCGATTTCGTGGATTGGATCAAGTTTCAAATTGCAGATTACGCCGCCGTGGAAACGACCGATGTCGAGTTCTTGCAAACGAAAGAAGGCGCGGAACATCCAATTGCTGGAAAAAAAGCCGCGCGAACACTTGGCGGTGCTGCAATATTCGTTGTTATCGCATCAGCCGCCGGGATGTACGGCACGCTCAAACACGATCGAAGATTATTAGCGTTGCACTTGCTGATATCGATTCCGTGCGGTATTTTCATAGTAATCGCCGCTCACGCCGCTTCACAAGGCGCTGATGATACGTTTGAATCCATGCGACTGCATTGGCACGCTCTACAGCACGCTTATATTGGTCCCGCTGTTACTACTGGTTCAGCCGCCGCGTTTGCATCCGCTCATTTCAAACAAGCCGCCGCGCTCGGAGCAATCGTCGCTTCGGTCATTTGGCTCTCAATCTTCAGTTCGATCGGAATGATAATCACGCACGATTCTACGCGCGTTGGCACTGCTAATCGCCAACAACCTGGGAGCGACATCGAAAACCAAAGACTTGCGCAAGGTCCAACTAGCTCATCGTCCTCCCCGCTCGACTCTTCGAAGCTCGGCGGCGGCGGCACAGGTAAAGTCGCCGAAAACATCGTCGAAATGAAGAGTTTAGCCGCAACAGTACGAGACGCTGCGACTGGAAGAGGTCAATTCAAACCTGGATTCAGACCGACTGAGTTGAAAGACGCGAAAAAAGCTTCCTCGAGCGCTACGCAAGCGAAAGGCGGTAGACCGAAGCCGTTCGATAAAGATCTCGACGCAAAGTTCTCGGTCGATTGATTTCACGCGCGAGAGCGTGCTCGCGTGTCAGTACGTCTGTGCCCATAAAGAGACAGAAGAAGAAGAAGAAAGTTTTTAATGTTCATATGCCCTTTATAGTTAAGTAACTCTTTAACAGTTCATTCACGCTCGAGAGCGCGAGACTACAAAACATGTCTCGACTAAGAATCCTGATTGGATCTTCCTCGTCCCCTCTCTCTGCATCACTGATACCCACTTTTTATTCCCTTCATTCTGATACTAATCATACTAATCATAAGGTGCCTTGAGCGAATACAATAAAGTACAATAAAGCGATAAACCCTAAATCCGTTACTAAACCCTAAACCCTACTTTTTATTCCCTATTACTCATAGCAGTAGTATACCTTGAACGAATACAATAAAGCGCTCTCGTTAAGACTACTACTGCTTTAAACCGACGAGCAAAAGTAAAAGCAAAAGCAAAAGAACTGAAACATAGTATAACACTGCGGGACAAGA
>Ga0115004_10003466_pt1 | contig 12851 bp, 4 predicted proteins | sample ArcticOcean_MG_C_10_FD_88737 | JGI IMG/M metagenome (GOLD analysis project Ga0115004, IMG submission 88737) | Marine microbial communities from western Arctic Ocean - ArcticOcean_MG_CB11_90 | ecosystem: Environmental > Aquatic > Marine > Oceanic | place: Arctic Ocean: Canada Basin | collected...
CATAGAAGAAAACCGCTTCCAAAAGAAACCGCCTTTGAACAGATGGCACAAAAACTTAAAGCTGAAGATTTAGCAGCAAGATTAAAATCTCTCAATCCAAAATCGCCCGGCGGCAATTCAGTTGTTAACGGACTATTGACGGCGAGCTTAAGACAGAGTTGCGACGTCGGAGGGCTTTCTCGCGCAGCGCGTACAAACTTAGATCGAGAACGATCCGCTTTAGGCTATGGTTTGAAAACAACTGGTAATGCTGTAAACAATGCTAACCATGCTTCAAATGTGTCAGTTGATGCGGAAAAGAATTACTTCGAATCCGAGAATAGAGATAGCACGGACGTCATTATGGAAAATGCCGATTTCGAGGTGAATTTTGCGTTGGAAAACTTTATGAACAACACAGACGAAAATAATAATAATAATAATAATAATAATAATAATAATAATAATAGAAATACTGCAACCGATCAATCATTCGAAGATGCCAGAGATGACCAGCGAGCATCTTTAGCATCGACAACTTCATCAGTTGCTGAGTACGAAGAGAAGAGGAAGACAACGCCGAGAGGTCATCCAGCGGTGCAAAGATTATGTACAGTAGATTTACCGAGAACTCCAGCGCGCACGCCAAAGCGTACAGACCGAGAGAATAATAATAAAAGTAACAGCACTTCTGATGAAGACGTTGAATTTCACGAAGCAGCTAACAATGTTAATGGCGCTGGAAACGATGACACTAATGATGATGATGATGATGATGAAGGAAAGAAAAGGAATTCTGTGGTTGTTTTAAGCCCATCTACTCCAAATGGACGACGCAAAAAATCGCTTCTCGATAACCGAGGATCACTAGGAGGCGAAAACGCGCATTTGCTGAAATCACCCTCGAGAGGTATTAATCATAGAGAACAACAACAACTAGAGGGAGAAAGTCAGCGTGAACGCATGATTGCCAAGACGCCATGGAAGCATCGAACAATGCCATCAGATTTAGATGAAACCGTAGATGCATTTGACGATGATGTAGATGATAACGAGTTAAGCATGAATGGTGTTGCTACTTCGACAGCGGTTGCTGATTCGGCAGATGATGTATCAGATTGTGATGAGTCTGCGTATTCAATTGAAACGCTCTCTACGCACGCGTCTGATTTAGTTGTTCGTCCTATTGTGAATAATCGCCGTGTTGAACCGCACGGTTCGGCTATGGATCCAATACATGATGTCAAATCACTTCCGTTTCCTGCGCTGGATGTAAAGTCTGTGCTGAACCTTTCACGTCCTGAACTCGAGGCTTTCTTAACGGCTGTATATCGCGCCGTCGCTGAAAGCTCACCGATGCGCTCAAAAGTCAACGCATTGGCGTACTTTGAAACTCTGTGTAGTAACACCGAAGCAGCAAATGTACTCGTTAATTCTAGTTTGGCGTCAATGTTCGTTGAAGTACTCGCGCAATCTAAGGCACCAACATTGCGAACGCGTCTGTGTTCAATTTTGGGACTCTTGTTTCGACACGCCACTGAAATTGGAGACGAGCTACTGGCAAACGAAAAGACAAATATTTGCGAAACTCTCGCGGATGTTATTGAAGATTCAAATGAGCGCGCAAAAAGAAAGGCGATGGCGACGCTCGGAGAACTTCTTTTTTACGTAGCGACGCAATCAGAGCGAGACGTAAGTTTCGATGATGATGAAAATGAAAATTATGCAAGTCGTCCGAGAGCAAAAGTTGGTCCAGAAACGGCGGCAGTAATTTGGGGCGTAACTGATAAAGTACTCGCTGCGGTTTGTTCAAAGTTAAGCGTTACTGAAGATGCTATCACGAGACATTACGCTACGAAGACGATTGAAAACATCGTTACACCGAAATTCGAAGAAGAACAACTGGAAGAAAACGATGATGATGAGAATGAGTGCAAACATCCAAAATGGGTACAAAACGCGTTTTTGACCAATTCAACGCTCGCAAAGCTCTTTGAAATTGCACTCGCAGATCAACGTGAGAGCGAAAATGCCCGAGTAACGGCTTCCTCCGCAGCAGCGCGATGTCTAGCTTCTTCACCAAAACTTCTTCTTGATTTCGCAACTTCTTCAGTTTGCGCACATTACGTCTCGAGATTAATCTCGGACGACTCGACGAAAGTATCTGGAAACGGACTCAGATGTTTAAACGTTGTCTTGTCGAATGATTCTGCAAAGAGCGCGTTTTTAGAAACGCTTCGTTCGAGTTCTACTTCTTCAAGAGGCGGCGAAGCAGTGACGGAGCTTTCACGAGCAAAAATGGATGTTGAAAACAAATCTTCATTTACTGATGAGACAAATCTTGCAAAAGAGCTCTCTTTGATTTCGGAACGCGGTGCAAATTCGATCAATCGCGGTAAGGCCTTGGTTGCGATTTCCGCCTTATGTTCAGCGCATCCCGCGTGGCTCGTCCACTTCACAAACAATCGTATTCTTTACGTGGCAGAAAAAGTGACTTTGCACGCCAACAACGATGTCTATCTAACGAGATGCTCTGAATGTTTGTTCAGAACGATATCGGATTTATCGCGAAGAGCGTCGGATGCGATTGCTTCCGAGGCGAGACGCATTATCGATGATGCAAACGAAAAGTTGACTCTAGAAACGTTCGATGTTAACGATGGTCGGCGGATAAATTTTGCGCAAAGCGGTGCCACTGCACTTTTTCCAGCGCTTGCGCATGCTTTGTGTGTAGGGTTTATGCGAGACCGAGTGTGCGATGAATTTTTTTTGCGCAAGATTTCTATGTTCATTGAAGCTGCGGCAACTGCTTTACCTTCCGCTACTGTACATCCTTTGAAGGATGAAGGGATCGATAAAAGTCCATCGAAGTGGTTCCCAGGATTCCGAGGCAATAGTAATAATAGTGCATCGTCAAAAGAGCGAATCTTTTATGACCTCCTAGATCGAAGAACAAAAGCTTTAGAAGAGTTTCGGTTCGGTGTTTCTTCTCTTTTGGAGACGTTATCGCAAGACGCGCAAAAGAACCTCTTGCAATTTCCAAAAATTACCATTCGAGAAGTTTTACCGGCGCTTGCAAAACTTTTGAGAGGTTCGGACTCACCAGATGCGAGATTTTTAGCTCTTAAGTTAACCTGTGACAGCATGTTACCTCTCTTGACGCTCACTCGAGAAGGCAATAGCGGCGGCGGAATGGAGGATAATAATACGTGTCAGATAAACGAGGACGACAAGCGGTTTCTCGCCGAGTCTTTGCGAACAGATTTTCTTCCTTCCTGTCCCTCACTTTTGATGGACGAAGATCCGATTCCACTGTACGCTCTGAAGCTTTTAGCTGGTTCGATACATGGAGGTAACGATGAAGAAACTATGAACGATGAAGCTTTGGAAAGAGCGCTTTCACATTTCGCCGCGAAATTCTTTTCCTTCTTGAGTCTCGATCACGCGAACAACAACGCCCACAACGCGCGATTATGTCTCTTTTTATGTCGTTCAAAGAATACTATTTTATCGACAAAGAAACTGTTTACTGAATTCAACGCATGTGAAAGAGTTGCAGATGTGCTCGTGTATTCAAGAGAAAATCACGTGGAACCGTTTGTCGAGCCTGCGGCTAAAATGTGCGCAGTATTAGCAAAGCGTGCGATGCAAGCGCTTGAAAGTACTGATGATACTCATGAAGGAGGAAACGATCTCATAGATGCTTCGCTTCAAGCGATGCGAACGTTTGCTGAAATTTCTCAGACGTTCCTCGAGTGTTCGACGGCTGCAATCGACGATGATGCCACTATAACGTACGCAGAAGCAGCTGCGGAAGCGCTTCGTATATCGTGCGCTGTACATCCCGACGTAGTATCGCAAAGTTTGCTCTTACTTTCGAATAGCAACAATAACAACGATGTGATGACTTTCAGCAGCAGTAGCGGTGGTGGCGTCGATCATCCATTCTGCGAGTCCATTGAACGCTTTGCTTCAGATGCTTTCGAGACACTTCTTGTCCCTGCTACCGCTTCTGATGAAGATTCGGAAACAGTTCAAATGCGCGTGCGTTTGGTCAACTTGCGCCTTAAAGTAGTTGACGCCATCGCGAATGCTTTCACTGCCGTTGCGAACGAAGGATTATCGTTTAACGAAGGTTTAACTCGCGAGCAAAGAGAGCGTGCAAGTATTGCGCTTGGCAAACTCGCTTTGAATGACAAAATGATTGGTTCGTCATCACGGCTTTGCCGCAGCTTTGCAGCTATTTGTAGATAATAGGTGAATTAATTATAGATAAGTAGTTTAAGTATTATGATGATGATGATTATGTAATTTTATTAATCCCCTTCCGAATACAAAAAACGGTCTCTATTTAGCGGCGTTTATTTTTCAATTCTTTATTTATAGTTATCCCTTCCAAACAAGGTCTATTTCTTCACTTCTTTTTTCGAAATCTTGTGCGAGTTGCGTTCCGTGCAAAAGAGCTTTCATTAAATTATTATTCACGCCATTTTTTGAGAAATAAGTAGGTTTCTGAGCAGCAGCAGCAGCAGCAATAGTAGTAGAAGCAGATTTATTAGATTTATTATACTTCCCTCTTAAGATAGGTTTTTTTTCTCCCAGCAGCAGCGGCAGCTCTGATTGTTTCAAAGCGAGCTCCAATATGTTCAATTTCTCGTTTTCTTGTGACGTGCGCAATAACGCAAGAGCTGCGTTACGTTCTTCTGCAATAGTTTCTGTACTATCGGACAGCTGCTGTTGCTCGGCGAGCAATCTTTGGGCTTTTTTCACCGCGAGACGAGCCTCCAACAGCTCGATCGTTTCCGTCTTCCCCGCGACTTTTAGCAACGCGTTCACTTGCGCTTCTCTCGCTATAGCCGCTCCCCTCTTCTTCAAAAATTGGTTTTCTTTCACGTAGCACTTATCGCATATAGTCTCGTTCCTACAATAATCAAGCTTCGACTTTCGCCATCCAGCCATGTTCGTTTCCGTAGCGTTGCACTTAAAACAAATCTTCCCAGATTTCGCGACGTGGTCTTTAAAGTAACACTTTCTACATATATAATCCTTCATATCATTCGTTCTGTACCATTGCGTGTTCGCTTGCGTATTGCACTCGTGGCACTTCCTATCAGCTTTCAAGTCTTGCCTCGTCCGTTTTTTCTCCTCCTTCTCCTGTTGTTTTTTTTCTTCTTCTTCCGCTTCTGCCAGTTGCTCTAGCACTTGCTCGTGATATAGCGATGCGGTTATCTTCGCAATCTTCTGCTCGTCCTCGTGACATAACTCACACAAATCGCCATACGAAACGACTGCCGATTTAAACCACTCCCTCGATTGCACCGCTTGGCATCCTAAACAAAATCTGTCCATTTAAAATATAATATTATTATATCCGTAAATTTCAATTCTATAAACTCTCTCTCTCTTTCTTCTTCTTCCTTCTTCCTTTCTTCTTCTCAGGGAGACGTAACTTACTCTGTTCCGAATGGAACCGATAGACCGTACGAACGAGAGAGATCAGAGAGAGATCAGAGAGAGAGAGAGCGTTGTGTGAGTATGTCGAAAGATCGATGAGTCTTTCTTTGTTTCTAAAAGTGCCTTCTAGTAATTATTCATCATGACGCGCGGAAAGAAAAAAAAGATTTCCCCTACTTGTACTGCTGATGGATCGTTGAATTGCTGTTGGTTGCCCTTTTCTTTGCGTTCCATAAACAGATAAAACGGTTATTCTCTTTTTTTATGTTTGACCGCGAGACTCATCCAAACGCGCGCACTCTGACCAGCACTTAACAAACACGAAACATGAAACGAAATCGCGCGTTCTCGGAATTCCTCGATCGCGCGTGATTCGCTCGTTTTCTTAACACGTCGCTTCGTCGCGCGCGATAGATAGGAACTTATTTCATTTTCAAGTTTTTCCATGTTATTCAATAACGTGTTCAATTCTTTTTTTGCCAGTTTGCCGCTTTTGCCGCTTTTGCCGCTTTTGCCTCTTTTGGTTTCGATTCCAAATCGTCAGAACAAAAAGAAGGAAATGGCCAAATCGCATAAAACACGAGTTGCACAAAAAATCAAAGCAGTGCTCCTGCAATACGGCGGGTTCTTCATAGCGCTCTGCGCGATATGGTTAACCGTGATATCGCCCAAGTCCGAGGAGATTTTTGGGATCTCCACTACGAATTGTTTAGTCCTGAGTACGTTTTATTAAGCGAGAGCGAGTTCGAATTTCGATTCCGCAATAAAGGTGTTTTTCGCGAATTGCGAAATTGGATTCGCGTTCCAAACGACGCGCGAGTTCGATGAAGCCGCAAAAGGCCAAGCGAGAGAGCGGTGCATAGAATTTGAAGAAGAACGCGCGCGTGTTTTAATTGATGTAATCTTGTTTTACTCACTCTGTCTCTCTCTCTCTCTCTCTTGAATTCATAGGTGTTGTAGTCGCGTTAATAGCGTTACCGATACACGAATCTAGGCCTTTTAAGGATTTGCGTAAGATGACGACCGAAAAAGCGGCGTACGATTGGCACATGGAAGACTTGAAGAAACAGGAACGAGAGGCGACAAAAAGCGCGACTAAGAAGAAGAAATAGAGAGAATATTGCTAATAGATTATACATATATATATATTACGTAGCGCTCTGTCTCTATCGTTAGGAACGCTTTCGTTCGCGAGTTGAAGCGAGAGCGCGAGCGCGTTTCCTCGCCGTTGAATTTTGTTGTTGTCGTTGTTATTTTTGTTCTCAGCCGCCGCGCTTCTTCGCGTTTGCTATAAAAGTAGTGCTCGCTGCGATGGCTATAGTAGTAGTTGCGATTAATTTAAACAGTAGTTGTTGTTGTTTTCTTCTCGTCCTCTTCTTCGATGTCTTCGACGTCTTCTTCTCATCATCATCATCATCATAGTTCGTCGTTTTATTTATATCTAAACTACTCCCTCTTTCGAAGAACACCGCTTTCGTATAATAATACTTCTCCTTCTCAGTATCAACGCCATCTTTCTCGTCGTCGTCGTCGTATTGCGGATACCCGTTCTTCGTTAAATATCTCAAAACGTTCTCATCGACGCCGCCGCTATACCTCACCCAAAAATCTCTATCTTTTTTCAACCACTCCGGTATTACGTTCCCAACATATTCATTATTCTCATTATCGTTACTCAATCTTTGTTCGTCGTCGTCATCATCATCATCATCATCTCTCCACACTACTCCTATTTGAAAATCCCGTAATTGCATCCACGCCGTGTTCGAATGTATCTCAACGAACTCTTCGGTCACGTCTTTCCCTAAACCCCTCGCAATCGCTAGCGCAGTAGAGACTTGACCGGCGTTATTAAACCCTGGATGTGTCTTCACGAACGCCGTTATATCGTACACTCTTTCGTTGACCACTATCCATCCATCGCAGACTTTATGATGTCTTTCGATCTCTTCCATCGTGAACTTTCTCGCGTTCCTACGCTCGTCCAAACTTGGCCCTTTCTTCGTCCTCATCATCAGCATCCAAGTCGTTCTTCTTCTTCTCTCGCGTGTATGAATCAATTAATCATTTAATGTTGACAATAAACATCAGTCCGTGTACTTCCGTTTTTGTGACGAAGCATGCACGTGCTCAAATTATTTACTGGATGGATGGATGCCCTTCAAAGGTCACTACGACTCGAGTAGTGTAATAAATCGATTTTTATATCTATCAGCGCAGTGTTGAAGCCGCTCGGCCTCGATGAGACGTGACTTTGCAGGAGCAGTAGTGTCCTAGTACCTCTCTCTTTTTCTCGCTCGAGTGCATGAATCAATTAATCATTTAATAGTGGCAATGAACATTTTATTCTTAAGTCTTCGTCAAATACTGAAATAACGTGTCAAAGGTCACATTATTGTATTTATTATTCAAAAATTTTGGGCGGCATAAATCGATTTTAGATACTTAATTGAAGCCGCTTGCAGCGCTTTTTTAGAAAGGGAACAAGAAATATACATATTTACGATGCGCGGAGTTTTCTAGGGCAATCGTCAGTCGTTATCCGTGTTACCGTTCATATCGTTGTCTCCGCGCGTCGCGTTTGGCGAGGGAACAAAACTAGTTTTATGGATATCGTAAACTGAACGAATCAAATCCTTGGACGTCGATGTGGCAGTGTATGTTGTCTTGAACTTAAAACGAGAAAGTTTACGAGTGTAGGAGTACGAATTCTCTCTCTCATTCGCTCAACGGTCTCGCGTTGAAGTTTTTGTTTATTAAGGAGAGGGCAATAATAGTCAAGCGCACGTCAGTGTTTTATACTTCGGCATATATTATTACATTCGCGTTTTGTCGTTAAAGGGAAGATAGATATAAAAAAATGGGATGCGCGCAGAGCTCAACGGCGAATGGAGGAGGAGGACAAACTGAATCAATGCGCGACGGAAGTTGGTATAAGAAACACGTACAAGAGCAATCATCATCAGGCGCACCGATGTTTTTTGATCGCATCGCTTCGCAAGATTGGAAGATCGTGAAGAAAATAGGAAGCGGCATGCAAGGCTCTGTCTATTTAGCGAAGAACAAAGAGAACGAAGAAGAAGAAGTCGCGGTGAAAGAGACGCATATTGGAACAATGAATTCATCCGGAGATCGTAGACGCGAGGCGTATGCGGAATTAGAGGCTTTGTCGAGGATGAGGCATCCGAACATTGTTAGATTGATTTCGGCGTATCAAACGAGCTCGGAGTTACAGTTAGTGATGGAGAAAATCGAAGGGAAGAGCTTGATTAGTTATTTAGTCGAGTGCGATTTGAAATTAGAACGAAAATTGCAAACTGAAAAAGAGCAAAGAGAGGAGAAGTTTCAGATCATGAGACAGTTATGTGATGCAGTTGCGCACGTACACGCGAGGAACGTCTGTTTTAGAGATTTACAACCCGATAACGTCATGATTACTAATAAAGAGCCGAGACAAGTGAAACTTATTGATTTCGGTAGAGCTGTCGTTTTGAAGAGAGAGGCTATGATGGAAAGTAATTTACAGCCAATGGGAACGAGTTTATTTCAAGCGCCAGAGGTTGAGAAACGAGCGCAGTATGGACAAGCCAGTGATATGTGGGCAGTTGGCGTTTTCTTATATCTTTTGATCAGTAACAAGATGCCTTTCTCGAGAACGGTTGAAGGCGTATATGCCGTCTTGCGAGCAGCATACGAACCCTTCGATGATACGTTTAATAAGCAAGCGAGAGATTTGATTTCAAAAATATTAGTCGTTAACCCAGCCGTGCGCATGAACGCCGCCCAAGTAAATCAACACAAATATTTAAGAAAGTTCGATAAAGATTTGAAGGAAAAATATCAAAAATCTATAACAAACGTTTCGAGAGAACGCGATATATTGGTTCAATCAGAGTTTCAAAAAGACGTCATCGAAAGATCTTTGAAATCTTTGGAAGAAAAAAAAGACATAATCGATCAGTGTTGCACAATTTTGTGCGATTTGACTCCGCAAGACGTCGCCACTTTACGAAGATGGTTGAACATGTCCTCGGAGAAGAGCGTGCACGAAGGTAAATTTGGAATCGCTTCAAGTAAACAACAACAACAACAACAACGCAGAGCAGAAGAAGATGATAAAGAAGGCAAGAACATCAATAATAGTGATAATAATAGTGATAATAATTCTCACAAAAGCAGCGATTTCTCATGGAACGACGATTCAACACATCGAGGTGGCGTAGGTTTAGCGCACTTGGGAAACTCGTTCCGAAAAAGTTTAGACGAAGACGGAGAAGAGCGCAGTTTCATTGGTTTAGCACACGAGCAAGGTTTGTGTTCGCTCGATGAACTCATCACCGCGTGCGTTGCTTCGAGCTTTTTTACCACGGCTGACCAACTCGTTGAAATCGAGGCGAAAGTATTGTCGAAAAGAAATAAAGTTGTAGCCGGTGATGTGAGTCAAATCACGCACTCTAAAAACGCTCAAGAAGCTATCCGAAACACGGTTCTTATACGACATTCGGATTTGCTCAGATTAGTTGAAACGACACAGCTCGAGCGCATGAAAGAAGAGTCGTTTCATGGGGGAATGAATCATTTTAATCATGATGATAATAATCATCGAAGCTCGCCTCCTGAAGCGAAGACGAAGAAGAAGACGAATTCTTCACAAGATAATATGGTTCGAAATGCGAGCCACAACTCTCTCGAAGGATCTCTACGCGGAGGTAATTCGTTCAAGCCAAGAGGTCATATGCCCTCGGTTGTTTTGAACAAAAAATTAGAAGACGTGCGAGGAAAAAGCGAAGAAGCTGCGGCTATGGTGAGAACCGCTTCGAGCGGATCGTTATTACAAGACGTTTCGAGGGACTATTGATATAGAGATTAGTTTTACGATGATGATTTTTAAATAAATAGATGAGTAGCATTTAAATATATATACATTCTGTGTGTGTGTGTGTGTGTGTGTTGTTGTTGTTGTTGTTTTGTTATTTGCTGATATTTATTATGGTGCGGCTGGATTGCCTTCGCCGCCCCAGCCCCATAACAATTCGCCGCCAGCTTTTTCAGCCATTTGCTGCATCCATCCGCCAGGCGTCGGTCCAGCAATCGTTGCGTGTTCCATTTTAACGCCACCGCTCGGATCTTTGTGTATGCGAACGCGATACCACGGGTTGTTCAACATACCCATGACGTTCCATGTCGGTCTTTCCGGCATGAAGTTTTGCGATTGGTCCACGGCTCTGAATACGATTTCTTTGCACTTTTCGTCGAACAAAACCGACGTATCGATTTCGTATTCCCACATGCACCAACACCAATGTCTGGCCTTATCACCGGACGAACCGGCGGCCCATCTCGGTGTTTCGCGAACATTGATATCCGCAAGTTTCCAAGATAAACCTTGATCGAACGAAACTTCGCATCTGATGACTTTACGCCCTCCTCCAGAATACGCGTATCCTTTCATTATATATTTTTTCTCCGCAGTAGGTTTAATAACTTCTTCATGCGCTGGATATGCAATAGCGCCATTAATGTTCAACTGATTAATGATATATTCCTCTTTAAACCACCATTTATCTTTTGTTGCGAGTTCAGCATCGACAGTTGGCGGTAAAACTCTATTATCGTTGAAATGATAAAAGTTATTCGATTCTCTATCCGTGACCGTGATTTCGGCCAAGAACTTAATCATCCTTCCGCCGATATAGCCGGGAATAATAATTCTCACTGGATACCCATGATCCGGGTGTAATCTCTCCCCATTTTGTTCGTAGGCAACGATCACGTCGCACGTTGGATCTAAAGCGGTCTCTATATCAATCGAAGTCCCGTACGACCCAGGTCCTCCGTCTTGGCCGTCGTACGATTTCGGCAGTTCGTCTTGTGGGCCGTTTAAGCAAACAAACCGTCGCCCGGGTCCGGCTTTGAAAATACCAGCCTTGTTCAACAAAACCCTCAACGGCACGCCTTTCCAATACGTGTTCCCAACAGCGCACGGCCCCCAATTAAACCCAATCGAAGATTTCACCATATTCTGTTCTTTCCTCCTATTCCCTGCGCAAACGACTAAACACGGAAACTGTTCGTACGGCATTTCAGAGAGTTCATCCATCCCAATCTCGAACGGGTTCTTACAGTTCCCATTGACTTTAATCTTATGCGTCTCCCATGTCAATTTCGGTACCGCGCCATGGTTTCTGACTATATGTAAGTTCACCGGCGAAATGAACCCGTAATCGAATAACTCTGGCAACGAAGCCTCGCAATTGAATGGATGTTTCCCAGTCAATCGTATTAACGCCGGGTGCCTCTTCACCCAATTGTCCGGTGTCTTCAAATCTCTTTCGTCGATTTCTGGGAACTCTCGCGCTAAGTATTTCGCGCGCCTTACCTGTTCATCGTGCGAAACGTTCATCGTTTGATCGATTGAGATTTTGATCCCTTTTTCTCGCCAAGCGTCGCCTTCTGCGTAATCATCCATTTCTTCATCGTCAGATCCGTTCTTCTTCTTTTGTTGATGCTCGAGAACTTTTGAGCCAACGATGCCGGCCGCTGCGCCTACGATTACGCCTAAAACCATCACTTTAGTGTACTTTTTATTGAAAGAAGACGCGCGTGTTTTATTATATATCTATGAATGAAGAAGTTGATACGTGCATATCCAAAACCACTATCAACGAGACTGCGTGTATCAAAAAGTGTTCACATTATTAGTATTTCTTTTTTCTCGAAAAAGACGCGACTGAAGGACAAAACTTCGGTCAAAGGACTCGAAAATGATATGTTTATGGTTTTAATGACACGCGTCTATTCATTTTATGTACTTTAAGAAAACAGGCCCTCGATCAGAAGAAGAAGAAGAAGAGGAAGAAGACGCGCGAGGGAAAATATGTACACGCGCGTTCGCAGGTGCGCGCATCTTTTCTCGCGATTACGATTGATTTGTTCTCACGAGCGCGCTTTAAGAGAGAGAGAGAGAGTACTAAAAAAGTACTCGCGAAATTGATCATCGATGAGAGAGATTTTGTGTTATTTAAATTTTCGCTTCCTTTTTCTTTGTTTTTATTTTGGTCCTTTTTGGAAACGAATGCGACGGACTTTTTCTTACCTCTGCGCCGATAAAGAGAGAGAGAGATAAGAAGAGAGAAAAAAGAACACGCGCAGATCTGTATCTTCTGTTTATTTATTTACTCACTCGCGCGCGCGGTTGTTCTGATATTCACAGAGCGAGAGAGAAGTTTTATTATTGAACGAGTATAGGGGAGATTCTATTTGCCCAAAAGTCCGTCCTACTGTCCTTTGCTTCGCGAATTTTCCAAATCAATACAGAGAAGAGCAGAGTGTATATTGAATAATAATAATAATAATGGGAGCGAGAAAAGAAAAGGAAACGACGAAGACGATTACTGCTAAAGAAGCATATGAAATGA
>Ga0115004_10003467_pt1 | contig 12848 bp, 13 predicted proteins | sample ArcticOcean_MG_C_10_FD_88737 | JGI IMG/M metagenome (GOLD analysis project Ga0115004, IMG submission 88737) | Marine microbial communities from western Arctic Ocean - ArcticOcean_MG_CB11_90 | ecosystem: Environmental > Aquatic > Marine > Oceanic | place: Arctic Ocean: Canada Basin | collected...
CGCCAATATGTGGGGTGCAAGCAATTAAAGGGTGTGATAATAAATCTTGACTTGGAGTTGGTTCATTTTCGAATACATCCAACGCAACACTAGCAATTTTCCCGCTATTTAAAGCATCTATCAAATCCGATTCGTTGATTACACCACCGCGTGCTGCATTCACAATTCGAACACCGTTCTTCATTTGATCAAACTCTTTAGCACCTAAAACTGCGGAACCATCAGCTTGCTTAGGGATGTGTAATGATATATAGTCAGCATCTTTTAATTCTTCCATCATGTTAGAAGAAGGGGTGATAGTTGTTTTTGTTTCAATACCATTACCTAAATTTAGTTTTATGCTAATAGGATTTGAAAACATATCTACTGCAGAGACATTCATCCCTATTCCAAGTGCGTATGAAGCTAAGCTCTGCCCAATTCGTCCAAATCCTACAATAACTAATTTTTTACCTCTTAATTCAATTCCTTTCGCATATTGCTTTTTAAGCGTTTTAAAATCGGCTGATTCCATTTGTTTATATGAATCATTCAATGATCTAGAAATGGCGCACATGTGTCCTAAAACAAGTTCTGCAACAGATTGGGATGAAGCTGCCGGAGTGTTTATCACAAGTCTACCAATAGATCGTGCGTATTCAACATCAATATTATCCATTCCAACTCCTCCACGACCAATTAGTTTTAATTCTGGGCATGCATCTATTAGTTCTTTTCTAGCTGTTGTAGCTGATCTTACGAGTAAAACTTCAATCTTTTCAGAGTTAATGTAATCCACTAAATTTTCTTGTTCAACTTTTGAGGTAATTACATTATACCCGGCATTTTCTAATGCGTTAATTCCAGCTTTTGAAATTCCATCGTTTGCTAATACGTTCATTTTATCCGTTTTTTCTTGTGAATTCATTCATTACTTCTGTAAGGATCTTTACACTTTCAAGAGAAAGAGCATTGTACATAGAGGCTCTATAACCTCCAACTGATCGGTGTCCTTTTAAACCAATAATCCCTGCGTCATTCCACATGGCATCAAATTGATCCTTTAAAGAGTCGTTAGTTAAAAGAAATGTAGCATTCATTTTAGATCTGTCAATACCTTGAACCGCAGATTTAAATAATGGATTTGAATCTACTTCATTATAAAGCATACTTGCTTTTGCTTCGTTACGAGCTGCTGCTGCATCAACTCCTCCATTTTCAATGAGGTTTCTAAGGTTAAGCATTGAGGTGTAAATAGAAAAGACAGGAGGAGTATTCAGCATTGAATCCTTATCTACATGATTTTTTAGATTCAAATATTTAGGCATAAAGGAAGAAGTTGATTTACCCAATACCTCATCTTTCACAATGAATAAAGTTGCTCCAGCTGGCCCTAAGTTTTTTTGTGCACCGGCATAAATAATATCAAATTTACTTACGTCAATTTTTTTTGAGAAAATATCAGAAGACATATCACAAATAAGAGGTAAGTCTGTATTTACAACATATTGAAATTGAGTGCCGAAAATTGTATTGTTAGATGTGTAATGAATAAAATCTACATCACTAGGTACCACAAAGTCTTTTGGTATATAGTTAAAGTTCGTGTCTTCAGAGTTAGCGAATACATTGACGTCAATACCGACGGCCTTAGCTTCATTGATAGCTCCTTTCGCCCAGGTTCCTGTATTGATGTAACCCGCCGACTTTGAATCCCTCATCATGTTTAATGCAGAGATAGTGAATCCTAAAGATGCACCTCCTTGTAAAAACAGCACTGAATAACCTTCAGGAACGTTTAGCGCCTTTTTCACAAGAGACTGAGCTTCTTCCATCACCTTGATGAGATCACGGCTTCTATGAGATACTTCTAAAAGTGATAGTCCATTAAAATCTATAACTGCCTTTGCTGCATCTTTAAATACATCTTGCGGAAGAATACAAGGTCCAGCTCCAAAATTATGTTTCATCGAATGATTAAATAAAATTATATAAAAAAAGCTGCCTAAAAGGCAGCTAAAATATTTAGTCCTCTTTTTTCTCGGAGGCTTTCTTTGTAGTTGTCTTTTTAGCGACGGCCTTTTTAGCAGCGGGCTTCTTTTCTGTTTCAGCTTTTTTCTTAGGAGCTACTTTTTTTGCTGCAACTTTTTTAACAGCTGCTTTTTCTGTTTCAGTCTTTTTCTTAGGAGCTGCTTTTTTCTTTTTCTTGGGAGCTGCTTCAACTATTGGAGAAGAACTCTTTTTCTTACGAGATACTCCGTATGATCCCATTGTTCTTTTTCCTTTCTTTGTTTTCTTGTCTCCTCTCCCCATAATGTGGTAATATAAATTTGATTAGATAAATTATTGGACACAAATATAATATTATTCCTATTCATTTAATCGTGCTCTAATCTCTTTCTCAATTTTTTCTCCTTCTCTTAATATTCTTGTACACCATTTAATCTTTAATAATGTCTGTTCTTCTTTTGAAAGTTTCCAGTCAATGCTACTATTTTGCAGCTTAGTTCTTAGTATGTTTAGAGCTATAGCGGCCGATACGCTTATATTAAAGCTTTCAGTAAAACCATACATTGGAATTTTAACTAACTGATCCGCCATCTCGTTAACGACTTTGGAAACACCTATTTTTTCTGTTCCAAAAACAAGCGCAATAGGTTTCGTAATATTTACGTCTTGAATGCTGTTTTCTGTATGTGGAGAAGTTGCTATGATCTGATATCCCTCAGACTTTAGTTTTTCGAGGCACTCTTTAGTTGGTGAGTCTCCTTCAGAGTGAGAGTGAAGGTCTACCCAGTTACCAGCTCCTAGAGCAATGTCGCGCTGAATTTCGTAATTAACTGACTTTTCAATTGCATGAAGGTTTTGAATTCCAAAACAATCACAAGTCCTTAATACAGCAGAGGCATTATGATCTTTTTGAATGTTTTCCATCACAATGGTTATGTGCTTTGTACGTTCAGATGCAATATGTTCATATTTTTCAATTTTATTATCAGTAATAATATTGTAAAACTCATGAAGCACTTTTTCGTCAATCATCATCGTGTATTTTGAGCATAAAAAAAGGGAATCATAAGATTCCCTTTTAAATTAGAATAAGATATTCTTAGTTTACTTTAGTCTGTAAATCAGAACCAGCTTTGAAACGTACAACGTTCTTAGCAGCAATTTGAATTTCTTTACCCGTTTGTGGGTTACGTCCAGTTCTTGCAGCACGATTAGATACAGAAAAAGATCCAAATCCTACTAAAGAAATACGATCTCCTTTTTTCAACGCTCCAGTAGTTGCGCTTACAAATCCTTCTAATGCTCTTTTTGCATCAGCTTTTGATAATCCAGCATCAGATGCCATAGCATCGATTAATTCTGCTTTGTTCATAGTGTGGTTTTTTTAGATTGTTAATAAAACAAATTGTCAAAACAAATATATTGTAATATCCTAATCACACAAGGGTTTTAGCGAAAAAAAAGGGGTTTTTGTTGAGAAATATGGTGTTTTGTTGATAACATGCCCTGTAATCCGCGTATACAAGCATGTTTTCGACGAGTATTGCAAAAATAACGTCTAAAATTAAGGTGCTCTAGTTGTCTTTTAGAACAAGGTTTTTAATTGAATTGCCAGCTAAAAAATCTTTGAAGTTCATTTTTCGCTTACCTTCAGGTTGAATTTCATCAACTTCTAAGTAATAATCTTTGCAAGGGAATAAAATTCCGTTTTCACCTTTGCGAATATCATTTTTTTCGTCAACAGCAATTGATGTAACTCTAGAGTTAAATATTTTCATCGTCTTAACAGATTTATTGGTGTTATCACTTAGCTTAATCCAGGAGGTTGGATAAGGGGAGAGTCCTCGACAGAAATTATGCACTGCTCTAGCGTGTTGATTGAAATTGATTCTGCAGTCTTGTTTAAATATTTTAGGAGCTGGGTTCTGATCTGAGCTGATGAAGTTGTCTTGTGCAATTGCTTCAATCGTATTGTTGAAAATATTACCGACTGTTTTTAGCATCACTTCTGAACCTAGCTTCATTAGTCTACTGTATAGCATACCAACATTTTCGTCTTTACCTATCGGTATAGATTCTTGATCGATGATTTTTCCAGTGTCTATTTCTTTTTCAATAAAGAATGTTGTTACTCCAGTTTCTTTTTCACCATTGATGATTGCCCAGTTTATTGGTGCAGCACCTCGGTAGTTTGGAAGCAGTGATGCATGAAGGTTAATTGTGCCCTTAGGAGGTATTGTCCAAACAACATCTGGTAACATTCTAAATGCAACTACAACAAATAGGTCTGCTTTCAAGTTACTCAATTCCGAAATAAATACCTCCTCCTTAAGATTTGAAGGCTGCATTATTTTTAGGCCGTTCTCCAAGGCATATACTTTAACCGCACTTTGATTTATTTTACGACCTCTTCCTGCTGGTTTATCCGGAGCTGTAATTACTGATTTTATTGTTACACCATCTTCATAAAGCGATTTAAGTATTTCCACCGCAAATTCAGGTGTCCCCATAAACACGATACTTTGATCATTTGCTATAGTTGTTTCTTTTCCCATTTGAATGTTTTTAAATAAATAACAGAAAATAATCCCATCGAGATGAAGTAAATGTATTCTACAGACCAAACCCAAAAAATACTAGCGTCAACTATTTTTATTATAATATATGCCGAGATAATATAAACAATTACAGCTATTAATTCAATGTAGAAAGTAAATTTTGTATTTCCACTTCCGTTAATAGTCTGAAAGAAAACACTGCCGATTGAGTATATCACAACAGAACCTGTAACAAATCTCAAAATTTCAACAGTATCCTTCATATATATTTCGTTTGGATTGATTAACCCAATAAGTGTTTCAGGGTATAAAATTGCACCATGAAAGAAAATAAATAAAAATAATAATGATAATAACTGAATCCGCTTAATGATTATTTTGACTTGAGTTAGATCTCCTTTTCCAATATATTGGCTTACATACGTTTTTGTTGTGGCTCCAAATCCCCAAACCGGTACAAAAGCTAAGAAGTATAAAGAGCGAATGGTTTGGGATATGGTGAGTTCGTATTCTCCAATTTGCTCTATCCAAGTAAAAAAAACTGTCCAAGTAGATAGCGCTATCACGCCTTGTAGTACGATTGGAGAGCCAATTCGAATCACTTCTTTAAATGATTCGAAATTATAAGAGAGCTCTGTGAATAGTTTGTGTTTTTTTTGCTTAGCACTAAGTGATAAGGCGATTAAAAGAAACAACATTCCAATGCCATCCGAAAGAGTTGATGCGAGTGCGGCTCCTTTTAGTCCCATCATTGGAATGGTCTCTGTACCGAAAATTAAGATGTAATCTAAGCCGATATTTGAAATTGCTATGAAAAGTGCACTTATAAATACAATTGTGGTTTTTCCTACTGCCATTAAGTATGCGTTTATTGCAAGTGATACCATGGCAAAGAAAAGACCATAAACACGTATATTTAAATAGTCTATCTGGCCACTTGCAATTTCTTGATTTTTGGCATAACCAGTTATGATGTCTGGGATAACAAATACAATTAGGCCAACCAGTATTATTGATGTAAGGAAGTTCGCAAATATAGTTGTTCCGAAAATTCGAGCGAGTCTGTTTTCTTTTTTCTCACCAATTCGTCTTGCCATTAGAATCTGTGCGCCATCACTTAACCCTACAAGGGCCATGAAACAAGTGATGTAGATTAAGCCGCCATTCCCAACGGCATCAAATGCAATGGTGTCGTGGCGACTTAAAAAGGATGAATCTGTAATTAAAACGATAGATTGAATAAAGGTAGAGGCCATTAAGGGTAAGGCCATTCTTAATATTGATCTATATCTTAAGTCTAACATTAATCCACTTGAATTACCAATCCCTTCAAGTATTCTCCTTCCGGATGAAATGCATTGATAGGATGGTCTGAAGGTTGATGTAATTGTTCCAATATTCTCACGTTTCTACCAGCTTCTATTGCAGCAGCGATTATCGTATTTGTAAATAAATACTTGTCTACAACTTGAGAGCAAGAAAACGTAAAAATGATTCCTCCAGGTTTTACTTGTCGAATTGTATGTGCATTTAGTCTTTTGTATCCTTGAATGGCCTTGTGCCTTTTGTCTCTATGCTTAGCAAATGCCGGTGGGTCTAAAATGATAATATCGTATTCTTCTTTATTAAGATCTTTCATGTAATCCATTGCATCAGCAACAATAGAAGTGTGTTTTTCTTCAAAATCATTTAACTTGACATTATCGTCAGTTAAGACAACTGCTTTTTTTGAACTATCCAATGAATGAACCTCTTTCGCCCCGTGTTTTAATGCTAACAGACTAAATCCTCCGGAATAGCAAAATGTATTTAAAACTTTCTTGTCTTTGGAGTATTTTCCTAGTAACAAACGGTTTTCTCTTTGATCAATAAAGAATCCTGTTTTTTGACCGGTTATCCAATCGATATTGAATTTCACACCATTTTCTAAAGCTAAGTGAGGTGTTTCACATTCACCAAATAAATAGTTATCGCTAATATCTTTATTTAAAGTGTCTGATGATTTCGAATAAATAGCGAACAACTCTTTTCCAAGAACTGTTTTTAATGCCTCAGCTATTAAATTAACCGATTTGAACATGCCAATGCTATGGCATTGAATAACAGCTACTCCAGCATAATAGTCAATAATTAGGCCTGGCAGATTATCTCCTTCACCATGAACTAATCGACAAATGTTATTGTCCTTGCGAATAAGGTTTTGCTTTTTTCTAACTTCTACAGCGTTGGAAATTTTCTGATTGAAAAAATATTGGTCAATCTCCTGATCAATAAATGTTAATACACGCAACGAAATCGTTGCATGCTGAAAATGTCCTCTTGCAAGAAAATTTCCTTTTTTGTCAACTGCAGTAACAATGTCACCATTTTGAATTTCTGAAACTTCAGAATTAATGGCACCGGAAAAAATCCAAGGATGTTTTCGTTCTATTGAATGCACTTTATTCTTACGGATTTCAATATTCATGCTTGCTACAATTGATTATAATGCAGGTAAATGTAATAAAGCCAACAGCATCGTTGGACATTCTTGCCTTTAATCTGAAGAAAGTTGATATTTTTGTACGATATACTTGTTTTATGAAATGTACAGTACACTTTTATCTATTAAATGACCATTTTTCTGAAGAACATGCGGAAGCAAATTATAATGGAGATGAATCAGAATTGAATCGTAAGTTTGAGTGGGAAGATGAATTGAAGATCACTACGGAGGTAGATGAGATTATCTTTCATGAAAACGTAGTTTATCCATTAATCGGAGATACTTCTAATGGTCCTTTTTCATATGATGTTAGCGCCATGAATTTGTTTGAATTGAAGTCTGAGAAGAACGGATCAACTTATGTTGGTTGTTCGGTAAGTGTTATGAGCTCTTATGAGTTAGCAGATGAAAATGGTTTTGTTATTAAGGTTTTATTAAAGGATTTGGAGCCCATGTCTAACCCGGTTCCAGGGATATATATAGCTGCTAAAGAGTTTCCTAAAGAATTAATTGGGCATGCTTAAGTTAATTAATGTTGGTTTAAAGTATGATGATTGGGTATTAAAGGGGATAAGCACTGAATTTGAATCGTCTCAGATTTATGGAATTGTAGGTCAAAGCGGTGCTGGTAAAACATCTCTTTTAAAGATTATTTCAGCTTTTCAAGATGTCACTGAGGGCGATGTTTTATTTAATGAGGAAAAATTAATTGGCCCAAACCAGAAATTAGTTCCAGGCTATGATGATATTCAACTAGTTAATCAAGATTTTGCACTCGAACCTTATCATACTGTTGAGCAAAATATTAGAGAGAAAGTTCTTTCTAGACCGAAGGAAGTTCAAGTTGAATTGATTAATGAATACCTTGACTTGGTAGAGTTGAATGGTATTCGACAACGTAAAGCAATAATTTTATCTGGTGGTGAAAAGCAGCGATTGGCAATTGCAAGGGCTTTGGCTAATGAGCCAAGGGTATTATTGCTTGATGAACCTTTTGTACATTTAGACCAACGATTAAAGTATAAGATTCTTAACTATCTGAAAGAATTAAATCGAATTCAAGGAACAACAATTGTTATTGTTTCGCATGATGGGGTAGATTTGATGGGCTTTGCAAGCCAAATAATTTATCTTAAAGATGGTAGGGTGAAACGAAATGATCTTGTTTCAACCTTCTATTATCAGCCCAAAGATATTTCTGAAGCAGAGTTGATGGGGCAAATTAATGCTGTTGAAGTGAGTGGTGAGATCAAATTGTTTCGCCCGAATGAATATAGAGTAGTTGAATCAAATGGTTTTGAGGTTCAATTTATTAAATCTTTAGATACAGGTTTTGTGGTGCTTAATTATTTTAAAACCAAAGATCATAAAGAGATATTACTTTCGTCGTTGAAGCCGTTAGAGGGTGTTAAAAGAATTGTAATTGATAAGATATTATGACAGTGAAGGAGGTCAAGGAGTTGGTTTTTTCAGCATTTACAGAGTTCTTTTCCAAGCAACCTTTGATGCATGGTGCAGCTTTGGCTTACTATGCTTTGCTAGCAATAGTTCCTCTACTGTATTTAAGTATAACATATATAGGAAGATTAATAGGGCAAGACGTAATTCTTCAATTAATAACAGACTTGCTGCAAGAACGAGTAGGTATTAAAGATGTTAGTGGAATTATTAATTTTCTTGGTGATGTTGATATTACTAGAGGTAATTTTGCCTTACAGTTGATTGGTGTATTTACTTTAATGCTATCATGTTCCGTTATTTTTAATTCTCTTAAGAAAAGCATCAATACTTTTTACAGTATTGATGCTATTAATATTGGTAGAAAACAAAAAATAATAAAAGGTTTGCTTACAAGATTAATCTCAATGTGTTTCATCGTTGGTTTTACAATTCTTTTTGTGTTAGTTTACTTCGCTGAAACAATTTTCTTATCTATTGGTAATGACTTTTTTAAAGAAGTTAAAATGGTTAGCTGGATCTTCTCAAGTTTTGCTCAGCATGGTATTCCAATCTTAACAAATATCATTGTCTTTAGTTTTATATTCAAGTACCTGCATGATGGGATGGTTGCGTGGAAGATGGCTATCCGAGGTGCTGTTTTAACCAGTGTTTTACTCTATTTAGGCCAACTACTGTTAAAATACTATTTGGCTAATTTTTTCTTTGCTTCAAATGGAGGGGTGGCAGGCGCAATGCTAATCATTCTTGTATGGGTCTATTACTCGTCTCAAATAATATTCATAGGCGCCAAATTTATAGAAGTCATAAGTAAGATGAGGGGTGTTCCTGTGAAATATAATGATTAAAATATTGTCAAAATTTGGTTGTAATCTAAGAAATGTTTAATTTTCCAACAAATCATAGACGAAAGATTAAACATGGTAGTAGGACAAAATCTTAAATTACTCAGAAATAGACTGCGTAAATCTCAAGAGGAGGTTTCTAAAGAACTAGGCTTAACTCGTAGTTCGTACTCAGGATATGAGAACAATGTTGCGCAGCCTAATCTTGAAAGCTTAATCCTTTTTAGTGATTACTTTAAAGTGTCAATAGATGACCTTGTCCGCAAGGATTTTGAAAAGTATAAGCCAAGTGAATGGGAGAGAATTGATAAAGGGCTTACTGCTGATGTAAAAGGAAGCAAGCTTCGCGTGTTAACAGCTATGGTAGATCAAAATAATGAGGATTTAATAGAATTTGTTCCTGTAAAAGCTAGTGCGGGATACACTTCTGGTTATGCTGATCCAGATTATTTAAAGGTATTGCCAACATTCCATTTACCATTCTTGTCGAGGGATCGAAAATATAGATCTTTTCCTATTAAAGGCGATTCAATGCCACCTGTTGTTGAGGGTTCTTTTGTGGTAGGTGAATTTGTCCAGAATTGGATGTCTATTCGCAATGGAACTCCATGTATTGTAGTGACTAAAGATGAGGGGATTGTTTTTAAGGTAGTCCACAATCTATTGAATTCAGAACAATCATTTCAATTTTGCTCCACAAATACGTTTTATCAACCTTATTTGGTACATGCGAATGACATATTAGAAATCTGGAAATTTGTGAATTATATTTCCCCAGAGCTGCCAGATGTTCGCTTAGATGATAATGATCTTTCCAAATCGCTTAAAACTCTTCAGAAAGAGATTCATGAATTAAAAATAATGCTAAAAAGCTAATCATTTAATTTGAATTTCTGTTCTGAATAAACAACCCGTTGATCTAAAATAAGTTCTCTTAATACGCGTTGAGCTAAGTCTTGGTTAATAGTAAGTTTATTTGATATTTCACTAAGGGTTAGTGGAAGGATTGTTGGTATTATTTCTAGTAATTCGTCATAGCTATGATTCGAATCATCATTGGATTTACATACATCGCATTTACCGCATAAATCAGCTTCTGAATCAAAGTAATTGCTGATTTGTTGTGAGCGACATTTATTCGCTTTGATGTAGTTTACAACGGATATTAATTTATCTTCCTCAACCTTTTTTCGATTTGCATATACGTCAGGTCCAATGGTAAGGTTACTTTCAGATAGGCGCTCAATCAATAGTGTTATTTTAGGTAGAAATGATTGGTAATTAATGTCAATTACCCCGTATTGCTCGAGGAATTTAAGTTTTTTTGTGAGCTCAGTTTTACTTATTTTTAGTCGTTTTGAAAATTCAAACTCATCAATTGAAATGAATCGATCAAAAACTCCAGGGTAACTACGCGTTAATAGAGTTACAAGGTTCGCGATGTTATCGTGTCCAACTTGAAAATTGTATAGTGCTGTATTTCCAATAGCGATCTTTAGTCGGGTAGGATGGAACCCATTTTCGGTGAAGTTGATTGTCCCGTTGAGCTGTAGAATTTTTAGCGAATAATAGGTTTCTGCTACGGGGATTTCAAATGATTGATGAAACTTCTTTATGTCAAAGTTATAGCTTTCTTGATTGCCAGAACCAGTTGCTATACTCAGGAAGTTACATACAGCATTATAAATGTGCTTTACACGATCTAAACCAGGGTACTTTTTTAAAAGTTGTTCCTGCATTAGGTCTAAATCTTTTTGTTCCCAATAAGCAATTGCTTGAGATTCTTTACCATCTCTTCCTGCGCGTCCTGCTTCTTGGTAGTATGCTTCAATGTTGTTAGGTATTTCGTAATGAAGAACGAATCTAACATCAGGCTTGTCTATCCCCATCCCAAAAGCATTTGTTGCAACAATTACTTTGATGTCATCTTTCATCCAGTGCTCAAGCATATACTTTCGGTCCTCATGAACTAGTCCTCCATGATAGAATCCTGCATTTATTTTTAATGCTCTTAAGTGAGTTACAACTCGCTTTACGCTCTTTCTTGTCTGGCAGTATATGATTATGCAGTGATGTTCATTGAGTTTTACAAGTTCTGTAATTTGATTTAACTTATTTTGTGCGGCTACAACCTTATGGCTAATGTTTGTTCGCTCTAAACTTCCTTCAAAATAATTAACATTTTTTAATTCCAGTTGCTTAATAATATCGTCTTTTACGCGTTGCGTTGCGGAAGCTGTAACAGCAATAATAGGCGTGTTCGGATGGTGTGTTTTTAATTTAGCTATTTCTCTGTAGGCAGGGCGAAAATCATGTCCCCATTCTGAAATACAGTGGGCTTCATCAATTACGATTAAGCCAATCTTCATTTGCTTAAATCGTTCTATAAATAATTCAGATTTTAAACGTTCAGGGGATGTGTATAGAAATTTTGTATCACCAAACCGAGCATTATCAAGTGTAATATCAATTTCTCTGTAGCTCATGGAGCTAGCCAGTAGGCTAGCATTAATACCTTTTGAGTTTAAGTTCTTTACCTGATCCTCCATTAGTGCTATTAGCGGAGAGATAACAATCGTTATTCCTGATAAAGCAATTCCAGGAATCTGAAAGCAGATTGATTTACCACCGCCAGTTGGTAATATAGCAAGGGTGTTATGGCCATAAATAGTGCTATCAATAATTTCTTCTTGTAGCCGCCTGAATTCATTGAACCCCCAATATTTCTTTAATATTTCTTTACTTTTAGTCAAATTGTTTTTAAACATCAAATCTACTGAAATAATTTGTTGATGATTATGGAATTGCCATTTTGAAAATTGATACGTTATATGTAGTTTTGCACCTTAGAATCGAAGGTATGTTAAACGAAACTTTATCAATTAAAATAAATAAAACGCAAAATTCAAAAATTGAAAGCGTTGATTGGGAGAACCTTCCTTTTGGAAAGGTTTTTTCAGACCATATGTTGGTTATGGATTATAAAGAAGGAGCCTGGGGAAATCCTGAGATAAAACCTTTTGGTCCAATGTCATTACATCCAGCAACATCTGCTATTCATTACGGACAGTCAGTTTTTGAAGGAATGAAGGCGAATAGAACAGGGGATGGGAAAGTGCTTTTATTTAGACCTGAAATGAATGCTAAAAGATTTGCTGAGTCTTGCGAGCGTATGTGTATGCCTGCCATTGCTGAAGATGTTTTTACTGAATTGGTAAAAAGAATTGTCGATATTGATAGAAATTGGATTCCTAATAAAGAGGGATACTCTTTATATGTAAGGCCTTTCATGTTTGCTACAGATGATTTTATCGGTATTAAATCATCTGACACTTATACTTTTGTCATTTTCACCTGTCCAGTTGGAGTTTATTACTCCAGTCCGATAAATGTGAAAATTGAAGAATTTTATACAAGAGCATCTCAAGGAGGTGTTGGTAGGGCTAAGACAGCTGGTAACTATGGGGCGTCTCTCTATCCTGCTAAAAAAGGAAATGAAGAAGGGTTTCACCA
>Ga0115004_10003470_pt1 | contig 12836 bp, 9 predicted proteins | sample ArcticOcean_MG_C_10_FD_88737 | JGI IMG/M metagenome (GOLD analysis project Ga0115004, IMG submission 88737) | Marine microbial communities from western Arctic Ocean - ArcticOcean_MG_CB11_90 | ecosystem: Environmental > Aquatic > Marine > Oceanic | place: Arctic Ocean: Canada Basin | collected...
AATTCCAGAGATAGAGACTCCTGCCTCGGAACCTCCTGAGACAATTACATCTGCATAGCCAAGCCTTATGTAGTTTAAGCTATCAATTATGGCGTTTGCAGAAGATGCACAAGCAGAAACTGTTGCAAAGTTAGGCCCTCTTAAACCATTTCTAATAGAAATAATTCCAGGAGCAATATCAGGTATCATCTTAGGAATCATAAAAGGATTAAACCTAGGGGTTCCGTTCCCTGAAGCAAAGTCAAGAACTTCATTTTGAAAAGTTTCTAGACCCCCAATTCCAGCACCCCATATCACACCAATTCTATCTCTATCTGCTTTTTCTAAATCTATTCCAGAATCTTTAATTGCCTCCTCAGAAGAGACAATAGCATATTGAGCAAAACGATCCATTTTTCGGGAAAGTTTTCTATCCATAAAATTTTCTGGATTAAAACCCTTGAGTTCGCATGCAAACTGAGTTTTAAAAAGTGAAGCATCAAAGTAGGTTATAGGAGCAGCTCCGCTCTTACCTCCAATTAGACCTTGCCAATATTCAGAAACCGTGTTACCTATAGGTGTTAATGCTCCAAGACCGGTAACAACAACACGCCGTAGCCCCATAAAATATTATTTTGAACTTTCAATATATTGAACAGCTTGTCCAACAGTAGCTATTTTTTCAGCTTGGTCATCAGGAATTTGTATATCGAATTCTCTTTCAAATTCCATTATAAGCTCTACAGTATCAAGAGAGTCTGCGCCTAAGTCGTTTGTAAAACTAGCCGAGGCAACGACTTCATTTTCGTCGACCCCTAGTTTGTCAACAATGATTGCATTTACACGAGATGAAATATCTGACATAATTCTTTGGTTTAAAGTTCTGACAAAAATAAAAAACTTTACATTATATAGCCTCTTTTTTAAAAAAATTACAAAAAAAGAATAGATCATTAAGTTGATTAAAGACTCATAATTGCGTTATTTTGTCATAAAACATTAGGTTTATAAATTGAATTCAAAAAAAATTATTTTATTTGCCTCTGGGTCAGGGTCTAACTTTAAAAAAATATGCGAATATTTTAAAAATGATAATACAGTTTCTATTGAGCTATTAATAAGCAATAATCCAAAAGCAAAAGCATTACAGATAGCACAAAGTTTTAATATAAAAACTCTAGTTATTGACAAACAAAGTTTTTATGACTCCCATAAAACCCTAATGAGTGTCTTAAAAATAAACCCCAGTTTAATAGTTCTTGCAGGGTTTTTATGGAAAATACCCTCTGTATTTACAGCTAAATTTACCAATAAAATAATCAACATACATCCGGCTCTTCTTCCAAAATTTGGAGGAAAAGGAATGTACGGAATGCATGTCCATAATGCCGTAATAATAAACAAGGAGATTGAGTCTGGAATCACTATTCATTATGTTAATGAAAATTACGACGAAGGTTCTATTATATTTCAAAAAAAAATCAAAATACTTAAGAGTGATGACTCTTTAGAGATTTCTAAACGAATCCTAAAATTAGAACATGAGTTTTTTCCTATTATAATTCAAAAAGTTTTGAATAATGGATAATATAATAAACATATACACTGACGGCTCGTCAAGAGGTAATCCTGGCCCAGGAGGATATGGCATCGTGATGGAGCATTTGCAGACGGGCTATTTTAAGGAGTTTTCACAAGGGTTTAGAAAAACAACCAACAACAGAATGGAGTTAATGGCGGTAATAGAAGCGTTAAAAAAACTCAAAAAAACTGATTCTAATATTGTAATCTACACGGACTCAAAATACGTTTCAGACTCTGTTGAAAAAAAATGGGTTTTTAAATGGAAAAAAAACAATTTTAAGAACAAAAAAAATATAGATTTATGGTCTGAATTTTTAAATATTTATCCCAGTTATACAATGAGGTTTATGTGGATAAAAGGGCACAATAACCATCCGCAAAATGAAAGATGTGATTATTTAGCGGTAGAAGCCTCAAAAAAAAGCAATCTTTTGATAGACGAGATTTACGAAAAAAATGAAATAAAAGTATTATGAAAAAAACATTAATAGTGGGTACCGTTGCGTACGATGATATAGAAACCAATAAAGGAAATTCAGGTAAAATCTTGGGTGGAGCTGGCACGTATATCGCGCTAGCCTGTTCTCACTTTGAATCCAAGGCTTCAATTGTTTCAGTTGTTGGAGGAGATTTTGACAAAAAATATTTAGAAACTTTAAAAGAAAAAGGGATTGATACAACTCCAATTGAAATAGTTGAGGGAGGAAAAACTTTTTATTGGAAAGGAAAATACCATAAGGACTGGAACAAACGAGATACTCTAGCTACAGAACTAAATGTGTTGGCAGATTTTAATCCAATTGTCCCAAAAGAATTTAAAGAATCTAAAATAGTTATTCTAGGAAACTTGCATCCAATTGTTCAAAGCTCCGTATTAGATCAATTGTCTAAAACACCAGAATATATTATTCTAGATACCATGAATTTTTGGATGGATACAGCCTTATTGGAATTGCAAAAGATAATAGCCAGAGTAGACATAATAGTAATTAACGACGAAGAGGCTTTGCAACTCTCTGGAGAAGAATCGCTTTTTTCTGCAGCAGAGAAAATTTTAAAACTAGGCCCAAAATATGTTGTTATTAAAAAAGGGGAACATGGGTCCATGCTTTTTGGCGACGGCCAATTTTTTGTAACTCCAGCATATCCCGTAAATGAAGTAATTGATCCAACAGGTGCGGGAGATACATTCGCCGGAGGCTTTGGAGGGTATCTTTCTGAGCAAGAAGAATTAAGCTTTGAAAAATTAAAAAACGCAATTATTTTCGGAACTGTAATGGCTTCTTTTTGTGTGGAAAGTTTTGGGACATCCTCAATGGAAAGGCTTTCAAAAGAAGAAGTTTTTAGCAGAATAAACAAGTTTAAGGCCTTTACAAAACACTCTGTTTAAAAAATTTAAGAATTTACCGACAGCTCTTTAAATAAATACTTATTTTTACTGATAACGTAAATTGCCTTATGAGCGACCAAATTAACCATGAATGCGGAATAGCTCTTATTAGACTGCTTAAGCCCCTGGAGTTTTATCAAAAAAAATACGGAACCATCAATTATGGTATAAATAAAATGTATTTAATGATGGAGAAGCAGCACAACAGAGGGCAAGATGGAGCGGGCTTTGCTAGTGTGAAGCTAAATGCAATTCCTGGCGAAAAGTATATTCACAGAAAAAGATCAGCAGGCAAGCAACCGATTCAAGAAATCTTCCAAGAAATTAATAAAGAAATTTACGACCAAAGTTTAAATAAAAGCACAGACAACGCTCCTTACTTGGGGCAACTAATGCTTGGGCATGTTAGGTATGGAACTTTCGGTAAAAACAACGTTGAAAGCGTACACCCTTTTTTAAGGCAAAATAACTGGAAGCATAGAAACTTAATTGTTGCAGGAAATTTTAACATGACCAACAACCAAGAGCTTTTTGATAATTTAGTTAAGCTTGGTCAGCACCCTAAAGACAAAGCTGATGGGATTACTGTGATGGAAAAAATAGGCCATTTTTTGGATGATGCTGTTTCAAAAATTTATAGAAAATTAAAAAAAGAGGGGGTTGGGAAAATGGAGGCTTCAGGCTTAATCGAAAAAAGATTAAAGATTTCGAAAATATTAAAAAAAGCGTCAAAAGATTGGGATGGTGGCTATGCAATGGCTGGTTTAATAGGACATGGAGATGCATTTTTTTTAAGAGATCCGGCTGGTATTAGACCAGCTTATTATTTTAAAAACGAGGAGGTTGTCGTGATTGCTTCTGAGAGACCCGTAATTCAGACCGTTTTTAATGTTGAATTTGATAAGGTCAAAGAATTAGACCCAGGAAAAAGTATAATAATAAAAAAATCAGGAAATTTTTCAGTTGAAGACGTTTTGCCAGCAACCGAAAAAAAATCATGTTCTTTTGAAAGAATTTATTTTTCAAGAGGAAGCGATGCTGAAATTTACAAAGAAAGAAAGGAACTCGGAAAATTGCTTTTTCCTAAAATACTCGAAAGATTAAAGGGAGACCTAGTTAACACTGTTTTTTCATACATCCCAAACACTGCGGAAACCTCATTTTATGGACTGGTGCAAGAAGTTCAGGATTTCATGCACAAGCAAGCTATTAGAGAAATAGTTGATAATAAAGATAAAATAACCCCAAAGAGACTGGACCAATTACTCTCAAATAAACCAAGAATAGAAAAAGTTGCAGTAAAGGATGCTAAGTTGAGAACTTTTATTGCAGATGACATTAACAGAGATGAGCTAGTTGCTCACGTTTACGACATAACATATGGTTCGCTAAAAAAGACGGATAATTTAGTTATAATTGATGATAGTATAGTTAGAGGAACCACTCTTCAGAAAAGTATATTAAAAATTTTAGACAGACTAAACCCAAAAAAAATAATTGTAGTTTCAAGCGCACCTCAAATTAGGTACCCAGATTGTTATGGAATTGACATGGCAAGAATGGAAGATTTTATTGCTTTTAGAGCAGTCTTGGAATTAATAAAAGAATCAAAGAAAGACCTTCTTTATAAAACTTATAAAGAGTGCTTGGAAGAATTAAAGCTTCCTATAGTTGAAATGAAAAATATAGTAAAAGAAATATATAAAGACTTTTCAAATGACGAAATTTCCAAGAAAATTTCAGAAATGTTGAAAGAAGACGGAATTAAAGCAGAAATAAACGTGATTTTCCAAACTGTAGAAAGCCTACACAAGGCATGTCCAAAAAACTTAGGTGATTGGTACTTTACAGGTAATTACCCTACCCCGGGCGGGAACAAAGTTGTTAATCAAGCTTTTATAAACTTTTACGAAGGGGTTAAAAAAAGAGCTTATTAAAGCTTATTTTTTCTTATTAAAGGTTGCCGAAACTACATCCCAATTAATAACATTAAAGAATTCAGAAACATAATCAGGCCTTCTGTTTTGATAATTTAAGTAATAAGCATGCTCCCATACATCTAATCCTAAAACTGGATATCCACCACAGCCTATACCTTGCATCAAAGGGTTATCTTGATTGGCAGTTGAACAAACCTCTAGCTTGCCGCCTGGGTGTACGCAAAGCCAAGCCCATCCAGAGCCAAACCTTGTCCCAGCCGCTTTAGAAAAAGCTAATTTAAACTCCTCAAAGTTTCCAAAAGAATCGTTAATTGCAGTCATTAAGCTTCCAGAGGGAACCCCTCCGCCACCTGGACTCATGACGTTCCAGAACAAACTGTGGTTAAAAAACCCTCCTCCATTGTTCCGAATAGCCATATTATTCATATCAAGTTTAGACAGTATTTCTTCAATTGACAAACCCTCCATAGAAGTTCCTTTTATAGCGTTATTCAAGTTGTTGGTGTATCCAGCATGGTGTTTTCCATGATGAATTTCCATAGTTCGAGAATCGATGTGAGGCTCTAAGGCTTCGTAAGAATATGCAAGTTTAGGTAATTCAAAGATCATAATAGTTTTTATTAAATGTATTAATAGGTTTTATAAAATTAGTTAATAATCACGTACTTTTATATAGATATAAATTATTTTTTTGAACTCTAACTACGAAATTTATAGCGCCTCAGCAGGATCTGGTAAAACATTTACATTGACCGCAAGTTATTTAGCAAAGTTTCTAGAGGGATCTAATCAAGAAACTTACAGAAAAATATTAGCGCTGACATTCACAAACAAAGCATCCGAAGAAATGAAAACCAGGATACTTTCTTCCTTAAAAGAATTTTCAATACTTAGTTCGACTAAAAACCCATCAGATATTTTCAAGGCTGTAAAAGACAGACTGAAAATATCCTATAAAGAAATACACATAAGGGCTAAAAAAAGACTAAATATTTTACTTCACAACTATTCTTTTTTTAACGTAACTACACTTGATAGTTTTAGTCATAACATAATTAGATCTTTTGCTAAAGAGTTAAAAATAGTGCAAGATTTTAAATTGATTTTAGACCCTGAAGAGTTTATTAATGAGTCAATAGAGAGGTTATTAAACCAAGTTGGAGAAAATAAACAAATAACAAAAGCTTTAATAGATTTTGCAAACTCTAAAATAAGCGAAGGTAAATCTTGGGATATTACATATGACTTAAAAGAGATTTCTTCTTTGCTAGCCAACGAAAACCACTATAATAAAATAAAAGAATTAGAAGACATAAGTATGAAAGAGTTTCTTTTAGTAAAAGAAAATATTTTTATTTCATATAAAGAGCTTGAAATGAAAATTATAAATCGAGCTAAAATCTCAGAAGGATTAATAAAATCAAAAAATTCAAAAATAGTTTTCTCAAGAAATTCTTATCCATCGTTTCTAAAAAAAATAAAAAATAAAGATTTTAAGAATATTAATTTAGAACCAATTTCAGGGCTATTTGAAAAAAATATATTAATTACCAAAACAAGCAGTAAAGGCATAGAGAAAGATTGTTTAGAGTTGTCTGTTGACCTTTTAAAAATTTTTAAAAAAACGGAAAAGGATTTAAACAACAGAAACTTGTTAAAAGCCTTTTATGACACTATTATCCCAGTTTCCGTTTTGAATCAAATAAAAAAAATCTTACAAAAAATACAAAAAGAGAAAGGGGAGCTTTTAATTAGTGAATTTAATAAAATAATAAAAGAAGAAATAAAAGATCAGCCAGCGCCTTATATTTTTGAAAAAACTGGGAACAGAATTAAGCATTATTTGATAGATGAGTTTCAAGACACCTCTATGCTACAATGGTCGAACTTAACTCCACTTATATCACATTCTATTGAATCAAGAGAAAACGAAAACGACATAGGCTCTTTGATGTTGGTGGGTGATCCAAAACAATCTTTATACCGTTGGAGAGGAGCTAACCCAGACAAGTTTATATCTCTTTTGAACAGTGAGAATCCTTTTACCGTGAATAAGAAAAATAGAGTTTTGACCAAAAACTATAGAAGTAAGGATAATATTGTTCTATTTAACAATAGTTTTTTTGAACACTATTCTAGGTCTTTTGTTTATAATGAAAACAAAGAGATATATAAACTAGGGTCTTCCCAAGAACTAAAAGGGTCAGGTGGCGGGTATGTTTCGATAGAATTCATAGAGAAGCAAAAGGATAAAACTGTAAATGAACAATTTTTTCTTGAAAAAACATTAAATACTATTAAAGACTGCATCTCTCGAAACTTTTTGTATTCAGACCAATGTATTTTAGTGAGAAACAAGTATCAACAAAGAACCATAGCGGATTTTTTAATTCAAAATAGTATTCCTGTTATTTCTGCAGAAGCATTATTAATCAAGAATTCTTCAAAAGTAAGCTTACTAGTAGAGCTTATTCGCTTGAGGACAGAGCCAGAAAATCTAAGCTCAAGGAGGATTGTGATTAATTATCTAATTCAACAGAAACCTCAAAAGGATATCTATAATTTTTACGAGGAACTTTTAAGTCAAAAAATCGAAGATTTTTTTCTCAACATATCGGACTTTAGATTTAAAGACTTTACATCCATACCAGTTTATGATGCGGTCGCTAAGATTCAACGAAAATTAGGATTTGATTTTGGGGAAGATTCGCATATTCAGTTTTTTTTAGATGAACTTTTCGACTTTTTCTCTACAAGTAACAAAAATGAAATTCAGTTTTTAGATTTTTGGGAAAAAAACAAAGAGAAGTTAAATGTAGTGACAGGGGGTGAGCTTGACGCTGTTCAAATTTTAACAATTCATAAAGCTAAAGGGCTAGAGTTTCCTGTGGTTATTTATCCATTTGCAGACTCATCATCACAGAATTCAAATAGTCAAAGGCTTTGGTTTCCCTACAACAGTAAAGAAACCTCTCTAAGTCTTTTAATTCCTTACGGAAAAACAATTGAAAACGCAGGGGAAACAGGGCATTATTTGTATAATAAAAGAAAAAAAGAAGAAGAGCTTGATAACGCGAATGTTTTGTATGTAGCTCTTACTAGAGCAATAAACGAAACACACATAATTGCTACCCTTCCAAAAAAAGCCTCGGTCAACTCTCATAACGAAGCCTTAAGGTCTTTCTTAGAGGAATCAAGTAAATGGGAAAAAGACAAGTTAAATTATAATTGGGGTAAAAAAATAGAAAAATATTCCACAAAGCCTAAAGCTCAACAAGAAGACGCCTTTAAAGTAAACACGAGAAAAACTACTTTCATCCCCAATCTAAATAGTTTTTATGAAAACGATCAAATAAGGGTGGGAAATTTATTTCACCGGTTAATGTCTAGAGTTCAATACGCCTATCAATTTGAGAGTGAGTTAAATTTGTTTAGAAATAAGATGAATGTAGATAAAAGTAGTGTTGAAAAGGTTATAGAACTGGCAAAAAAAACCATAAATAATAAATCCATTAATAAGTATTTTTCAAAAAAATATAAGGTGATTTGTGAAAAAGAAATTTTCACAAAAGAAAAAAACATTATTATACCTGACAGAATAGTTGTTTGTGGCGACCAAAGCCACACAATAATTGAATATAAAACAGGAGAAAAGAAAAAGGAACATGTTTTGCAAATTTTAAAATATGCCAATATATTAAGAGATATGGGCCTAAATGTAGAAAAAAGCATATTGGTTTATATTGCCCCAGTACTTGAGGTAATTGAGCTTTAATGTCAGAAAAGCTATTCATCAGGAGTCGTATATTCAGTAAATTCATTAAGTTTGTAGTTAAGAAATTTTATAAAAAAAAAATTATAATGAAAAAATTAGGAAAATTAGTTTTAGTTTTTACTGTACTATTTCATGTTAACTCTGCATTAGCGCAAGATAAAAACAACCAATGGCAAGTTGGTTTTGGAACCAATGCTGTTGATTTTCACCCAGTTGGGACTGATACAGGAGATAATGCCACGGGCCACTGGTTTAGCGAATACTTTAATATTCAAGATAATTGGAACACTCAAACAGCTATCAATAGCTTGAGTTTTTCAAAATATGCTAACGAAAAATTCAATTTTGGATTAAGAGGCTCTTTAAATCAAATTACTAGACTTGGTGATGAAAGAAAAAGAATTAGCGCAAAAAGAATTGCTAGTTTAGACGTGTTTGTTGATTATAAATTAGGGGATGCATTTAAATTTTGTAATCTCGAACCATTTCTTGAAGGAGGTACTGGATATACTTGGTTCGGAAATCAAAAATCTGTAACAATGAATGGAGGATTTGGACTTAATATGCCTCTTTCTGAGAAAGTATCCATCAAAGCTAATACTGCTTACAAGCATGCTTTTAATGACATGCAAAATTTACAAGCTCATTTTCAGCACTCTTTGGTTGTAGCGATTAATTTTGGAGGAAAAGATACTGATAGAGATGGGATATATGATCAATACGATGATTGCCCATTAGAGCCAGGATTACCTGCTTTCAATGGATGTCCAGATAATGATGGAGACGGAATAGTTAACAGTAAAGACACTTGTCCTGACACACCAGGATTAGTAGAGTTTGATGGCTGTCCTGATACTGACGGAGATGGAACTCAAGATTCAAAAGATGCATGTGTTAATGAACCTGGTTCTATAGAAATGAATGGCTGTCCAGATTCAGATGGAGACGGAGTAGCTGACAACGTAGACTCTTGTGTAGATGTAGCGGGTCCTGTAGAAAATAACGGATGTCCATGGCCAGATTCAGACGGAGATACCGTTTTAGATAAAGATGATAAATGCCCAGAAGTTCCTGGATTAGTTTCAAACAACGGATGCCCACAACCAACGAAAGAAGTTATGGACGCATTAAACGCTGTTGGCGCTAGAGTTCCTTTTATGTTGAACAAAGATACTTTTGGGAAAGAGATAAATACAGTACTAGATATAGTTTATGGAATCATGAACAAATACCCTACAACAACATTTGTTATTGAGGGACATACTGACACTACTGGACCAAAAGCTTTTAATCAAAAGCTTTCAGAAGGAAGAGCAAATTCTGTTAGGAAATTCTTAGTTGAAAAAGGAATAGCCCCAGATAGACTTTCGGCCGTAGGTTATGGAGAAGACAAGCCTTCAAGTTCTAATAAAACAAGAAAAGGACGAGAAAGCAACAGGAGAGTTGAGTTCAAGGTTGTCGAATAGATTAAAAAACTTTTAATTATCTAAAAAGCGCCTAATTTAATTAGGCGCTTTTTTTATTTTAATTCAATGGAATCTTTTTTAGATAAAGTAATAAATGATATTAACCTTAAAGAGATAAATCTAAGCCTAACCTGTTTTATTCTTCCAAACAAAAGATCTTCAGCATATTTTAAGCACAAAATATTAGATAAAATTGATAGGCCAACTTTCGCTCCTACAATACACAGTATAGATTCCTTTATTATTGAAATGTCTGGGCTTAGCGAGGCTAGCCTTTCGGAATTATTGTTAACCCTTTATGAAACTTATATAGATGTAAGCAAAAAAGAAACACAAACGGGATCTTACGAAGGCTTCATTTCATGGGCGCCAACATTTGTTAAAGATGTTAGCGAAATAGAGCAGAATTTATTAAGTATCAAAAGCATTTTTTACGAATTAATAGAAATTAATAAAATTAATGCCTGGTCGGAAAATAAATCAGATCAAAAGGAAAACCATTTGTATTGGGAGATTCTTCCCCAACTATATTCTCTTTTTAAAGACAGGCTACTAAAAGAGGAAAAAGGCACAAAGGGGATTTGCTATAGTGAAGCTAAAGAGAACCTTGAACTCTACAAGGAAGCTAATAATACGTTGCAACATATTTTTATTGGCTTAAATTCGTTGAGTCAATCAGAAGAACTAATAATTAAAGAGCTATTAGACTTTAATAATGGAGAAATTTACTGGGACATAGATAAAGAGTTTTTAAGAAACAAAAGCCACGGAGCAGCCTATTTCATAAAAAAATATAAAAACCAATGGCAAAGATTTAGTAAACATCCTTTCAAGTGGACTGGTCAAGATTATCTAAAAGAAAAAAACATACAAATAGTTGGGACTCCAAAGCTAATGGGTCAGGCTAAGATAGTAGGAGAAATTTTATCTAAAATAAACCACAATAAACCAAACAATACTGTTGTTGTTTTGGGAGATGAATCAATGATTAATCCAGTTTTAAACTATTTGCCAACTGGCTTAGATGATTTAAACATTACGGTTAAGCCCAAGTTTTATCATTTGGAAATTAAAAATTTAATTTCAGAAATTTTTGATATTCAATTAAGCCTCAATAATAATAGAGAACCTAAAATAAAACGATTAATGTCTTCTAGCCTTGTTAGATTAGGCTTCTTGGACACGGAAAGTCTAAAAACAAAAGAAAAACAAATCCTGTTTTCTGTTATTGAAAAATGGGACAACCCCAAAAAAGCCTTAAATACCTTAATTCAATTTTTTAAATTTATAATTTTAAAAACAAAAAACAACTCGAACGAATTTCTTCAAATTATATCTACCAACGAAGCGCTTGAAAAATCTAAAAGACTACTGGAAATATATTCTTTTATTAAAGACATAAGAACTCTTAAAAGTATAATTACATCACAACTAGACGAATCTATATCTAGCTTCAAGTCGAATTTATCAGCAAGTGTTCAAATTATGGGGCTTCTTGAGTCTAGAGCTATTGATTTTGAAAACGTGATAATATGCTCTGTCAATGAAGGCTCCTTGCCTAAGGGCAAAACACATAGCTCATTAATTCCATTCGATTTAAGAAAAAAACATGGGCTTTTGACATTCAGTGATTTAGACTCTATTTATACCTATCATTTTTACAGACTTCTCCAAAAAGCAAAAAACGTTTTTTTAATTTATAATAATTTTAATGAAGGAGTTTTAGGGGGTGAAAAAAGCAGGTTTATTTATCAAATTGAAATCGAAGATAAACACAAGATTTCTTCCAAAATATATAACCCAATTATTTATTCTGAAAAAAATGATTTGGAATTATTAAAATCCCCAGGATCACTGAAAAGATTAAAGGAGCTAGCTATAAAAGGGTTTTCTCCATCATCTCTAGAGGTTTACTTAAAAAACCCGGAAGAATTTTATTATAAAAACCTTTTACAGATTTATGAAGACCAAGAGATTGACCAGATAAACCCAAGAACAATTGGGCTTGTATTCCATGATTCGCTAGAAGCTCTTTATAAGCCGATATTGAATAAAAAAATTCTAAAAAGCGACTTACTGTCGTTGTTGACAGAACTAGAAAATAAAGTTCAAGAGTCGTTTGTAAAAAACCATATTAAAGATTTTAAAAAAGGCAAAAGTTTGATTGCTTATGAGGTTGTTAAAAAAGCAATAAAAACTTTAATTAAAAATGAAATATGCGATATAGAACAAGGTAATGAGATAGAAATTATTTTTTTAGAGAAAAGAATTGAATGTGAATTAAATATAAAACAATTAAAGCATCCTGTAAAATTAAAAGGAATTATTGATAGGGTAGATAAAAGAAACGGAGTGGTGAGGATAATAGATTATAAAACGGGGCTAATAAAACCCAATGAAGTCACGGTTAGAGAAATTTCTTCATGCCTTGAGCCTTCTCACCTAAAGGCTATGCAATTACTTTGTTATGCATATATGTATTTTAAAAACTACCCCAAAACAACCATCATTGAATCTGGTCTTATTTCATTCAGAGATCTTAATAAAGGCTTCATGAAGTTTGGAATAAAGACATCGTCAAAAGGCTTAGATGATTCGATTAATTTAGTAAAAATAAATCAATTTGAGGAGGTGATTAAAGACGTAATATTAGAAATAATGAATTCAAAGATTCCATTTAAAAATACTTAGACTTTATTTGA
>Ga0115004_10003474_pt1 | contig 12830 bp, 7 predicted proteins | sample ArcticOcean_MG_C_10_FD_88737 | JGI IMG/M metagenome (GOLD analysis project Ga0115004, IMG submission 88737) | Marine microbial communities from western Arctic Ocean - ArcticOcean_MG_CB11_90 | ecosystem: Environmental > Aquatic > Marine > Oceanic | place: Arctic Ocean: Canada Basin | collected...
GGGTGGGTGTAGGACCCGAACCGCACACCCGCCGCGCCACCCCACCACCGCGTTCGAAACCGTCCAATTTTGCTTACTTCTGCCCCCTCGTGTGAGCAGGGCGGCGACGACAAGAACATCCTCCGCCACATCCCCAACCCGGTCGTCAAGGACTTCGTCAGCTACATGACCAAGGATGAGAACGACGAGGGGCTTGCGCAGTCGCGGCTGGTCGTGAAGTACCAGCCGCAGGACAACAACCGGCGCGTGCTCGTGCCGCTGCCCAAGGTGAACAACTGGGAGCCCGTGAAGAAGCAGCCGCGCTCGCTCGCCATCAAGCCGCCGGGGCAGGGCGGCAAGACCAAGGCGGACACGCCGGCGCGCACGGAATCCGAGAAGGAGAGCCACGCTGCGGAGGCGTCGGCGGTGCCGCCCGCCAAGAAGCAAGCCGTCGGCGCGGCGGGGAAGAAGCCGCCGGCCGTCGGCAAGGCGGCGGGCAAGGCGCCCGTCCGACCGGTGGCGCGCGAGCAGGCGCAGGCGCCTGCGCCGGCAAAGAAGCTACCGGCCGTACAGGTCGCCAAGCCGCCGCAGAAGCAGTCGACGCTTCAGCCAGTGCGAAAGCCGCCGGCGCCGGCGCCGGCGCCGGACGCAGGCGACGAGCACGAGGACGAGGAGGAGCCGCCGGTGCCGGTGCCGGTGGAGTACGGTGTTCCGCGTGACACGACCGTGCAGGCGCAGCCGTCGCAGCTGTACTTGCGCACGCTCAACGGGCAGGAGCAGTGCACGTTTGAGACCCAGCGCATCACACACGTCTACGAGGGCACCAACGAGTCGCGCGGCGACAGCCAGTTCCTCATCCAGAAGATCGTGCTGCCGACGTCGTGTACGGACTACAAGGTGACGGTCGAGTACACGATCCCGCCCAAGCAACCGGGTGGCCGCCGCCGCTACGCGTGAGCGTCACGCGGCGTGCATTTGACGGTGGGGACCCGCGAGGGTGAGGAAGAGGGGTTGGGACGCGGCACATGGGTGACACCGAGCTGCTGTCGCTTCTTCGCCGGCGCCACGGGCCCGGTGATTTGGCGAACGTGGCTGGCGTAGGACTCAAGCAGCCCGAGTGTGAGCAGCGTCAGGTTAAAAGGCTTGGTCTATTGCCTGCTGTAGGATTCATGACGGCGTACGCCGTCTTCCTCGCCACGGGCGTGGCATGCACGCTGCTGCCGCCGCGCGTGCGAAACGTGGCGGCGGGCGAGCCCGTGCCCGCCGACGCCAACTGCTACCGCGTCGTGCGCAAGGCCAACTACGTGACGGTCGAGTACGCCATCGGCGGACCGACGCGGCGCGTGCAGGTGCTGCTGCGGCTCGACAAGGTGGTCGACGACGAGCATAACTCGGTGCGCATCTTCAGCGAGCGCGTCATCGAGAGCAAGAGCGTGCAGTGCGACGCGAACAACGCCTCGTGCTTCGACACGGTGCTCGCGACCGACGGCGAGCCCAACGAGCCGCTCCGGTTGTTTGGGCTGCAATTCGAGTACACCAACCCCACGGTCGAGTACGAGCACGGCGACGTGGCGCGGTACCGGCTGAAGCTTGCGGGCGAGATGTACGCCGCGCGCGGCTACCGTTACTACCTCACCAACACGCACCTCTGCGTCTCGCGCGCCGAGGTTGAGGTGGGCGACACGACCGGCGCGCTGCGCGCGCACGTGACGAGCACGAACCACGTGCAGACCAACGTGACGAACCTCGCGGGCATGGACACAAAGCTCATGGGCCGGTCGGCGGTGTACCAGACGTACCACGGCGCCGAGTGCATCGGTCAGCTCGACGAGATCGCGGTGCTTCCGTACCACGCGGCGTCGGAGACGCTCTACCTCTCGATCGCCGACCCGACCATCTACGAGACCGAGCCGGACGCGGTGCGCGTGCGGCGCGAGATAGTCGAGCTCGGCTACGCGTGCGCCGGCTCGCTCGCGCGCTACGAGCTCGCATTCAACATGTACGACTTCGACTGCAACAACCCGTACGCGCTGTGCCGGACGGCGCCGTCGCTGCCGTTCCGCCGCGTGTCGACCTACGACGTGCGCGCGCACTACACGCAGGACGGCGACGTCTACTACTGGTTTAAGCACGACGGCACGCTCGACCAGCTGCCGGGGCTCTCCAACTCGGCCGAGGCGGTGTGGCTTGCCGTCGTCAAGCTGTCGATGCTCATCCTTGCGGCGGCGGTGATGTGGGTGCGCTCCGACCGCGTCACGTCGTCGTCGCACTGGCTGTACCGCCACTGCGTGCAGATCGCCAACTGCCGACCCGTGAGCGCAGTCTCAACCGTCGACACGTCGGTCGTAGAGGACGCCGCGCTCGGACTGACCGCGCTCAGCGCGCGCGCCGTCGTGGCGTGGTGGAGGCTCGGCTCGCTCGAGGCGGAGGACATGGCGCGCGTCTGCTTCGTGGAGCTCGTGGCGTCCGGCGTCTCGCTTGTCAGCTGGGTGATCCGCTTCTGGCTCATCGAGCCCAACCTGCCCAACCTGATCGCCGGTGAGTCGGATGGTCGGGGGCCGCTCACGCGGCTCGGTGGCAGCATGGCAATCGTCGACGCGAGCTGCGCCGTGCTGCTCGCGTTCGCGCAGCCTCCGATCCACATGAGCGCCGTGAGCCGGTTTGACGACACGGCGCGCCTGCTGAGTGGGCTGGTCATCTCGCTCGTCACGCTGGAGCGGTGCGTGTTCGCGGTGGCGTGCAACTGCATCATGCTCGAGGCGCACGAGATTGGCCGGCTGCAGTCCTCTCCAGCCTACGTCTTCGTCGTGGCGCTCGCGACGGGCATGTGGATCGCGCAGGCGACCAGCATCGCCGTGGCGCTCGCCGACCTCGTGGCGTCGCCGATGGCGTTCACGATGACGCGCGGCGTCGTCGGAAACGACGTGGTCGTCGGAACGACGCTGTTTCTCGCGCTCGTGTGCGCGTCGCTCCCGCGGTTGATGTACACGGCCGTAAAGCTCACCGAGTTCAGAGCAGATAAGTAAGGTAGGCGTACGATAGGAGAGTCCCGCGGCGCGTCGGTGTAAACCGACGGCGGATGACGCTGCCACTGATTGCCATCCCGCCGCCGCGCAACCGCTCGCTGTTTGTGGCGAGCCTCGAGGCGCGGCGCGCGCTCGCGGAGGTCGAGGCACGCGCCGAGGGCGGCCCGGACATCGAGCTGGTGCGCGCGCGCACGCGCGTCGTCGCGCAGCTGCAGAGCGTCGCCGAGTGTGTGGGCGCCATTGCGCGCACCGGCATGATTCACGTCGACCTTGACGCGGGTGAGGCGCTGCAGACCGCGACGCGGCTGCACGAGGGCGTCTGGTCGGCACAGACCGTCGCCACGCGCATGCCGCCGCGCGCGATGCTCGGCGTGCGATGGGAGCCTGAGGTATGCAACGCGACGATGAACGCGATGGTCGTGATGAGCGTGCTGCGCCGCGACGTGAGCAACGAGCTGCTTGAGTACCGCGAGCTGGCGTCGATGCTCGCGGCCGAGTGGCCCGAGATGGACGAGGCCCTCGCTGCACGCCTGCGCGCGCAGTGGCCCGAGCGCGCCAAACCGCTCTCCAAGCGCGCGCCGGACGATGTGGCGGCCGCTGCGCTCTCGCGCGCCGTCTACCAGGCGGTGCGACGCGTCGGGGCGCCGGCGGCGCTCGAGGCCGACGCGGCGCACGCTCTGGACCACGCGTGCCGCACGCTCCGGTGGCTGGGCGACGACTCGGCCGTGCTAGTGGAAGCGCTAGACGGGGCCGAATAACCGTTGCCCGGTGTACATGGGAGTGGGAGGCTCCGGCAGTCGTTGATCGGTGTTTGTGTGTGTTTGTGTGTGTGTGTGTGGGTGTGCGTGAGGTGCGCGTCGATCTGTCGTCATGATCGCGGCGGTCGGGGCCGATTCGACCTACTTTGAGGGGCTGCAGAGCTACATCGCGGGCGGCCGTGAGCGTCCCACCGCCGTGCCGTCGTTCGACGCGTCGAAGCGGCAGCAAGTCGGCACGCCCACCGGTGCCATACCCACGCCCAACGGCAAGATCCCGACCTCGTCGGCGCGGCCGGGCAAGATGACCAACCAGCGCATCACCTACGCGCGCCTAGTGACCAAGATCCCGAACGACGGCGCTCCCGGCGCGCAGATCAGCCCTCTCGACGTGCACGAGGGCGACATCGTCTTCGTGCACCGCTACGATGGCATGTACTCGGGACACGACGTGAACAAGCCGACGCGCGTCGCGACCATCGCACAGCTCAACGCGGGGCTGCGCGACTACAACTACCCGACGGCGCCGCCGCCGCCCGGTCCGGGCCCGCTCCCGAGCAATGCCGACGTGGGCTACGTCGTCATGCCGGCAACCTCTCGCGGCGTGGTCAACGACCCGAAAGGTCGCGACCCAGAGGAGCTGCGACCACCCGATCCACGTGCTGCGAGTCCGGCGTGGGATGCGTACGACAAGGCCGTTTCCAAGCATGCCGCCGACCGGAAGAAGTACCGCTGGGCCGAGTGCCTCTTCCTCGCCGAGTGGACGCCCGACGGCGTGTGCTGTGGCACGGAGCACACGCACATGGAGGACCCGATGACCGGCGGCGCCGCGTCCAACCCGGGCGAGCTGCTCAACATCGCAATCGGCGGTCCGACGCTCGTGCGCAACGCGGCGGCACACAAGTTTGGCATGCCGCAGCCCGAGCAGCACGTCGACGACGGCCTACGCCTGCTCGACAAGCTCTTCGTCGGCCTCGTGTGCTACGAGCAGCGCGACGCCGACGGCGTGCTCACGCACTACGTGTACCAGTACAAGCCGTTCACGTCGCGCCAGATCGCATGGGCGTCTTGGATGCGCGGAGTTGGCGGGCCGGCGTACGCAAATGACGACTCGCACGCCGTCGGTGGCAACGACGCGCTCGGCCCGTCGATCTACGACTTTGCGCGCATGGTGCAGGTGTGGCGCATCGGCTCGATCGTCGACACGCGCGGCGGCATGCTGCCGTACAAGTGCGTGACCGTCAACGTCGTCGTTGAGGAGTGGCCGCTCGAGCGCGTGGCGTTCGAGTACAACCGCTTCTTCTCGGAGGTGGCGCTCATGCAGGTGGTGGGCAACGTCGACCGCCAGCTGATGATCAACGCGCTGCAGCTGCAGGGCGTCGCGCTCACCCTCCCACTCGCCGACGCCCTCGCCGACGACTGGGAACGGTTTGCCGCTGCCTATCAGGCGCTCGACCTCGACCTGCCGAACATTGTGGCGCAGATCAACGAGTACAAGCGCATCGACAGCGACTACGCGTCGGACATGTCCCTCAGCCTGCTGACGACCATGCCTGGTATTGCACCGCCGCGGCCGCGCGCCTACTACCCGACGGGACAGCCCGCCGAGCCGGTCGTGCCCGGGCAGCACCACGACGGCGTGCGCGTCAACATGGCCGACCCACCGCTCAACCGCTTTGTCGAAGGAATCTACCTGTACGACCATCCGAGCGGCGACCTCGTGCGGTTCAACCAGGACCAGGTGGTGGCGCCGGCGAGACCACTCAATCCAGACGAGCTGGGGATGCCGTCGCTCCCGACGTTTGCCGCGCGCATTCAGGACGCCGACCGCGGTGCAGCGGCCCTTGAACAGCAGTATCGCCTCGCGCGCGTCGCGGCGCTGCGCGAGGTGCTCAACACGCTGCCGGCGGCTCAGCAGGTCGTGGTGCGTCGCGCGTGGCGCATCCACGTCGCATGGTCGAGCGTGCGCGCCGCGCTCAACCTGCACATGGAGCTGCACCCGCCGGGTGGCGGCCTGAGGCCCGGACAGTCGGCGGTGTGGCCCGTCTGACGGACGCGTGAGCGTGGTGGTGGTGGGTCGTGAATGTGCGTGCATGCGTGCAAAGCAGTGTCCTCAGTCACTTGAAAACGAAGGACGACTGGCCCAGACACGCACACCCCTCCCCCTCTCCCTCTCTCCATGCCTCACTCCTGCCCGGCGATCACGACGGCAAAGTCGTCGTCGGCGAGCAGCTTGTGCACGCCCGTCTCGATGGCCTGCGCGAGGCCCTCGTCGTACGGTACAGACTCGCCGCCGATCGCGTCGACGTCGCTCTCGGCGACCTCCACTTCCTCCACGCCCGGGATCACCCACGCGGTCCCCGCCATCGGCACGACCTTGTGGTACAGGTACTCGACTGGCCTCGCCTGATCCGTGCTCGGGTAGAGCAACGGCGTGACGTTGAGCGTTGCCGAGGCCTTCTCGTCGTCGTGCGATCCGAACATCGTCACCGTGTATCGCTTGAACCCCTTGATCGGCGGCTTGTTCGGATCGGGCATCACCTTGACCGCCTGCGCCTCGATTGCGACGCGCTGCACCACCATCGCGTCCTGTTGCAGGTTGGCGCCCGGCGTGCGCAGCGGGTAGAGCACGCCGATGCCCGGCGCAAGACCGGGCGTGATCGCCATGCCACCGTTGCGGCGTTTGGCGGTGTCGTACCGCGTGTAGACGTGCGTCTGCTCGGCGTCGTAGTTGGGTACGCTCTCCGTCGCGGCCTGAGGGACCGCTGGCGACGCACCAGTCGGAGCGAGCTCGGCCTTTTCGCCGCCCGATGGAGGGTAGTTTAGCCCCACCCCGGGCACCGCGCGCATCGTCGTCGCGTCGTCGACCGACGGCAGCACCGCGCTGGCGAGCTTGGCGTCGGGTCCCTCGAGCGACGGCGGCGCCGCCTTGGTGCCCATCGCCGCGCGTCGCTCAATCCCGCGCTGCCGCGCGTTGTGCGCCATCTCGCGCTTGAGCTTGCGATCGCCGTCGCGCGGGCGCCCGGCCGCCAGGTCGGGGTACAGACGCGCGAGCTCTTCGTGGTCGTTGAACATGCCAAAGGCGACGGCGGTCGCGAGCGCCTCGTACAGCGGCGCCGAGAAGAGCGACGGGCCCTGCGTCTCCGGCAGGTCCGCCTTGTGCAGCTTGGTGACCACCACGACCCAGCGCGCCTTGCCGGCGTACGCCGTCTTCTTGACGTAGCCGTTGGCGACCGTGAGCCCCATGTAGTCGAACATCTTGAAATCAAGCACGCAATGGCTCCGCTTGTGCCACACGATCTCGCGGATGGACACGCGCTTGGGCACCGCCGCCGTCGCGGCTAGCTGGCCGAGCTGGCCGTCGTCGCGCCGGATCTGGTCAAAGTACTTGCGGTTGGTCGGGCTGGCCACCTCGAAGAAGTAGAGCTCGGGTTTGACGTTCGCCTTGGTGTACGGGTCGAAGGGGTAGCCGTCGACGCGCGGGATGATCTGCGCCGCCTTCTCGCGCGACGACCACCACCACCCCGTCGACGCGCCCTCGCGCATCGCGCGCGTTGCCGGGTCCGACGCCTCCGACTCGGAGAGGAAGCCGCCCTCAACCGTGGCAGGCGCCGCGGCGGGCGCGTCGGTCCCGTTGAGCGACATGCGTTCAAACGCGCTGGCGCTGGTCGTCCGACCGCGCTCGCTCATGCTTGTCAATCGCACCACACACACACACACGACTGGCCTGCTATCCCCGCACCTCCCGGGCGTCCCACTCACTCACAGTGTCCCGACTGTGCGCTGTTATGCGGCGGGCGGGTCCGCATGCTAGCGGCGAAGTCAGACCGGCGTCTGGCGCGCGACGACGTAGATCGCGCAGAAGGTGAGGAGGAAGGAGCCGACGTCCTCGGACCCCGCGGCGGCCTCGAGGACGGCCTTCTCGCCCGCGGTCGTGTCGGCGGCGATGTCGGGGTCGTCGGCGATCAGGTCGACGGCGCCCTTCCACCAGACGCGGTACTCCTTGAGCGGCGCGTCGGGCGGCATGCGCGCCTTCTCGAACTTCCACGTCGAGCCGGTGATCTCCTGGTAGCCGACGGACTTGATGATGGGCAGCGCGTTGCCGCCCGCGATCGGCTTGCCGTCCTTGTCCTTGAGGTACTCGAGGTCGGGGTCGTGCTCGTACGAGTACTCGCGGCCGGGCCCGCCGGCGAGGTGCTCGCGCACGAACTCCTCGGAGCAGATCGCGCCGATGCGGCCGAGCGTCGGCACCATGTCGATGCCGTGCCCCTGCGGGAACACGCACACGACGCCGGTGTCGCTCGGCTCGCGCGGCGTGATGCCCGCGACCGCGAACCAGTCGCCGTGCATGAGCATGTCGACGCAGAAGTCGTGAGCCTTGGGCGAGACGAGCAGGCCGTGCGTCATCCACAGCTCGCGCATGTTGAACTTGATGCCAAGGCAGGCGTAGTCGCCCGAGTCGAGCGTAGGGTCCTCGCCCTTGGCGATTGACGCCACGGCGGCGGTCTTGGAGCCGATGAAGGTCAGCTTGAGCTTGGCGTTCAGGCAGGCGCCCTGGTACTCGCAGCCCTGCACCTCGGCGACGACGAATGTCTCGGGCAGCGCCTTGCGCTCGAGCGGCTCAAAGAGCGCCGTAAGCCACGAGTGCTGCGGCATGCACGGGTGGCAGCCCTTGACGACGATCGGCGCGCTCATGAGCGGCTTGTCAGGCGTCACGGACATCGCGGGCTGGAAGAAGAAGGAGCCCATTGCGAGGTCTGCCGGGTTGGTCTTCTTGATCCGGTCGGCGTGCTTGTCGAGCACGACGGCGTTGGGATCGCCGTCGCCGTGCTCGGCGCGCAGTGCCATCGCGCGGCTGTCGCACGCGGCCGCCGTGCCGTCGCGCGCCTTGGCCCACTGGCTGCGGAAGTACACGGCCTGCTCCTCGTAGCCCGCCGGGTAGGTGAGGCCAAAGAAGCCGCGCATCGTCATCGAGAGCCGCACCGCGGCTGCGGCGCACGCCTTGGGCTGCTCAAAGTGCGCGATGATGTCGGAGACGACGCGCGACGGCACGACGCCGTCGCGCAGCGGCGTGATGCCGTTGGCGTTGAGCCAGAGCTGCTGGCAGTCGTCGGAGAGCTTGGCCACGACGCCCGTCACCGAGACCGGCATGCCCTTGACAACGAGGTCCATGCCGCTCTTGGTCTCGTTCTTGTCGGAGGTGGTGTAGAAGGAGGCGCGCGGCATGTGGCCGAGCCAGAGGGTCTTGTGGTGCTCGTTGCCCTGCAGGTTGAGCTGGCGCGGCGCGGCCGCCTTCTTCGCCGCCGGACCGCCGCTGATCGGACGGGTAGGGTCGTCGTCGACGGCGCCGTCTGGGCCCGCCGCCGCGCCCTTGGGCACCTGCGTGCCGAGCAGGAAGTCGATGCCCTCGACGCTCGAGCGCAGGATGTCGCACGCGTCGTTGTGCCGCACGGCCGTGATCGCGATGGTCACGTTGATCTTGGGCACGGACTGGCCCGGGTTGCGGCCCGCGACCGTGACCATCTGCGTGCCGAGCACGATGCCCTCCACGGTGACCGTCGGCTTGGCGCCGCCGCCCGTCTTGATGGTGCGCGTCTCCTTCTTGCCCCGCTTGTACTTGGAGTTGAACACGAGCTTGGCGCGCTCGGTGGCGGCCGCGTCGTCAGCGTCGACGCCGTTGCCGCCGGCCGGGAGGCCGGCGGCAACGCCGGCAGACTCCTCGGGCTCGGGCTCAAGCTCCTCGTCCTCGAGACCAAGGCCGTCGGGCAGCGAGCTCTTGGGTGCGGACGACGGGCTGGCCGCCGGCGTGGGCGCCTTGCGCTTGAGCGCGCCCGGCGTGGCGACGGCTTTGGTCGGCGCCTTGGCAACGGACTTCTTGGCGACGGTCGACATGCTGGCTGTATGAGGGGTAGTGGAGGACGCGATCCAGGCGGCGATTGGGCGAAAGCAGTCGAGACGACTCTCGCACGCTCCCCTGTCTGGAGTTGACATGAGCGCGCCGCCCGTGTAGATAGCGCTGGGCGACGCCGCTCGACGTCCGCACGTCCGCGGAAGCGCGCGGTTTGCACGCTCGCGACAGCGCTCCGTCACATGGGCGCGGCGCCGTCGCCGGTGGACTCTACGCACGACGCGGAGCTGCTTACGGGTAATTAATGGGTATGTATCGCTCACACGTCGCACGCATCGTGCCCCTACCGCGGCGCGGCCGCGACGCCGGCGCGGAGCGCGTCGTCGACCACATTTGTCATGGCGTCCAGTCCCTCGAAGCGTGCCTGCAGCAGCCTCTCCATCCGTTCGTCCAGCAGGCTGCCGTCGAACACGAATGCGTTACACGTCGACCACTGAGGAACCGCGGCCAGAACGAGGTTGTTGCGCCGCTCGAACGCCGAGGCGGTGCGGCGCACGAGCGCTTTGAACGGACCGTCGGCCCACGCGCGCGCGTACACCTCGATGCCCGACCCGCGCGCGTGGTAGGGGGAGATGCCGGCCGAGCGCTTCTTGTTGGTGATGAGCACGTACATGGCCGTCATCATCGCCACCGTCTTGGCGAGCATGGCCCGCTTGGGCTCCGAGACGCCCGCCGGCGAGTAGACGTCCTGACCGGCGGCGTACTGCGTCTCGCCCGGCGCCCCAAATAGCCCCAGAACGCTGTCGCTCTTGCTCGAGTTCTGCGAGAGCGTGCACAGCGCCAGGTTGGCTGGGTTCTGCGCCGCGTCGCCGTGCTCGATGACCAAGCCGGCGCCCATGCTCAGCGCGCGAGTCGCGACGACGTGGTCGGGCGGCGTGGCCGTCGGCCCGGGCCGCTGTGGCCAGCTCGGTCCGTAGGCGGACGCGAGCCGCTCGTTGGCCGGTTTCCCGATAACGACGTCGTGGGTGTGGATGTCGCGAAGCAGCTTCAGCCAGCCGCTCGCGACGGCGGAGCGGCTCGGCTGGCTCAGCACGTCGCGCACGCGCGGCAGGCGCAGCCGCGGGAAGCTGATCTGCTCCGCGGCGCCTCGACGGCCGGCCGCCCACGCCTCCACGAGCGCGGCGGCCCGGTAGCTCAGCGCGAGCGCCACCTGCTCCGGGATCGCGGCGGCGTTGCCGCCCGCGTGTTGCAGCGCCTCGACGGCCTCGAGCTGCGCCGCGAGCCGCGCGAGCGCCGGTGCGTCCGCCAAGCGCGTTGCCTCCCACCGCTTCTCGGCGTCGGCGCGCATCTCGGTCTCGCGGGCGGCGCGCCACGCCGCCAGCGCCGCCTCCTCGTCGTCGTCGTCGTCGGCCTCCTCGCCATCGCCCTCGCGCCGTTGCTGATCGCGCTCGCGCCGTTGCTGATCGCGCTCGCGCCGAAACGTCGCGTCGAGCGCTTTGGCGTCGATCTCGTACAGGTCCTTCCCCAGCTGCACCAGCTCCGGTTCGGTCGGAGCGGCGGTCGGCGACGTGGGCGGCACGCGGCACCTCAGCGCAAATATCCGGCTCACCGTGTACTCCCACAGCGCGTCGAGGTGGTCGCCCCCGTGCTGCGAGACGGCGCGGCGCAGCGACAGCAGCGGCCGGCCGCGCGACGTGGACCACTTGAGCGCCGACTGGCCGCCGCCGCCGCCGCCGCCGCCACCGCCGCCGCCGCCGCCCGCCTGACTCTCTTCGCCCATTCCCGCGTCGACCCCCTCGTCTTCCTCGCTCTCGGGCTCGCTGGCGTCGTCTTCGCGCAGCTGCTTCTCAAAGGCGTCGGCGAGCGCCGGCTTGACGAACTGAGATTTCAGCAGCCACGGCTCGCCGCGCGCCTCGGCGTACCTGACGGGCACCTGCGGCTCGACGGTCCAGCTCACGCGGTACTGCCGCCGGCCCGTTGTCCCGCGCGCCAGCAGCACGGCCACGACAAAGCCGTTGCCGCTCGGATCGTCGCCCTTCTCGCCCGTGTAAGCGTCGAGGATCTTGAGCAGCCGCGGATCGTCACGCATTCCCTTCTCGGTCAGCCAGGTGTGCTTGCCAGGCGGTTCAAAGAGGAGGAAATAGTGCAGCCGTGCGCCCAGTAGCAAGGTGGTCGCGCGGCCCACGACGCGCGGCCCACGTGGCTGCTCGCCCGCTTCGCCGCCTGGGCCGGCCGCCACTTCAGGGGCCACGTCGCGCGCCAGAATCTCGGCCATCGCGCTCATTATGCGCCGTGCCGCCTGGCTCACCGTCGAGAAGCCATTCGCCTGCTTGCGCAGCGTCTTCGCGCGCTTGTGCAGCGACGCGGGCACCGGGTCCGCCACCGGCACCTCGCGCAGCAGCGCCACCGCATCATTGCGGAGCGCGCGCAGCCGCGTCGAACTCTTTTCATTGCCCTGCGACATCGGCTCCCGCTCGATCTGCGTGGCCGGCCCTTCCCCGCCGCTCGCGCCCGCGCCGTCTGCCTCCCGCATCTCCGTGTCCTTCTCGTCGTCGTCGATTTCGCTCACATACATGTCCTCAAGATCGTCGGCCAGCAGCGCAGTGCTGCCGTTGCCACCGGACGGCGGCAGCTCCTCCTCGTCCTCCTCCATGGGCATGCCTTCGCCGCCGTCGTCGTCGCCGTCGAAACCAGGTATGGAAAGGGACTCCGACCAACCGCCGTCCATGCCGGCCGCGTCGCCGTCCTCCTCCTCCTCGCCCTCGGCCGCGTCGCCCTCCTCCGTCTCGTCGTCGTCGGAGTCGACGACCTCGATGAACTGCGCCTTCGGATCGCGCAAGAGCACGAAGCGCGGCGCCTGCGGCGGCGGCTCTTCGAGCTGGCGCTTCTCACCCGCGCCCATGCCCGTTGCACAGGCGCGACGGAACTGGTGGCGCAGCTGCGCCTCGCTGAAGCGGAGCAGCGCGTCAACGCGCGAGGCACGCGGAGCGTGCCGGCGCGGTGGATCGGCGCGACGGAGGGACATGGCGAACGCGCGTGGCTCCTTTCAGCGCGCGGAGTCCCAGGCTTATCATGACCATACCGCACCTACCAGACGTTCCCTGCTCACACGAGGGGGCAGAAGTAAGCAAAATTGGACGGTTTCGAACGCGGTGGTGGGGTGGCGCGGCGGGTGTGCGGTTCGGGTCCTACACCCACCCGCTCTTGCCAAGCCGTCCGCAA